>ENA-ORXF01000095-ORXF01000095.1-marine-metagenome-genome-assembly--contig:-NODE-95-length-64740-cov-5.120022_pt1 | contig 64740 bp, 67 predicted proteins | sample MGYA00237864_ERZ511476 | MGnify/ENA primary metagenome ERZ511476 (study PRJEB26306, sample SAMN06343908) | marine metagenome | isolation source: coastal waters | place: Atlantic Ocean: West Antarctic...
CGGCCCATGAATAATAAAGACAACGATACACTTCAGCGCTTCATCTTCGAGAGCACGGATATCCGTGGTGAAATCACGACTCTATCCGCAAGTTATCTGGATCTTTTGGCGCTACAAAAATACCCCCTCCAGGTGGAACTGTTGTTTGGCGAATTTCTTGCCGCGGCAAGCCTCCTGAGTTCGAGCCTAAAGCACAGCGGTATGATAACTGTGCAAGCCAACGGCAATGGCCCCATAACAACCATCATGGCCGAATGCTCCCAGGACAATAAGCTGCGCGGCATAGTGCGCGGCGACTTTGAGAACCTCGGAAGCCTCAGCACATTGCAAGAGCTGCTCGGCAAGGCGACACTGGCGATAACTCTCGAACCCGAGGGCAGAGAGCGCTATCAGGGTGTGGTACCTCTGGATGAAGACAATCTCAGCAGCTGTTTGGAATTTTATTTTTACCAATCAGAACAGTTGCCGACCAAGATTAAGCTAGCCTCGAACTCAGAAATTGCCACGGGACTATTTATCCAACAACTGCCCTCTTCCGGTGATCGCGAGGAAAGCCTAGAAGACTGGCAGCGCGTTTCGACACTGTTTGAAACTCTCTCCAGCGACGAACAACTGCAACTCTCTCATAATGACCAGTTATATCGGTTATTTCATGAGCAGGAACTGCGCCTATTCGACGCTAAATCAATGCAGTTTTCCTGTAGCTGTTCAAGGCAGCGAACCGAAAACGCACTGCTCTCTCTGGGACGCAAAGAAGTCATGGAACTGTCCGAGGAGCAGGGCCTGATCATGATTCACTGCCAATTCTGCTCTCAGGAATACCGCTTTACAGCGGCCGACGTCACTCAACTATTTGACCCTCCACAACCTCTGCTACACTAACTTTTATCGGCCACTGCTATTCACTAATCGCACTTAGATTCACTGCGAATTTCTGGCATAATTGCCGGCTATTTTTAGATCTAATTTTAGACCGTAAGAACACCTTTAAATCGTTCACCCTTTGGAAGAGAGGAAGAGAATGACCGACGCTGCTGTACACAGAGACCCCGGCTCCACCGAGCTTGTTGAAATGGCCATTAAACGCGGGGAGGGACATCTTGCCGATACTGGCGCATTTGTTGCCACCACCGGCCACCGCAGCGGGAGATCCCCCGCCGATAGATACATAGTCGACGAGCCCAGTTCCACCGACGCCATAGACTGGGGTTCAGTCAATCGTCCCTTTGATGCAGGCAAGTTTGACGCGCTCTGGGAGCGTGTTTCAGAATATATCGCCGGCCAAGAGCGTTTCGTTTCTGAGCTGCATGTGGGTCAGGACTCGGATCACTATATCCCGGTGCAGGTCACTACAGAGACCGCCTGGCACAGTTTGTTCGCGCGCAATATGTTTATTCGCACCGACAAATATAATCCCGCCAACAAAGCGCCATGGAAAATACTCCACGCCGCCAACTTTGTCTGTGAGCCCGAGCGTGACGGCACTAACAGCGATGGCGTAGTGCTGATCAACTTTGCCCAGCGCAAAGTTCTGTTAGCCGGTATGCGCTATGCAGGCGAAATGAAGAAAGCCATGTTCTCAGTACAGAATTTTCTGCTTCCTGAAAAGCAAGTTATGTCTATGCACTGCGCAGCCAATGTCGGTGAAGATGGCGATACAGCCCTCTTTTTCGGCCTCTCAGGCACAGGTAAAACCACCCTCTCAGCAGATCCAGATCGCTACCTGATCGGCGACGACGAGCACGGCTGGGGCAAGGGCACAGTGTTTAATATCGAAGGCGGCTGTTACGCCAAGACAATTGATCTGAGCCAGAAAAACGAACCGGTTATCTGGGACGCGATTCGCTTTGGATCGATTGTTGAGAATGTAGTGATATCCGATGGCCAGCGAACAGCTGACTATTCAGATACCACACTGACTGAAAACGGTCGCTGTAGCTATCCCCTCGAACATGTGGAAAAACGCTGCGTCGAGAACCAATCAGGTGAACCAAAGAATATTATATTCCTCACCTGTGACGTAACTGGTGTATTACCGCCGGTTTCAATGCTCAGCAAAGAAGCCGCGGCCTATCACTTCTTAAGCGGCTACACCGCACGTGTGGGCTCAACTGAGTTAGGCGCAGAAGCGGGTATTCACCCGACCTTCTCGACCTGCTTTGGCTCACCCTTTATGCCGCGCCCTGCAAGTGTCTATGCAGAGCTGCTAATGAAGCGTATCGAAGATTTTGGCTCTAAAGTCTATCTGGTCAATACAGGTTGGACTGGCGGATCTGGTGGTGCTGGCGGTGTCGGCAGTCGATTCCCTATCCCAGTAACCCGCGCTGTAGTCACTGCAATTACCAAAGGCTCTCTCGAGAACTGCGAGTCGGAGCACTTGGGTCTGTTGAATCTCAACATTCCTAAAGCGATCGACGGCGTTGACAGCAAGTATCTCAATCCGCGCAATGCTTGGGCCGACAAGGATGCCTATGACAAGCAGGCCGGGATCTTGGCTAAGCTGTTCGTAGAGAACATCGTTAGCTTCGCACCCTCCCAGGATATTATTGATGCAGGACCGCAGCTGTAGCTACAAAGGGTTTGATTGAAAGGCCTATCAGCTGACGACTAAATACCCGCTTTGAGAGAAGCGGGTATTTTTTTGTCTTCGATTTTGACTGACAAGACTTAAACTATTAAAAGCAGACGTTAAAAAACCCGCCTCAGCGGGTTTTTTAAACTGCGGTAGATCTTGCTGAAGGGACTACTTACTGCCTTCAAGAATATGATCCACTGCTGCCTTAACTTCGTCATCGCTGCAATCCATGCAAGTACCGCGCATTGGCATGCCGCGAATACCGTTAATAGCATTGGTATAGACAGTCTCCAAACCCTGCTCCAGACGAGCAGACCAAGCAGCCACATCACCCATGATAGGAGCACCGGCAACGCCTGAGCTGTGACAGGCAACGCAGTTAGTCGCGTAGATGTCACCGCCAGCGCGGGCTGACTCTGCGCCACCTGAAGACATGGCCACAACCTGTCCCGCCATAGATACATGACCAGCTGGAGCGATTCGCGCAGCAACTAGCTGTTCTTGATTAGCAGTCAAATTAACCGTTTTATCACCTGACCCACAGCCCCATAAAACGGCACTGGCGATAGTGATCAAAACGAGGTTCTTCAGTCGGCTGCTCATGATTGTATTCATCAAAGGTTATCTCCGGTAACATCTTATTTAAATAGCTTAGCGGTAGACTTAACCTATATGTCTAGAGTGCAAAGCTCGGTAGCAAATTTTGGCCGCATTATAGCGCGCAATACAGAAATACTCATTAGCAATACGTTGAATTGTTCGCTTCGTATCCCTGCACTGCATTTATTCTTATAAAATCATCTGGCGATCACTAGTCTAGTACTAAGCAATCTCCGGGTAATCTTTAATCTATCTTTAGGCTCTCTTTAAACCAAAGGCCTAATTCCCACCGCATGACGCACCTTGGCGATCAGTAACTGACTTTCAGCTCGGGCCTTTTCAGCCCCCCGCTGCAAGATCTTTTCTATTTTAGCGGGGTCTTGCATAAGCATTTCATAGCGCTCGCGTGCATCGGCTAACTGGCTATTAACCAGTTCGAATAATTGCTTCTTGGCCTCACCCCAAGCAATGCCATTGGCATACTGCTCGCGCATAGCCGCAGTCTGCGCTTCTGTGGCAAAGGCTTTCCAAATCTGGAATACCGCGGATGAATCCGGATCTTTTGGTTCGCCCGGCTCAAGCAGGTTGGTTTTAATTTTATTAATATGTTTTTTCAACTGCTTTTCCGTTAAAAATAGCGGAATGGTATTGCCGTAACTCTTACTCATTTTACGGCCATCCAAACCCTGCAGCACTGCAACATTGTCATCCACCACTGCCGCGGGCAGCACAAAGTGCTCACCGTAATGGTGGTTGAAGCGCTGGGCCACATCCCGGGCCATTTCCACATGCTGGATTTGATCGCGACCAACAGGAATTTTATGGGCATTAAACATCAAAATATCCGCAGCCATCAGTATCGGATAACTAAATAATCCCATATTGATGCCATGGTCGGCATCTTCACCCTGCTCTTCATTAGCTTGCACTGCGCCTTTATAGGCGTGGGCTCGGTTCATCAACCCTTTGGCTGTCATACATGTCAAAAACCAGGTTAACTCAGGGATTTCAGGAATATCAGACTGACGGTAAAAGGTCACTTTATCCGGGTCTAATCCCAGGGCCAACCAAGTGGCAGCGATTTCCATGGTCGAACGGTGGACCATTTCGGGGTCTTGGGACTTGATCAATGAGTGATAGTCCGCCAAAAAGAAATATGATTCAAAAGCGCCGCTGCGACTGGCCTCAATCGCCGGACGAATAGCGCCCACATAGTTGCCCAAGTGGGGGGTTCCGGAAGTGGTGATGCCGGTTAAAACGCGCTGCTTACTCATATTGACTCAGTACTTTTATAGTTTAGAAAATTAGCTTGGAAAATAATGCTGCTTATAATAATCGATTCGGTATCAGACTGCAGGTAAAGCTTAATCCTCTACTTTCCTGACAACTATCAGTCACCCAAGGCCACTTGCAAGCGCCCAGGGCGATTGAAAAACTGTGTCAGCACTCTGCTCAGTCGCTCGGGATCCAAAGTGCCAGTCAGCTCACGACAGGAGTGCATGGCCAGCTGGGGAATTCCCACATCCAGAGTTGGGATACCTAATTTCGCTGCGGTAACCGGCCCAATAGTGCTGCCGCAGCCGAGATCCGTGCGCGTCACAAAGCACTGCACTGGCACCTCAACTTCGGCGCAGAGCTGGCGGAATAAGCTCGCAGTTACACCATTAGTGGCGTAGCGCTGATTCGAATTAACCTTGATTACCGGCCCACCATTTAACACTGGCTTGTGACCGGCCTCGTGTTTGGCGGCAAAATTAGGATGCACGGCATGGGCATTGTCACAGGAAATAAGTAGCGAGCCGTCAAGTACCCGGGCTTTATTGCTGGCCCGTACATCGCTGCACAGATCATTGCACAGACGATCGACCACTGACTCCAAGAATGGCCCATCGGCGCCCACAGAGGAAACGCTGCCGACCTCTTCATGGTCATTGCACACCAATACCGATGTGCAGCTTGTATCAGCATTAATCAGAGCTTTAGTGGCAACAAAGCAGCTTAGTAGGTTATCTAATCGCGCTGCAGCGAAGAATTCTTTATTCAAACCAACCGTTGCCGCACCCTGCACATCGTAAAAGCAGAGTTCATAATCCAGAACCTTCTCCCCCTCAACTAAAAAGCGCCCGGCGAGCAACTCGCGGAAATCGGCTTTTTCATCGGCCTGCATCAGGATCGGTGGAATATCGGTCTGGGGATTAATTGTGCGATCTTTGTTGGCTGTGCGATCGAGATGAATCGCCAGACTGGGAATAATCGCAATCGGCTCATCAAAGTTGATCAGTTTTTGTTTTAGCTGATCACTGGCATCGCTGTAAACCAAACGTCCAGCTAGAGAAAGATCGCGATCAAACCAAGGATTGAGCAATGCCCCGCCGTAGACTTCGACGCCAAGCTGGAAATAGTTGTTATTGAGCATCTCAGGTTGCGGTTTAACCATCAGGCAAGGGCTATCGGTATGCGCGCCGGCCATACGAATACCGCTCTCAGCCAGATCTTCGCTACCGGCCACAAAGGCGATAATCGATGAGCCATTGCGCGTGACAAAATACTTTTCTCCCTGCTTGATGGTCCAATCTTCAGATTCGCTCAGAGACTGAAAGCCAGCCCCACGCAACAAACTCGCAATATTGGCTACAGCATGAAATGGCGTCGGCGAACCATCAATAAATTCAGCCAACTGCTTATTAAAACTCTCTGCCTGGTTATCAACCGCGTTCATTTTCAAATCCTTGTTGTCTACTCTCGAAAAATATTTTATCTAAGCCTTGTCGCCATAATGCTCGAGTCTAGCCAGTAAGCTCGAAGTGTCCCAACGGTTGCCGCCGATATCCTGAACTTCCCCATAGAAGCTATCGACCAATTGGGTCAGAGGCAAATCACTGCCATTAGCTTTCGCCTCGTCTAGGGCAAAGGCCAAATCTTTGCGCATCCACTGCACCGCAAAGCCATGCTCATACTCATTGGCCAGCATGGTCTGGTAACGATTGTCCATCTGCCAAGACTGGGCTGCACCTTTGGAGATAACCTCAACAACCTGCTGCGCGTCGAGACCGGCGCGCTTGGCAAAGTTAAGCCCTTCTGCGAGGCCTTGAACCACACCGGCAATACATATTTGATTGACCATTTTACACAGTTGACCACTGCCTACATCACCCATCAGCTTGAGCGATTTGGCATAGCTCTTAATCGCATTTTCCGCTTTATCAAAGTACTCCTGCTGACCACCGCACATCACTGTTAGCTGACCGTTTTCTGCGCCCTGTTGACCACCTGATACTGGAGCATCGACAAAGCCAATAGCCAATGCTTCAGCCTGCTCTGCCAACTCTCGCGCTAACAGCGCCGAGGTTGTAGTGTGATCGACTAAGATTGAACCCGATTCCATGGCCGCAAGTGCGCCCGTTTCACCACCAACCACAGCTCGAACATCGTCGTCATTGCCAAGGCAGCTAAAGACAATCTCGGCACCGGCAACCGCCTCTGCCATTGTACTGGCCGAGGTACCGCTGTAGTCGTTCAACCAGCGCTGGCTAACGGCCTCAGTGCGGTTATAGACCACCACTGCATAGCCGTGTTTGCTCAGCCATCCAGCCATGGGGTAACCCATTACGCCAAGTCCTAAAAATGCCACTGCCTTTTGCATTGCAGCCTCCTTTAGATTATTTAAGTCAACAGCTATAGCTCAGGCAAAACGTCATATCAATAAATCAAGCAGATTGAAAATAGATCAAGCCGATAAGCACTGCGCCTAACAGCATTCGATAGATTACAAAGGGCATCATGCCGACCCGCTGAATCACTTTCAAAAACAGCGTAATACAAAGATAGGCGGTGATAGCCGACAAGCCTATGCCAACCCAAATTAACGTCCAGTCAACCGATTCAGTGCCGAGCAATTGCAGCCCTTTGTAACCACCGCTCAAAAGAATTATCGGAATCGCCAAGAGAAAGGAAAAGCGTGCCGCGGTCTCGCGATCAAAACCCAGAGCCAGTGCCGCAGTGATGGTAATACCCGACCTTGAAGTACCAGGCACCAGCGCCAAGGCTTGGGCCATGCCTACAACAAGAGCGGTGCGCCAACTAAATTGATCGATACTCTGACCACCACCGCCGCGACGATCAGCCCAGGCCAGCAGTAGTCCAAAGAATATAGTGGTAGTGGCAATCACGGCCATGGAGCGCAGATTAGCTTCGATAAAGCCACCCAGTAACAGGCCGGCTAATGCAGCCGGCAGTGTCGCCAGAGCAATGTACCAAGCGAGATGACTTTCGGGACTGTGGCGACGCAGGAAAATACTGCCCAGCCAGGCACGAGTGAGCGCTGCAACATCATGACGAAAATAACCCACCACGGCGATAAGCGAGCCCACATGCACAGCCACATCAAAGGCCAAACCTTGATCTGACCAACCCAGCACTGCTGAGGGCAAGATAAGATGAGCAGAACTAGAGATCGGCAAAAACTCGGACAATCCTTGAATAACCGCCAGCCAAACCGCCTGCATTAAATCCATTTTTAAACAGCCCTTAGCTTAGTGTGTTTTTTCCATGCATCGGTGCCGCGCAGATAGACCAGCTCAACCGAGCCAATATCCACAGCTTCGTTGCGAGCCTGTTTTGTTAAAGCAATTTCAAGCAGGTCTAGGGCGTCGGGATGGAGACTCTGATAACTATGCTGCGGCAGCCCAGCAGCATCCACTAGAGCCAAAGCATCACCAATAATGACCTGTGGATTCAGTCGTTCTATAAGCGCCTGTGCCGCTTCTGCATCGAGTAATTGATCGTCTATAACAGTTTCATACTGTCCATCCCTATCGAGCTGGTAGCCACCACAGTTGAACTCGCCCATACGCGCATCCAATAGCGGCATCACTAATCCCGGAGGCTGATCATTGTCATAGTATTTGCGCTTATAAGTCTGGGCCATTACCTGCAGTGTAGATACTGGGATCACCGGCAATTGAGCACCAAAGGCCAAACCCTGGGTCGTAGCAAAACCAATACGCAGACCGGTAAACGAACCCGGCCCAACGGTAACCGCAATGGCATCGAGCATGGCAACTGTGATACCCGCCTCAACCAACACCGCATCGACCATCGCCATAATCAGTCTGGTGTGGGAACGGGGCTCTTCCGAATAGCGCGAGAATCGAGACTTACCTACACTCAACGCAACCGAGCATGCAGCTGTAGAAGTCTCAATTGCTAAAATTGATGCCATTAATAAGACGCCATAACTAGGGCTCCTGAATGTACCCAAGGGTATAAGAAGAGCTTAATTTTAATAGGGCAGAAACAAAAATCCCCCACCGTTAGGCGAGGGATTTTACAGGTCTCAAGACAATTAAACTATCTACAATTTGTCGCCTTAAGATCCTGGCAGCTGCACGTCGCAATATTACTTTGCGGCGACTGGCGCTGCAGCTTTCTTAGCTGCAACTTTCTTAACCGTTGGCTTCTTGGCCACTGCTTTCTTAGCAGTGGCTTTTTTAGCAGTTGGCTTCTTGGCTACGACTTTCTTAGCAGTCGCTTTCTTAGCCGCTGGCTTCTTCGCTACAACTTTCTTAGCAGTCGCTTTCTTAGCAGCTGGCTTCTTCGCTACAACTTTCTTAGCAGTCGCTTTCTTAGCAGCTGGCTTCTTGGCTACAGCTTTCTTAGCAGTCGCTTTCTTAGCCGCTGGCTTCTTGGCTACAACTTTCTTAGCAGCGGCTTTCTTAGCAGCGACTTTCTTAGCAACTGGCTTCTTAGCTACAGCTTTTTTGGCTTCTGGCTTCTTAGCGACAGCAACCTTGGCAACAGCTTTCTTAGCAGCTGGCTTTTTGCCTGCGGCTTTTTTAGCGGCGGCTTTAAGCTTGGCTACTACAGCTTTTTCAGCGGCCTGGACTTTAAGGGCTGCTTTCTTTTCAGTTGCTTTCATTTTCTTCGAAGTTGCTTTGGCGCGAGCCTTTAACCAGCGCTTTTCAAATCGCTTCATTGCGGCGGCAAGATCAGCATCCTGAGCAGCCTGCAACCGCACTTCAGCTTTCAGTACAGCAGTTTTTGCGGAAGCTTCAGCAGCTGCAACCTTGTGCTTTAACTCAGTAGCCTTAAGTTCAACTTTCGCAGAACGCAAACCGTCGCGCAGTGCGGCAGCAATTTTGCGGCTAGCGGAAGCTTGCTTTCGCGCTGTAGCCAAACTGGCTTTAGCAGCAGCAGTTGCCTTGACGGCGATTTTTGCTTTAGCTTTGTTTACTTTAACTACAACAGCGGCATGTTTTTTGTCATGAGCTACGATTTGCTTTTTAACGGAATCGACAACTTTAGCTGCAGCCTGAACAGGTGAAGTTTGTGGTTTCGCTTTTACTTTTGCTTTAGATACTGTTTTCTTGGCTGGACGTTTCATTTATGCGTTCCTCACGTAAATAAATACAAGTTTTACCATCACGATAAAAAGACGTTAGGTCATGTAGCCGCGAGTTTAAGCAGTTGTGGAATATTTTTCCAATTAAAACCGCGTTTTTCGACAAAAATAGGGTTTTAATTGCAAAAAAAAAGAAGATTTGAAGAAATAGTTTTAAAAAGCAGTGCTTTTACACACTACTTTTTAAAAAAGTTAGGCTAATGCGGAAACTAGTCTCGCCTGCACATCATTGAGACTGCCAAGGCCATCTACCGTTGAAAATCGTGGTGCGTCAGTTTCTGTGGCCGACAGACCCTGATAAAATTCAACCAATGGTTTGGTTTGACTGTGGTAAATACTGAGACGATTGCGAATAGTTTCTTCTTTATCGTCTGCTCGCTGAATCAATGGGTCTTGAGTCTCATCATCAAGGCCTGCAGTTTTTGGCGGATTGTGTTCAACATGATAAACCCGACCAGAATCTTCATGGACACGACGGCCACTGAGGCGAGATACAATCTGTTCATCATCGACGGCAATTTCAACAACATATTCAATCGGCACATTGGCATCGACCAGAGCCTGAGCCTGGGGAATCGTGCGCGGAAATCCATCAAACAGAAAGCCGCCAGCACAGTCTGACTGCTCTATGCGCTCTTTGACCAGTGCGATAATAATTTCGTCAGACACCAATCCGCCAGAAGTCATAATATCTTTTACTTTAAGGCCCAGTTCAGTGCCTGCTTTAACGGCACTGCGCAGCATGTCGCCAGTGGATATTTGCGGTACTGAATATTTCTCAGTAATAAACTGTGCTTGAGTACCTTTACCTGCGCCTGGAGGGCCTAACAAAATAACTCTCATCAATATGATTCCTTGAACAGTCAAAACTACATGGGAGGTTATGCAGATGGGCAGGCTGTTAGGCTATTTAAATGCTACAACAGACCTGCACTACAGCTGCTATCCCGAAAAGGTCGCTCACAATACACGGATTAAATTAACCAGACAAGCAGCAGTTCCGGCTAAGTAAATGAGCAGTATAGTGCTAACAGTTACTCAGACCGCTTGACCTCAACCCAGAGCAGTTCCATTTTGTCTGTGGTGAGCTGCGAAAAGTCGTTGCCAGCCCGCTGTGCAAGTTCTTCCATAGCTTGGAAACGTCGCTGAAACTTTCCGTTTGCCTGACGCAGTGCGCGCTCTGGATCTACCTCTAGATGACGGGCCAAGTTCACGCAGCTAAACAATAGATCACCCAATTCATCTTCAATCGCTGCCCTATCATTTACAGCAATCTCTGCCTCTAGCTCTTCAAGTTCCTCGCGAACCACTTTCACCACCTGACTCAGGTACTGCCAGTCAAAGCCTTTGGTGGCGGCTCTTTTTTGCAATTTTTGGGCACGGCTTAAAGCCGGGATAGCCAGGGGAATATCATCCAGAGTTTTGCTCTCGCCTTTTGCGGCTCGCTCCTCAGCTTTAACGTCTTCCCAAACTTTTTTGATGCGAGCTTCTTCCACAGCATTATCCACTCTGCTTCCAGGCTCAATTTCGCTCTCAAGAGTGCCAAGGGGAAACACATGGGGATGACGACGAACAAGCTTTTCTACAAGCCCTTGTACCAGCGTGTCGAAATCAAAAATCTTCTGCTCCGCACCCAGCTCTGCGTAAAAAATAACCTGAAATAATAGATCGCCTAACTCCTCTCCCAAATGATGAAGATCATCGCGCTCAATGGCATCTATAACTTCATAGACCTCCTCTAAAGTATGTTTGGCGATACTGGAGAAAGACTGTTTTAAATCCCAGGGACAACCGCTTTCAGGATTTCGTAACCGCTGCATCAAATAACGCAGATCATCAACCGTGTATTGTCTAGCCATTGAGATAACCTTGTTAGCCTCTTTTAAAAGTACCTGTGGAATGCACCTGAGAAAAGCGCTTGTGGAATTAAACTAGTGGGAAGGCTTCAGTCTAATCGCTCACACGCCTAGCGGCTACCACGTTGGGGATTTGATTTAACTGTGACAATACTGCACTCAGCTGATCGAGACTGGGGACATCTAGAGCCAGTAAAATATGCGAGCTGTTCATGGATTTTTTGCGTCGAGTTTTCTCATCGCTGGTCATTGAGGCTATATGTAAACCAAGGCGATCGACGGTTTTGGTTATGTCCAATAACAGCCCACTGCGATCATAGGTATCAAGAGCAATTTTCACCCTGTAGTTTTTCTGTGGCTGAACGCCCCATTCAACTTTAATAATGCGCTGGGGGTCAGCGCCCTGTAACCGCAAGAAGTTACCGCAGTCTTGACGGTGAATGGAAATACCACGCCCCTGAGTAATATAACCACCGATACTGTCGCCGGGCAGCGGGCGACAGCAGCGCGCCATCTGGGTGAGCAGATTGCCGACACCATGGATATACACATCGGAGGATTCAAAACGCTGAGCTGTGGAGGATTCCTCGGTCGCGCTTGAGTCGAAAGACTCCAGAGAACTCACCGAATCAAGAGCATCTAGACTTTTACTTTTTCCCTGACGGCTCTGCAGTGAATTAATCACCTGTTCGACACCTACATCACCGGCTCCTATAGCCGCATACAAGCCAAGAGCACCCTGCTTATTAAAACGCTGGGCGGCTTTCTGTAGATCAATTTCGCTGATATTTAACTGAGCTAACTCGCGCTCTAAAAGTTTCTTCCCCTCAATCTGGTTGTGCTCTTGGTTTTGTTTGCGAAACCAGTACTGCACCTTGCTGCGGGCGCGGCTAGTTTTCAGATAACCCATGGACGCAGATAACCAGTCCCGGGAAGGTTCGCCCTGACGAGTGGTGATAATACTCACCTGATCTGCAGTGCGCAGCGCACGACTCAGGGGCACAATGCGGCCATTCACTTTGGCACCGCGACAGCGATGGCCAAGATCCGTATGCACGTAATAGGCAAAATCCAGTGGTGTTGCGCCTGTAGGCAGATCCACTACATGCCCCTCAGGGGTGAAGACATAAACTCGGCCTTCACTCACTGATTGTTGGGAATGCTGAGAGTTCTGAGAGTTCTGAGAGATCTGAGAGTGCTGAGAGTTCTCCGCCGAATCGTTGCTCTCAATTTCCTTTGACCAATCGAGAACATGACGCAACCATTCAATTTTTTCTTCGTAGCTTTTATCTGCAGTTTTTACACTGCCGCCTTTGTACCGCCAGTGGGCACAGACACCCAACTCGGCAGCATTGTGCATATCAAAAGTACGAATCTGAATTTCTAAGATTTTTCCTTCGGGTCCAATAACGGCTGTGTGCAGTGAGCTGTAACCATTTTCTTTTGGCGCAGCTATATAGTCATCGTATTCACTGGGCAGATTTTCCCAGCGACTGTGCATCCAGCCCAAAACCGCATAACAGTCTGCCACTGTGGGCACCAAAACACGCAGTGCGCGAATATCATAGACCTGAGTAAAGCTCAGATTTTTGCGCTGCATTTTCGACCAAATAGAATAAATATGCTTTGGCCGCCCGCTCACCTCACCTTCTATATTTAGGCTGGTAAGCTGCTCTTCAACCAGGCGAATCGTCTCGGCAATATAGGCTTGGCGATCTCGTCGTTTTTCCGCCAGCAGGCTTGCCACGGTGGCGTAGTCTAGAGGTTGCAGATAACGAAAGGCCAGATCTTCCAGTTCCCACTTAAGGTTGCCGAGGCCCAACCGATGGGCCAGGGGCGCGTAAACATCCACTACTTCACGGGCAACGCGGATCTGTTTGTCCGAACTGGCTGTTTTAACCGCGCGAATGGCACAGGTGCGCTCGGCAATTTTGATTAATGGCACGCGAATATCGTCGATAATCGAAACCAGCATTTCGCGGGTTTTGTTTGCCTGCTGGCCGGCAATATGACCAAAAACCGATCCGCCCTGGGCGTTACTGATTGTGCTAATCACAGCCATGCGCAGCACTTTATCGATCAGTCCAGCAACTTCTGAACCGAACTCGCGGCGCACTTTATCCAGAGAGATGCGGCCTTCGCGAATAGCACGATAGAGTATTGCCGCCTGAAGGGCGGCACTATCAAGAGACAGTTCGGCGAGAATTTCGGCCATTTCGAGGCCGGTTTGCAGGCAGCCGGTGGCGGAATTCCACAGGCGTTCAGGATCAAATTCTTCGGTTAGAGCCTGGCGAGTAAATCTGCAGGCATGGAGCAGTAACTGGGCATCGCTTTCAGCCATTGCATGGCGTTGAATAAGCTCATCAGTCCAGCGTTGAATATCAATCTGATCGGCATCATCCTGTGGATGCTGTTGACGAACTTTGACCATTTCCTTGATCTCGAATTGCGGCGCTGGGCTCTATCCTTTTTGACTTATTGCTCACGCGCCTGCCTGAGTCTGTTGTGATAGTTCCTTCCCTACCCGTAAATCCCGGAAGAGAGATAGCGATCACCCCGATCACAGATAATAGCAACGATAACGGCATTTTCCACCTGCTTACTGATGTCTAAAGCGGCAGAAACTGAACCACCAGCCGAGACACCACAGAAGATCCCCTCCTCGGTGGCCAAGCGACGCATGGTCTGTTCGGCGGCTTGCTGGGAGATATCTAAGGTTTGATCCACCTTGGCGGCGTCAAAAATACTTGGCATATAGGCTGCAGGCCAACGTCGGATACCGGGAATAGAGGCGCCCTCCTGAGGCTGCAGGCCAATAATTTGAATGTCGGGGTTCTGCTGTTTTAAATACGCTGAGGTACCCATAATGGTTCCGGTGGTGCCCATTGAACTGACAAAATGAGTGACAGAACCCTTAGTGTCACGCCAGATTTCTGGCCCAGTGCCCTCATAGTGGGCAAGAGGGTTGTCTGGATTATTAAATTGATCCAATACCTTGCCCAACCCCTGCTCCTGCATCTGTCGGGCCAGATCACGGGCGCCCTCCATGCCCTGCTCTTTGCTCACTTCAATCAATTCGGCACCGTAGGCAGTCATGGCCCATTTGCGCTCATCCGTGGCATTGGCTGGCATGATCAGAGTCATACGATAGCCCATCATCGCCGCAACCATAGCCAGAGCAATACCTGTATTGCCGCTGGTGGCTTCAATCAGACGATCCCCAGGCTTAATATCACCCCGAGCCTGAGCCTTTTTGATCATGCTTAAGGCCGGACGATCTTTGACTGAGCCCGCAGGGTTATCCCCTTCCAGTTTCGCAAGAATGATATTCGAGGTATTACCAGGCATACGCTGCAGTTGAACTAGTCTGGTGTTACCTATGCCTTGGTCAATAGTTGGGTACTGCATGGACGCTACTCTTTATAAGGTTTAAATAAATCAAGAATTGAGCTAGGTATTGTGCCTGAACAGTTTCCCTGCCGCCTCTGCAGGTCTGTTATAGCCCATAATTGTTTAGCATATGCCAAGCTCTTTTTTTACAGAGACAGGACCCTTAGATTACTATTTATTCGGAGAGCATGGCGTAGGCTATAGCGTAATCACGCTCGTCGGCTAGACTGAGTAAGACCCGCTGACCACCGCGACTGTGCATCACTTCGGCGGCACCGCCAGACAGTTGCACATGGGGAGCGCCCTTTTCATCATTGCTGATCTGCATATCCTGAAAGCTCACCCCGTGACCTATGCCAGTACCCAGCGCCTTGGCTATGGCTTCTTTGGCGGCAAAACGTGTGGCGATAAAGGCGACAGGATTGCCCCGAGATGCATATTGCTCCAGCTCGCTGGGACAGAGAATGCGCTCCACAAAGCGCTCGGCCTGACGCTCTAGCACCTTAGCAATGCGGGCAATCTCAACTATATCTGTGCCTATGGCGATAATCATGAAAGGTTCTCTTTATTGATTTTAATAGACACCGATGTCTGTGACTGCAAATGCTGGCGATAGAGTTCGCGACTGTGTAACTGCCTGCCACCGAGATAAAAATTGATCACACTACGCAGCAACTGCTTGGCGGTTCTCTGGGCTGTGCCCTGAGAAAATTCACCTGCGGCGATATTCATTAGGTCGGCACCAGAGTAATTGCCGGGCACAGCTTCCCGCTGATTAATCGACATAACCAATCCCTGCTCAGGAATATATTGATAGTACCTGTTCGGAATCAGCGCTGTACCAGTCTGTCCCTCGCAGTCCAACACCAGGCCGTAACCCAGCTCTTCAAGCAAGGTCATTTCTAACTGTCGCAGGCGCACTTCATCGGGCTGAGCCGCGCAGAGAACGGCCATAAACTGTTGGTATTGCTGATAGAGATATGGGTGAATATCCTGCTCTTGGAGCAGGCGATAAAATAACTCATTGATATAGAGCCCTGTAAAAAGGCACTCTTGTTTAAGAAATACGGGGGCCTGGATTCCATCGGCTTTGGTCAGGGTTTTTAATTCACCGCGACCCTGCCAACTGAAATGATGTTCGGTGTAGGGAAAGATGGAGCGATTGATACCCTGTTTATTGGGCTTGCGAAAACCCTTGGCAACACAGCGCACACGGCCGTGATTGGCGGTATACAGATCCACCAGCAGGCTGGTGTCACGATAGGGCGTCGAGTGTAATAAAAATCCCGGCTCAGCCTCAATGCGCACAGCGCTTACCTGTCGGTGTAGCCGAGGCTGCGCAGTGCGCGTTCGTCATCAGACCAGCCGCTGCGAACTTTGACCCAGGTTTTAAGCATGACTTTGCAGTCGAGCAGGCTCTCCATATCAGCCCGTGCCTGCTGGCCGATACTTTTAATACGTTCGCCTTTATTGCCAATAATAATTTTCTTCTGCCCTTCACGCTCAACCAGTATCAAAGCACCAATATGGGTGACATTGCGCTCGACGCGAAACTCTTCAATTTCAACGGTGACCTGATAGGGAACCTCGGCACCCAACTGGCGCATAATTTTCTCACGGACCATTTCCGCAGCCAAAAATCGTTCGCTGCGATCAGTAATCTGATCATCGGGAAACATATGCATGGCTTCGGGAATAAAGGTGCTAATTTTAGCTTCAAGCTGCTCAAAATTGGTTTTGCGCAGTGCTGACAGGGGAATCAGATCCGCTGCCTTAACTTTCTCAGATAGAAACTGCAGGTGTGGCAGCAGCGCTTCTTTATCTTCAATAAGATCCACTTTATTGATCGCAACAATCACTGGCACATCGTAGTTGGCAATATATTTGGCCACGTACTCATCGGCCTCGCTCCACTCGAAGCGATCGACGACAAAGATCACCACATCCACATCGGCTATAACACTGGCCGCGGAGCGATTCATAACACGGTTAATCGCGCGCTCTTGATTGGTGTGAATACCCGGGGTATCGACAAAGATCACCTGGGTTTCATCAACCGTCTTGATCCCCAACAGAGTGTGTCTGGTGGTCTGAGGTTTGCGTGAGGTGATACACAGCTTCTGCCCCAAAATATGATTGAGCAGCGTCGATTTGCCCACATTGGGACGACCGACTATGGCCACATAGCCACAGCGTGTTGGTGTATCAGTCACTAAATATTCTCCAATTTTTTTACTAATTTTTCGGCAACCAGCTGCTCGGCTTTGCGGCGACTACTGGCAGTTGCCTCAGCAGTTTCTTCCACTGCGTCGATTGTGCAACTCATGGTGAAGAGACGACTATGATCCTCTCCTTCGGTTTTTACAACCAGATACTCAGGTAAGGGCTTGCCACGGGCCTGTAACCACTCCTGCAGAGCAGTTTTGGCATCCTTAACCGGGGAATCGAGGGTTAGGGTATTCAGTGACTCGCTAAACCAGTTTTGTATACAGGCTTCTACGGCCTCTAAACCCTGATCGAGAAACACAGCACCTAGCAGTGCTTCAACGGTGTCGCCAAGAATCGAATCGCGACGATGACCGCCACTTTTCATCTCTCCGGGGCCGAGCAGTAATTCAGGACCTAGGTCGAGATTGCGTGCAATTTCAGCCAGAGATTCAGCACGCACGATCTGCGAGCGAATGCGACTGAGGTCGCCCTCTCGGGCCTCGGGGAAACGCTGAAAAAGAAAACTGGAAATAGCCATACCAAGAACAGCATCGCCGAGAAACTCGAGTCTTTCGTTATTATGGCTGCCGCAGCTCCGGTGGGAGAGTGCTAGGGTCAGTAGCTGTGGATCGCTGAACTGATATTGCAGACGGTCCTGAAGTTGCTTGGCATTGCTCGCCACAAAGTATCCTCAATTTAATTATGTCACTGGGCACTGTCATACTGGTTGCTAAAGCTAAGCACTACATCGACATTGCCAAACATTGCAAAGCGCGTTTCATAGTCCAGGCTGATGCGGGTTGTTGCATCGCCTCGAGCAATGACGATCTTTGCTATATCGACATCGCGAATATTGTTAATGGTAAAAAAACTGGCAATCGTATGGCGTATTTGAGTATCTGACTTGCCGCTAATATTCGATTCACCCACCTGATTAAAAGCGGATTGAATCATCCTATTATCCAGGTAATGGGGTGCCAACTTAAAAATAACCGTAAAAAAGAACCCTACTATGGCGACCACAAAAAGTGTCGACAATGTGGTCATGCCTGACTGTTTGCTTCCTCTCATATGCCTAACTCCCTTTTAGCTTTACTGATTACATCCCGCAATCGCGACGCTTAGCGCTTAACTTTTAGCCTTGGTATGCAGACTTAATCTATCTTTCCTGCCCGACTAAAGCTTGGCAGACTCATAAACTTATCCCAAAACATCCAGCGAGCAAAGGCTTTACCTACAATGCGTTCTTCAGGAACTGGGCCCCAGACACGACTGTCACTTGAGTTATCACGGTTATCGCCCATCATAAAGTAATGCCCTGCCGGCACTACGGCGGTAAAGTTTTGGCTCAACCTTGTCGGCAAGATACGCTTCTGCATGGCGTGTTCGAGACCGTAGAGGTCTTCGGTCATGGCCACTGAACGAGGCGCAGGAATTTCACCTTCCAAGACCTTCTGACTCATCTTGTCGCCATTAATATATAGCACACCGTCTAAAACATGAATCTCGTCGCCGGGCAAACCAATTACACGCTTAATAAAATAGCGTTCTTCATGGGGCGGAAAGAAAACCATAACATCGCCACGCTCAGGTGAATTGAGCTCGATAATTTTATTGCGCAGAACTGGCAGTCTTATACCGTAGGTCCATTTATTCACCAGAATAAAGTCGCCAACCTTGAGTGTTGGAACCATAGATGATGAGGGAATCTGAAACGGCTCGACAACAAAAGAGCGCAGTACCAAAACTAAACCCAAAACCGGTGCCAGTGAGGCCAAAAATTCCACTGCGCCTTCGGTTTGGCGCACAACAAACTTGTTTAGCAGCCAAAACAGCGCTGAAACCAGGAAGATAACGGTTAAAATTAATTCGAAATTTAGATCCATAGAGATATTACTCCTTGTGCGTTGATCCACATTGGGCTGATCAACTTTTCAATACGGCGAGGAAGGCATCCTGGGGGATTTCAACATTACCTACCTGCTTCATGCGTTTCTTACCGGCTTTCTGCTTCTCAAGCAGTTTCTTCTTGCGCGACACATCGCCACCATAGCATTTCGCGGTCACATTTTTGCGCAGTGCTTTTACCGTTGTTCGAGCCACCACACTGCCGCCAATAGCAGCCTGAATGGCAACGTCAAACATCTGTCGCGGAATCAGCTCTTTCATTTTATCAGCCAGAGTGCGGCCTTTATTCTGCGACGTGTCACGGTGGACAATGGCTGACAGGGCATCGACACGGTCGCCGTTAATCAATACATCCAGACGCACTAGCGAAGCAGCCTGGAAACGTACAAAGGTATAATCCAATGAGGCAAAGCCGCGACTGACTGATTTGAGTCTGTCGAAGAAATCCATTACCACTTCACTCATAGGCAACTCATAGCTGATCGAAACCTGACCACCGACAAACTGCATATCTTTTTGCACGCCGCGCTTTTCAACACAGAGGGAGATAACATTGCCCACATAATCCTTAGGTACCAGGATATTGGCTTCACAGATTGGCTCGCGCATCTCATCGATCTGAGCCGGATCTGGCAGTGCAGAGGGATTGGACATCTGCAGTATGTCGCCACTGTTAGTGAGAATTTCGTAGACTACTGTAGGGGCCGTGGTGATCAGATTGAGATCGTACTCACGCTCGAGGCGCTCTTGGATAATCTCCATATGCAGCATACCGAGGAAGCCACAGCGGAAGCCAAAGCCCAGGGCATCAGAACTCTCAGGCTCATAGAACAGTGAGGCATCGTTGACCGCTAACTTGGACAGGGCTTCACGGAAATCTTCAAAATCATCTGAATCCACAGGGAACATGCCAGCATAAACCTGAGGCTTAACCCGCTTAAATCCAGGCAGTGCGTCAGTGTCTGAGGTACTCAGATTAGTAATGGTGTCACCCACAGGCGCACCTAAAATATCTTTAATGCCGGCAACCATAAAGCCCACTTCACCGGCTCTTAATACGCCAGTCTCTTTGCGCTTAGGGGTAAATACACCAACACTGTCGACCACATGGCCCTTGCCAATAGTTTTGGCGATAATCTTGCTCTTGGTGCTCAAGGTGCCCTGCATCACTCGCACTAGGGACACTACACCCAAATAGTTATCAAACCAGGAGTCGATAATCAGCGCCTGCAGCGGTGCATCTACATCACCTACTGGCGGCGGTATCTGGCGCACCAGCTCTTCGAGTATGTCGTTGATGCCTTCACCGGTTTTGGCACTGCAGCGAACCGCGTCAGTGGCTTCAATTCCGATAATGTTTTCAATTTCGTTGATCACTTTTTCTGGCTCGGCCTGAGGCAGATCCATTTTATTAAGCACCGGAATCACTTCCAGACCCTGAGCAATCGCCGTGTAGCAATTGGCCACGGACTGAGCTTCAACGCCCTGAGCCGCATCAACGATCAGCAGCGCACCTTCACAGGCCGCCAGTGAGCGGGACACTTCGTAGGAAAAGTCTACGTGCCCTGGAGTGTCGATAAAGTTCAGCTGGTAGGTTTTACCGTCCTTCGCCGTATAAGGCAGCGTCACGCTCTGGGCTTTGATAGTAATGCCGCGCTCGCGCTCAATATCCATGGAGTCGAGAACCTGAGCGGCCATTTCACGATCAGCCAAGCCTCCACAAACCTGAATAAAGCGATCTGCAATAGTCGATTTGCCATGGTCAATATGGGCAATAATTGAAAAATTTCGGATATGACTTAAATCGGACAAAGGTTTCTACTACCAGTGGAAAATGCGAGCGCAGTTTAGCCTATTCCCGGCCCCTGCGCTATCGGCTGCGCGCCCTATTAGTCAAGGGGCGCAGTTTAAAGAGAGCTTAACTATTTAGACTTGTTTCTGACTGCGTTCAGATCTCATTCTGACCGACTTTAAAGCTTAACAAAGCGCAACGTCATGCGATCAGTTTCGCCAATAGCAGTATACTTTTCTCTGTTGTTGTCTTTCTCGCGAAAACTGGGGGGCAGAGACCAAACACCCTTAGAATGATCCTTGGTATCTTTGGTATTAGCATTGATTTCAGACTGGGCCACCAGCTTAAATCCCATACTTTCCGCCAGCTGAATTAAATAGGCTTCTGGCACATAGCCTTGCTCAGCAGCTTGCTCAACATCAGCACCCGATACAGCCCGATGCTGCACAACACCCAGTACACCACCTTTTTTCAAAACCCGGTTAAAGGATTGATAGGCCTGCTCTATACCGCCGAAGCGTATCCAGTTATGACTGTTTCTGAAGGTCAGGACCATATCTTGGGAAGCGCTGGCAACCTTGGTTAAATAGCCCTCGTCTTCGAAGACTTCAGCGTTAACCTTGGCATAGATATCAGGGTTACTCTCCAACTTGGCGATATATTTAGTGTGCACATTACGCAAATAGTCAGAGGGGTTATTGGCACCGAAGCTGGCCACAGTTAACTGACCCCGGTCTTTTAAGGCCGGCGCGAGCACTTCGGTGTACCAACCGCCGCCTGGGAGTATTTCAAGCACCTTCATACCCGGCTTTATGCCAAAAAACATCAGGGTTTCTTTGGGGTGGCGCTGACTATCGCGGGCCTTGTTGCTCGGGCTGCGGTGATCACCGGCAATGGCATTGTCAATCAAAGAACCGACTGCAGATTCGGAACTAGAAACAGCATTGGCATTGAGCGACAAGAATGAAAATGTAATAGCCAATAACGACGTTAACATGGTCGCCTTTGAATTGTTTTTCATTTTTGGTCTTCCTATTAAGGTTTAATTTTCATTCACTATCGCATATTTAGGATAATTCTAGTACTGCGCCAGCAATTTACTTTGTCAAAATAATAGTCCGCGAAATCGCCCTACCCTGTCGATAGAAACGGATTAATACTGGCGTATCCAGAGGCAACTCTCGGACTACCTGATCGTACTCATCGCTGTCATCAATACGGCTGTAGCCCAGCTGCAAGATCACGTCGCCGCGATTTAGGCCCGACTCTGAGCCCGCCGAATCTGGCGAAACCTGCTCTATAACCACACCGCCGCGAATACCCAGAGAGCTCATTTCGCGATCACTGAGGTCGGCAACCACAAGACCTAGGCGATCACTGCCATCGCCACCACCGGCGACACTAGAATCACCGCCATCTAGGCGACCGATTTCGATGGTTAATTTCTTTAACTTACCCTTGCGATAGAGCTCCACCGGAGCCTTCTTTTCTGGAGCCAGCATGCCGACAACATGAGGTAGATCCCCCGAGTCGATAATCGGCTGCTTGTTAAACCGCACGATTACATCGCCCGGCTTAATGCCACCTTTATCTGCTGGACTGTCCGGCTCAACAGCATTGATTAATGCGCCCTGGGGTCGATCCAGATCCAGTGACCGAGCCAAATCTTTATCCACATCCTGAATCACTACGCCGAGCCAGCCGCGCTGTACCTTCCCATTCTCTTTAAGCTGCTCTATAACACCGACGGCGACACTGGTGGGGATAGCAAAGGAAAGCCCAATAGAGCCTCCTGAGCGAGAATAAATCTGTGAGTTGATACCCACCACTTCGCCGTCCAAATTAAACAGTGGGCCACCGGAATTGCCCGGATTAATCGCCACATCGGTCTGAATAAAGGGTACGTAATTTTCCCCTTTCTCAGTTGGAATACTGCGCCCTATGGCACTGACAATACCGACACTGGCCGAGTAATCGAGACCAAATGGAGAGCCTATAGCCAGCACCCATTCGCCGACCTTAAGCTGGTCTGGGGCAGCAAGTTTGAGAGTGGGCAGATTATCCGCTTCGACCTTGAGCAAGGCGAGATCTGAGCGGCGGTCTTTGCCCACCACTGTGGCTGTAAATTCACGTCGATCAGAAAAGCGCACAACAATCTCGTCAGCACCGTCGATCACATGATGGTTGGTGATAATGTAGCCATCTTCGGAGATCACAAAGCCCGAACCCATGGCCATTACCGGGCGCTGAGTTTGCGGCCGCTGGCGCTGCTGAAATAGATCGCGAAAGATCTCCGGAATCTGGCCCGGCGCCATCTGCGCCGACTTATTTTTACGGGCTTTCTGCACCGTATTGATTTTCACCACTGCAGCAGAGGTATCTTCAACTAGCTCGGTGAAATCCGGTAGCTGGGCAAGGGCACTAAGCGGATTAAAAACAAGACATACGAAGGAAGTAACAAGCAAAAGTCTTTTAAGCACGAAGTGTTCTCCAAAAATTAATTTAATGTTTCGCTGTTATTCATAAAAGGTATTCACAACAGCTATTTACTACGGGGCCTCACAACAGCCTCTCTCAAATAGCATAGCCAACTTAGAGTACGGCAGTAGTTGGAATTTCGATTTTCAGGGCAAAGGTCTAAGCGACTAAAGTTAGATGGTTTATGGGGCTTGAATAGATCAGACAGCAGGGTTAAAAAATAGTTAGCACTTCTTTTATCTCTTCTTTTAAATAAGAGCCAACTAATAATTCACTTAGTGTTGGAAATTAAGAATACTGGGTTGGACTTGTTCTTCCATAAGAACAGGATTAAAACGCACATCGTCGCGCTTTCTCACACTGTGAAGATTCACCAATAGGCCGCCCAGCACAAGGCCGCCAAGGGCACCCCCAACCGCCTGCCAGTCACTGCCAGAAAACAGCCAGGCACCGCCTATAGAGGCAAAAATTGGCAGTAGATAAACCAACAGAGAGGCCATGACAATAATGTCTTCGGGAATACCAATGGTCACTGACTGGCCAACAGAGAACGTCTCAGAGGACTTCTTGTTGCGCAGCACACGTATGCTAACGGTCTTGCCCGCGAGCTTGGAGAGAAATTTTTGCCCACAGCCCTTTTCAGCCACACAGACTTCACAGGCAGACTTTTGAATCGTCTCAACCCATAGACCATCCGACTCGACCGCAACAACAACGCCAGTTTCAAGAATCATAAAAGCACCGCCCTAGGGTGAAGGTGACGGTGAGGGAGATGGGGAGGCATACGGGGAAGCAGAGAGCGAAGGAGAGAGCGAGATAGCACTGGCAATTTGATTTGCCGTGGCCCGAGGAATTTCACCCACCACACAGATGGCATATTCCTGATTGTTGATATCCGCCTTGGTTAGCACCGCCACAGTGGCACCCAAGTTGGCATCTATGGCCGGCAGGGAGCGTCCTTTATCAATATCGATAAACACTGAAAAAACAGCCAGACCATCAGTGAACATCATCGATTCCTGACCACCCATATCGGCAATTTTATGGGAGGCCATAATAAAGCCAGGGGGCAGCCACTGGGTGTTCCAATTGGATGCCGAGGTGGTAATTTTTCGGTTGTCATCAATACAGTTACTTTGATCCAGAGCAACGTCAGCAAAGTCGTCAGCTTCAGGACTCAACCCTAACTCCGCCATTGAACCGCCTATGCTGATATCGACAAACTGAAAGCGCTCTAGGGGTTTGCCTGTATGGCTCATCAATACGGACTGCAGCAGCAGACCGGACTCTTTATCTATGGCCACAACATAGCCGTAGCGATGTTTGTCTTTGGGCAGTACATGAACCATCACCACCTGGCGATTGGCGATGCGCCCCTCGCCCTTGATATGAAACCCGTAAAAATTTTCTAAGCGGGCGTAACTCTGGTCGTTTATTCTGTAGGCACTGCCGCGCAGCAACATATCCCCAGTGCGCAGACAGTCGACATTATCGGTGCGGCGCAGAGCATTGCGCTGAGCACCATCCATATGCTGAATACGCTCGTAGGTCTGCCCCTCATGGACCCCATGAGTCAGCTTAACGCTGGTTAAATTGCCGCGGTACTCATAGGTAAACAAACCCTGATAGTTTAGCTCGCGTGAGGCTTTGGCCATTTTCGACATCAGGTCATGGGCCGATTCCATCTGCGCCGCAAATAGTGGCCCATGCAGCAAAACGGCGGCTACTAGAGCCGCCACTTTGATTTTTCTAACTAATCTTAAAAACACCATTATTGCGATTTATTCCTTTTTGGCTGCTGCCTCAGCTTCATTTAAGCGAGCAAATGGCAACATTCCCTGATTGCTGTTCAAGGCCGCATGATTCGAGTGCTTGGCCATCACATCATTCATATAAGCGCGCAGCTGAGCTTCCGAATAATTGCGCTCGACCTGTTGGCGAACCTCAATAACCGGGGTGACAAACTGTGAACTCTTGTTATTGCCGCCGGCACTGACTGTGCGAGCGTTAATGATGGGCTGAAAACCTGAGGGGAACTGTATAGCTGGGCCAGTATTCTCTTCATTGACCTGTTCGACACCGGCAAACTCGGATACTGGAGCAACGCTGTCTAGGGGACTGTTAAGCTGCTGAACACCAAACACGGCGACCAGGGCAACTGAGGCGGCTATAGCAAAGCGCCCAGCAGATCCGGCGAATACAGCGAGTCCGCTTTGACGATGAGCTGGCTCTTCATCTATAGCGGCAGCAATAGCCGCTGAATAATCGATTGAGGCAATGGCTGCATCACCTTTGATAGCGGAAGAAGCCATATGGTAGCGCTTCCACTTGTCGCGCAGCTCAGAGCCTTCAGAGACCTCTTTAAGCAGGCGGTGCAGTTCAATATCGGTAGCCTCTCCATCCATTAGAGCGGAGAGTGATTGATCTAAGCGTTCTTTGTGATCGCTCATTAATTTACCTCGTAAACATTAAAGTTAGTTGCCTTAATATTAGCCTTAATATTAGCCTTAACATTGGCCTTAACATTGGCCTTAACATTTGCCATAAGAATGGCGCGGTTCTGAATGCAGTGAGGGTAAGACCCATCTTTATATAAAAGGTTCATCATTCTTTTAGTGACCCTCAACTAATTCGACTACACGTGCGTCAATGGCTTCTCTGCCACGAAAAATACGCGATCTAATGGTGCCCACAGGGCAGTCCATAACCGCGGCAATATCTTCATAGCTCAGGCCTTCATATTCCCGCAGAGTCACAGCTGTACGCAGATCCTCTGGCAATTCGACAATAGCCTGATTGATCGCCACTTCAAGCTGATCGCGAAACAACTGATTTTCAGGAGAACTGTGATCTTTCAGTTGGTCGCTACCAGAATAATACTCTGCATCATCGAGATCAACATCTGAGGATGGCGGTCTTCTGCTGCGTGCGACCAAATAGTTTTTTGCGGTATTCACGGCAATGCGATAGAGCCAGGTGTAGAACTGGCTGTCACCACGGAACTTAGGCAGTGCGCGGTAGGCCTTGATAAAAGCTTCCTGCACTACGTCTCGCACCTCATCGCTGTCGCGGATAAACCGCGCGACGATGGCATGTACTTTATATTGGTATTTTAGAACCAGCAGATCAAAGGCGCGCTTATCACCTTTCTGAACTCTGACAACCAATTGCTGGTCAGTGGGTTCTGTTTTTTGTTCTGTCATCTAGCAATCCATTTATCCTACAAATCCAGTTTATTATCTTTATCTGCCACATTCGTAATGCGCTATCGTAATGCGTTAAAAGTTAACCCCAATCATAGACAGACCGCTGGGTCTCAATTTAGTTCGCTTGCGACTTTGGCTTATACTATCATGCGCCGTCAACCTATTGTGGCCAGTAAATGAAACCAACCAATTTATATGATGTGCTGATTATTGGCAGTGGCGCGGCAGGCCTAACCGTCGCCCTGCAACTAGACCCAAGTCTGCGCGTCGCACTTATCAGCAAAGCGACTCTGCAAGGTGGCGCCTCTTGGTTAGCTCAGGGCGGTATAGCCGCGGTTATCGACAAAGATGACAGCGCTGAAGCCCATATTGCCGACACCTTAGCTGCAGGTGCCGGCCTCTGCCACGAAGACGCTGTGCGCTTTGTGGTTGAAAATGGACCCAAGGCCGTACACTGGCTAATAGACAGCGGTGTCGACTTCACCAAGGAAGTGGCCGAGGGGAATGGAGAGGGAAATGGAGAGGGAAATGGAGAGGCAAGCTATCACCTCACTCAGGAAGGGGGTCACAGTCACCGCCGTATCCTGCATACAGCAGATGCCACAGGTAAGGAAATCACAGGCACCCTAGTCGAGCGCGCACTGGCCGCCGAAAACGTAGAAATCTTTGAGCATCACTGTGCCGTCGATCTAGTCACTCAAGCGGACAAAAGCTCACGCAAAATTCGCTGTACCGGCGCCTATATTCTCGATATTGAGAACGGCGATGTTGAACTGCTGCAAGCCAAGAGCGTTGTCTTGGCCTCCGGTGGCGCCAGCAAAACCTATCTTTATACAAGCAATCCAGACGGTGCCAGCGGTGACGGTATAGCTATGGCTTGGCGTCGCGGCTGCCGGGTTGGCAATCTCGAGTTCAATCAGTTCCACCCCACCTGTCTCTATCATCCCAAGGCCAAGTCGTTCCTGATCACTGAAGCACTGCGCGGTGAAGGAGCCATCCTTAAGCTGCCTGACGGTACGCCGTTTATGCAGAACTTTCATGCAGATGCCGAGCTAGCACCACGAGATGTAGTAGCCCGAGCCATTGACCATGAGATGAAACGCCTCGGCAGTGACTGCCTGTATTTGGATATCAGCCACAAACCCGCTGAATTTATTATCGAGCACTTCCCCACTGTCTATAAGCGCTGCCTAGAATTTGGCATAGACATCACCACCACACCCATTCCCATAGTGCCCGCCGCCCACTACACCTGTGGTGGCATTGTGGTGAATACCAAAGGTCAAACCGATCTGCGCAACCTCTACGCCATTGGCGAGAGCGCCTTTACCGGTCTCCATGGCGCCAATCGCATGGCCAGCAACTCCCTATTGGAATGTTTGGTCTACGCCCAGGCCGCGGCCAGTGAAATCAATCAGCTTAACAACAACATTCCCCAGCCCGACTTTGTGCGGCCCTGGGATGAATCACAGGTTGAGTACTCCGATGAGAATGTGGTGATCTCCCACAACTGGGATGAGTTACGACGCTTTATGTGGGATTACGTAGGTATTGTGCGCACGGATAAACGCCTGCAGCGCGCCCAGCACCGCATTCACCTGCTGCAAAAAGAGATTCAGGAATACTACAGCAACTATAAGGTTGGCCGAGATCTGCTGGAACTACGCAATCTGGCCACAGTCGCTGAATTGATTATTAGCTGCGCCCTGCAGCGCAAAGAGAGCCGCGGCCTGCACTACACTCTCGACTATCCAAAGCTGGCGCCGATCGCCAAAGATACTATTCTAGTGCCGATCAATTTTGCCGGACAGGATGTGATTATTAATCTCGATTAGGATTGCTATTTAACAGTTCTTTCGATTAGTAGCATACGCAGCAATCGATGCTGCTGTGCTGACAGGCTATCTCGAGGAAGTACACGAACAATTTGCCGCCCCTGGGGCAACTTGAAATATACGATCACCAGATGACGAGTGACAAACTGGGTCGGCATCAATACCAGTTCCACTGTCTTGAGTGCAGACACCAGCCGCCAACGATCCTCACTAGCATCCAGCACAATCAATTTCTCAGCACCCTGACCACGATAATCCACAACCAACCAACAGCCAGCCAAACCGAGACAGAGCAACGCCGCCAGCTTAGCCAAGATTAATATCGGCAGCACAGCAACCAGCGCACTGGCTATGGCAACTAGACCAAGCCGTGCGCAGACATAATAAAATGAGGGATGCAGCTGAAACTCAGCCGAGTTGGGCGCGGGACTCATGAATGATCTGCACTATCCTTTGCATATCCGGGCTATCTGGCGACTGGCGTTTCATCAGCCACATAAACAGAGACTGATCTTCACTCTCCAAAAGCACCTCAAAGCGCAGCTGATCAGCTTCTTCCAGCAACTCATAGGAGTTCTCAACAAAGGGCTCAAGAATCAGGTCGAGCTCTAACATGCCGCGGCGACAAGCCCAGCGCAGACGATTTTTATTCATAGCTAATCAATCATTGTTTTAAAGCCGCATTATAAGAGACAATCAGGGAATAACCTACACAGTCGACAAAGGATTGACCATGACTCAGCAAACTTCTTCCAGTGACGAGTCTGGGAACAGCACAGCAGCACGCAGTTACATCAAATTATCTGGCCCCGACAGCGGCAAGTTTTTACAGGGACAGGTCACCTGCGATATGGACAGCCTCAGCCCGTCAAGCAGCGTTGACGGCGCACACTGCACCCCCAAAGGCCGAATGGTGTTTCTATTTACAGCCCACTGTGACGCTGATGGCGATATTATCTTAGAGGCCCACCCCTCGGTCATTGATAGTGCCCTCGCCAGCCTAAAAAAATATGCTGTGTTTTTCAAAACTGAGATCACTGACGTCAGCGACAGCTATTCAAGCAGCCAGCCCCCGCTCTCGGATCTAGAGCGACTGCGCGCAGGCCGTGCCGAAGTAGTTGGCGAGACCGTCGAAATGTTTATTCCCCAGATGCTCAATCTCGATGCCCTCGGCTATCTCAACTTTAAGAAAGGCTGTTACACCGGCCAAGAAATTGTTGCCCGCGCTCACTATCGCGGTGCAGTGAAACGGCGCATGCATCACCTAGCTTTGTTCACAGACATAGTCCCCAGCCCCGGAGATGAAATCAAAAACAGCGACGGCAAGAGCATCGGCAATATTGCCAGCGCCGTCAGAGCCGATGATGCCAAGGTAGAAATACTGGCAGTGATCAATGATAAATACAGCGACGCTATTGAAATGGAGATTGGCGAGCAAGCGCTAACCGCCGTCACCCACCTGCCGCTGCCCTACGAGATTCCAGCCAGCCCGTGAGCGAGCTATTCGGCTGGGTATCTGATCATCAACAACTGCTGGTCTGGGCTGGCATTGTTTCGCTGATGGTATTTATTCTCAGCCTGCTAGCCATGCCCTGGTTAGTAGCGCAGATTCCCGAAGATTATTTTTTACCGAAAAAGCGCCAACCGACGCAGTGGAAACAGCTGCATCCGATTATTCGATTGCTGGCGCTAATGGGTAAAAACTTGATTGGTTATGGTTTGATAGTGGCCGGTGTATTAATGTTGTTTTTGCCTGGCCAGGGAGTTCTTACCCTGGTGATGGGACTGCTGTTGGTGGACTACCCGGGGAAGTTTAGGCTGGAGCGGAAGCTGGTTAAAACGCCGGCGATTTTCAATAGTCTTAATTGGTTGCGTAGAAAAGCTAAAAAGCCGCCCTTGGTAATGTAACTATGCTGCTCGGGCGCAGTTGAAAAGTTTGGTGCCCACTGATTGAGATCCCTCCACTACGGTCGGGATGACAGTCTTGGGCGAGTCGGGATGACAGTCTTGGGCGAGTCGGAATGACTATATATTATGTCATCCTGAGCGAAGCCGAAGGATCTCCAGCAGTCCACTCCCACACTCAACCAGCATCCACAACCACTCAACCAGCCCCTTGAGGCAAATACACAACCTTACCCAAAACCACCTCATTACCCGCCCGCGGTGCCAATGGAATATTCTGCGCCAACAGCAAACTAATCAACGCCATCCCAGACCCCATCAAAAATACCAACATCGGCGACACCAGCCAGACTAAACCAAACAGTACCGGGATAATCACCGCGGCAATATGATTAATCGTAAAAGCCACACCAGCCGTCGACGCCATATCCGCCGGATCAGCGATCTTTTGAAAGTAAGTTTTAATCGCAATAGCCAACGAGAAAAACAGATGATCGGCCAAATAGAGCCCCGCCGCCCAGTTGGCATCGTCAACAAAGGCGTAAGCGGTAAACACACAAAACAGTCCGCAATATTCAAACGTCAGTGCCCGACGCTCACCAATGCGCCCCACCAGCGCACCAATACGACCGGCGAAAGCCCAGTTGAAAAGATGGTTAATAATAAACAGTCCAGCAATATTACTGACGCTATAACCAAACTTCTCGACCATTAAAAAGCCGGCAAAAACAGTAAAAATCTGCCGCCGCGCACCGCCCATAAATGTCAGGGCGTAATACAGCCAATAGCGTTTGCGCATCAGCAGATGTTTACGCTGTGGCGTCTTCCCCTGAAAGCGCGGAAATCCCAACCAGGCAAATAGCGTTAATCCCAGACAACAGCCACCACCGATCAGATAAATCGTCTCGTAGCTAAGACTGAGGTGGTCTTGCGCCAACCATAAAAAACTATAGGCCAGCAGCGACGCCATAGAACTCACCGCAATTAGCCGGCCGAGCATCGCCGGCGCTTCATCAATACTCAACCACTGCAGCGACAGGGACTGCTTTATGGTTTCGTAATAGTGAAAGCCTACAGACATCAGAAAGGTCGATAGATAGAGGCCGATCACTGAGGGAAAATAACCTGTAATAGCAACGCCAATACCCAACAGCGCCAGTGAAAGATAAGCAAAAGTCTGCTCTTTAACAATTAGTAAAACCAGTACCGCAGTAAAGGCTAAAAACCCGGGGATCTCACGAATACTTTGCAACATACCGATCTCAGCGCCGGTAAACGCGGCCCGCTCAATAACAAAATTATTTAGCAGTGCCATCCAGGTAGCGAAAGCCAAAGTCATGGCTACCGACATAACGATCAATAGATTTTTGGGTGTCTGCCAGGGTTGGGCTGCCACGTTTAATAAGCTCCAGTTAATAAGTGCCGTTTAAGTAAGTGCCGTTTAATAAGTGCCGTAGAGTAGACCAGAAGCCGCAAATGGATTCGCACTTTGAAGTGCATTTTGCAAAACTGCCTTAGTCTTTCGCGATCTTCAATCTAAACATAGTCTCAATATTTTAATAATATTGTTATAAAACAAATCCTTAGCCTACCCAAAAACCACTGGCATCATAGTTGCTTAGGTTCTCTGACAGATAGAAGAAATAATCTTTGAGGAGCTTTATAAATGACAATAGCAATCAAACCCATTATAGGTAGCAATGGAAATGACAACCTAAATGGCGGCAATGGCCACGAATTATTCTCCGGCAGAGGCGGCAACGATCTAATCATTGCAGGCAATGGCCACGACGTTGCCTACGGCGGTGCAGGTAGTGACGAGATACATGGCAATTCTGGCAACGACACACTCTACGGAAGTGGCGGCCCCTCTTTTGTCGACCTAAGCGGTTTTACTATTGCCAATGATTACGAGGGCAGTGTTATTTTCCAATCGGAAAGTGCTGGCTATAAAAACTCACTGGGCAGCTACAAGGTCTCCGCCGAAGGACTTATTACTGAGGTGCAGTTCCATTTCCCCAATGCCAGCCTGCCCGGTTCAGGCGGTAGCACGCAGTCGGGAACAGAGAGCGACCTGAGTCTACAAGCTGGAGATCAGCTGGGATTTTTTATCATCGCCAATGGCTATTCCTATAACAACAGTTACAGGAATATGGACTTCGATGATGGCAACTTGGAATTCAGAAACAGTGATGGCTCCATCGCCGGTGTTAGCTCGGTTAATCCAAGCCTTTGGTATGTAGATGAAGACGGCAGCGAAACACAGCTCGTCTACAACGCCTATCACACCGCTGCCGGTATCGTGAACAACAACTACCAGCTCAACCCCGATGGCATAGCCCATACAGTGGCACTGGCTGACAGTGACGCCGGACTGATTACTCTGGGTTTTGAAGACCTCTACAACGGCGGTGACAGAGACTTTGATGATGCTGTTTTCTCCGTCGATGTAGGCACGTCCAATGCACAGGTTTTGGATCCAAATGTCGCCAGTGCAGATAGCGGCGTCGATCAAAATCAGCCCACCTACAGCTACCAAACTATGGCTGATGGCAGCATCCACAAGTTCGATGCAGCGGGCAATTTTATGGCTGTCTCCGAACAGAATGACGAGATCCATGGTGGTAATGGCAACGACGATATTTATGGCCGTGCGGGAAATGACCAACTATTCGGTGATGGCGGCAACGACCTAATCGAAGGTGGCACCGGCAATGATTCCGCCTGGGGCGGCTATGGCAATGACCAGATATCAGGCGGCAAAGACAATGACCACCTCTATGGTGACAGTGGTCATGACCGCTTAATGGGTGACTCAGGCAATGACTATCTCGACGGCGGCAGTGGCAACGACTTTGTCTTTGGCGGTAAAGGCGACGATACCCTTCTCGGCGGCTCTGGCAATGACCACTTAGAGGGCGACACAGGTGCAGATAGCCTTTACGGCGGCATTGGCAATGATTCACTTAACGGGGGCAATGACAACGACAGCCTCTACGGCGACAGCGGCAATGACAGCCTTGATGGCGGCGTTGGCAACGATACGCTCTACGGCGGTTCAGGCAACGACAATCTCAAAGGCGGCTCCGGAGACGACCTACTCTATTCCGGTGCCAATAAAGATGTGGTGGACGGTGGCTCAGGCATAGATACAGTGTCTTACGACTATGCTGACAGCGCTGTGAATATTGATCTTCACCGCAAAAAAACCACCGGTGGTGACTCAGATACGCTTAAATCCATCGAGAATGGTATTGGTTCAGATTACAACGACAGCCTGCGCGGCAATCGTCTCGACAACCGACTCGAAGGGGGCAGTGGCAACGACGTTATTCGCGGCATGGCTGGCGCTGATGTTCTGATAGGCGGCATGGGTGCGGACTCCTTTACCTGGAGACAGAGCGATCTCGATGGCAGCCTGGATCAAATTCTCGATTTCGCCCTAGGTGAAGACAGTCTGAGCCTGGATGTCAGCTCCTCTCTGGCAAACCGTGAACTGGACGAGTGGCTGATGCTCGAAGTGGGCGACAATAGCAGTCAACTGTTCGCCGACTTGGATGGTGACGGAGACTTTTCCAATGCCATTGCCTTTGCAGAACTGCAAGGTGTCACTACAGACTCACTGGCTGACTTGAGTATTTCAGTTGCCTAAAACCCTGTCTGATCGCAACACATTTATCGCTGCGGTAAAACGAGTGGTCCAGATGATTCTGGGCCATTCTTTTATGACCAATTTGGCGGCGTTTTGCATTCCGCTCTACACGCTGCAAATTTTTGATCGAGTGATCACCACCGGCAGCTACGAATCACTGTGGATGCTCGCCCTGGGCGCACTGATTATTTCTGTCAGCGGCCTGCTCTTCGAACAGCTGCGACGCAAATCCATAGTCAACTTTAGCCACTATCTGGATCAGCAGGTAGGCGGCCATATCAGTGCCGAAATACGTCGCGGCTATCCTGGTAAAAAGCTCTATCGCAAAGTGAAATTATTTAGTCAGCATCTGAGTTCCGGCGCCGTCGCAAGTATTTTGGATGTGCTCTGGCTACCTATTTCAGCCGTTATTATATTTTTGCTTTCACCGGTTTTGGGCTGGTTTATGCTATCGGTAAATCTGTGCTTTTGCCTGATTGCCTACGCTAAATTCAAACAGCAAAAACCCTCTCTCGATGAGGGACTCATTGACTGGTCTGAACAGACACAGCGCTGGCTGAACTCGGCCAATACCCTAGACTACTGGGAGCGTAGCAGACCGGCTAAGGATATTATTAACAGCCATCGGCAGGGTTTACTCACCGATATGCACCACTGCCTGAGAACGCTGTATCAATTAGGCACGCCTACCATTGGTGCAGTATTACTACTGCAAAATAGCCTTTCACCGGGCGGCTTTATTGCCGCATTAATTATTTCAGCCCGAGCCATTGCGCCCTTTGATATGCTTTTTGCCAACAGCGCCGTTGTGTCGCTGGGCAAGCAGGTGGTAGTCGAGGTCTGCGACTATTTTGATCAGCTCAGCCAGCGTAAATCCGGTGGCTACTGCGGTCCGATTCAGGGAGTGATCGAATTAAAAAACGCCAGTGTCGACGACCCGATCAATCCGCAACACCGGTCAGTTCTATCGAATATAAGCTTTCAGGCACATCCAGGTGAAATCACCGCTCTTATTGGCGCGGTGGGCGCAGGGCAGACTGATGTGATCAAAGTTCTGCTCGGCGAACAGCACCTAAAAAGTGGTGACTGCCTGGTTGATGGGAAACGACGTGGCGACTGGTGCGCGCAACGTCTGCAGGCTGATATAGCGGTAGCGGGGGAATCAGTGTACCTGCCAGAGGCAACCATACTCCAGCTCGTCAGCCGTTTTGACGCGATAGATGAAACCCAGGTGATAAAAGCAGCGCAGATAACCGGCCTTAATCAACGGCTTCTAGAGCTCAACATTGCCTACGACTATACGCTCAATGACAAGGCTCGCAGCACCGCGATTGGCATTCAACTTGAACGCTTAATTACGCTGACGGCAGCGGTCGCCTGCGAGGCAAAAATCGTCTTGTTGGAAAATCCTGAAAGCTACTGCAACCTATTTACGCTCGACCAGTTAGAGCACACATTGCAGCTTCTACAGCAGCAAAATAGATGCGTTATTTTAACCACCAACTCTAAACAGCTGATTAAACTGGCGCAGCGCACCTACCTCTTTGAGAACGGTGCAGTGGTGCCACCCCCACGCTCACTTGTCAGCACTCAGCGGGTCGCTTAACGCCTATGCAAGATAATCTCGTTCCTCTCAAAGATCAGTCCCTGCGCAACCGAAGCCTTATTATTCTCGGGTTCAGCCTGCTGGCTTTTGCCCTATGGGTTGCCTTGGCGCCGTTGGAGAGCGCGGTATTGGCCAAGGGTCATATTCGCGCAATAGAAGACAGCAAGCCGATTCAACATCTGCGCGGCGGCAAGATCTCGTCGATTGAGACGCAGTCCGGCGACCATGTATCCAAAGGCAATATTCTGTTGCAACTGGATGTCTCTGAGGAACAGTCTGCGTTAAAAGCCAATCTTCGCGACTACCTGATGACTTTATTAGAAATGGAAATTGCCCAAACCCATATTAATCAGTTTGAGCAACTGCGGTTTTCAGAAAAGGTATTGTTGCTGGCAAAGCGACTTCAGGAAACTCAGACACTAAGTATGCGACAACAGAGCTTCGATGAGACCATAGGCCGAAAAAACGATCAGCTTACGCTGCTCGACAGCCGCAAATACCAATTGCAGTTATCGATTCAGGCTCAGCAGTTAGAAAATCGAGCGCGATTAGAGCGCCTTGAATTACTGACCAAACAACATACTAGGGTTTTAGCCCTGGCAGAAAAAAACTATGTTTCAGAAATTCAGCTTGATGAAATAGCCCAGCGACTTATTGAATCCCGCAGCGCCATTGACAGCAGCAGACAAAAAATTGCCGCTGCGCAATCAGAACTACAACAGATTCCTATTCAACGAAAACTGCTGATCTCTGAGCTTAGCCAGCAGGCCAATCTGGAAAACAACCAAGCGGTACATCGGATTATTACCATTGAAGATAATATTAACCGTCTAAAAAACCGCATTGCCAATGGCACCATTCGAGCGTCCCACGACGGGGTAGTGACTCACCTGAAAAGAAAGAATCCCGGCGAGACCGTTATGCCCGGTGAAGAAATCATGCGTCTAGTGCCAAACAAAGAAGAACTGCTTATCGAAGCGCGTATTCGCCCCACAGATAGTGACCTAGTATGGCCTGGCCAGATTGCTCGTATTCGCCTGACCGCTTTTAACAGCAGAGCCACCCCGCTCTTAGAAGGCCAAGTGCACTGGGTCTCAGCGGATCGCCATGAGGATGCCGAGGGTTATTATTTTATAGCTGAAGTGCGCATCGACAAAAACCAGCTAGAAACTATTCCACAGCTGTATCTCTCCAGCGGCATGCCCGCCGAGACTATTCTAGTCACCGCCAAGCGCAGCATTGCCGCCTACCTGTTTGAACCCCTACTGCGAGGGATCAGTCGCAGCCTGCGAGAGAGTTAGGCTTTCGGTAGAGCTAGGTATCCCTGTTCAGAGGGCACCTGCCAATCAATCGGTTCACCACCCTGCTGCTGTAAAAAATCATTGGTCGCGGAAAAGTGCTTGCAGCCCAAAAACCCACGGTAAGCAGACAGAGGTGAGGGATGCACCGACTTCAATACCAGATGCCGAGACTGATCAATAAAGGCGCCTTTCTTCTGGGCATAACTGCCCCACAATAAAAACACTATGCCCTCGCGCTGATCATTTAAGGCGCGAATAGCCCTGTCGGTAAACTGCTCCCAACCTTTGCCCTGATGAGCGCCTGCATCAGCCTGCTCAACTGTGAGTGTGGCATTTAACAGCAACACACCCTGCTCTGCCCAGTGAGTCAGGCAACCGTGACCAGGCGATTCCACGCCAAGGTCAGCCTGTAACTCTTTATAAATATTGACCAGCGAGGGCGGCACTTTGACACCGGGCAAGACTGAGAAACAGAGACCATGAGCCTGGTTCGGGCCATGGTAGGGATCCTGACCCAGAATCACCACGCGCACCTTATCGAAAGGCGTGGTATCAAAGGCACCAAACCATTGCGAGGTCGGCGGATAAATTATTTTTCCTGCTGCTTTCTGCGCAATTAAAAACTCACGTAACTGCACCATATAGGGTTTATCAAACTCTTCCCCTACTGCTCTGCACCAGCTTGGGGGCAGCTTGATCTTTCCTTGATCAGCCATATCCATTCCAAATTCTGTTTTCAGCTTAAAACTCCTAACCGCGAATTGCCGACGAATGGTAACATGCCCGCCATGAAACCTGTCTCGACACTCAATATTTGGCGCCTCACCTGGCCCACCATGCTCAGCAATATTCTCTATATGCTGATGGGTGTCGCATTCCTAAAAATGGCCGGCACCATGGGCACAGATGCGGTTGCCGCGGTGACCACCGGACAGCGCCTCTACTTTGTCTTGCACGCCATTATGATGGGGCTCTGCAGTGGCACCACGGCCATGGTCGGGCGTTATTGGGGCGCTGGCGATAAACAGATGGCGGGACGCTTTGCCGCCCTCTCGGTACTTGTATTTATTATTGATGGCATGCTGCTGTCATGGGTCGCCATTCCGTTTCTCGATCAGCTTATCGGCATGTTTAGCCTCGTCGATGAAGCCCATATTCTGGCCATGGAGTTCACCTTCTGGACCGCTGTCTATGCGCCGGTCATGTTGATCACCCTAGTCTTTAATATGTCTTTTCGCGCTGTGGGCAATGCCACCACACCATTGTGGACTGCCATAATCGGTGTGGCCCTAAGCATCGCCTTGGGTGGCGGACTCACCTTTGGCTGGGCCGGCCTACCCAATCTTGGCCTAAACGGTATTGCCATTGGTGGTGGTATTGCCATGACAGTGACCATAGTTGCCTTTTTACTGTTTTGGATTCTCGGCTGGCTGTCATTTAAGCCCTCAAATCCCCTGCCCGATATTGTTACAAACGGTAAAACCTTGATTGATATAGGCATGCCTGCGGCCTTCGAACAGGCTTTTTTCCAAGCCGGCATGCTGCTGTTTATGGTGTTTCTCGCCAGCTATGGCAACGCCGCTTTTGCCGCCTACGGTATCGGCCTTTCGATTCTCGGACTAATTATTGTTATCGCCTTTAGCTTCTCGATTTCCGCCGCGACTCTAGTCAGTCAGCATCTCGGCGCTGGTGACAAACAGGGTGCCTACGACGCTGGCTGGCGCACCATGCGCACCTGTGTCTATTTGATGATTGGCTGCAGTCTGGTGATGGGTTTTTACGCTGAAGAGATTGCTCGGTTTATGATCGACGATCCCGACGTGATTCGGAATATGGTCAACCTCACCTATGTGCTTTGCTTTAGCCTGCCATTTATGGGCGTCGAGTTCAGCATGGCCGGTTCCCTGCGCGGTGCCGGCGATACCCGCTTCCCGATGATGGTGACCATTTTCAGTATGTTATTAACGCGGCTGATAATGCCCCTTATACTGATCCAAATGGGCGCCGATGTGATCTGGCTCTATGGTATGTCGCTGGTCGATTTCTCGATTAAAGCAAGTCTAAATATGTGGCGTTTCCGTAAAAAAGCTTGGTTGGGTGACTAACATACAGTCGCTAAATATTTCATTAATAAGTTAACGGTTAAAACATTAATGTCTCACGCAAATACAGCTGTGCAATTCAACAAACAATTCAATCGGCCATTCAATCGGCAACATGACCTGCAAATAGCCTACTGGCTGCTTGCCTGTGCCGCCGTGATTTTCGGAATGATTCTGCTGGGTGGCGTCACACGTCTGACCAACTCAGGTCTATCCATGGTCGAATGGAGACCGTTGATGGGTATTATCCCGCCGCTGTCGCACGTTGAATGGCAGGAAGTTTTCTTAAAGTACAAACAGTTCCCTGAGTACCAGAAGATCAATGCAGGTATGTCTCTCGATGCCTTTAAATCGATCTTTATGTATGAATATCTGCACCGCGTGCTGGGTAGATTTATCGGTATTATTTTTGTTCTGCCGTTTTTATATTTTTACCTTACCAAGCGTATCAAGCTCGGCCTAACGCCAAAATTGATGATCATGTTACTGCTCGGCGGCGGTCAGGGTCTGCTCGGTTGGTACATGGTTAAAAGCGGCCTAGTGGACAACCCAGACGTCAGTCAATATCGTCTAACGGCTCACTTGGGCAATGCGGTTTTAATCTTCGGCTTTATCTGGTGGACCGCCCTGGGATTACTTTCGACACCCAAGCCCCAGCAGGCTGGACTGAGTACGTTTGCCTATAGTTTGAGCGGCCTAATTTTCTTAATGATTCTCTCCGGTGGACTGGTTGCTGGCACCAATGCTGGGCACGCCTATTCCACCTGGCCACTAATGGGCGACAGCTTCATTCCCGCTGGACTCTATAGTTTGCAGCCAGCCTGGTTATCGGCCTTTGAAGATATCACCACGATCCAGTTTAACCACCGCATGTTTGCCTATGTGATCGTCGCCCTAGTGCTGACCTTTGCTGTCAAAGCATTGCGCGCAGAGATTTCCAAGCCAGTAAAGATTGCCGTTTGGAGCCTGCTTGGGCTACTGGTTCTGCAGGTCACTCTGGGTATCAGCACATTAATATTTTATGTTCCAGTTCCAGTAGCAGCAGCGCACCAGGTCGTTGCCGTCGCGCTGTTGAGCGCCTCACTCTTTATCAGCCATAGCTTGTATCACAGCTCGGGCCAAACAAAATAACCATTGGAGAAGTACTATGAAAACACTCACTACTACCTTATTAGCAGCCGCTCTTGCAGTAGCATCCTTTAGTGTAATGGCCGGCGATCCTGTCGCAGGCAAGACTAAAGCGATGTCCTGTGCCGGCTGTCACGGCGTAAACGGCATCAGCAACAATGGCATGTGGCCCAACCTTGCTGGCCAGAAAGAAGCCTATCTCGCCAGTCAGTTACAGATGTTTAAAGATGGCCGTCGCAACAATGCGATGATGTCGGCTATGTCTAAGGGTTTGTCGGATACTGATATTGCTAACTTGGCGGCTTATTACGCTGGTTTGAAATGATCGGCGAAGCCGATCTTCCTGAGAGAGCGTAGCGAACCGAAGGATCTCCTGCCGACTGGCTGAGATCCCTCCACTGCGGTCGGGATGACAGAACTTTTTGTCATCCTGAGAGAGCGCAGCGAACCGAAGGATCTCCTGCCGACTGACTGAGATCCCTCCACTGCGGTCGGGATGACAGAACTTTTTGTCATCCTGAGAGAGCGTAGCGAACCGAAGGATCTCCTGCCGACTGGCTGAGATCCTTTTTTTACATTCAAAAAAACGCCCGAAATATTAAAGACATCTCTGTTTGTTTTATCCAAATCCTGTATAGTTATTCATCAATAATAAGAAGCCAAAGAATGGCCAACTTTAGACAGGAGCTCTCCACCAATGGCAGCAAAGTCCAGATGCATAATTATCGGCGCCAGCCACGCAGCGGCCCAACTCGCCCCGACTTTGCGCCAACAGGGATGGACCGGTGCCATCTCGATGATCACCAATGAATACGCCCTGCCCTACCATCGCCCACCGCTATCAAAAGACTATCTAGCCGGAACAAAAACCGCCGAGCAAATTCTAATTCGTCCCGCCGCTGTTTACAAAAAGTGCAATGTCGGCATCACCATGGGCGTCACAGTCGCTGCCATTGACCGCCCCAACAAGCAGTTGTTGCTCGAAGATGGCATGGCCCTCGACTACGACAAGCTGGTGCTAACCACCGGTGCCCGAGTGCGCAAAATTGATATCCCCGGTGTGGATTTAAACGGCGTGTTTTATCTGCGCGATCTCAACGATGCCCAACAAATCAAAATGTTTACCGGCGCCAATAAGCGCGCAGTAATCATAGGCGGTGGTTATATAGGTCTCGAAACCGCCTCTGCACTGCGCAAGATCGGCATGCAGGTAACCGTCCTCGAAGCCATGCCACGTATTTTACAGCGCGTCACCGCACCAGAAGTCGCAGCCTTCTACGCACGCATTCACCAAGAAGAAGGCGTCGAGATTGTGGCCGATGTGCAAGCTGTAAGTATCAGCGGCGACAAGCAAGTGGAGTCGGTACAGTGCCACAACGGCACTGAATATAAAGCGGATTTAGTGATTATTGGCGTCGGCGTAATCCCCAATACAGAACTAGCCGAACAGGCCGGACTGAAAGTCGACAACGGTATAGTGGTCGATGAATACGCCCGCACCAGCGACGAAGATGTTTTGGCCGCTGGCGACTGCACCGCACATTACAATCCAATCTATCAGCGCCACCTGCGACTAGAGTCCGTGCAAAATGCACTAGATCAAGCTTCGGTAGCAGCCAATACCATTTGCGGAAATCTCAAGCCCTACTCGGCACTGCCCTGGTTCTGGTCTGATCAGTATGATCTCAAACTACAGATCGCCGGACTCTCCCAAGGTTATACAGATGTAGTAGTGCGCGGGGATATTGATGGCAGCCGAAGCTTTGCTGCCTTTTATATGCGTGAGGGTAAATTACTTGCAGTGGATGCGGTAAATCGACCGCAGGAGTTTATGTTCGGCAAGCGCCTTATTATGCAGGGCAATCAGCTCGATCCAGCCCAGCTTGCAGATGAGAGCCTGTCCTTAAAAACACTACTAACCAGCTAACCAAATCATTCATTTTTTAAATTACTTATTATCGGAGTTCAGTTATGCCCAGAGTCACTTATATTCAGGCCGATGGCCAGAGCCAGGAAGTTAACCTGGAAGCCGGCAGCAGCCTGATGCAAGGTGCCGTTGACAATATGATCGACGGAATTGTCGCCGAGTGCGGCGGCTCATGTAGCTGTGCCACCTGCCACTGTTATATAGATGCGGACTGGGTCGATAAGGTCGAACCTCCCGAAGAGATGGAAACTGATTTGCTCGACTGCGTCAGTGAGCCGAAGGATAACAGCCGCCTGTCCTGTCAGGTTAAGGTCAGCGACAACCTCGACGGTCTTGTAGTGCATTTACCGACAACCCAATTTTAAGGATTCCAAATCCGCTGCCGGGATGACATTGTGGCCAGTCATCCCGGCAGTGAGCGTCCCATCCCGAGCTTAGCCGAGGGATCTACCATCAGCATCTTCAATCTATCAGCGAAGCCATGCAGAGCCTTTGCTATCAATCAGGGCCCGCTTATGAGTTTGTTCTTTTCAGATTGAGAGAGCGCCCTGTTTGAGCGATAGCGAGTTGCGCGAACGCTGAAAATAACAAACTCATGGGACTGATCGCAAAGGCTCTGCATGGATTTGCCTGCGCCCAGGCCTGAGGTCCCTCGTCGCTACCCCTCTGTCGGGATGATAAAATAAAGGCTCTGCCAGAATAAAAATGACTTGCCTGCCAACCACTCAAGCCAACATATAAAACGCCTCCCCTTAATACCCAAAAAAACCAGCTACAAAACCATCCATCTTGTTTGTTTTTTTTAAACAGCTGCGGTATAGTTTCTCACGCCTAATACTAATCATAAAAAAGGGGCATCTCTATGCCATACAGCACCGAATTTCTGCTCTCAGCTTATCGCACGATGAAAACCATCCGCGAGTTCGAAGAGCGTTGCGTCAAAGAATTTGAAGGGGGCAACGTCCCCGGTTTTACTCATGTTTCCAACGGCCAAGAAGCCATAGCCGTAGCCGCCTGTATCGACCTCAGCCATAAAGACATCATTGGCAGTACACACCGCGGCCACGGCCACTGCATCGCCAAAGGCTGTGATGTTGGCGGCATGATGAAAGAAATCATGGGCCGATCCACTGGCCTCTGTAAAGGCAAAGGCGGCTCCATGCACATTGCCGATATCGATAAAGGCATGCTCGGTGCCAATGCCATCGTTGGCGGCGGCCCCCCACTGGTCAATGGCGCTGCACTAGCCGCCAAAACCCTGGGCACCAAAAACGTCGCACTGTCATTTAATGGTGACGGCAGCGCCAACCAGGGCACGGTTTTTGAAGCCATGAATATGGCCGTGGTATTGAAATTACCTCATGTATTTGTCTACGAAAATAATGGTTACGCTGAAGGCACTGCCGCTAATTACGGCGTCGGCTCAAACAGCCTCACCGAGCGTAACGCCGGTTTTGGTATGCCCGCAGAGTGCGTCGATGGCCTCGATTTCTTTGCTACTTATGAAGCGCTAAAGATCGCCACAGAGCGCGCCAGAAATGGTGACGGCCCAACCGCTATCGAAGCCATGTGTGTGCGCTTCGACGGCCATTTTATTGGTGACCCACAGCTCTATCGTCCGAAAGATGAAGTCAAGAATGCGCGCAAGAATCAGGACTGCATAAAGATATTCCGTGAGCGAGTTATTGCTGAAGGCTGGCTGAAAGCTGCGGTGATGAACGCCATCGACAAAGAGATCATGGTTGAAATTGAAACCGCCGTTGTCGATGCCCTGGCCGCACCGCATCCAGATCCCGCCACGGACCTCATGTCCGATGTCTACTGCTCATACTAAGGATACTGAAATGACTAATCATTCGAACAATCCCACTGTCGGCGGCAAGACGTCAATGAAGACCATCCGCGAAGCTATTAATGACGCACTGCGCGAAGAAATGCGCCGTGATCCCACGGTTATCGTACTCGGAGAAGAAGTGTCCGGTGGTGCTGGCTGTGAAGGTGAAGATGACGCTTACGGCGGCGTTTTTGGCGTGACCAAAGGTTTAATGCCCGAGTTTGGCCGCGAGCGTGTCATAGATACGCCGATCAGTGAAGCCGCCATTATTGGTGCTGCCGCTGGTGCCGCCAACAATGGTCTGCGTCCAGTGGCAGAACTGATGTTCTTCGACTTTATCGGCGTTTCCTTCGACCAGATCTATAATCAGGCAGCCAAATTTCGCTACATGTTTGGCGGCAAGTCTAAGACCCCTATGGTTATTCGCGGCACCGTCGGTGGCGGTTGGCGTGCCGGTGCTCAGCACTCGAGTATGCTCCATTCCATCGTCACCCATGTCGCCGGCCTCAAAGTCGTCATGCCCGCCAATGCCTATGATGCCAAAGGCTTAATGGTGCAGGCGATTCGCGATGATGACCCGGTTATCTTCCTCGAGCACAAGGTGATGTATGACATTGCCTGCGAAGTGCCCGACGAGCAGTACTGCATTCCCTTTGGTGAAGCCTCGTTCCCCCGACAGGGTTCCGATGTCACCATCGTTGCCATATCCAATATGGTTACCCATGCCATTACAGTCGCTGACATTCTCGCTAAAGAAGGTATTAGTTGCGATGTTATCGACCCACGCACTGTATCGCCACTGGATCACGAAGCCATTCTTGAGAGCGTTGAAGTCACAGGTCGTCTGGTCATCATCGACGAAGGCAACCCACGCTGCGGTCTCGCCTCAGATATTGCCGGCATAGTTGCCGAGCACGGTTTCTTCAGTCTCAAAGCACCGATTCGCACAGTCACGGCACCCCATACACCAGTGCCATTCGCCCCAGAACTGGAAGACGCTTATCTGCCTAACGCAGACAAGTTGATGGTCGCCGTTCGGGAAGTACTGGCCGCGGGTCCATCGGGAGCATAGTCATGACAAATGAAATCAAGCCGATCAATATGCCCAAGTGGGGCATGGAAATGTCTGAAGGCGATATCAATGCTTGGTATTTCGCCATCGGTGATCAGGTCAATGCTGGAGATGATTTAGTTGATATCGAAACCAGCAAAATTATCAACACGGTAACCGCATCCGATGGTGGCGTTCTCAGAGCCATTATTGGCGCTACTGGCGAAACCCATCTGGTCGGTGCACTGCTTGGCGTGATCGCTAGCGCAGAGACCAGCGACGCTGAAATACAAGCGTTTATTGACAGCAATAGCAGTGCAGCAGCTGAACCAGAAGCTGTGGCTGAAGTGGCAGCTCCTGTAGCCGCTGCAATAGAAACGGCTCCTGCTCCAGTGGCTATTCCACAGGCAGCAAACGGTCTCAGCAAACTCGCCGAAGGTGAAGATGACAGTCTGGTTGCTGCATCACCAGTGGCCCGTCGTTTGGCGGCCGAATACGGCGTCAACCTGAACAACATTACCGGCACCGGCCGTCACGATCGGGTTTCCAAATGGGATCTCGAAGCCGCTGTTTTGGCCGCTGGCGGACGCTTGATTGGCAACAGCATTAACAAGAGTAACGGCGCAGTTCAATTCGGCGACGACAGCAACGTTAAAGCCACACCAGTTGCCCGACGCATAGCCACTCAGCTTGGCATCAACCTTCTCGAATGCCGAGTCAGTGGCGATCGTGGTCGGGTCTGTAAAGCGGACGTGGAAGCTGTAGCAGCACTCAAAAATAAGATGCCAGCACAGACAGATGGCAGTTCAACGGCCAGCAACAGTACCTTTGAATCCCAGCCGATCAGTGGCATGCGCAAAACCATCGCCGCACGACTGCAAGCATCAAAGCAAACTGCACCCCACTTTCGTGTCCATATAGACGCGGAAATCGACGCCCTTCTCGAGGTGCGCAAGCAGATCAACAACAGCAACACTAACGCCAAAGTCTCGGTCAATGACTTCATCGTCAAAGCCTGTGCCAGCGCCTTAATGAAAGTCCCGGCAATTAATGTGCAGTTCGACGGCGAGCAGCTGAGCTATTTCAGCAATGCGGATATCTCTGTTGCTGTGGCCATAGACGATGGCCTGATCACGCCCATAGTCACAGACGCCAACCACAAAGGCCTGGTGGAGATCTCCAACACCACTAGAGATCTGGCCACCAGAGCCAAGCTCGGCCGTCTTAAGCCTGAAGAGTTTCAGGGTGGCAGCTTCTGTATATCTAACCTCGGCATGTATGGCATCAAGCAATTCGACGCCATTATCAACCCGCCCCAGGGTGCCATCTTGGCCGTCGGTGCTGGCGAACAACGCCCGGTAGTGAAAGACGGACAGCTGGCAGTAGCCACTGTTATGAGCCTCACTTTATCCAGCGACCATCGGATTATCGATGGTGCAGTCGCGGCGCAATTTATGTCTGTTCTCAAAGGCTATTTAGAGCAGCCAGCCACCATGCTGGGTTAAGGGAGTAACGAGAAATTGACTACGCAACAATTTGATCTGATGGTCGTAGGTGGTGGTCCCGGCGGTTATGTAGCCGCGATTCGTGGCGCACAGCTGGGCTTTAAAACCGCCCTAGTGGAGAAAGAACACCTCGGTGGCGTGTGCCTAAATTGGGGCTGCATTCCCACCAAGTCACTGCTCCGCGGTGCCGATATTGCCCATACTTTAAAAGAAGCAGAGCACTTCGGTTTTACCTACGACAACCTCAGCTTTGATATCAAAAAACTGGTGCAGCACAGTCGTGCAGTGGCCAGCAAGCTCACTCATGGCGTCGCTCACCTGATGCAGAAAAATGGCATCACCGTTATCGATGGCAGCGCCAGCCTAGCTGACAAATGTCTGCTCAATGTGGAGCACGAAGGCAAAGTCACTCAATACAAAGCTACTCATATTATTCTCGCCACCGGTGCTCGAGCGCGCAATCTGCCGAGTATCGCAATTGACGGCGACCGTGTCTGGGGCGCTCGCGAAGCCATGACCCCAAACGCACTACCGCGCAAGCTTCTGGTAATCGGCGGCGGTGCCATCGGTGTTGAATTTGCCAGCCTCTACAATGATCTGGGTACCGATGTCACTCTGGTTGAAGCCGAGCAGCGTATTACGCCCGCAGAAGATGCTGACATTTCTGCTCTGGCCGAAAAAGCCTTTGTCCAGCGCGGTATTAAAGTACTGACCAACAGCATTGTTCAATCCTTGGATACGTCCGGCGCAGATACAAGTGCGCTGATTAGCGGACCCAAGGGCGACCAGCATCTAGAGTTTGATCAGGTGATTCTTGCAGTCGGCATTACCGGCAATATTGAAAACCTCGGTCTTGAATCCTTAAAAGTCGAAACCGCAAAAGGCTTCTTGCAAGCCGACGGCTTTGGCAAAACCAATCTCGCTGGTCTCTATGCCATTGGCGATGTTGCAGGCCCACCATGGCTCGCTCATAAAGCCAGCCACGAAGCGGTTATCTGCGTCGAAAAAATTGCCGGCGTCGACGGGGTTAAACCTTTAAATAAAGATCAGGTGCCCGGCTGTACTTACTGCCGCCCACAGATCGCTAGCGTCGGTCTCACCGAAGCTCAGGCCAAAGCCGCCGGACACAGTATTCGTGTGGGCCGCTTTAACTTGAATGCCAATGGCAAAGCTCTGGCTATTAACGAAGCTGAAGGACTGGTTAAAACCGTCTTCGATGAAAATTCAGGTGAACTGCTCGGCGCTCATATGATCGGCCCAGAAGTCACCGAACAGATTCAGGGCTTTGGTATAGCCCAGCAACTTGAAGCCACTGAACATGAATTGGCCCAGAGTATTTTTGCCCACCCCACCGTTTCCGAAAGCATGCATGAGTCTGTCCTCGACAGTCTGGGCATAGCTATACACCAATAGCGCTCCATAAATAGCGATCCACCAATAGAGTTTATTATATATATGCCGAATCAAGTACCAGTCCACGAAGGCCTCTTTACCTGGCCGTCCGCCAAGCCTCAGCTATTGGGGAGCCGCTGCGTCGATTGCGCAGAAACCGCTTTCCCAGCACAGCCAGACTGCCGCAACTGTGGCTCTCGGGAAACCAAGATTGTTGAACTGGGTGATCGCGGCACATTGTGGACCTGGACTATTCAGACCTTTATGCCGAAAGCCCCCTACAACAGCGACGAGACACCAGAGACCTTCCAGCCCTACGGCGTTGGCTATGTAGAAATGCCTGGCGGCGTTCGCGTCGAATCGCGCTTGCTACCCAACAAGCCAGAAGATTTACAGATTGGTATGCCCATGCAACTGGATATTATTCCCTTTCGCACTGACGGCAACGGCGACCAAATAATGACCTTTCGTTTTAGCCCAGTGAAGGAGGCCTAGATCATGGATGTAGCAATTATAGGTATAGGACTCCACCGCTTCGGTCGCTCACCGGACCTTTCAGGTATGCAGCAGGGAGCCTCCGCCGTGCGCGCAGCTCTCGCCGATGCCGGACTCTCTTGGAAAGATATGCAGTTTGCCTATGGTGGCAGCCAAGATGCTGGCAACGCCGACGCACTGGTCAACGAACTGGGTCTTACAGGTTTGCAATTTACCAACATCTGGAATGGCTGCGCCACCGGTGGCAGTTCATTGCACGCCGCTTACAGCGCGATTAAATCCGGCGAATACGATGTAGGTGTAGTGGTAGGTTTCGACAAACATCCCCGCGGTGCCTTTAATCCGAAACCCGCTGACTGGGGCATCGACGAATGGTATGGCGAAACCGGCATGATGCTCACCACCCAATTCTTCGCCCTTAAAACCCAGCGCTATATGCACGAACATGGCATCACTGAAGAATCCCTTATTCGGGTATCGGAAAAAGCCTTTAAGAATGGCTCACTGACACCCACAGCCTGGCGTCAGCAAGCCCTGAGCTACGACGAGATCGCCAACTCAGCCATGATCAGCGACCCGCTGCGCAAATATATGTTCTGCAGCCCAGCCGAAGGTGGCGCCGCGCTGATTATCTGTAATGCCGACAAAGCGCATCTCTACAGCAGCAAGCCATTATTTCTTAAAACCGCCGCAGTGCGCACCCGCCACTACGGCAGCTTCGAAGTATTTGCCCCCTCTCAAGCTATGACAGTCGCTGACGCCTCAACCGTCACCGCCTCCAAAGCCGCCTTTGAACAGGCTGGCATAGGCCCAGAAGATATAGACGTAATGCAGTTGCAAGACACCGACAGCGGCACCGAAATTATCCATATGGCCGAGAACGGCTTTTGCGAACACGGCGAACAGGAAAAATTATTGCGCGATGGCGCCACAGGTATTAATGGCTCCATGCCAATCAATACCGACGGCGGCTGTCTCGCCAATGGTGAACCCGTAGGCGCATCAGGTCTGCGCCAAGTCTATGAAATCTGCGTGCAGTTGCGCGGCGAAGGTGGCGCGCGACAGGTGCCCAATAATCCCAAGGTGGGCTACACCCATGTCTACGGTGCCCCCGGCCTCAGTGGCGTAAATATCATTAGCAAATAATTAAAATAAAAAGCAGGAGAGACTCTATGTCCGAATTAATTAAAGTAAAGCAGCAGGGTGAAGAGCGCTGTGAAGGTGTGAGCTACCAAGACCTACTCAATGACGAAACCATTGAAGTCCCGGCCTACCTGCGCGAAGACAACAATCCCTATATGGGCAATGACGACATCAGCGTCGACCGCTGGATCTCCCGGGACTTTCACGACCAAGAAAAAGAAAAGCTCTGGCCCAAAGTCTGGCAGATGACCTGTCGCGAAGAAGATATTCCAGAGATCGGCGACCACCATGTTTACGAGATCGTCGACCAGTCGATTATTGTCACCCGCACCGGTGAAAACGAATTTAAAGGCTTTATCAATTCCTGCCTGCACCGCGGCCGCATCCTCCGGGACTGCGACGGCCATGCCGACGAATTTGTCTGCCCCTTCCACGGCGCAACCTGGGATATTAACGGCAATTTTAAAGGCATCCCCTGCAAATGGGACTTTAGCCATCTAGACGAAAAAGATATGAGCCTGCCACAGGTGCAAATTGGTACCTGGGGTGGTTTTATCTTTATTAACTTCGACGAAAACTGCATTCCACTGGACGACTACCTCAGTCCACTGCCAGAGCATTTCTCGCGCTTCCCACTGCACGACTATTACAAAGGCGCCCATGTTCAGCGCGTCGTTCAGTGCAACTGGAAAGTCGGTGCCGAAGCCTTTATGGAATCATTCCACACATTGGAAACCCATAGCGAAATCCTCACCTTTACCGGCGATGCCAACTCCCAGTACGACACCTTCGGCGACCATATCAGTCGCTCTGTCACACCAATGGGCATCGCCAGTCCACATCGGCCAGAAGTCACTGAAGAGGAAATCATGCGCGATATTCTCGAGCTCTCTGGACGTATGGCAACCGACAGCGCCGAAGGCCATGAAATGCCCGAAGGACTCACAGCACGGACCTACGTAGCAGAGACCAACCGCGAAATGTTCAGCGAGATCATCGGTGAATCTCTGGATCACGCCACCAAGTCCGAACTCGAAGACGCGATACTTTATATGCTGTTCCCCAACACTCAGGTCTGGACCGGCTACCACGGCAATATCGTCTACCGCTTCCTACCCAACGGTGACGACCACAACAGCTGTATTTTCGAAACCATGATCCTGCTGCGTTACGAGAAAGGCACCAAGCGTCCAGACCCAGCGGAAAAGAATATTCTGCGTCCCGACCAAGCCTTTAGTGAAGCCCCAGAAATTGGTGGTCTAGGTCCAGTATTCGATCAAGACGACAGCAATATGGCCGCCGTGCAGAAAGGCATGATTGCCTCGAGAAAAGGCGCAGTGAGTTTGGCCAGCTATCAAGAGAGCCGCATTCGTCACCTGCACCAGACTATTGATAAGTACCTAAATGCCTAATGGCGTAATGGCGTAATGCTGGCTAGTGCCGGGTATCAGACTATCTGAACCCGGCATGTTTATGCTGCATAAAAATGGCCCTGCCCTTTTAAGAGACTTATATGACCACCACAGACACATTAATTCCAGCCATCGATATTGACGACAATCAGAGTGTCGCGATTAACCTCGAAGGTAAAAATATACTTGTATGCAAGTCTAATGGCGACTATTACGCCGTATACAACCAGTGTTCTCACCAACGTGCAGAGCTAACCAAAGGCCGCATTAGAAACTGCTACCTCTCCTGCCCACTCCATGGCGTAAGATTTGATTTGCGCACCGGAAACCCCAAGGGAGAGCTGACCAGAGTGCCGCTCAAAACCTATGTTGTAAGCGTCGCTGAGGATGGCAACCTGCACTTAGAATTGGACTAATAATAATAATGATAACCAATCGCCAAGTCGTACTCGCCTCATTTGTCACCGACGCCGCCAAACCAGAAAACTTCGCCCTATCCGAAGGACCTATCCCAGAACCCGGCGAAGGGGAATTTCTGCTGCGCAATATGTACTTCTCAATGGAGCCCGCGATCCGCGGCTGGGTTGATGGCAAAGCCAACTATTTCGACCCCATCCCCATAGGCGGCGTGATTCGAGGCCCTTCTGTAGGCGTAGTAATTAAATCTCGCAACCCAGACTTCGTCGAAGGCGAATATGTCTACGCCCTCAATCAATGGGAAGACTATTCAATTTGCCACAGCGACGCCATCCTCCTAGAAAAGCTAAAGCCGGAGCCGGGCATCCCCCTCTCCTATTATGTCGGCTCCTTAGGTGGAGCTGGCGCCACAGCCTATATCGGTCTCCGTGAAGTGGGTTTAATCCAACCTGGGCAAACCGTAGTCGTCAGTGCCGCAGCAGGCGCTACCGGCAGCATGGCCGGGCAGATTGCCAGAATCGTCGGCTGTAAGGTCATTGGTATTGTAGGCAGTGATGAAAAAGCTGAATTGATTGTTGAAAAGTTTGGTTTTGATGCCGCAGTTAACTATAAAACTGAAGATGTCACTGAAGCAGTCGCGGCACTTGCACCGGAGGGCGTGGATATCTATTTCGATAATGTCGGCGGGCCAGTGCTTAATGCCATACTCAAAACCATGAACACATACGGCCGTATTATCGCCTGTGGAATGATCTCCGACTACAACCGCACAGGCAATCCCAACCCGATTACTAATCTCTGGGAGATGGTCTCGCGACAGCTGACTATGCAGGGTTTTTTATTGCCCACTTATCAGGATGAAGTACCCATGGCCATGGAGGAGTTGGAGAGCTGGATTCGCGCTGGAGATATTACGGTGTTGGAGAATATTACTGATGGGTTTGATAATACGCCGAAGGCGTTTTGTGAGCTGATGTCGGGGCAGACTGTGGGGAAGGCGTTGGTTAGGGTGGATGTTTAGGGGGATTTGGCAGGCTTGATGTTATGTAAATTCGAGTCTGCTCCTGCTTTTTGCCACAACACCTCCAGCCTGTCATCTCGACAGAGCGAAGCGACGAGAGATCTCGGTAATTCAAAAGCACCGCAAACAACCATGCCACAGAGCCCACCTGTTCATCGCCCACACATCAATAATTTAAACGCCCTGCTTAATCACCGCTAGCGGATTTTTCTTGAACTCAGAAAACCTGGTTACTGAGCCTGTAAGTATTGGGTGTACCATTGGATTTACCTCAAGTAGGAGCTAGGGATCAGACTCGAGTATCAAAGGGAACGCTCGATTCTTCCACTAAATCCGAGTCTGACCCTGATTCTTCTAGAGCGAGCATTGTCTACACAAGAAAGACTGGGTGATCTGGCCGTTCGGTTGTTCAGTCCGGTTTATGGCAATGACGAACTGGTACTACCCGGAGGGATTTTGAACTCTGTGAAATCGAACCGGTCAATCCAATCAGCGACAAATAGTAACCTTATTACGAAACTAAGTTAGCAGTTATGCAGCCGGCTCTAGGTCATCTATATTGACCTCAACTTCGGGCTGGTCTTTGCGTGAGTTTACTAAAGCGGATAGTTCCATATCTTCCAGCTTATCCATCAGCAGCTCGTAAGCTTCGGCGGGAACACAATAGAATGCAGGGTTATTATGGTTTAGTACCACAACTGGAAAGCCTTCACCTTGCTGAATCACCGCTAGGGGGTTTTTCTTGAACTCCGAGATACTGATTACTGAGCCTGCAAGTAGTAGATGTCTCATGGGAGTTACCTCATGTAAGGGCTAGGAATCAGACTCGAATATCAAAAGAATCGTTCTATTCTTCCACTAAATCCGAGTCTGACCCTGATTTTTTCTGAAGAAACATTAGTAGCTGACCGGAGTCTGACCGGGACTTTCCTAGCAGCAGTTGTTATGGAAGATCGTTCTCAGCGGTAGTCAAAAACACTAATGTCGATGCAGTCATATGGAGCATATATGCAACTAAATAACCTGGAACTGCCGTTGGGATTGTTCCCTGCCCATGGCCACTCAATTTATTCCGGCCAGTAGGAATACTACTTTCCAACATACTACGCAAAGAGCTTAGCTGCTGCTGCCAAAAAACAGGAACAAGATCATTATCAAAGCATATTTGTATTAATATCTTTGACGTAACATTAGCTTCATAAACCCAGCCCCTTTTATCACAGATAGCCTTCATCGTGCTTTCAAACGCTTTAAGGCAATCATTAAGCGATTCTTTATTTTTACCATGCCGATAATGCTCATAAGCACTTAGGAATTCCTGTTGAGCACCACGATAACTTATTTCATTAAGTAATCTTAGGGCGGGTTTTACTGCTTCCGAATGGAGGAATTCGGAATCCACTCTAATAACCTCGCCTTCGATATACTGATAGCCTATGCCATGCTCTTTAAATCGAAAATTCAACTCATCGATTGCGTCATCCACTATCTTCGAAGCATTCCTCTTATATAAGTAATCGACTTTACGAGTCATTCTATCGAGATACTTAAAACTCAATTCAATAATGTCTAATTGCTTTTCCACACCGTCGATCTGTAGCAGATAATTTGCAAGTTCATTTAGATACATTCGCGATCGATGCTTTTCTGCAGTGGGAAGCTTAAACATCCCATACTCTCTACAGAGAGTATCTACTATAAATTTGTAAGCAGATCGAACCTTGTGGCCGTTCCCATCTTGATCGAAATAATCACTTGCACTACCAAGTGTATCTGACCAGATGTGAACAATTTGAACCCTCAAAGTATTGGGCAAGTCATCGTATGTATACACATCGGGGATATCGCCTTTTAAGACTTTTTGCCTCTTGCAAAACAGGTCAAAAATTGCCACTAATACTCGCCTCGATTGATGTCACATATTTTATAACTTGGGGTCTATAACTTGGGGTCAGACTCGAATTTATTCCCAATGAAATAGATTTCAGGCTTTAGGAGTTAGTTACTTACTGAAACCAGACACTTTAATCTATTATCTCTTGAGCTTAGTTCACTTACTATAAAAATCAATGGGTTAGCGACGTTTTTCTTTGTTTGAAAATCGGTGCTTGGTTTTGTGAAGACTCAAGGCTTGGACTTGGAGGGCTGGTTATTTCGGAGTGCTTTTGGTTACTGAGATCTCTCGTCGCTGCGCTCTGTCGAGATGACAGGGTGAAGGGCCTGTCGAGACAACAGGTTGGGCATTTTGGCGAGAACACTCGCAGGGGCTCTGGCGGGATAAGGCAGTTTAGGTTTGGGGTGTCGCAGTTTGGCCTCTTACTTGTCACCCTGAGCGCAGTCGAAGGGTCTCCTGCCGACTGGTTGAGGTCCTTCGGCTACGCTCAGGATGACAGAATTTGGGCTAGAGGTGACAGAATTTGGGCTAGAGGTGACAGAATTTGGGCTAGAGGTGACAGAATTTGGGCTCGCAATGACAGGGTTTGAGTTCGAGGTGACTGGATTTGAGTTTGCGATTACAAAGTTCCAATTCGAACTGATACATAGTAAAGCAGCCCCTACTCCCGCTCCAACTGCAGCTGATCCTCTGCCAAGGTCAACCAGCAATGCTTGCGCTCGGTCCACACATGCACCGATGGCACCAGGTCATCCACTTCATCCAATGTCCCGGCCTTGATAAAGATCAGTCCCATCTCTGGTGCCTGCTCTGTATCGGTAATCACTGGTGAACCACAGTTGCCGCAGAATCGACGAAAGACTGTTTGGCCGCTGGTGCCTTTGTCTTCGAAGGTCTGTAACTCCCCCTCTAAGTGCAAACTATCTCTTGGAAAAAACGCCACAACGGAGAATGCTGAACCAGCTTGCTTTTGGCAGTTACGACAGTGACAGACTACGGTTTCTAATGGTTTGGCTGGCACTCTGTAACGCACCTGACCACAGAGACAACCGCCCTGCCGTGTTTCTTCATTCATGGGTTGTTCCTCATTCAATTAAGAGAAAGCGCACCATCAACCGTAAAAGCTGAGCCGGTAACAAAGGAGGCTTCATCGCTGGCGAGATAAAGTGCCATGGCGGCGACATCCTCAGGTTGGCCTATACGCCCAATGGGATGCAGTGCTCTGTAGCTCTCCATCAGCGCGTCGCCATCTTCTACCTGACTCATTACTTTCTTGAGCATGTCGGTTTCTATTACACCGGGATTGATGGAATTAACATTGATGCCATAACCACTCACTGCACAATGCAGAGCGACGGATTTGGTCATCATATCCACACCGGCTTTTGAGGCGTTGTAGGCGACTAATTCGGGTTTGGTTTTTACCGCGGAGACGGAGGCCATGTTGATGATCGAGCCGCCGTGGGTTTCTGCTGAGTTACTTTTGATTAGCTTAATCGCGCCCTGACAGCCGAGGAAGCAGCTGCGCAGGTTGATGGCCATGGTTTTATCCCAGGTCTCTAGATCCAGATCTTCAATGGTGCCCATAAGGGTGACGCCGGCTACATTGACCATGATGTCGAGGCCACCGAAGTGTTTCTCCGCGTAGGCAAAGACGCCATCCCATTGACTGGCTAGGGAGACATCGTGATGGACAAACTGGCAGCTATCGCCCAGTCGCTGGGCGGCGCTGGTGCCGCCTTGGGCGTCGATGTCGGTGATAATGACTCGGGCGCCTTCGGCGATAAAGCGTTTGGCGATGCCATAGCCAATACCGGTGGCACCACCTGTAACTATGGCGCGTTTACCTGCTAATTTTTTATCTGACATAGGCTTATATCCTTTAGCGCCAGGCTTTCAACGCTAGACCTTAAGCATTAACTTACCTTTGTTACTGCCATCGAAGAGCTTGTGGAATGCGGTCAATGTATTGTCAAAACCATCGACAATTTCATACTTAAACTGCAGCTTATCTTCGGTGAGTAATTCGGCAATGGCGGCTGCACCGGCTTCAAACTCAGGGAAATAGTTGCTGATCAAAAAGCCTTGAACCGTGGCGCTTTTCGCCAGAATCTGCCACCAGTTATAGGGGCCGGGTACGGGCTCTGAGGCGTTATAGCTAGAGATAGATCCGCAGAAGACGATGCGCGCATTGCTGTTGATATTTAACAGTGCGGCGTCGAGGATTTCGCCGCCAACATTATCAAAATAGACGTCTACGCCTTCGGGACAGGCTGCGCTAATAGCGGCGTTCAGATTGCCTTTTTCGGTTTTGTAGTTGATCGCGGCATCAAAGCCCAGGTCATCGGTGAGCCACTGACATTTTTCATCTGTACCGGCCAGACCTACTACCCGACAACCCATATTTTTCGCCAGCTGACCACCCAGAGAGCCAACCGCACCTGCTGCGGCACTCATAAGCAATGTGTCACCGGGCTTTAGTTGGGCGGCGTCGGTTATACCAAAGTAAGCGGTGAGGCCTACGGCGCCAAAGGCGCTTAAATAGTAATGTAAGGGGAACTGGTTATCCTCTGGTACTTTGGTCAGGAAGTAGCCGTCGGAGACGCTGTATTGTTCCCAGCCATTGAGGCCATAGACCACATCACCGGCAACAAAATCTGGGTGCTTACTCTCAATTACTGTGCCCACAGTTGAGCTGCGGATTACGTCACCCAATTCGATGGGGGGCATATAGCTGGGCTCATCGCTCATCCAGCCGCGAATGGCGGGATCCAGTGAGAAGTACTCGTTTTTAATCAGCAACTGACCATCGTTTAAACCATCAACTTCAACTGTGCGAACCTTGACGTCGCTATCCGTTGTTGCACCCACTGGGCGCTGGTGGAGGTAGTACTGTTTGTAGTTGATTGACATGGTGGTTCCCGTTTTTATTCTGATAAATTGGCTGTCGACCCTGCACTTTATAACAGCCGACAGTAAAGGCTGAAATCTGGCGTTTAAGGTACCCCTTTAATAATAAAAAATCAACTGAGATTGTTTTTTTGATGTGCTCTGCTGTATAGTCTTTTCAAGCAAACAATAATAATTATAAGGGCAATACTATGGCTTTCTCAGGACCAATCGAAGACCGTCTGGCTATCCGTGAACTGATGGATATCTACGCCGATGCCGTAAACCAGCGCGATGCTGAGCTCTGGGGCTCTACCTGGGCTGAAGGCTCTAGCTGGAAATTACCGGTTATTCCGGGCATGGAAAATGTTGCCGGTAAAGAAAATATTGTCGCGGCGTGGAATGCCGGTATGGCGATGTTCCCGTTTATCTTTATGTCGATTTCCGTGGGCGATATTCAAGTGGATGGCGACACTGCCACGGCTCGGGCCTATACCACTGAAGTGGGTACCACTTTGGATGGCACAGAAATTCGACCCAGAGGTCAATACGACGATAAGTTAATTAAGGTCGATGGTGAGTGGCTGTTTATTGAGCGTATTTTTAATTCGCTTTATGGCGAGTAAAAAGAATGATGAGTAAGGAAGCAGCCCTATGACTATTCTGATTAATGGCACTGTCAATTTTAATCCCGAAGACGCGGTAAAAGTGTTGCGCGAAACGGCGCAGCTAATGATCGATACTCGGACACAGGAAGGCTGTCGCCACTACGTCTGGAGTCTCGATCCAGCAGTGCCCGGTCGTATCTATGTGCATGAAAACTGGGAGTCCAGTGAGCATCTTGCCGCTCATCTGGCCAGTGCCTTTTACACTGATATGTTAGCGCTGCTCTATCAGTATGAGATTCATAACACGGATATTCTCAAGTACCGTATTGATCATGCTGAGCCAGTCTATGACGAGACGGGTACTCCTCGGGCCGATTTCTTTACTGGCTAAGGCTTCTTTATTCGCTAAGGCTTCTTTACTGGCTAAGGCTTCTTTATTGGCTAAGGCTTCTTTAAAAAGACTCCTGTAAAAAAGAGACCCACCATGCCCAGCTTAGAGCAACGCATTCAGACACTCGAAGATCGCCAGGCTCTGCAAGAGCTGGTTAGCAGCTATCTGATTGCACTGGATGATGCAGCGGACTTAGAACAGCTGCTCAACCACTTCACTGAAGATGCGGTGTTTGATATGACGGCGTTGGATTATCCGACCTTTGAGGGCATGGCTGCACTGCGGGAGTTATTTACCGGGGCCTTTGCCAGCATGAGTCACAGCGCCCATTACGCAACCAATTTTAAGATTGATTCACTGGAGCAGGATAGGGCATCAGCACGAACCCATGCTATGGGCATGGGTGTTCCTGCGGCGGCTGCAGCTACAGCTACAAATACAGGGAGTGAATCGGTACTGTTTTATGTGCAGTACCATCTTGAGTTTGCCCGCATTAACACCTCTTGGAAAATAACCTCTCTGCGCGGACAGCCTTTGATGCCTAGCTAACAACATTATGCGCTTTGCGCAGTGCCTTCACTGCAAGATCAACGCCCTCTCGAGCCGCTTCAATCATTCCCGCCTGGGAAAAGAAACCGTGAACCAAGCCATCAAAGCGCCGCACTTCCACTTCTACACCAGCAGCTATTAACCTCTCAGCATAGGCTTCGCCCTCATCCCGTAAAGGATCAAACTCTGCTGTCATTACCAGTGCTGGCGGCAAACCCGAAAGATCTTCCGCGGTTATCGGACTGGCAAGGGGGTCTGTTCTAAGCGCCAGATCCGGGCAGTAATGATCCCAGAACCAGCTCATCATGGTTCTCGACAGCAGATAGCCGTCGGCATTATCCCGATAAGAAGCACTCTCCATAGTCGCATCGGTTACCGGATAAATCAGCAGCTGCATTGCTATAGCAGGCCCGTTGCGATCACGAGCCATCAACGCCACTGCGGCAGCCAGATTACCACCAGCAGAATCGCCACCCACACTCACTGGGCCTCGCGACGCACCCAGACTATCTAAATTAGCGGTAGCCCAGCAAAGGGACGCATAACAGTCTTCTGGTGCGGCGGGGAATATATGTTCCGGGGCCAGACGATAGTCCACTGCCACAACAATACAGTCTGCGCCAACACAAATTTCACGGCAGTCGCGATCGTGGGTGTCCAGATCACCGATTACCCAACCGCCACCGTGAAAATGAACATGTACTGGGGCAGGTGCTGCGCTGGGTCGGTAAATACGCACTGGGATAGCGCCAGCTGGGCCGTCGATCATTAAATCCTCGACACTGTGCACCACAATCTCCGGCAGGTCCGGCTGCATTTCCCGATACATGCTGCGACTTTCAGTAATGGCCATTTCATATAATTGCGGCGCGCCCTCTGCGGCTATATGGGCCAGGATGGCGGCGGTGGCAGATTCCAATGGCATGGTCTTGTCCTTTTTTTATTTTTATTTTTTAAAGCAGTGCTTTTTATATTAAAAGAATATTAATTACCACTACGCCAAAACCCTCCGCACAGAATACGGAGGGTTTTAACGCCAGCAAGACGAAGGGGGGGAGTCCCGTCTCGCCAGATTCATTTTTATTTTCAGGCTTTCTATTTCAGGCTTTCTATTTTCAGGATTAGAGCCTAGAGCCTTTAACCTAGGCCCTAGAGCTTAACCAAGCATTTTCCCGTGCTATTACCATCGAGCATATCGATAAACGCCTGCCCTGAAGATTCAATGCCATGAGACATATGCACCGGGCTCACCAATGTGCCGGCCTTAAGCATGGCGGCAATATAGTCCAGCGCCTCGGGATAGCGATCCACATAATCCGAGAACATAAAGCCTTCGGCTTTGGCTCGCTTGGTGATCAGCTCCCACATATTGGCAACACTCTCGTGGCCGCCTTCGCGCTCGTACTGAGACACAGCACCACAGAGAACGACTCGAGCATTTTCGGCTAGATGACCAAGCATAGAACCGAGCATGGGTCCGCCCACATTATCAAACATAATGTCGGCACCATTGGGGGCAACGGCGGCCAACTGATCATCGAAAGACTCGCCGGATTTATAATCGATAACCTGGTCATAGCCTAAAGTATCCTGCAGCCAAGCACACTTGGTCGGGCCGCCAGCAATACCGACAGTAGAACAGCCTTCTGCCTTGGCCATCTGTCCAGCGAGACAACCAATGCCACCCGCAGCAGCGTTGATCACAAAGACATCACCGCTTTTTGGCGCGCCTATATCCATCAGACCAAAATACGCCGTCATGCCCGAGGGGCCGAGACTGGCGAGATATTCGTAGGGTTCCACATCGGGGTCCAGATCGAGGATAGCCATAAAGTCAGTGCCATCATCAACGCTGTATTGTTCCCAGGAGGTTCTGCCCATCACCGCGCTGCCGACCGGATAGCCGCTGTGACGAGACTCAATAATGGTGCCCATAATAATGCTCTGGACTGGCTCACCCAGAGGCATAGAGGCGAGATAGTTATCACCAGAATCTTCGTTCATCCACTGGCGAAAGCCGGCATCCATGGAAAGGTAGGTATTCTGAATCAGAAACTGACCCTCTTCTAGGCTCGGCACTGGTTGTGTATCCACAGCGAAATCCGCCGCCACTAAATGTTCGGCAGGTCTGCGTGCTAGCAGCACTCGAGTGTTCATCTGCGTCATATATCTGTATCCATTTTTATTAGTTATGCTGACAGCGCAATACAATAGCAGCTCTCATATTTGATCCATATGGTACCTGAGGGAATCCCACAGGTAAATAACAAACATGTTTGATGGTTTTTATTGACTGAGAGTAGGTGGACAAGTAGTATTCATGCTGTTATTCGCATAATAAAAAAAGCATTTCACGACCCCGCAGTTGTGCTGGGGCCAGTAAAAACCCATACCGGAGGCCTGCAATGGCAGCTCAAGAACCACAGCATTTTTCTGATCACCTGGAAATTCAAACGGTGCTCAATCTCTACGCATCCGCCATCGATAAGCGCAACTGGTCGCAACTGGAGCAGGTTTTTACTCCAGATGCAGTGGCTAACTTTATTGGCATTGGTGAGTTTGAAGGCCGTCAGGCGATCAGTGACCTGATCTCCAGTGTGCTCTCCCAATGTGTAGCGACTCAGCACCTGCTGGGTAATTACGAAATTGAAGTAACCGGCGATGAAGCTCGTACCACCTGCTACCTGTCTGCTATGCATGCCGGGCTGGGTGGCTATGAGGGCGAAGTGCTTATGGTCTGGGGCGAGTACACCGATAAGCTAGTTCGCACTCCTGAGGGATGGCGCATTACTCATCGCGAACTAAATTCCATTTTTGCCCAGGGTGATATTGGCCTAAACGGCTAAGGTCTTAGGTTCTTAGGTGCTTAGGTGCTTAGGTGCTTAGGTAAAGATCGTAAAAAACGGCTGTCTGGTTTAGCCTAGGGCCAGGCAGCAGTTCTTATACAAGCTAATAGAAAAACTAAAATAATTATAAATAGCGAGCCTTCGAAAATGATCCAACTGCACTCTCATCACGATATCAGTTCGCCCATCGAGACCATCTGGCAGCTACTGATGGACTTTGGCAATATCGAAGCCTGGTGGCCGGCCGATGCACCGATTGACATTGATCGGGTCGAGCTGGATGGCAGCGGTGTCGGCATGACCCGGCATATTTACAATGTCGGCTTTGACTCTCCTGTCAGTGAACGTCTCGACGCACTGGATCTGGCCAACCATACCTTGCAGCTCTCAATAGTCGGCGAACGACCTGCCGGACTGTTGCACTATCAGGCCACGGGCAAACTCACAGTCTTGGATGACGGCGGTTGCCGCCTCACCTATGACTCCGAATTTATCGCTGAAGAAGGCCGCGAAGATGAAGCCAGAGCCTTTCTTCTTGGAGCCTATGAGCTTATGTATATAGGCTTCGATGGCGTCGGTAACTAAGCCGCGCTAAAAATTTATTCTGATTAACAGGACATCCCATTATGTTAGCTATCTCCGCACGAATTGAACTGGCATCCAAAGACATCGCAGCTTATATAGCCGCTGCACAGAGTATTATTGAACCCACTCACGCTGAACCCGGCTGTCATCTCTACGCCATAGCCGTGGACATAAACCTGCCCAATGTGATCTGGATTACCGAGCAGTGGGAAAACGACGACGCGCTGTTGACGCACCTAGGTATGCCTCATATTGTCGAATTTATGGCCTTCTGCGGCACGGTGGAAATCACTGGTATGAATGTTATTCGCTATGACCTCTCAGCCGTGGGCCCGCTAGTGCTACCCGAAGCCTAAACCCTTCAACAGGTAAGGAATATTGAGCATGACTATTGCAGAAAACTACAACCGTATTGTCGCGCGCATTATTGATGACGTCGACAATAACACTACAGATCAAGCTTCTGGCACATTGTCAGTGCCCTCGAAAAACTACACTGACGCCGATATCTGGCAGCAGGAAATGGATCTGATCTTTAAGAAGGTTCCCGTATTTGTAGCACTCACCGCAGAGCTGCCCAATGCTGGCGACTACAAGACCTTTCAGTTTCTCGATAAGCCGCTGCTGATTACTCGACTTAAAGACGGTACCGCTCGGGTGATGCTCAATGCCTGCTCCCACCGCGCCATGACAGTGGCCACTGAACCCTGTGGCAACAAATCGCGCTTTACCTGCCCCTATCATGGCTGGATGTATAGCAATGATGGCGTACTACGCGGCGTTGCCGATCAGCAAAAATTTGGTGACTTTGACAAGCAGACTAATGGCTTAACCCAGCTTCCAGTCTACGAGCGCGGCGGTATGATTTTCACTGTGCTTGAGCCCGGTGAAGACGAGGTGGATTTCGATGGATTCTTAGGCGGTATAATGGAAGACATTGGCCGTCTGGGAATGGAAAACTGGCACTTCTGTGGTCAGCGCAAGATTGATGGTGCCAACTGGAAGGTTGCCTATGATGGCTACCTAGAAGGTTATCACTTCGCAGCTGCTCATCCAGATACCATTGCCGAGCGCACCTATTCCAACGTGATGGAGTTTGCTGCCTACGGCCCTCATACATTGATTTGCTTCCCCCATCTGGCAATTAAAGAAAACCTTGCCGATGTGGCCCCAGAGGATTATCACAAACACGAAAACAATGGCTACGATTGGATTCGCACGCTGTTCCCCAATATCTCATTGTTTGTAGCACCGGAAATCACCCTGATCAGCCAGATTATTCCCGGCCCACTGCCCAATCAGAACACCACCTATATCAACTTTATTCACCCCACCAAGCCAGCGGGAGAAGATACCGAACTCCAGGGCATGATGGACTTCTTCCAAGAAGTGGTGGATGTGGAAGACTACCAGGTGGGACTCAAGATTCAGAAAGGCCTAGAGTCTAACGCCCATGCCAATGTCACCTTCGGTCGCAACGAAGCCGGCAACCAGCTGTTTCATCGCTGGGTAGAATGGTATCTGGCCCAGGATCCTTCAGCGCCAAAACCTGAACTCGATAACAACAAAGGTGTGTCATGAGCATTCACGAGAATCGCGCTGGCCGCATCAATTGCCTATTAATCGCCGGTGGCGTCTGGCATGACATTGACCATGCGCGACTGGAGTTATTAAAACTGCTCTCGGAAGATGATCGTTTTCGGGTTCGCGTTTTTGAGGATTATGAAAATATTCAGGCGATTGAAGAGGCGGACTTTATTGTCAGCTACACCTGCAATGTGGTGCCCTCTCTCGGCGCTCAGGAAGCCCTCAAAGCCTGGGTTGAACGAGGCGGTCGCTGGTATGCACTGCACGGCACCAATTCGATTATTCGACTGATGTCTAGCGGACTTTACGGCACACCAGAATGGGCGCCACTATTTGTCGAAACCCTGGGTTCTATGTTCCGCTCACACCCACCTATTGCTCCTTACACTGTCTCTGTAGCGGATTCCGATCATCCCTTGGCTCAGGGTATTGAACCCTTTGAGTCAGACGATGAGCTCTATCTGATGAAAACCTATGGCGACCTCCACGTTATTCTGGATACAGAGTACGGCGGTAAAGCGGAAGGCTTTGAAGAAGATGAATGGGAACATGCTCGTCACCCAGTGTTTTACACTCACAAGGTGGGCGAAGGTGAAGTGCTCTATTTAACTCTGGGTCACTGTCGTCACCACCATGACATGCAGCCAATGATGGACTACTGGCCGACTATGGATCGCGGTTCATGGGACTTGCCGGTGTTTTACCAGCTGCTGAGACGCGGTATTCAGTGGGCCATTGAGCCTATGGATAAAGAGACATCGGATGCTATGGCTAAAGCCCGTGCTGCTGTTGAGTAGTGTTTTAAATTGCCATATATAAAAAAAGGGACATTTGAAAATGTCCCTTTTTTTTCACTTCAATTTTAGTATTACCAACGTAACTTTAACTCGTTAACCACACCCACAATGCCACTGCTAAAACTAATAGGACTGCTTTCATCCACCTCAAATTCAGGAATGCGCTTGAGAAATTCTTCGATCGCAATGCGCAGCTCAACCCGAGCCAAATTCTTCCCCGGACAGGTATGGGCGCCGCGACCAAAGGTCAGACTATTGCCCTGCTTGCGGCCAAATTCTACATCCACTGCATTGGGCGTAAAGCTATTATCCATACCCGCCAGTGGCGTTGGTGCAGCAATCATATCTCCAGCCTTTAACTGCACGCCGTGAAATTCCATATCTTCAGTCACTTCACGGGCCACAGTCACTAGGGGGAAGCGTCTTAAAATTTCTTCCACCGCTTCGCTCACGCT
>ENA-ORXF01000098-ORXF01000098.1-marine-metagenome-genome-assembly--contig:-NODE-98-length-63604-cov-10.503188_pt1 | contig 63604 bp, 89 predicted proteins | sample MGYA00237864_ERZ511476 | MGnify/ENA primary metagenome ERZ511476 (study PRJEB26306, sample SAMN06343908) | marine metagenome | isolation source: coastal waters | place: Atlantic Ocean: West Antarctic...
TCTGTCTTTAAGACACCACTAAAGGTTCCTGTTGTTGCAGATAGGGTACTAGCACCAACAATAGTTCCACTAACATCTAAATTACCATTAAGATCAACAAGTGTAGAATTTAATTCTATTTCATCTGTTGCGTTTATATCAAGTATAGCGTTACTTGGCGCCCCTATGTTTTGGGAAGCGTCATTGAATTGAATTACATTTGTACCACTTAGAAGAAGTCCTGTATCTGCAACATGTGTTAGTATGACATCTTGGTCATTACCAAATTGAATCGTACCAGCATCTGCCAAGAATAAATCTGACCATTCTAATGAAGCAGAACCTAATGCCTGTCCGTCAGCACTTGATGGATTACTTGAACCAGCAGCTGCAAAAGATAATACACCAGAACCATTTGTTACTAGTGCCTGTCCATCATCTCCATCAGCACTTGGCAAATCAAATGTAACACCATTTGATGTGAAGATAAGATGACCACCATCTGAAGATATTGATTCGTTAGCATCGTGGAATTGTAAAGTAGGTGTACCACCACTATCTGTTAATAGTAATCCTGTATTATGTACATGAGTTAGTTTTATTTCTGAGTCTGCACCAAAGTTAAGAACAGCTGCATCACTAAGTAATAATAGGTCATCACCAATAACTGCATCTGCGGCTACTGATAGACCACCATCTGTTTGTAATGAACCATCTGTTGTAGAAGTTGCAGCGGTTGTGTCGTCTGTTTTAATAATACCACTAGCAGTTAGAGCCGCAGTTGTAACTGCGCCAGCAATAACACCTGTACCAGAAACATCTAGGTTTCCGTTGACATCAATTAAAGTTGAATTGAGTTCTATTTCGTCATCTGCGTTGATGTCTAAATCACCATCAGCGGGTGAACCAATATTAATCGCAGAGTCACGAAACTGAATTACACTTGCAGCATTGAGTAATACACCTGTATCTGCAACGTGTGTTATTTTTATGTCTTGGTCTGCACCCAGATTAATAACAGCTCCATCTGCAAGGAATAAATCACTAAATTCTAACGCAGTTGTACCAAGAGCTGCACCATCAGTTGAATCTGGTACAAATGCTGTGGATGCAGATATGATTGTACCCAATATTGTACCAGCACCAACTATACTACCAGAGACATCTAAGTTAGCATTAACATCACATAAGGTTGCATTGAGTTCAATCTCATCTGTAGCATTGATGTCTAATGTGGTTGCATTAGGCGCGCCAATACTCTGTGATGCATCATTGAACTGGATTACTGATGTACTATTTAAAAGTAATCCAGTGTCAGCAACATGCGTGAAGATAACATCTCCATCAGCACCGAATTTTATGAGTGCCGCATCTGATGCGAGCAACAAATCATCGGTTAGAGTTAAGTCATCACCAATGGTTAAATCAGTGAATGATGCAACTGCTTCTGTAATTCTACTTAGTGCCATGAGGCTTCCTTATGAAGTTTCTTTTTTTTCTTCAACCACTTCGATCTTACTTTCTGTTTCTTCGGCTTCTTCTGATGCCTTCATAGAAACAAGAAATGCATTTGTAAAGGCATTTTCTGCAACTTTAACTTGATCTAACTCAAAGTTCTTTTTTGTAACCTGTGCTTTACAAGAACGAATTTGTTGAATTAAATAACTCTGTTCTTGGTTAAAATCTTCTTCAGTATACTTTGTACCATTTATATTAATTACTTGTTCTGACATATTTAAATTCTCCTTCAAGATTGTTGTCATTAGTATTTATAAGAGAGGAAACACCTCAGTTATTCTATTTCCTTAATTGTTATTAACTAATTGCGTGTCCATAAAGTGTCAATATAAATTGACCAGCATTATATACAGCATCAGTAGCAGCAGTATCACCCTCTACTAAGTAGAAGAAATCATTTGCAGTTAGTGCTGGTGTAATGTTTGACAATTCTTGTCCAGCAACCATCGCACCAGTATTAAACAATTTAGCAGTACCACCAGCAGCATCGAATGCAATAGTACCAGATGAGTTTGTTGCAATATCAATATCTGTAGTTACAGTACCACTTGCAACAGCAGGCAACTCAATACATGCTAGTTCTGCTCTGAAAATAATACCATTGTTTGCTACTACATTTCTACCAATGAATGCATTTCCACCAGCCGGAAGACCGATAACATCATTCGCAGTTCCACCTTTTGCACCAAGTGCGGTTAGATCAAAATGAATTTTTGTTGTAATAACACCGTTTGATATTGAACGTCTAGTGATTGGAGCAAAGCTTGTTGCGACTGCGCCAGCACCATGTTCAGTCGCAACTGTACCATGTGTTGATGCACCGGCTACTCCTAAAGTTCCAGATACAGTAGAATTACCAACAATCTCAATAAGAGTCGCGGTAAGTTCTATTTCATCTGTCGCAGCAATATCTAGTATAGTACCACTTGCACCTTGAATAAACTGAGTTGCATCATTAAACATTAATTTGTTTGTTGAACCAAGAGTAATACCAACATCATTTGTGTGAGTTAGTGTTGCGTCACCACCGGCACCGAATGCAAGAATAGCACCGTCACTTAGCAATTTCACATCGTCACCAAAGATTGCATCACCAACCACCGATAAACCACCATCAGTCTGCAATGAACCATCAGTTGTAGAAGTTGCTGCTGTAGTATCATCTGTCTTTAAGACACCACTAAAGGTTCCTGTTGTTGCAGATAGGGTACTAGCACCAACAATAGTTCCACTAACATCAAGATTAGCATTAACATCACATAGTGTTGCGTTTAATTCTATTTCGTCTGTTGCATTAATATCCAATATAGCATTACTTGGCGCACCAATACTCTGTGATGCATCATTAAATTGAATTACACTTGTACCGTTAAGCAATAGTCCGGTGTCAGCAACGTGTGTCAAGGTTACATCACTGTCTGCACCAAAATGAATGACTGATGCATCACTGAGCATAAGTAAGTCATCACCAATTACTGCATCCAAGACTACAGACAAACCACCATCAGTTTGTAGTGAACCATCTGTTGTAGAAGTTGCCGCAGTTGTATCATCAGTTTTGATAATGCCACTAGTAACTAAAGTAGTCGCAGTTAATGCTTGAGCAGCTATTATACTTCCTGATACCGCAGTAAATAAATTAGCAGTAAATGTAAAGTCATCTGCACCAGCGATACGAATATCTATCTGGTCATCTGTATCTGCTGTAATACTAGTATCTGCATCAGCATCTAAAATTAATTCTGTTCCGTTTAAATCTATTTTTGCACTAGCAGTAAGTAAACCACCAACAGTAGTTGCTCCTGTAACTGTTAGATTACCACCAGAACTTAAAGTCATTTTTGTGGTTGCAGTTTCACTTGCACCAGTTTGGAATATTAGTGATGTTGCGTTTGCAGATGAACTAAAGTCACCTTCTGAAATAGCTGCGATTGCACCAGCAACTAATATCGCGTCTGTGCCAGCACCCTCATCAGGTGCTTGGAAATTAATCCTACCCAATAAGTCATTGACAGCAATATTCGTATCCCCAGTTTGGAAAGTTAATTCTGGAAAACTATCGTCTGCTGTTGCGGCATGTTTTAAAATCAGACCATCATCTGGGTCATGAGTAAGAGTAATCTCTTTATCAGCACCAAAGTTCAGAACGCCAGAGTCAGTACTAAACCCGACCAAATCTGCAATAATTCTAGCTCTACCCATTAGTTAATCCTTTACCTTTTTCTATAATTACTGTATATTTATAAACACTATTAATCAATAGTTGCTATTGCATCTGCAACTGATTCTACTTGCCATGTTCCGTTTGTACCATTGTCTAGTAGACATGTGATTCTTGCTCTTGATCCAATACCTGTACCCGCAACAAAAGTAAATGCATCTCCAGCATTATCAAAGACTGCGTTTGCAGCAGTACCACCAGCAAGACTCAACGAACCAACAAAGTTGCCACCTGAACCAGCTATATTAACAATTGTACTTGTACTACCACCAACTGCTGTTAATACAATAAGGTCATAGAACAGGCCGGGATTAGTTGTCGCGGCCGCAGGCAAGTTGATTACATTATTTTGAGTACCATGAATGAGTACAGTTGCACCAGATTCAGCTGCGGTAAGAGTTGCTGTTACAGCACCCGAAGCATTGAATTCAGTTTTAATTGGTTTTCTTGCACGAATAACTGTTGAGGTGAATTCACCATTTGTTGTTATTCCAGTATCATGAACATGAGTAAGATTAATATCAGAGTTTGCACCCATTGTTATAATCGCACCATCACTTAGTAGTTTCAAATCATCACCAATAACTGCGTCAGCAGCTACAGATAAACCACCATCAGTTTGCAATGAACCATCTGTTGTACTTGTTGCAGCAGTAGTATCATCTGTTTTCAGAATACCACTAAATGTTCCAGCAGCTGCTGATAAAGTTTGTGTTAAAGTTACACCACCGCCACTGGCGATTGCTATTGCATCTGCATCTCCAACAGAACCTATCTGTCCACCATTTGCTATTGTTATTCCACCACTATGAATATCTCTAGCAGTAAAAGTTGCCACTCCGACCTGAGCAAGAGTACCACTAATCTCAACATTACCATTGATGTCAATTAGAGTTGAATTTAATTCTATTTCGTCATCAGCATTAATATCTAAATCACCATCTGCTGGCGAACCAATGTTAATTGCTGAATCACGAAACTGAACTACACTTGCAGCATTTAAAAGAAGTCCTGTATCTGCGACATGTGTTAGTGTTACATCACCATCTGCACCGAGTTTGATAATTGCGGCATCAGAAACAAGAGATAAATCATCTCCAACACTTGCATCACCAGAAACTACTAAGTTTCCTACCACATCAATTAAAGTAGCTGTTAATTCTATCTCATCTGTAGCGGCAATATCTAAAACAGTTGCACTAGCACCTTGTATAAATTGACTGGCATCATTAAACATTAGTTTATCAGTACTAGAAAGTAATATTCCTGTATCAGCAACATGAGTTAAAGTAACATCTTGGTCATCACCTAATGAAATAACAGCAGCGTCTGCCAAAAACAAATCACTAAATTCCAAAGCGGTTGTTCCTAATGCAGCACCATCACTTGCATCTGGTACAAATGCAGTAGATGCGGTAATTGTTGTTGCAGACAAAGTGCTTGCACCAACGATTGTTCCACTCACATCTAAGTTAGCATTGACATCACACAAGGTCGCGTTGATTTCTATTTCGTCTGTTGCATTGATATCAAGTATGGCATTACTAGGAGCCCCAATGTTTTGACTCGCATCATTGAATTGAATTACTGATGTACCATTCAGAAGAATACCTGTATCAGCAACGTGTGTTAATGTTACATCATTGTCTGCACCAAAACCTAAGATAGCTGCATCACTATTTAATTTTAAATCATTACTTACGAGAACAGCAGTTGATGCGTTTAAATCAATGGTTGCTTCCCCATCAATAGTCAGTACTGAATCAGCACTCTGATGAATAAATGTTGCACTATCTCCGAACTGAATTTTTCTGGTTGAGTTTAAAAGAAGTCCTGTGTCTGCAACATGAGTAAGGGATACATCTTGGTCTGCACCAAATTTAATTGTTGAAGCATCTGCTAGGAATAGGTCTGAAAATTCCAGAGCGGTTGTTCCTAATGCAGCACCATCACTTGCATCTGGTACAAATGCTGTAGAAGCAGTTATGGTAGTACCTAATATTGTACCAGAGACATCTAAGTTTGCATTGACATCTACTAGAGTTGCATTTAATTCTATTTCATCAGTTGCATTGATATCAAGTATAGCATTACTGGGCGCACCAATACTCTGTGATGCGTCATTGAATTGAATAACGGAGGTTCCATTTAAAAGAAGTCCTGTGTCTGCAACATGAGTAAGGGATACATCTGAATCTGCACCAAAGTTAAGAACAGCTGCATCTTTAGTAACACTAAGATTGCCTTTAACAATTAGGTTATTACTAAATGTACCACCATTAGCAGAACTTACTGTATCTGCAAATGAAAATATATCATGTACGATTACTTCCAGTTCATCGTTAGCAGCCAGAGCAGTAAGTCCGGCAACTGTATTTACAGTACTGAGATTAAAGTCAGTACCATTTTTAAGACGAACACCATTTAAGAATACATCAACATATTCTGGATCATTAAACGTAAGAGTTCTGTTAGATGAATCTGAACCACTCAGCGTAGTATCACCCGCAGAAGCTAAGTAGGTAAACCTCTCTCTGATTCCAAATCCGTCACTACTTTTTCCAATATATGGCATTCTTTATTTCCTTTACTTTATTTATACAGATTGTCCTAGTAAGTTATACCAGTTGCACCCTCAAACTGGATATTTTCACCGGCATTAGTAGAAGAACCACTGGTGCTGTTTAGGATTAAAAATCCATGTGTTGTATCTGTTTCATCTTCCAACGCAATGTCGCCAGTATCTCTAACATGAATGTCAGCTGAGCGCACCAAAGGAAGTCCACCAGTATTACTATTTATGAGTAAATTTTCTGCGGGAATTTGACCAGCACTTACAATAATGTTTGTTGTTTCAAGTACAATGGCTGACAGTGTAGCAGTAGTATCACTGGTGTATCCACTCTTGAACCACTTGCGTGATTCCGTTGCATCTTCTAATACAATAATGTCTTCGTTTGTTTCATCTATCAACTTATCAATAACTGAAAGAGTATCAAAACTTTCTACGACAATAGAACCATTTTCTTCTAAGTCAAATCTATTTCTTTTTGTGGTTTCCTGTAGAAGATGATTTCCACCATTTAAGCTGTTATCATCTGTTCCGTTTAAAATGAGTTGTCCTAAGTCTGCACCTTCTAATTCAATACCGACATCAGTACCAGCATCAACAATAAAATTATTTGTGTTACCATCATTGATGACAATCTTAGTCTCTTTCAGTATATCACTGAAACGATAGTTTCCAATCTGAGAAAGAGGAATAGTTTCTTCATTACTATTATTTCCATCAAGAATAATTCTACCGCCAGCATTTACTACAAACCCAGCGGGGAAGTTCCACTCTCCACCTTCTTGTAGTATTCTAGAATGTCCGTCATCTCCTTCACTTGCGATATTAAATGTTTCATAGTCTAGGGCGCCAGCAATATCTTCTTCTAACATAAAGAATGTGTCTGCTTGGTCAAGAGGTAGTGTTCCATCTAACTGAAGAACATCTTCAGTGAAAGTTGAACCTTCTAAAATTATACCATCACCCCCCAGCTCATTTCCAAATGGATACTCTGCTAGATATGTTAATAAGTTTCTTGTAAATTTAGGAGAAGGTCTTGCAGTAATCTTTGTTACAAGTTCTTTAACGAGAACTCTGTCACCTTTACCTGAAGGTGCATATGACTTCTCTGTCATTATATGACTACCACCAGTACCAGTGCCATGAGTTATATCTGAACTATGTGTTACGGTATTATTTTCCCATAACAATCCATCACCTTTTATTTGGAAGCCATCTTCCAAGTCCATACCTAGACTATCTTCAAAGAGTATGTTTGAACCTACATCAGTTGAAGCTGCACTTGCATCAAGTACAAGATTGTCGCCCGGCAAAGTTCCATCTTCTTGAATAATTTTCTGATCGCGAACACCAATCTCTGCAACAGGATATGCCTGTAGTCTTGTCTGTAAGAGTTGGTCAAAGATAGTCTTGAATGTAGATGCAAGGATTGGCGAGAATGTATCTGTATCACCTGTGTATGCAGCAACACCAGCACCCGCAGTAGCAATTTGAGCAGAGACTAGCGTTGCAAGAGTAACCTTACCAAATGGTTGGAACCCTGCTGGGTGAACTGATTTCTTTAATTCATTAATATAAGTGGAGAGTGATGCACCAATCTGAACTTCATACGAATAGTCTTGATAATAATAAGAGTCTTGAATACGAACTAAAGATTCACCAAGTCTGTTTTGAGCATTTGCATAAGATGCATCTGTGGTTGATGTTGTTGCAACAGTGGATGTTCCTGTAGCAATATCGGCAGTCACAATTGTAGCAGTAGCACCACTCGAATCTGTGATAGTAAGATTTTGTAAAGAGAAATCTATTGGGCTTTCATTAACAATGTGATCTCCCGCATCTATTGAACCAGTTGCAGTAGAGTCAAGAGTAATTTGTCCGGCACCAGTTTCATCGTCCAGTAAGAATCCATTTCTTGCATCTGTACCAGTTGCATCAGTAGAGTCTAAGACAAGAGTATTACCAAAATCTTCGTTTGCAAGTTTAGAGTTAGCATCTGTACCAGAACTATCTATTCCATTAAGAAGAACATATTGATCGCTGTTAGCATTTGTAGTTGAGTTTTCTCTACGAATACTCACATGCAATAACTTACTACCAGCTTCCTGTAATGCGACAAGTTTGCTTTGATTTAAATCAAACGCTTCGTCTAATAAGAAACCACCAAAACCTTCACTCTCAAGTTGAATCCTGTCAGTTGCATTTCCTGTTGTACCAGCTTCTTGCACGAAGAAGTGGTCGATTCTATCAGCACCATCTAGTACTATACTAGAACCTTCGTCAAGAACAGTCGTATCATATGTTGAAGTTCTTATACCCGCTCCCATACCAGCGTGGTTAGTGCAATAATAGTATAGTCTGGGTGCGTTAGCTGCAACAACAATTTGAATATAGGCACCGGCAGTACCAATAGCTATTGATGCAATAGAGGTTGTTACACCAGTAGTATAGGCTGAACCCCCATTGTGAGTTCCACCTGAAGTTTCAGAGAATCTTAATATGTGTTGACCTGATGTAAGAACCTTGTATAGTGTAGGGTCTGATAAATCAAAGTAATAAGTGTTGCCTTCATATAAAACTAATTCTGGTTGTGATACACCATTAATAAAAAACACATTTTTTTCTTGTACTGTGTCATAGTAAACCTGAACTTTATATACTAGTGATTTAGGAGATGGAGTAAATACTCCAGAACCATTTAAAAGAATACTTCCTGTATCATTAAATTCTTGTTCGTCTTCAAGAAGAATACCTTCGGGAAGAAGCAACTCTGTAGCTTGTTCAAGTTGAATACCTTCTTGGAATGTTGATGTTTGTTCCTGTTCAACTCTTATGACATTTTCAAATGTAGTGTCAAGAACTTTAGTATTAGTATCAAACGCCTTAACAACACCAGTGTGTCCTGATGAGGTTAGTGTGTTACTTGCGGCAAAAGTACCCGACACATCTTTAAGAACAAAGTGAGCTCTGAATAATGGTTCTGGTGGATTACTGACACTATATCTAATTCCTGTGTTAGTAATCTTTATTGTTTTGATAGAACCAATGTCTGTAGTTGTTGCGTGTATGCTTCCACTAACACCAGTGGTACTTGTTATAGAAACCGTTGGAAGTTTTGTATAACCAAAACCACCATCAGTCACTACTGCTTTAATTAGGTGTCCAGATTCTAGTGTAGCACCCGCATCAATATTTGTGAATGTATCAGACTCTAAAACAATCTGGTCATTTGCAGTTGTGTATGTGTCCGATACTTCTATAGTTTCTTCACTGAGTATTTGATGTCCTATACCCAGAACAACACTTTCACTATCCACAGTAATAATAGATGTTCCATCTAAAACTAAAGAGTCTTGTAGATTACCACGAACATATATTTTAGTATTAAGTGCCACTGAAAATGTAAATGTTATTTGTGTGTTTGTTGCACTCCAGTTTACAGAACCGTCCGATGCGATAGCGGGATAAACCACATTATCAAATGTTACATAAAGTGTGTCTAGTGTTCCACTTGTATTAACAAGATTAAATACTTTGGTTGTACCATCACCAATAAAATTATCTGAAGTAGTAAATTCAAGTGAAATCGCAAATGATTCTAGTTGAGTATTAGTTGCAGCTTCAAGTGTAATGGTATCTGTTCCTGTCTCTTGAAGGACACCACCACCAACTATGCTTACAACACCAGTGGCCTCTTTGACATCTGTATCAGATGAGTTCTTAGTAAATGTAAGAGCATCACCCACTTCAAATTTTGTACCAGTAGTTTCTACAAAGAGTTCGCTTACCGAACCAGTGTTAATACCATCAACAACAACATTTGCAAATTGATTACCAATTTGTTCTACATCAACAACCTCACCATCTTCATAAAGTATTCCATCGTTTGTTATTGCTGTATCAGAAACAATGCCCTGTACAGTAAATGAAATGATAACATCTTTAGTTGTGGAAATACCAGATATGATTTCTCCTTCAACAAAGGTTCCTTTAATTTCTGCAATTGTAAACTCAATAATAGAGTCATTGAATGTTTCATTTATTTCTTGTTTGGTAACAGACTTTTCAACAATAGCAGTAGCACCAGAAGTTCCACCAGTGATTAACTGATTAACAAATTCATTTCCTACAGAAGAACCTACCGCTGCAGCTCTAAGAACAGTTGAAGCTTGCCATTCACCAGCAGATGGTTTCATCATATAGATGTTAGGATAGAAAATCTCTGATTCTTCACCTAACAACATACGCATAAAGAGTTTGTGACCCTCTGATGTTCCTTTAGCTGCATACAGGTCTTTAATATTTTTAATTAGATTTCTTTTATTAACACCAATTGCAAGCGTTTCTGGAATTGCTTCCATAAACTCATCACGCATGTTATCTAAGAAATCGTAGAGAGTGTTATCGACATTTGCATATTCCAACATCTGTTGGATACTTTGAATTGGGTTTGCTTGATATGAATCAACCGTACCAGTAGAACCAGATGTTCCACCAGTTATAGTTTCTCCAGTTTGAAATAATTGTTGTCCAGTAACATAAAGATATGAGTTTCTAGAATCATCAACAAGAACTTTTGCAGTTGCCTTTGATAAACTACCAGTAACAGTTTCACCATTTACAAACTGACCTAGAGTACCAGCTCCAAGTTCAGTAACAATTCTGTCACCACTTTCTTCTAAGATGTATGCCGTAGTAATTGTTTCTAATGAAACATAATCAACATTGGCAGTAAGAGTTAATCTACCCGCCTCAAGATATTGAAAGTAATCTTTTACAAAATTTACAAATACTGGATGGTCTGCTTGAACAAAGTCGGGAACTTGCCCTTCGATCAGGGGAGAAACCTTAGTAGTAAATTTTGATTTATTCTCAGACATTTATTAGTACGCCGATGAAGTTGATGAAGATGGGGTAGTCGACACCGTTGTTGTAGTTGTTCCCGCTGTAGTTGTTGTTGTTGTATAACCAATACCAGTTGCCGCGGTTGCATCAACAGAAGCAACAACAGTAGAGTTCACCGCATCAAGTTCAAGAATCTGATTCCTCACAGGAACAACATCATACGAACTTGGAATTACTGTAACGCGAACTTGTGTAGAAACTACACCATCAACATCAGACACAGCAGAAATCATAATTGAATTTACTGTTATCTTTCCATTTACATAATCTATTGTTCCAGCAGTAGTACTATGATAAAGTCTTGTACCAGAAACTAAATAATAAATTCTAATATTACCAGCTCCATCATCGTCAAAGAAATATTCTTTTGTTGAATCAACAGAACTCATTAAGAACCCTGTTGAAGAAACAATACCACCACCAGCTGAGTTGTGTCCAGAGTGTGGATTGAAAAATGTGTTGTTAAAGTTTAAGATATAAGATGTTGATACATTTAATGTTGGTACAACATATTTCGCCAGTGTAACTGTTGTTGTATTATTCAAAATAGAACTATCTGTATTATCAATCAGTCCTAGTAACCTTGAGTGTCTAAAGGGAGCATTGAAAGTTTGCAAATCACTTGTGTTATAACTTGAAATAGTAGCACTTACTTTTGTTGCCAACTGTGAATCAATAAGTGTAGTTGAACTAGAATCATATTGAACCGTTGTTTTTAAAATAAGATATGTTGTTTCTGCATCAACGATTACAGGAGTAACAGAAGATACTTTATATGGAGATAATGCAGTAACCAAATTTGATTTCTGTGCATCAGTTAGATTGTTTCCAGTAGTAGACTTAATAGAGATAAAAACCTTACCATACTCTGGTGTAGAACTTACCCCTGTACTTGTATCATAACTTCCGTCTTCACCACCCCAAACAGAAACCGCTTGAGTATTTGCAAAAAGTTTATTAACATAAGTCTTGTAATCATTTGTTGTAACTGCACGACCTTGTGCTGCAAAATCTAAGGGTGCGTTTAATTTAACAGATGCTATTGATTCCGCCTCAGCACCACCACTCGCGATAGCTACTGTTGTTACAGTAATATCGGTTATAGCATTAATTGCTGAAGATGATGTAAATGCTCTTGCACCATTTGACACACCTTTATTTGTAACAACATATTCTAAAGTAACAATGTTTCCATCAGATACCGCTTGACTTAAAACACCATCACCAAAGTATACTTCAAACTTTCCTATTTCTACTTCTTGTATAAAGTATACTGTACTAGAATCAGTAAGTTGAGAAATGTCTGTTGCCTTAGTGTATGTTCTTACGAAAGTATCACTTGCAGATGTTTGTACTTTTACACTAAGTGTTGTGGTGTCCGCTCTTGCGTCATCAATAATAAATCTTTGGTCTACATCAGAACTATCTACTAGATACTTGGATGTAATAAATGTTCCTTCATATATTGTTGTGCTGTCAAAGTTTACAGAACTACCAGAGTTACTAGATGTTATATCAGCGACTGTAACAAAATTATAATTTACACCATTTACTGAAGAGGTGAATGTTGTTCCTGCCGGCATTGTCCTTGTTGGTAGATTTGTTGCAAGAGATATATTAACTGTTGCTTGAGGGGCGCGACAAGATGATACTTCGTATCCTAATTTCTTTGCGTGTGAAACTACACTTGATCGTAAAGATGCACTATCTAGAAACATTTCGTTTGCAACCATATTAGCATTGTAAGCCATATAGTGTGTATTGTATGCAAGCGTATCTAAAAGAACACTCATACCAGAACCCTCAAAGTCATAGTCGGTAAACTGGTTCTGTGCTTTTAGAAAAGTTTTTAGGTTGCCTTTAATATCATCAAAGTCAAGCTCTGTTACTCTAAGTCTTTTTTCATTTACGGCCATTATCGTAATCTCTCTAACATTATGGATAGGTCAACTAATTCTGTGGGAGCATTAACGACATAAAATTCTATCGAAACTTCGTATGAGTTTTTATCCAAATTTGGGTTTGCTGTAATACCTACTAATCTTACTCTTGGTTCAAAGTTATTAATTACATCTTCAATCTTTCTTGAAAGTATCTGTGCTGTAATTGGAGTCATGTTTTCAAACAACATATCGCGAACACCAGAACCAATCTCTGGGTGGAATGGTTTTTCATAATGATTAGTTAATACCAGATTACGAACAGAACGCTTAACAGCTTTAATATCAGTAATGCTTTGAATATCATCATTGGAAGTTTTTTTTCCAAAGAACAAATCTATGTCTGAATATATCCTAGCACTACGTTTGCTATTATTGGTTGTTGTTGCATCATACTGCGCCATCTGTAAGAACCCCTAGTTTATATACTATTTAGGAAATTTATTACTCGTCTTTTTTAATTCCTGCATCTATTTTTTCATTATATTCATAAATTATTTTTATATAATCCCAAGTACCTTCTGCTAAGTCATATTGTTCGCCATCAAACGCAAATGCAAGGATTGCCGAGAATTCCTCCTGAACAATACTTACATTTAAAGCAGCGAGGTTTTTTGTGACATTATCCTTACCTTTCACCCCACTCTTGATTCTTTTTAAATAAGCATTGGCCAGACTTAAACGATATATAAGACCTTTTGTTATTACTTTAGTGCCTGCGTCATTTAACCTAACTTCTACAGCACCAGCACTTAAAATCTTGGTTGGCATTGGGAAGTATATTTCTTTTTCAATAAAATCACTGAGCTCACTATAATCAAATGCTTCTTCGTTAATCCATTGGACAGCATCAATTGGTATATCAAAGTCTTTGTATTTTCTTGCTTTGTTAGCCACACCACCTACAGGTTTTCCATCTGGTGTTTTTAAATCCATTATTGCTCGAAATTCTGGACTAATATAGACAAGTGTTTTTTTGCCTTTTTTATAAGCAAATCCTTTTTCAGAATATCCCGAAGCACCAGCATCAGATTTTGTAGTAGCTGATACTTTAGTTCCAGCAGGTGTTGTTATCTTTGTTGATTTTTCAGTTATTTCATATGTGGTTTTATCTGCGTATGATGCAGTTGTAGATTCTAGTTCAGCCTTTAGTGCAGTTGCATTAACATTATCTGATACAGTTGAAACTTCTTCATCTATAGCATTTTCAAGTGCAGCCTTTACACCTTCTGCTTTTTCTAAAACCTCTCCGCCTGCTGCAGGCAATTCAAGATTAGGTACAACTCCACAAACATTTCCACCACCAGAAATAGCATCAGTTGCAGATGATACTAAACTATCAAAATCTTTTCCAGACTTAGTAAGGGTATCACCAAACTTTAATTTTAAATCATTGAGTTTTGATGTGTACTGTGTCAACCCCTGTGGAGTTGATATGTCAAAAGATATAAGACTTGTAAGTTCTGATTGAAAATTTAGATTTGGTAGTTCTGGTAAATCTGGAACAAGTCCATCAAGTCCTAATTTGACATCTGTAAGTTTGCTCTCAATAGCAGCCTTTGCAGCAGATGCCTCTGCATTTATCTGTGAAGTTATTTGTGATTCTAAATCTGCAATCCTCGATGACGCAAGATTAAGTTCAAGACTTGCACCACAGAGATCGGGTATTTTAAAATTTGACATCTATACTTTCCTAAGCGTTAGGCACATTTGTAGTTGCCTGTGTATCACCATCACTATCTGCATCTTGAGTATGAGTATGAGTTGTAAGACCGATAGCAACACTAGACCCATTGTTTGCAATAAAGTTACTTCCATCACCAGAGAATGTAAATGTTCCAATGCCAGTTGATGTTCCAGTAAATGTAGTTTCTGAACCAACAGTCATTGCAGTTGCAGATTTCATATTTAAAGTTGTACCAGATTTGATTGACATAATACCAGAGGTAGTATCAATCGAAACATTACCACTAGCATTAAGTGTTAAAGTACCACCAGTTGTAGCTGCAAAAATATTACTCTTTGCTACCAACTTATATGTTCCGTTATTAATTCTTTGTTCATTACCTTCTGTGGTAACATCAACATCTTCTCCGATACGCCCCTTAATATTATTTGAAATATTAAATGCGTGATTTCCTTTTATTTCTTCTTCAAGGTTTCCACCAGAAACACCAGCTCCAATTTTTGTACGCATATTCTTGTGTATCTTTTGCGTATAGTTTCCTTCAACTTCTAAATGATAATCACCCTTGACAAGATGACGAACAGTTCCACCTATTGTTAGATTAACTGCACCAGCAATATAAACATCTGAACCACCCATAATGATTTCACAATTATCACCGATAACTTTTACTGTCTTGCTTCCGTTTGCAATTATTTCTTCGTATGTTCCAGACTTGTGTTCTTTTAATATTCTTTCACCGCCGGGCGAATCATCTATTTCTGTAATGTGTCCAGACTCAGATTCAAATACATGGTTGTATGGATATTGTGAAGAAAAATATGGATCTGCATTTTCAAGAATACCTTTGGGGTCTGGTTCGTTAAAAGTACTCCGAGTTTCAATTACTGCACTATCCGATACTGTAGATAAATTGGGTTGCGTTGCAGTTGGAATATCTTTTTGTTGATTGGTTCTTCTTCTTATAAGTGCATCGTGTTCTTCAGAATATTGTCCTTGTGCAAGTTTATTTGTATCTGATTCACCAATACTATGACCAGACGGCATATCGTATTCTTCACCATCTACAGGATAGGGGCCATATGATGGAGTTCCTAGATAATCTTCTTGAAAGGAATTTGCACTACGAGGATCATTAAATCCTTTTGTTGGGTCAGCACCATCAAGTGGTATGCCCGGCAGGCTTCCTATTATGATAGGTTGTTGTTTTAAATTTGCATCAGAAAAGAAACCGATTACCCAACTACCTTCAACAAGAAAGGAAGGGCTGTTGCCTAGTCCTTGCATTGAGGGATCAGTAACAGGATGCATAACAGTTGCCCACGGCAAGTCTGCGGTTGGTATATCAACTAGATCCTCTGTATGAAATCCAAGACAACGAACACGAACCCGACCAAGTTTATCTGGGTCGTTTCTATCTTCAACAACACCAGTAAACCATACGAATCCGTCAAGACCCATAAAGTAATTTTCAGACATGAATAAACTCCTTACTAGTTATTTATAAGGATATAAATAATAGAAAGAGGTTACAATGACAAAGAAATCTGCAAGGGCTGCTGACGAGAAAAGTTTTATGTTAGTAATCTTAATATTCATATCATATGGTTGTTTGTTTTTCTTGATTAACTCAAAAGTAGAAGAGCTAGAAAAATATCAAACTTCCTTCGAGCAAGATACGCAAAACGAAATTCGTCTATTAATAGATGAGGTCGATAAAATTAAAAATACCAAGTATGTTGAACACATTCATTCAGATGTTCGGAATATAGAATCTATGGTTGATGACCACATACAGGCTCATGATTATAATTATCAAGATCGAGAGTGGTTAAAGAATGATGCTTGGGAAAGTCTTATAGAAGAAAGACCTTAGATTAGGTGCTGGTTGGAAGACTCGAACTCCCCACCTTCTCCCGCCTGAGAGAATGCTCTGCCACTGAGCTAAACCAGCATATGCTTATCGTACATTTATATTCCCCGCAATCATAATGCGTTTCCCTTCATAATCGCTAGGGGGAACAGAGTGTCTTACCAAACCAGAAAACAAAATGAGATCACCTTCATTCGGAGTTATGGTTAGATTCGCCTCAGGAAAGATAATAGGTGATGCTCCTTCAGGCATACTTATATAGTAACACCAACTATACACATTGCTTGCATGATTATGTTCTTTAGTAAAATCATCTTTACTATAAGACGCACCCCAACACCTTCGTGTATAAAGTTTAGAGTCATTAAAGGTAGCAGGATATATTTCTTCTGCAACCTCTAGCGCCTGAGTACATAACGCCTGAACAGGTTCGTACAATCTATGTAGTTCCCATTCGGTCATATCAGCTTGAACATTAGTTCTTCGCTGTTGTACATCACCTCGCGTCATGATTATATCAGCAAGGATACCATTATTTACATTCAGTGATCTTTGAACCAACGGTAACTTTATATGAAACTCATGATCGAACCGATTCTTTTTTAACTTTTTTATCATGGATTTTACTCGGAGTTTTTTCGCGCGCCGAAACGCGGCTGCTAACGCTTTCTATTCTCGTTTATTTATCTACGTTTTCCTGTCATGGGATCTCTTACTTCTTCGGGTGTCAGCACTTGCATTCCTCCCTTGTTATAAGCCTGTCCTATCACTGCCTCTCCGGTATAATAAGGTCGTTCCTTTACACATCCCTCCATAGGATTTGATTTAAACGCCAAACTAACAGAAGGTATAGTATCAGGTTTGCTTCTCAGAGAAGCCCTCTCATACGAAGACACCGAGAGTTCAGTCAAGGTCTTTGAACCGAATGTAACCTTGCCATGAACATTGTCGATATATTCCTGTAACGAAAGCTGCGGGCCTAGATTATATCTTTTCAAGAACTTATTGTGTTTTATACATGCCGCTTCATACTTACTCCTATTCACTTTCTTCTTACGCTTCTTGTGATTAGTCGTTGTATAATAAACAGGTAATAGGTGCATACCACTCATACTGTATATCTCCATGATAATGTATTATTATAACACAGGTAAGTTATAGTGTCAATAGATTTCCGTATTATAATGCAGGGTAGTGCAATTGAATAACGCTCAGTTTCAGGGGGGGGCTCTTTCTCAGAAGAACCAACGATATAATCCCCATAGGTCTATGAGTATAAAGAAGAAGTTGTGAGTAAACATTGCGGTATCTCTTACTCTAAACCAAAAGAAGTAACTGAGAGTAATATGCCCCATAAGAAAGATAGCATATCCGTACTTAGATATTTCTATGTTAGATGATAACAGTAGTGCTGCTGTTAAGAACATCAGCGTTCCTGACCACTTGTATGCTGTATTACTCATTTACTTTCTCATTATAATAGTGCGCGAGATATCGCTTAGGTACTTAACTACACTTATAGATTAAACTCAGCATGCCAGTTTTAATGGGGGGCTGCTGTGTGACAACCGGTACACAGAATAAAATGGAGAGTATCCCAACACCCATCGCCACACTTCATATAAGAAGAACTTCACTGTGGCCCATACCAACCTTAATGGGATACCTCTCCGAACTGGAGCTCCGTATAGGAGTCGAACCTACGACCTGATGCTTACAAGGCAACTGCTCTACCAACTGAGCTAACGGAGCAAATTACGATTGACTACCGGATCAGGCGCATCAACTAACGATAATACTGTAGTGATGACACATGAATGTACATCTATGTCAACACTGACATTAGCTAGTGCTGCCTGTACAGAGTCAACTTTATTGAGTCTATACTCGCATGTGATGAGTTGACCCTCTAAATGAATGGTAGTCTTATAGAACATGCGAAGACTCTACCTGTGGTATGAGCGGCCGTTCCTTCCAAGTGGTATAAGCTTCTATGAGTTTATCATCCATCATGTATTGATGTTGCATCATGATGAACTCTAAGTCATAGAGATATTCATTTAAAGTTTGTTTATTTTTCTTACTTTGTGTAACTAAGTATTTAAATGCAGTCATTGTTTTCATGATGTGCTTGCCCATGCTTCGACTTCTTCAGAGATTACATGAAATCTCCTAAATCTTTCCATTCTTTCATACAGGTCAAAATCTTCTTGAGTAGCTTCTTTTGACTCAAAATCTAAACTGTCCATAAACATTTGATATAAATCTTTTTCTTTACTCATAGTAACTTCCCATTATAGGCTATGTTGGGCCCAGTATACGAGTTATCAGCTGCTAGTACATTAGTACTCTTTACTCTAAAGTCCTCTAGTGATTTCTCATAGACAGTAACAGCTTCCATCACCTTAAAAGGACTAGTTTCTCTAAGTATCTCTATAGGAGTGGCAAGCAATTCATCTAGCGACTTTCCTAGAAACTCACACTCGTTATTTAAAACAGTCATTGCACCTTTGATTTTCATAATCTACTCTCTCATTTCTATATAGCTATTATAACACTACTAGGAAGCAATGTCAAGGACTTTCGAGCATTATTTTAGCAACTTCATAACCTTAGCAACATCATACTGACCTGTGGTACACCAAGAGCGAAACGCAGAGCATTCCTTAGCAGTAATGGCGCAGTCATCATAGTTAGAACAAGTATTACAGGGTAGTTCCATCTTGTTCTCTGGGCCGGGTATAGAGTCTATCTCAGAGGCATACTCTCCAGCAATACCTCGACCCATATAGTTCTCTGAATCAACCCAGATGTTTATATTCATTTTCTTCTCTCTTCCATCATTATCTTATACAGCTATTATAACAGAGCTGAGTACTATTGTCAAGGGCTTTATGCTAAATAAGTGAAAATAATTGATTTAATTGGCGATATACTGAGATTCTCGAATATATTCTGCGATAGTGAAGAATAAATGCCGATACCTAACAAACACTAATCACATATGCTCTATGTTTATATGAGCCTTTTATAAATGCTTCCGCAAAGTGGGGAATAGTGGGAATAACAGAGTAAGCACTAACATTATGTAAGGAAAGCTTCTAATGCAGAGTTCTGTATAGGTTCTGCACTTACTCTATATCCCTGTATCTTATCATTAATAGGAAACACAGATTCATTTGCTTTGTTTAACTTAGATGGTGTCATGTATTTGTATATATCTTTATGATAATAAACTACTCTACCATGTTTATTTACTGTTGCTAAATACGTTATATCTTCATCATAATAATTGTAGCTGTTTCTGTCTTTACCATTCTTAGATACTTGTTCATTAGAGTTAGATGACCTAGATGTTGTGCGTAAAGATTTCTTTACTTGTATTGTAACAAACTGCCTTTTACCACCAATAACGCCCATATCAACAATCATATCAGCCACATGTTGAGCTGGTGTTGGTATTGCTATCCAACCCTTATCTGTAATATCCATCATTACTTTTTGTTCTAACATTAATCCAGTTTTGTGTGATTTATTCTTTATCATATTATAGTGTTTCTACTGCTTTTAGGTGGAGCTCCAGAGAGCTTCCTGCCAAGATTCAAAGAAAGCTGTTCTATCTGCATTCTTCTCAACAATCATTTTAGCTCTCTGCTTATCAATCTTCTTAACCTTCTTCTTAGCATAAGAATGTCCATGTGCATATCCTGTTTCTTTCTTATTCTTAGCACGCTTTACTCTCTGTTTCCTATTACGTTCTTCTTTTTTTTCTGGAGTCATCTTAGCCCATTTCTTATCATTCCTTTCCTTGTCTGATGACTTTCTTTCTTCTGGAGTCATCTTAGCACGCCTTGCTCTCGAAGCTTCTCTCCTTTCCTTTAGATATTTTTCTTTTTCTTCTGGAGGCATATTATCATATCTTCCTTTATCATATGATGCCTTTATCTTTGGGTCTTTCCTCGCATTTACTGATCTACCATCTGTATAACTTGGATTGTTCTTATCAGACATTGCTTCACTATGCTCTTTTCTTACAGTTTCATACATTCGTGAAGTTATGATATCATCATATCTCTTACTGTTTCTCATACGATTGAGAGCATGTGCCATCTTATGTTTATACTGACCTTTTGCTATCTTTACCAATATTAGATGTACGAGGAAATGTTCTCTGAGAGTTAGATATGCATAGTTATCTTCACTATCTGAGCCACCGAATGATTTAGGGATTATGTGATGTTTTTCATATTTTTTAGGGCGTGGTCTATTCTTAGAGCGTTCTATGATCTTTAGATAGATTACTAGATACTTGTTGTCTATGAAAAATTGTTCTTGTTGTTCTTGTGTCATATTATAGTGTTTTCAGCCGCGTTCTCGACTGCTCTCGATTATTCTTTGATTGATATCCATCCTGTAACAATGAACTTCTCTTCTGTAGGAGAGATAACTCCCCTATGAGTAAATGGAAAGTCAGATGGCCATATCATTGTTAAACCCTTCTCTGCTTTGATTGTTAAGTCTTGATACAGGAAAGCAGTTCCCCCTTGATCTTGTACTGTGTTTAGATAGGTCATGAAGACAAGGTATCTGTTGGATTGTGGAAACTGTCCAGTGAGTCTTTCACTATGCCATATTGGATAACCACCACCAGCAGGATAATGTTGTATCTGGACAGGTTCAATATCAATAAAATCATATGATTCTAATACATCATATTTCTTACGATATTCACAAAGGATTTTATACAACCAATTCATGTATTTCGTACAGAGAGGTACATTGTGATTCAATGTACAATCCATAGAATCTTTTATTTCTTTGTTCACACCAACCTTCCCATCACTATTCCAACTCACACCAGCCTGTCTATTAGGCGCAACCAAACTGTAATCAATGATTTCATCACAAAGCGTAGTATCAGTCATATACCACCCATTGATAAAATTGTTAGATTCATTCACAGCATGGGTTCTTGGATATCCAAAGTTAAATTTTAGTTTGTCATTCCTCAAGTGAAAAAGTCCTCTAGTGTTCCCTGTGTTCCATAACTCTTATCGACTAGCCAACCTATGGTAGATACGATAACATTAAGCGGGTCAATGAATGACTTCTCGAACTGTGTGTCGTAGTCAACCATCTTGTGTAAGTCTAGTTCTTTCGGTAGCACTGTGATAAACGAGAATGCACTACACTGATAGAGATTAGGTTGTTTCAGATTGATGAACTTAATCTTATCTCCCTCTTGTATGTAAGGATACTTCTTGCCTAGTCTTTTCTTCTTAATCAGATGATTGTAGAGTATTGACCCCTTACAGTGTATAGGAGCTCCTTTGGCAAACATCTGATTTGAATCACTAAACTTATCCAATCCATTCACTGAGCGAGGATATGCAATCTCCTCTGGGGAAAGGTTCATGAACTCCTCTCGGAATGTTTGTATAAAGGTATTCAGTTCTTTCTCGTCACCATTCATGATGATGGACAATGCTTCTCTGAGTTTTGCACGAACCGGAGCAGGAGTAGATGACTTTACTACTTCCAGACCCATGACCTTTAGTTTAGCAGTTTTGTATTGAACTCCCTCAGAGTTATGTACATTCAATACATATCTTTTCTTGGCAGTCCATATTCCTTTGTCTGCAATGACTTCTCGTGCCATCTGCATCTTTTGTTCGTATGAGTTTACATATTTATGCAAGTCCGTATAAGACTTGTCCATGAACGGTTCAATTTTATCTCTAGCCACTTTGTCCAAGAAGGCGACAATCTTTTCAGTCTTTTCTCCGTTTGGATAAACCTTATTAACAAGTTTGTCAAAAGTAACATATACTGAGTCTGTATCACTCGCAATAACATAATCCTTTTCAGTGGTTTCCAACAGCGTATTAAGGTATTGATTAACAGCACGCTCAATCCAACGAATAGATAACTGGCCAGAAGTAGTAATAGCTTCAGCGATTGCAAGGTCATAGTAACGAAAGTAAGCATTCCCGATTGCACCATAAGCGCTGTTGAGTGATATCTTTTTGGCCATCTGTATGTTCTTATACTTTGATATATCTTTGAGTAGTTTGGAATCTTTAGTGTTTTCATATTCTTGTTGTGCCTGTAACATAAGTTTTTTGTATTTAACCCGATCATTATACATAGATTGCATAATCTCAGGAAGGAAGCCCTGTTTATCAGTCTTAAACAAAGCACCGTTGGGTGTAAGTGTCACACCCTTTAGAATAGAAGTATCTACTTTCTTATCTAACATTTTATCCACAGACATATTCGGAACTTTGTTCTGAGAATAAAGTGTCTCTGGAGAAATATTGTATTGCATAATCAGATGAGGATACAATGAGTTAAGGTCAAACGACATTACCCATTTGTGCATACCCACTTGAGGGTCTTTTACATAAGCACCCTCAAACCTTTCTGCCTTTGAATTGTGTTTCTTTTGTGGAATCACGACATTCTTCTCACGCAGATAATTGTAAATCAGAATGTCCCAATACTTGGTAGAACCCAGCACATCCATGTAATTAACCTTTGCATCATATGCCATAGTCAAGCACAGTTCAATCAGTTTCATCTTGTCTTCAAGCTTATCAACGATCTCCACATCCATGATGTTGTATTCGATAAACGATTGAAAGTCTTTTTGATACCATTCACTGAATGTTTCAAATGGGTTGCCGTCCTTGCGTTCCCCTAGTTCAACAAAGGCAATGTGGTCTAGTCGATACGACTCTTGTGCAGTATAGGTAAATTTACGATAGAGGTCAAAATAGTCTAGGTGAGAAACACCCTGTATGTCAAACACCTGATGTTTGCGACCCATCTTAAATACTTCCCTTGAGAATACACTTCTCCAAGGCGATAGGCGTTTGAGTTCGTCCTCACCAAACAGATTGGTAATACGATTGCACAGATAGGGTATATCAAAGAACTCGGTGTTCCAGCCAGTAATAATGTCTGGTTGTTGTTGTTCCCAGAAAGATAGGAACTCTTTGAGTAGATGGACTTCATCACTACATTCAATATAGGTCACATCATCTCGGTCATTCTGGAACTTACCGACACCCCACACAACAAACTTCTTACTCTGGTGGTTCTTTACAGTAATAGATAGGAGAGGTTCAGCAGCCGCTTCTGGACTAGGGAAACCATTCTCGCACTCTACCTCGATGTCTATAGTGACAATTAATATCTTATCGACATCATACTTAACCCTGTTGGGATAAGACTCACTGAGATAGTTGTAAGGATACATGGTGCTACCATGAACTAAGTTTGGTTGATTCTTATAGTTTTCAACCCACTCTTTAGCTTCTTTGATTGTTTGGTGTTTAATTGGAGTTACATATTGACCGTCCAGAGTTTTCCACTCTGTAGGTAAAGTAACAGGCGCATAGAGCGTTGGTGAATATCTTACTTTGCGATTGATGCGTTCGCCATTGACGACTTCACGCAATAAAAGAGAGTTGCCCCATTGGACAATGTTTGTATAGAATTTCATTATGTAATAATAACACCATTTAGGGTAAATGTCAATAGATTGTGTTTCTTAATTTTTAATTCTTTTACTACGGATATAGGCAAGTCGTCTTCTTCTTATCAAGATTAGTTTTTTGTTTCGTAAGTTTTTCTTTTGTTTTTTTATTATAAACATTTAATCAGGCAATCTCTTTAGGCCTTCTAGTAATAGAACAATTTGTTTTTCTAGTTCTTGTATGCGATTTTCTAATGATTTGATTTTGTTAGTGGCTTCGTTTGATACAAAGCGTGGGTATTCATCGTCTGATACTCTCACCATTGAACTGTTTGACATAAAACGCTTATAATTAGCTTCAGTACTAGCACCATTACCTCTCATCTATTTTCCTGTATCAAGTCTTATTGTTATTGTTTCTTTTGCGATCATCCGTTGTTGGAATAGATCCTGTGAGTTGGATTAAGTAGTTATCAACGATAACCATACATTTGTGACATAGATCGGGGTGAGCTGGGTATTCCAGCAGCATCATTGGAATTCCTAGCCTCCAACCTCTAAAGCTTTTTTTCTTTGGTACTGGCATAAAAACTCCTTACCATTGGTGTAAACAGTTTGCGATAATAGAAATACAGGTTATAATGTTAAGTGTTACCCAAAAGGTTCTTATCCATGCAACCTTATCTGCCTCTACATTGTCCTTAAAGGCCTTTTCTCCTAGTGCATTACACCAAAGTCTCCACCAAGAGTTCTTCATTTCTTTGGTTCTGTGATTGAATGTAGAGTCTTACCTTTCACAGATAGTTTATCTGCGGCATCTTTAACACTCAAATTACCAAACTCTTTGAAGTCTTCTCCTTCTTCTTTAAGACAAAGAGTAGGTTCTCTGGCGAATATAGCATCCCAGCGATTATCATAGTCTTGTTGTGCGGCTGACACTTTTCGTGGAACATCCCCCTTTCCACCGCTATCTCTTAATTTCATCCTTTTTTTCTCCATATTTAATAAAAAAAGTTTTGTTTTCGTACCAAACACATACGATTATAATAGGTAATGCACAAAAGACTAACACCAAGAATAAAACTTTTGTCACTAATATGATAAAGGCACAGTATGCCTTAGCTAAAGATTCAAAAAATAACAAGAATGTCATGGGAATCGAGCCCGATACATGTTATCAGCATCGTTTATATGCTTTTTCCTATAATCTAATACTGCGGCCTTGATTGCATCTTCTGCAAGTACCGAGCAATGAATCTTAACTGGTGGGAGTCCTAGTTCGTCTGCAATTTCTGTGTTCTTAATGGTTTCAGCTTCGTCAATTGTCCTTCCCTTTACCCACTCTGTTAGTAATGAGCTTGAAGCTATAGCAGAACCGCACCCATAAGTCTTAAACTTGGCGTCTTCAATGATACCATTAGCACCGACTTTTATCTGTAATCGCATTACATCACCACAGGCTGGAGCGCCTACCATGCCAGTGCCAATATTATCAGCAGGTTCCCATTTACCAACATTACGAGGATTATCGTAGTGGTCTAGTACCTTGTTACTGTATGCCATTTGGTATTATTCTCTGATTAATTTCTGTTTTTTTATTGTTCATCTGTTTCCCTTAGTTGTCAGCTAACAACCCGCATATGGGTATTGTATGAACTGCTAGGGTACATTATAAGTCCTGTTCTAGCTGCGAATGAGTTTTTGTCTGTGTGAAATTATGTGCCACAACTGATGCTTCTTGGTGTGTTGGATACATTCCTACTGACGCACCATTCCATAATACTTCAAATAAAATATTTTCACCTTTTGTATGACTTCTAACTTCGGCCCTTTGATTATCACCAAAGACTTCACTAAGTACTTCCATCTAAATTCTCCTTTATAAACTCGTTTGGGTTAACGAGCTCTGTCCATTTTGACAACTTCTTGCGTTTCTCTAATACATGATTTTCCATTTCATCGTAACTGACCAAATCAAACTCTGCGGCCAGTCCAATCATACAAAACACATCAGCTAATTCACGTTTAAAATTACTAATATATTTAGAATTACCAGAAAACTCTTGTCTTCGTAGAAGTTTAGAGCAAGCTTGTATTAACTCACCACATTCTTCCATTGTAATTACTAGAAGCTCTTGACGAACATCTAGTTTATCCATATCTTTAACTTTCACATTTATACTCTTTTAATTCTAATATAACTAGTTTACACTAATGCCTAGTAATTGTCAATAGGTAAATGACATTATCCTAACAAATAGTATCTGTTCTTCAAGTGTCGGGCAGAAATATCATCTTTAGACTGACCATGATATTCCACAGCGTGGTGTTCATCAACCAACATCTGATTGATAGACTTACGACCACCGGAGGGTTCTAAACCTTGAATATCAACAGCTCTCCACAACTCACCAAGAATACGACCATACTTACCTTTATCGTCTTTCTTTGTCCTGAGAATGATACCACCATCATGTGACAACATTTCTACTAGAAAATCTTTTGCCATCAGTCCGTATTTCTTTTCCACTAAGTCTCTGGTTCTTGATTCTGGCGTGTCTATACCATACAATCTTATGCGTTCCTTGCGTAACCAAGTTCCAAAACCTAAATCTATATTTACGTCAACAGTATCACCATCAACCACTCTATCTATTTCGACTCTATATTCATACATTTTCTTTCTTCCTTTTTTCCTAAACCGCGAAGGATTCTCCACAGCCGCAAGAAGCAGTAACATTTGGATTTTTAACGACCAAAGAAGCTCCAGCAAAACCTAACACATAATCAATAGTACAACCTTCCACCATTTTTTCTGCCAGTTTATCGACTAACAAAATGTTGTCAACCAATGTGCCGCCTGTATCGTCATTTACTAAATCCCAACAATACTGAAACCCAGAACAACCACCACCTTCAACAGACACACGAGCATAACGACCAGATAAACCTAATCCAATCATATCTTCTAAATACTCTTTTGCTGTTTCTGATATATTAATCATTCGTAATAACTCATTGATACACCGTTTTGTTCTTTAACGACCAAGTTAATTCCATCAGAGCCGCGACTAACTGTTGTTTTTATCTTACCCTCATTACTTTCTTCTAAAGACTTTATCTTACGAGCAGTTCTTTTTTTCTTTCTCTCGCTCATCTGCCGGAAACTTATATTTGCAGCGATAATCAATAGTACTGCGAGTGGGTCAAAGACAAACACTAGAATGAGAATGACACCACGAACAGCAGTATCAATATGGTCAAGTGCTTCATCTCCATACACTAACGCAGAGATATATTTCAACGGCCCAACTTCAACCTCAAAGCTATTTATCTGTAATTGGTATTCAGACTTCTCGTCAAGCAATATATCTATCTTATTTTGTGTAGTATTAACCTGTGATACGAGTCCAGCCCGTTCTTGTTCTTGTTCTTGTCGCTTTGCTAGTCCTTTTGATACTGCGCCTAGTTCTAAGTATTTGTCTAGTGCTGTGTCTAATGCGTTAAGTTGAGTTTCTGCTCGTGTAATTGTCTTGCGTTCTGACTTAATACGATTGTCTATTCTATCAACCTTAACATATAGTTCAGATGTTCCTGTGCCTTGATCTATGTGTGCTTTGGACAGATAACCAAAAATACCCATACTAGTGATAAACATGAGTACTACTACCGCCAATGTAAGATAGGATTTCAACAAGAAAGGAACTTTCTTCCAATTTTGGTATAACCAAGAGGCAGTTATTAGTTTACCAATCTCTAACATAACACCCATGATCGCTATAGACCATGCTGATGCAGAAAAGATTGCCATAAGACCAACAATAGAGTAAAATGCAGCAACCGCACTAATACCCAAAGCTGTTAATAATGTAACGATTGCTAATATCATAATACTATTTAGGTGATTTTACCTTTGACTAAACAAGCTCCTTTGGTTCTTCATATAATATTTCATCAAATTCAGTTATGTAAGAGGACGGAAGACCCATATAATAACACACATATGAACCATCAGTTCCCGCACCCATTTCTTCAGCATCAAGTAAGTACTTGACCGCAGATTTCCGATCATTACCTAATGCTTTGATACACTGTTCAAATATAACAGCCTTTGCAGTTACAATTTCCTCTTTAGCAATTTCATATGCTTGGAAAGACTCTTTAGAAAGTTTTTCTGCTTTAACAAAATTCTGTAGTTCACCGATCATACTAACTCCCACCCTGTAGATGTAAATTTATACTTATTAGTTCCAATTAAAATAAAATCATGCATAGCTGTGCTTCGGCAAGTCTTCTTAGGCCCAATGTAATTAACATCATCACTCGCATACCAAGCAGTATTAATACTGTTAGTCAATCGAAATGCAACCTCACACTTTTCCGTAGCACTGAGTCTTTTATCGACTCCAATCTTTGCAACAATTTGAGGTTCTACCTCAAACGCTGCGTGAATAACTGTAATAGTTTCTTTAAACTTTTCTTCGTATTTTTTTACTAATGCATCAGACATTAAGCAACCTTTTTCTTTTTAATTTTAGTAAACTTTCTTCTTGATTTTGAAAATGTTTTCATTGGAGAACTAAAGATTATTTCTTCTTCAGTTCCACTCTTGATATAACCAACTAAATGTCCAGCTGGATTCAATATGTAAATGTTGTTATGAACAATGTAAGGTTCATTCCATTCTGTAGTTTCTTGAAGATAAATATTCATTATACAACCTTATATTCTTTATTCCACTTACCAATATTGATGTCAGTATAATGCGAACGGTAAAAATAATCAGTCATCATATCATCATGGTTGAAGTAATTTGGCCCTTTCATTGCATCTAACAACTCGTTTAGAAACTTTCTAGCAACTCCCTTGTAATGGTCATCAATCCAATAGGTATTAACAGCTGTATAATCAGAATTATGTTTGAAGTCAATAGCACCTTCTTTGAGGTTGACAACCAAAGTACTATGATTGTTAACAGCAATAGACCCCTTCATTTTATACTTTTTAAGTATTAATTTAATAGCAGGAGCAAGTTCTTTTTTATCTTTTTGTGAAACGTAAGCCATGTTTTTCTCTCTCTTTTTTATCTTATGTAGCCATTATACTCCATTTATGAAGCAATGTCAAGTCTTATTTCACCTTCTGGCCAAGTTAAATCAAATCTATCATCATTCAATAGTACATCACGAACACGTTCTCGGTCTATGCTATCCCAATAGGGAGTGGACTTTTCTAAAGTTAATTCATCAATATAAATGTTAGTAGCTTCAATGATTTGTTCCATAGTTGCATTCATATCGTAAAGTTGGTTTTTACCATAGAAACCATAAACATACTTAACAAATTTGTACTGTTCTATAGTAATAGCAATCTTATTAGTGGCTTGGTATAATTCTTCGTTCAATGTCATAATATATTCTCTCTCTTTTTTGATTTTGTATACCTATTATAACACAGCTAGCTAGCAATGTCAAGGCACTTAGGCAAAAAAAATCCCTGTAGAAACAGGGACTTAGTAAAAACATTGAAATTAATTTGATTATTTTCGTTTTTTCTTGGCAAGTTCATTAGAAATCCATTGTTTTCCTACAGGATTTGACACTTTTGCCATTGCAAGTGACTTAATTTGCTTGTAAACAGGGGTCATTACATCTTCTTCTGTATCATTATTGTCAACAACTACGAAATTGCGTTTAAAATATTGACTAAATTTACCAATATTAGACTGCACCTCTCTCCAAGACTTAATGACCATAGACTCTGGTACACTACGAGCTCGTGCTTTGTTTCTTGCAAGTGCAGTATCCAGAGAAGTATTGACATAAATCATATGTACATCGTAACCAAGTTGTTTTAACTTTGTGGCTTCATCTGAAATCTTTGCAAAGTTTTTCCCTGTTCCATCAATAATTAAACCAAGTCTACCGTTTACATAATTTTTACCTTGAATTCCAGTAATTTTTTTTGCTTTGATACGAACATCGTCACGAGCATCGGATTCTTTATCAGGCATTTTTAAAGACAATTGAGCATCTTTCAAAAATTTCTCAAATGCAGGATCAGAGTTGACAGTCTTCAGACCTAGACCGCCAGTAGTTTGTCTTACAACATAAGACTTACCACTGCCCGGCCCACCGGCAAGAAAGAATGCTTTTAAAATATTAGGGTCATAGACACCCTCTTGCAATTCGTTAAATGAAATCATCTTTTTCCTTAAATATAACTTAGGCGTACTGCGTTCGCCTCTTTGGTGGTTCTGTTGGTTTTAATTTTTCTATAGTACTCAATAAATATTTATCCGTTTCTGAAATTAGTTCAATTCTCCTATCTCTATTTACAAAGTTTAATTTACGCAATTTTGATTTAGATTTTTTCTGAGCCATTAAGGCCTCCTAATTAGATTTGGTTAAACATAACATATTTTATATGACTATAGACATCTCCTTTTAGTATGTAAGTTCTCTTATTATACCTTCTTTGCCAAGAGGTTCTCCAGATTCCGAGCTTGGAGAATAACCTATTGAAAATGAATCTTTTGCTGCTGTTAAATAAATTTCGTGTTTTTTAGTTGTTTGGTCAAAACTGTGTCTTAATGTAGTAATTAAATAAATACCAGTAAATTGTGGATCGTTTTTGTTTTTATGTGTTTTACCAACTGTTGGAACTACAATGTTTATCATATCCCCTGCAGCAATTGTAGTGTTACCTGTTATTTTTAAACTAACACTCACACCAGCTCTCAATTCCATAAATTTTGCTTGTCTTTTTAATATTGATTCGTTAATTTTATCTGGTGTATAACGATATGATAAAGTTTCATTTGTGTGTTGTGTGTCATATACACCATCTGTATTTACTGGATGCAAATGTATTCTTGAATCAGAAAAATCTCCTATAGTATTTCCTAAAGCATCAATTGAACCTGTTCCAAAAACTGGATTAGACTGTTCACCCTCAAGTCTAGGAAACTCGTTAAAATTATCAAAATGTTTGTATTCTTTAGACGAGTAAGTCTTATTATATATATTATATTCAATAGTTTTAGAACCCAACATTCCACCTTGAATGTTAGCTAACATATCATTATTTGAATTTACTTGAAAGTCTATTATTCTTAACATTTCTGTAAGTATTGATGCTTTTTTGCTTCCTTTCTCTAAGGGGCCTAGATCACTAGCAGAGTATGGGCCATGACTTGTACCTGTCATCATATGTTCTATAGTTTTAAAGTGAATGCCTTTAGTATTTTCAAAAAACATAAAATGAGGAGAGTTATATTCTTTTGATATAGCTTCAGTTGCAAGAGTAGTTATAAATTTAAAAGGATGAACATTTGGTGAAACAACTTTTCTGATACCCTGAGTTGGTTCAACAAACACATTTTTGTTGGTGTTGATGTATCGTTCGTCCTTTAATACATTAACAACAATATTACTAATATCGTCTGTGTAACTTTTTGACACTCTGGTACGTTTATCTTTTAGTGCTTCTGGTGTAGTAAAACTAAGATTTATAACTTGAGCATTAGAAGAAGCTTTGAACTTAGCAACTACTTTGTAAATACAAAATGTACTGTCAGTAAAGTCAATTTCTTGACCTTCTAAATTTGGTGTTGAAAGTTTCAATGACATAAATTCTTGACCAATGATTGGGCCATTAGCCGCGATGTTATGAACATCTAAAATGGTGATAGAACCAGATAGTGAAGTTGAAAATATACTTTCATATATGTCAATAGCTTGAACTGAGTTTTTTAAATCTAGAACACTACCAGAACTAGTTTTTATTAACAATTCTTTTACTTCATATTTTCCAGCATAATTAGTTGATACAGTGGATGCCATTAGATAACTGATTCCTTAATTAAAGCTTCATGTTCTTCTACATATTGTTCTACATATTGTGGGTCTAACAATCTAATCTGTCTAAGTTCATTCTGTGCAGACTGTTCGTATTCTATATTAGTTATAATGGTTGCATTCGTATAAAAGTCTGAGTCACCAGTATATAATGCAGAGTTTGAATATACATTTATTTTGACACTAGTATCGCCTGATGTCTGTGCCTGTTCATAGTGGTGTGTACCATTAGGGTCATCATACTTATCATTCACATACTGTAAAAATTGACTAGTCGCCATAGGCCATTGATGATATCTGTCTGTGATGTTGTTCACTGACAATATTACCCAATGCAACTCTGGGTCATCATACATTTTATCTGCAAGAGCTTCTGGAGTTTCTCCATCTTTTACATCATAGGTATCAAACAACAATGCGTTTGCTTTTGCAGTATCACGAATACCAGTTCGTCTAAGAATGTTTGTTACAACTTTAAAGTCACCTTGACCAACTGAATCATATGGAATTTTAGGAAATTTATCAAAATACATATTAGAATCCTTGCTCTGCTTTTTCTCTGGTAACTAAATCTAATTCTTTAAAACTTAAAGTCATTGATGTTTCTACTGGAACTGCATCTGCGTGAGTCTTATATTTATCTCCACCATACTTAACATCCATATTTGTAAGTACACAAGTTCCTATTTTATTCAAATTCATATTTTCCTCACCAAGATGCATATATTGAATGTCAAATGTTGCAGGAGTTGTTAGTTGCATTGAACCCGCACTTTTTATTTCTGGTAACATATACATTTTGAATGTCTTAACAATATTTTTTGCCATTTCAGCTTCTGCTGCACTTTTTGGCATCATTTTAAATTCGTATGAAAAATCTCTTTTAGGAATACCTTTAAATGCAAGTTCCATTCTAGGTGCTTTGATAAATCCTCTTTGCATTTCAAAAGCTGCGTTTGAACCAGCAAAGCCGGGAATTAAATCAATTGCTGATGTACCTCCTTTAATTATTCCATCCCCTATAGCACCTGTTTGGTCTTTGAGTGCTTCTTTAGCAGAATCCATACTTGCAGTGCCAGCTAGAATTGATTGAATTGCTTCTACTCCCATTTTTGTACCTGTACCCATTTCGGTATCTTGATAATCTGCACCATATTTTACATCAACACTTGGAGGCATGTACATACAGATAGATACTGGCATCCTTACAGTTGCTTTTCTTTTTATACTAAGAGAATTATCTTTCACTGATGCTTTTTTGGCAGGTTTGATACCTTTTAAATCAGCAAGTCTTGCAGTAACACCATTCGGATCTCTACGTTGTCTAATATCAGACTTTGTTCTGCTGAAAAAACCATCGGCTCTTTCGGTTTCAGCCATAGCTTGAGCAATTACAGGATCATCGGGTAAGATGTCCAATCCAGCTTCAAGTTTTTTGCGTGAATCTTGATAATCAAGAACTTCATCTGCTTGTTCGTTAACAAAAAATTGGATATAATGCCCCTGATTACCATTAGCACCAGTAGGGCCTTCCAAATCAAGAGGAAATGTTAAATTTTGAGTACTGTATTTACCCCCGACTGCATTAGCAAAATCATTACTAGCACCGCCTTTTTTACCACCTCGTATAGTATCTATGGCTGATTTTTTAAGAATACCAACGGCATTTTTAAAGACTCTGCCTGTTTGAGCTTCTGCAGCCCCGCGAACGGCATTATAGATATTTTTTGCCATGTATAAATACTCCTGTGATTATAACTATTTATAAGATAAGTTAATGGCATACAGTGGTAAATACCATCCAATTAACCCTAAAAAATATAAGGGTGACCCATCTAAAGTAATATATCGTTCACTTTGGGAACGTAAACTTATGGTGTATTGTGATAAGACCAAATCTGTATTAGAATGGGGTAGTGAAGAAGTCATTATTCCCTATGTATCGCCATGGGACGGAAAGGTGCATCGTTACTTTCCCGACTTTTATATGAAAGTTAAACAATCAAGTGGCAAGACCAAAAAGTTTATCATTGAAGTCAAACCAAAGTATCAGTGTAAACCTCCGGTCAAAACACCAAAACGAAAAACCAAAAGGTGGATGAGTGAAGTTAAGACTTGGGTTATCAATGAGGCAAAGTGGAAATCTGCAAATTTCTTCTGTGAAGCAAATGATATGGAATTTAAGATTTTAACTGAAGACCACCTTAACATTAAGTATAAATAGTATTATGGCTAAAAGTAAATATATTCAAAGTGTTATAGATGCAACGAAAGGACGACCAAAATCTACTGATTGGTATCGTGAAAAGATCAAAGAGTTTGGAGAGCCAGGCGCCATGGATTTAATACGAGATGGAAAGCGTAACAATAGACCTTTCTATGGACGATTGAATATGTTCTTCTATGACCCAAAATTCAAAAAGAAGTTACCTTACTACGATACATTTCCTTTGGTGTTACCAATAGAAAAATATCCAGATGGGTTTCTAGGTATTAACTTACACTATCTGCCTATGAAGTTAAGACTTCAGTTGTTAGATAGATTAGTTGATTATAGTAACAATACTAAGTTTGATGAAAGTACAAGACTTGCAGTTGATTATAGTAAACTTAAAAAGATACAAATACTTAAACCAACACTTAAACGATATCTTGCTGGACAAGTTAAGTCACAGTTCCGTAGGATAGATGCAGATGAGTTTACAGTTGCAACACTGTTACCTGTGCAGAGATTTAAGAAAGCATCAGCCTCAGAGGTTTATGCAGACAGTAGGAAAATGATCTAATGGCAGTCAACTTTAAAGGACTTCGAGATGCAGTAGCATTTGGTGCATTAAATGAATTTCTTGCAACTTTCAATAGTGGTGATGGTTATTCAAGACCAAACCGCTATGAAGTTGTGATGAAACCACCCTCTGGTACTTTGGGAAGTAATCAAGTAAGTTTATTTTCTCAACTTATGGGAGAAAAACACACAAACGACAGTAAAGCTGTTTCTTTAAGATGTGAAGCAATAGCATTTCCCGGCCGTAACATGGACACCACACCAGATTCAAATCTGTATGGCCCTGAAAGAGAACTTGTAACTGGTTATAGTTTCCCAGACATTACTGCTACATTTCAATGTTCTTCTGATATGAGAGAAAAGTTATACTTTGAAACATGGCAAGGACTTACATTTAACCAACAAGACTTTTCTCTGGGTTACTATGATGATTATACTGGTGAACTTGATATCGTTGCTTTAGACGAACAAGACAACAGAAGATATGGTGTCAGACTAAGAGAGTGTTTTCCTAAAGCTATTACTGAACAACCACTTTCATATGCAAATGGTGCTAGTTATCAAACTGTATCAATTACTTTTGCTTATCGTTTTTGGGAAAATATGGAAGATGAAGCAAATCCAGTACACAAACCTCTATTAAACAGAGTAGCAGAAAATGCTGTAAGTACTGTATCAAGGTCTATTACTGCAAACTTACCAGCAGTACTACGCCGACTATAAAATTAAAATTTAAGGATGAAAAATTATGGCATTACCAAAACTCAATACCCCAACCTATGAATTGGAATTACCCTCAACAGGTGAGATTTTAAAATACAGACCATTTTTAGTAAAAGAACAAAAACTATTACTGATAGCTCAAGAATCTGGTGAAGAAAAACAAATTGCAAACGCAATGGGAGAATTAGTTAACTCATGTACCTTTGGTAAAGTTAATGCAAAGTCTGCTCCCATGTTTGATATTGAATATTTATTTTTAAGAATTAGAGGAAAATCTGTTGGAGAAAAGGTCAAATTAAATTTGATATGTCCAGACGATGGTAAAACAACAGTTCCATATGAACTAAATCTAGAAGATGTTGAATGTCAAGTACAAGATGACCATTCAAATGAAATTCAAATTAACGAAGACATTAAGATAGTTTTTAGATACCCACTCCTAAATGATTTGCAAAATGTAAAAGCAAGTGCTGGAGATTCTGAAAAAACATTTCATTTTTTAGAATGTTGTATTGATTCAATTCACAGCGGTGATGATGTTTTTCAAAGAATAGACATAAAAGATAAGGAAATTTCAGATTTTATTGAACAATTTACAAACGAACAGTTTGAAAAGATAACACAGTTTTTTAACACTATGCCCAAATTGCGTCATGTAGTTAAAGTGACCAATCCAAAGACAAAGAAAAAGAATGAGATTCTTTTGGAGGGTTTGGAAAGTTTTTTAGGGTAGGGCTATCCCACGATAGCCTACATAATTACTATAAAACTAACTTTGCACTGATGCAACACCATAAATATAGTTTAACAGAATTAGATAATATGATGCCGTGGGAAAGAGAAATATACCTTAATTTGTTGATGCAACATATTGAGGAAGAAAACAAGAGAATGAAACAAGAGCAGAGAGGATAAGTGTGATGACTAAAGAAGTAAAAAGTCACCATCCAGCAGATACAAATGGGGATGGTAAAGTTTCAGATGAAGAACATGCAATGTTCCTAGAGTTCAAGAGAAAAGAACTTGAGGATAATGATGCAATGAGAGATGCTCAAAGGCAAATGACATGGTTTGCTTTATTTGGATTGTTACTATATCCATTCGCAGTAGTACTTGCATCATTGATAGGATTAGATGAAGCACAAAAAACACTAGGTAGTATGGCTCCAACATATTTTGTTGCTGTTGCTGGTATAGTTGCTGCGTTCTTTGGAACACAAGCATACGCTAAAAAGAAATAAGGTAAATCTCAATGGCAGAACCAACCATTCAAGATGTAATTAATACACTTACGAATCAGAATAAAATTTTTGATGCTAAGCAAGCACTTGAACAAAAAAAAGCACTTGAAGAATTAAAAGACTTAAAAAAACAAAGTGCTGAATTTGAAAAGACTAGGGATAAAGACGGCAAAAAAGTAAATGATATGCGATCCAAGGCCGCACAGATTGCTAAAGAAAACCTAAACCTTAAAATACAGGAATCAAAAATAAATGTGGGAAAACTGTTCGGTGTATCAAAAGACAGAATACGACAGATTGAAGCCATAGATGGCCAAAAACAAATGCTTGAAACCATGAAGGAAAACATTGAAGCTCAAGGTGGTGTTGCTGAAGATAACAAAAAATATCAAGAGGCAACAAAAGATTTGCAGATACAAGAAATTGATGCTAGAAGAAATGCAGGTGGACTTGCGAAAGGCAAAGAAGAAGAACTGAAAAAAGAACGTGACCAACTCAACAAAAATAACCTAACTTTACTTGAGAAAATATCAAGCGGTATTATGGGTTTGAAAGAGAACGCAAAAGAAAAACTTAAAGGTGCTGGTAAGGGTTTTATGGCATTAGTTAAAGGAACACTTTTTGCTGGAGCTTTGATTGCTTTTGGACTTTTCGTACAAAGCCCTATGTTTAAAACTATTATTGATAATTTAGATAAAATATTAATTGGATTGGGTGTTGTGGTAGGTCTGTTTGCAATATTTAAAATTATAAAGTTTATAGTAGCTATTACAACAGCGCTTAAGGCCATAAAAGCGTTCTATATTGCTCAACAGATTGCTCTGACAAAGAAATACTTACCTGCTTTGAGTGGGATGGTATCAAGCATGTTGGCTACTGGAAAAACCATGGCGCGTACAGCAGCACAATTTCTTATGATGAAGATTAAAGCTTTAGTAGCTTTTCTACCTGCTGTGATTGCGATGGCTGCATCCTTTGGAGCCATGATAATTCCACTTTTACCGATTATAGCAATTGTAGCTGGAATTGTTGTAGTTATCTTGGCTCTTAAATCTGCATTTACTGATTTTCAAAAGACTCTGGAAGAAACTGGTAGTGTTGGTGAAGCACTTAAAGTCGGTATAGCTAAATTTATGGGATTTATTCTAGGATTTATACCTGATTTGGTTCTCAAACTAGTCGGTTTTGTTGCTGGTTTATTTGGATTTGATGACTTTAAAGCAAAAGTTGGAAAACTTGATCCTATTCAATTTATAGCTGATGGTATAAAAAGTCTGTTTGATGCGATAGGAAACTTCTTCTCTGATATATTTAACTTTGACTACACAGGTTTTCTGAAGGGAATTCCCGGCGTTGGAAAAGTTTTGAGTTTTCTTGGAATGGGTGATGATTCTAAAGATCAACCACTTGAAGGAAGGGCAGAAGGTGGCTCAGTTGGAGCAGGACAACCATATGTAGTTGGTGAAAGAGGTCAAGAGTTATTTGTTCCTAACCAGCCAGGCCAGATAGTTAACGCACAAAGAACCGCAGAAATGATGAAAGGTGGTAGTGGTGGTAATGGTGGTGGTAGTACATCAATTGTTGTGGCTCCAAACAATGTCACTTCATCTACCAATACAACTAACAATTCATCTACTGTGTCTTATATTGGTAATCCAGACCCAATCTTCCAAAGAGCATCATCTTACGCTATATAAAAAAAAGAGGTAGGATTTCTCCTACCTCTTAATCTACTACACTTTACCTTTATCCAGCAAGTTTTTTAAAGTAATCCATAGTATCATCATCTGAGGAATCTACTGCACTCGGTGGAGTATTATCCACTGGCTTAGTACTTACCACAGAATCAGCTACAGGTTCGTCTGACATCTTCTCAGCTACATTACCAACAGTAACAGAACCAGAAAGAACAGCATCAAGACGAGTCTTTAGTTCTTCATAAGACTTGAAGTTGGTTGGAGCAGTATGTTCTGCAAGAGCATATTGTTGTCCCCATATACCTTCAATCTGAGCATCATTATCAAATAGTGCAGATGGTTTCTCAAACTCAGATGAGTCATAGTTCCAGAACCCAGCAACCTTACGAATCTTCAGTTTAAAGTTAGCACCTTCCCAAAAATCAAATGGGTTTACTGGTGTTTCATCTTCAAACTCTGGTTGCATTGAAGCCATAATCTTATCAAAGATTTTCTTACCGTAACGGAACAAGAAGACTTTACCTTCATTCTCTGGGTGTTTGCTGTCAGAAACAACATATATGTTAGAGAAGTATTGCAACTTTCTTTTCTGTTTACGGGCGATTTCTTTGTCAGATTCAATACCTGTATTCCAATACTGAGAGTTCATTTCAGAAACAGGGTCTTTCTGTCCAACAGTGGTTAAAGAGTTTTCAATATACCATTGACCTGTAGGGCCTTGAAATGCGTGATTCCAAACCTTTGCCCAAGGCATATCTTCACCTTCAACTGCTGGTAAGAAACGAATTACTGCATAACCATTACCAGACTTATCTAGTTCAGGTTTCCACAGTCTGTCATCCTTGTAGGACTTCTTTTCTTGAGGTGCGTTTTGCTTTTGTACTTCGCCAAGTAACTTATCTAGAGAATTACTTCTCTTTAGTGCGTCTAGTGACATTTAAGTCTCCTTATGTTAACGTATGTTTTTGTATAAATCATCGTATGTTAAATCTGTTCCTACTTTATAAAATTTTACATTAGGAAAATCCCTTTGCACCATTCTAAATTGGTAGTCCCAGTTAATCGTGTTAAATCCACGACTTCCTTCAGGTAGATAATTCTTACTACCCTTGTATATGTTATTTAGTGGCTTTGAATAATGACTTCCATCAAAACCTAACATATACACTTCCTCTGCACCACTCTTGCAAGCAAGATATAGTGCAGTATTCCCAGCAGACCATCCTCTAGGATAGCCTATCTCATTTACTTGGTCTTTTTTATCAACCCAAGTAATGTATAATCCAATATCCTTTTCCATCTTCTGTCTTAAATCCTGTTCAACTAAATTTGAATTTTGTGACATTGCTTGAAGAATATTGCTTTCAACTAGTTCTCTTGTTTTACCTTGAATTACGCAATCTGTTTTAAAGTGTTTTTCAGTTTCAAAGATTTCACCATCAGTATCAGCCCAACCCATTTTCATTAGATTTGCATCAAAGTCTGGTAGAATACTCCAATCAGTAAACCAAGATTTATTTTTAAGAGCATACCCTGAGTGGTATATCTCTTGTTGCATATTATAGTCTACTGCAACGAGATTGTCAACAGTAAAATGACGATAAATTGCATTACACCCCCAACTAGTAAATCCATCACCTGTAATTGGTTCTCTGGGGCGAGACTCTCCGTTTCCGTAAACTAGATGTCTATTCACCGTTGTTCCCATTATATCAATGGGTTCTACGTTCATTTCGTTTTTCTCCACCAAAGGCTTTGCGAGTAGGACGATAACCCTTTGGCCATTCTGGAATACGACTTGCAAGTTTTTTGCATCGTTCTGTTAGCTGTACATTTTCCCTTTGCAGTTCAGCACATTCATATTCTAATTGTTTTATTCTATCTTTTGTCTTTGTGTCAGGTTTTTTGATTTGCATACCTTCTAAGACCCCAAAAGCATTTTTAACTTCACCAATGTCCATTACCATATCTCCTATATCGGTAGTTGTGCTGATTTTTCGACCAAGAAATTTAAATCTCTTGCATTTGCCTCAATTTTCTCTTTGAGGCCCTTAGTGATTAGTCTACCCACAGTTTCGGGTTCTATCTCGTTTTTCTGACAATACCAAACTACGGCATCCATATGAGTTATCCTTTTTTCTAAGGCAACCTTTTCAATTTCTAGTGAAAATGATTTAGGTGTTTGCATTTGTAGCATAAGCTATCCTTTTATTACTATTAATAATAACACAAAAGTCCCTCTGTGTCAATGGGTTTTCTCTTTATGTTTTTCGCATTTTGCATATGATGGACAACAATACCAACATGAACTTTTTGCTATCCAAAATAAAACTTGTAAATATACTATAATCCAATATTCTTCAAGTCCATTTTTATTTTCTATAATCTCTCCGTATGTGCTTAGCATAACCATCATAAGAAAGAAGCTGGTAAAGGGAATTAATAATAAAGAAATCATTTATTCTCCGTAATATATTATAGTTATTGATAGTCTTAGACCGCAACTTTATCAATGACTTTTTTGTTTTGTGATTCCCATTCAGCAATAGTTTCAACCAAACGAGGTAGATATTCTTTTTTATCTTTTACAAACTCTTGGACTTCGCCATCTTGTGTAACAACAAGAATACAAATCTGGTTGATTTCAATTCCTGTGCGTTCTTCAAACATCTCTGCATACGCAGCCGTTTGGATATAATAAGATTCATTATATTCATCTTTGCGTGGATTAGTAGATGTCTTAAAATCAATAATAGACAATACACCATCAAACTCGGCAATACAATCAACTCTACCAGCAACTCTGTATTTGTCACTGTAAAGTCCTGCCTCTTGAGATAGAATATAGTCTACACGATTTAATACATTATCACGCAGTTGTGTAAAAAGTGCGTGAGGTAAAAAGTTCTTGGTATGCTTTTGCATATCCTCGTTATTCAAATAATCTTCACACATATGGTGAACCGCAGTACCACGAGCTGCAGCCGTGCGTGAAATGTAGTTTGCTACATCATCACCAACACGCTTGCGCCATGCGTTCAGACCTTGTTTATTGCGTACTGAGAGGACAGTAGTAATTGATGGGTACTTATTACCCTCTGGTGTTTCATATAAACGAATACCATCTTTGTTAGTTGCATTTATTTCAGCCAGATATACTGGTTTATGTGTATGTTTCATTTAGATTTCCTACCATAATATTAAGTTATTATTATAACACAACTGTATGCTATTGTCAAGTAACAACACCTCATTTTAGATTATATAAATCATTTAGTACATGTTGTATAGGGTCAATTTCATTCAACATTTCCAGAGCAGCTGATGTTGTTTCTTCTACTCTGCGAGTCCAACCCCGACCAAAAGTTTCAAAGGTATTTAACCTTTCATAATACTTTTGTCTTCTGGATTGATATTCTGTAATCGTTTCTTTCAGACCAACACGTTCTACATAAGAATTGACTATGCGTATAGTATTAGGCCCGATTGCACCATCAGAGGTTGCACCCACAAGTGTTTGTAGATACTTCGCAGCCCGACTAGTTCCAGCATTAACACCAAAATCAAACACACACAAATCAAGACCATTTGGTAAGTTATCACCTTTGACCCTTCCCCAATAATTCTTTCGATAGATAGGAGCAACATCTTCAACCGTTAGGTCTTTCATTTCTTTTTTACCACCCCAAGCATCATATACTCTTTTAGTAACACCAAGATTAGTTTGCCCGCCGGGATCCTTTGGGTGATTTACATATCCACCTTCGTGGTGCAGAATCATGTCCAGACATTGTTGATAGTTTTTAATCATACTATTCCTAGCCCTAGTTTTGTTTTTTGGATAAGGTAGTTACGCACAAATCCTGAACGAACAATATCTCCGATATTAAATTCTGTACAATTGAACTCATTCATATTTTGCAATATTTGTAAAAAGTCCATTAGTCCATTTTTCTCATTGTTTTTAGTTAAGTCAGATTGTGCAAAATCTCCACAGAAGAAAATCTTAGAATTTTGACCTACCCTAGTAATGATGGTATCGAGTTCATGAAAGTTTAGATTCTGACATTCATCAACAATGATAATACTATTGTCGAAAGTCAAACCTCTAAGAAAGGATGTTGATAGGAAGAAAAAACTTCCTTGTGCTTTCAAACGATCATACAGCATACTAAATGCTTGTTCGTTTGGTTGTTCAAACATGAATTGCATCATGTTAGAGTATGGTACTTGATAAAGTGCAGCCTTGTCTTCCTCATCGCCCGGCAAGAATCCAATCTCTCTTGTAGGTATAAGTGATCGTACTACAATAACTCTATCGTATGGAGTTTCAGGATTCAATACTTGTTGCAATGCGAGGTATAGAGAAACGAAAGTCTTTCCTGTACCAGCACAACCGAATAGAAATTGATTCTTATCGTCTTTCCAAGAGTCAAATACTGATTGTTGACTGTCTGTAACAGGAGTAATTTTAGTTAGTTGACTGAATGTGATATCTTTTTTATTTGCCATTACCAATCCTTTAAGAGAGTGCAACACACTGTGTCAATGCGTAGAAGACACAGTGTGTTGCTTAGGTGTATGAAAACTGAAAACATAAGCTTATATTGAATCCATACAATACTATTTAGTTATTTTACTAACTGACCTTGACGATATTCTCGTGCAATTGCAGTTAAATCGTGAGATTTTCCTATACTTTTTATCTTATGTTTATTAAGAACACCCATTGTATTAATTTCTTTGTGTGCTCTATTTGAACCAAATTTGTCTGCTAATGGAGAGTTTGGGTGTGCCTCTGCAATCCTAGACATATTTTCTTTAAATCCGTCATCTGTTCTATAACTTCTACCTTCAACACCACTAATAAGAGCAGGAGCAGTTACAACTGATTTAAATGCAGGGTGTTCTTCCAGAAAAGTTTCTAGTTCATCCCAAGAACACATAGTATCCATTTCTTCATTAGTTTCAGTGTTCATTATTGTATATGTTGGCATTATTTTTTTTCTTCCTTAATTAATCGGAGTTCTTCACTTAACATCTTAATTCTTTCAAGTGCTGCATAGTAAGATTTTGTTAGAGCTCTCATGTCCATTTCCATAATACTTAAAGAAGAATCATTGTAATATTTAGAATGATTTTCTTTTTCCTTTTTATCTTTAGCATCTTCTTCAGCACTTGTTCCTAAGATTTGCCTTCTGAGTAGTCGATCATATATCATGTTGTCGTCCTGTACCATTCTGGTTTCTCCCTACCCTTCCAAGTTGCAAACCCACTTTTCTCTGTTATATAGTACTTTCTATAAGCAAGGATTGGATTACCCACCACCTTGCATGTTTCAGGCATACATTGAGGCATTGGTGTTCCTTTCTTAAAAGGAATATTCAATGGTGGGTCTTTAAGCAACATTGATGGTTTGGTTGAACCATGAACTTTACCATAACGATTTGTATACTCTGCAAGTGTTGCCCTGTAGAGTTTGTACATTTGCAAATAGTTTTCGACAGACTCGCGAACCCATATTGCAGATGGGTGGTTAATGTGAGAAGCTTTGTATAATACATCTTCTCGTTCATCAGACAATCGCCATCTTTTAATGTTTCTATTATTCTTAGTTTTGCCTAGATACAACTCTCCGTCAAGCACTCTGTGTGCAGTTGACATCAGTTGTGCGTATTCTATAGGCATTTTGACTACATGTTTATCTATGTGATACTCTGCACATATTACAGGGTCTTTGTGTAAGTAAAATATATTCATAGGTGTAATTATAACAAATTATTGTTGTTTTGTCAAGAGAAAATCTTTTATTTCACCTTTCCCAACGATAAAATATGTGATCTCCAATCTCTATAGTTTTTGTTTTAGTCTTGGCCCAAGAAGGACTGACATAATCTGCGTGGTAATGTGTAGCACCATCAGTTATATCTAACAAGACTACATTAGAAATTAATGCTATAGTTGCAAGCTCTGTAATATCTTTATATTGTTTTATACTTCTTTTATTAATAGTGTCAGACTTACCATCACAATACCAACTAAACTGACAACGATTACGAACAGGTATCAATTCGCCAGTGCCTTTCCAACTAGGTCTGTGTTCGCCTTGTTTAACAACTTCACATACTGTATTAGGAAATCGTGAATCTTTTACTCTATTCAAAGTAACAGCAATAACAGCATACCAACCGCCAGTGCTTTGATTTCGTGCCTCATGATATACATTGTCAGCAAGACAAGTTATTTCTTCTTGTGGTATATCAAAGTTTATTGTTTCATTATTTGTAAACATCTGTTCTGGAGCAGCAACAGAAAGACTTATCAAAACTACAAATTCAGTCAAGTTAATCATATTATATTTTTTTCCCAACATTCATCAGCAAACTGATACTCTAAACTATAGGCTTCCTTTTCCCAAGGCCAATCCCAATATCCACAATCTTTACTGATTAGGTTGTTTTTCCATTTGGGTTGGTCTAAACCATTCCAATCAGATATTTCCTTACGAGCATATTGTTTCACATGAATCATTTCGTGACAAATGGCAACAACCATATCCTTTATATTAAGTTTCTTATCTATCTCAATATAAAACTCACGATTATTATCACCAATCATACAATAGCCTGTTGCGTCATCTTGTATATTTGTTAGTTCAACATTAACTTGTAGTGTTCTATGGCGGGGTAATAATTTCTTAATCATATACTTAATAACTGAATTACAGAGTTTTCTTTGATGTTTACTTCCACCAGAGATGTCAATAATATTCATTTTAAGAGATATTTCAATAATTGTCATTTTAAATTTCTCATCTAATTATTGAAATAAAGTGACCCAGTTGGCGTTTGAGATGAGAGAGAGAGAGTGCCAACTGAGTCATGACTTTTAATCTTTTTTTATCTTGTGTAACTATTATACTCCATTTATGAATCAATGTCAAGACATTTTAAGTATTATTTTTAAGACCTTAAATATCGAATCATTATTTCTGCAAGAGCTTTAAACCACCTTTCATCGTTACCTCTGGTGGTTTCTGCTGCAACTCCGATTCTAACTCCAGAGGTTTCAATAAAACCGCGAGTATCGTTAGGAACACCATTTTTATTTACAGTAATAGATTTTTGTTCTAGTAAATCTGCAAATTCACGACCACTATACTTTTCTTTATTCAAGTTAATAGTAAACATATGAGATTGTGTTCCACCAGATACTATTTCTACATCAGCATCTATGAATGTCTGTGCCATTATATTTGCATTAGCTATTACACGTTTAGTATATAACTGAAAGTCTGGTTGTAATGCTTCGTAGAAACATTGTGCTTTAGCGGCAATGATGTGCATCAGAGGCCCACCTTGAGTGCCGGGAAATACTGCACTGTTAATTTTATTACTGTATTCTTTATCGTTCCACAAAATCATACCACCGCGAGGGCCTCGTAAAGTTTTGTGTGTGGTGGTGGTTGCAACATCTGCATAAGGAAATGGATTAGGATATGATTTACCAGCAATGAGTCCAGAGTAGTGACTGATATCTGCAAGTAAGATTGCACCTACCGAGTCTGCCATTTTTCTGAATCGTTTCCAATCAATCACTCGACTATATGCACTTGCTCCTGCAATAATCATTTTAGGATTATTATCTAATACTAGTTTTTCTGCTTCATCATAATCAATAATTCCATCAGCATCAACGCCATAACTCTTAGTGACGAACCACTTACCACTTATGTTAACCTTCGCACCATGTGATAAGTGACCACCACTAGACAAGTCCATACTAACAATTAAATCGCCGGGCGTTAAGAATGTTTTGAATACCGCAAGATTTGCATTTGCACCACTGTGAGGCTGAACATTTGCAAAGTTACAACCAAATAATTTAGTTGCGTATTCAATGGCAAGGTCTTCTACCTTATCAACTTCATCGCAACCATTGTAGTATCTTTTGCCGGGCAAACCTTCTGCATACTTATTGGTTAAGATACTACCACACAATTCCATTACTTCTGGACTAGTGAAGTTCTCACTTGCGATTAGTTCTACCGTATTAAATTGACGAGCAGCCTCAGCAGTTACTATTTGTTCAATGCGGGGGTCAATAAACTTCTGCACATTCACACCTTTAGTTTATTTTAATCAACAAGTCCACTAGCAGAACGAGAACCTTGTGGATATACATCTGGTTCTGGAATCATAAAGTTTTCGTCCCAACCAAATGCTTCTTGGATTACCTTTGCAGATAGACCTTTATAAGCTTGATGTAGTTTTTTGTCTTTTGCAATAACTAAAAGTTTTGCTTCACTTTCGTGTAACGACTCTAGTAACTGAAAGAACATGTTTTCTTTCTGATGTTGTTTTGTTAGAGGGTCAGCGCCTTTGATGAAATGCCAAAGTTTCTTTGCTTCCATTGAAAGTACTGTATGATCTGTACCTTCGGGTGCATCATTAGGTGTGTATGGTGTTGCACCTTCTGGGAAGACCCATTCTTTTGTAGGGTCAAATGAAGCTTTCAGCAACATTCTTAATGCGTCAGTGTTGTGTTTTTGTAACAGTTGTACTTTCTGTGCTTTAGTTTTTGCTTTTCCTACTTTTTCAAGTATCTCTGAAAAGAGGGGTGTATATGTTTCTTCTGGCTTAGCCATGTTAAAATTCTCCAATTGTTTCAGTAAGATTTTTCAATCTTGATTGTATAAAATAATTTAATAGTTTACTACGGTCACCACAGGGAGCATTGTTAAAGACTTCATTAATTTCAGTCTCCAACTCAGATGGAATCTTATCAAGACTGATAAGAGTTTCATTCCTTTGGTAATTTCTTTTAACTTCATCAGGTAAATCATCAATATTTATATTCAACCAATTTTCAATCTTCTTTTTTGTTAAAGGTTTTTGTCTTAATCCATCGACAAAGGTGTTATCAGGTGATAGAACATTAGGTACTCCATCACTAGTGTCGCCTTTAAGTATATGCTCTTTTATATAGGTGTTTGGATTATACCCATTTACATACTTTTTAAGAATAGGTGAATATTGTTTTATATCAGGATACTTCTGTAACTGAATAAAGTCTTTATCGCCAGAGACAATCATAATTGGTTCTTGTTTGTTTTTTACAAGAGTAGCAATAATATCATCAGCCTCTGCACCATAAACTTCTAGGTACTTGTATGGTAGATTGTCTTTGAACTCTGCTTTAATTTTATTCAGAACCTCAAAGATTGAATCCCAATCCAAGTCAGATTTCTCTCTACCCTTTCTACGACTTGCTTTGTAGTTCGGGAAGAAATCACGGCGCCAGTAATGTTTGGAATCATATGCAAGTACAACCTCGCCATATTCCTCAGTAAACTGACTACGATACATACGAACCGAGTTAAGAATCATGTGTCTTACCATATTCTCATCTGGTTCTTTTGATTTAGTCATATTCAAATGCATCATTAGACTAGCTACTGTGATTTGATTCATATCAATAATAATCATATTTTATAATGAGCATTGAAGCTCATACTCCTTCTTTCACCATCAGAATAAAATGGATAAACAGAATGTTTTAACCAAGATGGGAATATTAACATCATTCCGACTTCTGGAACAAATTTAAGATTGTCACTCCTAAAGTCAGACTTTTCGCCATACATAAATTCAATAAGGCCTGTTGATGGATAGTGGTCTTTAAATTCTTTTGCATTTTCCTCACCCATACCTTCTGGTATTTTGAGATAAATAACACCAGAGAAATTACCACTGTGTGTATGCCATGGATTGTATTCGTGTTTGTATTGACTTACAATCCAACTCTGTGCAAGATGGATATTGTCAATGGTTGGTTTTATGCCTTTCGACATCTTAGTCCAACCATATGCACGATTAGAATCTTCCATGTGTTCTAGGTAGGTCAGGCACCCTTTTTTTAGTGTGTCTGATAGGAACTTAGATTCTTTTTTGTCGTATACAGGAATCTTTACTTCCTTTGATACCTTACCAACAAGGTTATCAGAGAAATCAAATTTCTTGGAAAGACTCTCATCTCCCAATACGGCATCACCAGCATTATTAACCAAAGTAATAAATTCTTCTGGCACTTCAAATTGTAAAATTGTAGGACTAAAATTTTGCCATACAATAGGTTCAGCTGTTAGGTTCATCTTCACTTTCTTCTATAATTTCTAATATGTCTGTTAAAATATCTACATCAATTTCAGCGAAAGGAACCTTTACGCCTTCTGTATCAACAATCATTGATTTTGCAATCAATAAACTCACAGGGTGGTTATAACCAAAATGCCTGTAGAGTATAGATTTTAATACTTCATTCATATACCCAACTTCACCTATGAATTCTTCAGATGAAATGTCAACACCATTTTCTGAAAGATTATGAATCATAGGAATCATAAGTCCTTCAGTGACTTCACCTATGAATTGCATATCATCTGCTAGTCTTGAACTTTTCTCGGTCAATGGTTTAACATCAGGGTGAGTCCACGGCCCTTTGATTATATTGTTGTCTAACCCTTTGGTACTATCGTCACCCATTTGATACGCCCCTGTTGGTATTCACCATAAAACATATCTATCCAATATCCATTTTTGAGGTAACTATTTAAATTACGAATATAACCTTCGTGATTAGCAACCTTTGCAATAGAACCAGATACACTTCTTCGTACATTACTTTTTTCTTCAGCTAACAATCCTTTCTGGGTCTTAATCCACTCCTTTATTTTGTTAGGATGAAGATAATAGTCTTCTGGTAAATTTAATAGTGATTTGTGTATAGATGAATTCTTGGCGGGTGCTTTTGCTGCTCTTGCCAAAGCAAGTCGTTCAATAGCTGCCGCTCTTTGTTCTGGAGTCATAGGTTTACGAGGTTTGCGTTTTTTAGGTTCAACCCAACCATCATTAACCGTAGTAGTTATTTTTTTCTTAGTCATATTTCATCTCTCATCTTTAACTTGTATAGCCATTATAACACAATCTTATCAAGAAGTCAATACCTTAATTAACTTCATCTAAAGAAACTATCTCTTTTACACCATCTTTATTAATTCTCATTTTAATAAAGTGTTGTTCTTCAAGAACTTTCAATAAACTTTCAGTGACAGGTGCAATCGCAGCCTTTCTGCCCCAGATGAATGTACAAATACCAAAACATAAAGTAATTATAAATGCAACATTTGAATCAATCATTACATATTCCTTTTAGTTTGTTTAATGATTTCATCAATCGTGCTATCGAAATCTTTAAATTGTTTTTGTGCAGCAGATTTAATGGTATCCCAAGTTTCATACTTTTCACTGTTTAAGTGATCGTTAATAAATTCTTCGATATCCATTACTTGATTTTTGATTTTACTCATCTTTAAAACCTTTTTTTATCTTACTTATCTATAGTATCATAAAATTTAGGATTTGTCAAGGGTCTTTTCTTTAATTGTTAAATTATTTAGGAAGAACTCCATGTAAAGGTCTTCATTAAGTATCTGATAACCATTACTAGTGCCATAAGTTTTGATGTGAGTGTATATTCTTTTATGTGAGTATTTATTCCACATATCTACCCACCACTCGATAGGTTTTAGTGTACAGTGTGCATTTTCTCCATTTGGTAAAATTGCAATAGCTGGTTGGGTGCTGATTGCAAGAAAAACAAATTTATCTGCTCTTTTAGAAATCATTTCAAATGTTTCTGGAATTTGTTCTTCTGGAATGTGTTCCATTACATCAGTAGAGAATACTCCATCAAATGGGCCGTCAGGTAGTAGTTCAAACTCTGGTACTGCTGGGTCATACAAAGAGGGCATGACACCCATTTCTTCGTGATGTTTCCATTCAGAATATTGTTTACCCTTACCACAACCAAAATCTAGTAAAGTTTCTGGATTTATGTCACGAATCAAGTCCATGATATGATGTAATTGTGGTTTTAAGTTATTGCCGGGATAATGAGTATTCCGGTCTGCGTGATAAGATTTATATTGTTCGATCCACTCGTTCATTATTATGTATCCTCAAATGTTCTTTTAACATCTTTGAACTTCCTATTCTAACATTGATAATGCCATTATAGTATTCGTCAGACTCTAAAACCCTTCGATCAAATTGTTCTTTTGCTTCTAAGTAACTTAGTATTCCTCTACTCGAACAAAAGTATAAAATTTCTCTAGTGAATTTATCTTCACCGAAAGACAAAACATCAGCGTTTAAGTGGTCAGAAGAACCCCAATAGTCCTTCCAATCACTTTCTTTTGTTGAACGCCTTTTTCTTGTCTTACCTTTAAGTGGTGGTCTGGTAACTTTAAACCTCGCGAGCTTCTTACCAATATACTTTCTATTATTAGCAAGGTTGGTTATAAGATAGACAAATCCTTCACAACCTTCTGGAAGTTCTTGAATTATCTTACCATCATGTGTCCACTTTGTCGGAATTGGTAACAACCCCATCGCGTTTTTCATTATCTTTTTCCCAAAAATACAATCTCAGAATAAAATGTTCTGTATTATTTATGGGTTTTAATTTAACGCTTTTTCTACCACATCAGTTACCAGATGTAGTCATCATCATCCTCTAGTTCGTCTATCAAATCTTGGTTTAATTCCTTTCCACAGAATGGACAGAACTCTAATTTATATACAGTAGTGTCCATGTCATGTTTGAAATGGAATTCAGCTTCGCATGAGTCACATACAATGACCCTTACTACCCGCATCATTATTGAATTTCACAAAAACCAGCAACACAAGCTAATTCTTGAGCGCCAATTGTCATATCCTTTGATTCATATTCAGATAATTTAGACCAATCTACATTCTTAGGCATTTGTTTCAATAAAATGTCATACCCCTCTTTATCGGTATCTTGATAAGGCGCTTGTTGATATGAATGTTCACTAAATGGTAAGAATGATACTCCAGACATGTAATCAAAATATTTGTAAACCCATGCGCCAACTTCCATCCATTCTTCTTCTTTAACGGAAATTGTAACGGAAGGCTTGTGCTCACACCAATGTTTTTGGTATATTAACCACAATTCTAATTGTTCAATTGCGTTCATATCTTGTCTGAATACTGCGCCTCTATCTACTTTATGAGGAAAAGAGAAGACAGCAGTATTGCTTGGATTTATTACATCATCTTCAACAGGGAAACCTTCGTCTGTCATCATCAAAGTAAGTGGATCCTTTTTATCACCGCGAACTGTGCGTATGTAGTAAGGATTGTGACGAGCATGAATACCAGATGCAGAATTAACTAGCTGTGATACTGTACCACTTGGTTTGACGCAAGTAATTGCTACAGATTGTGGAATGTCTAATTTCTTAGACCAAATTTTATTAGTGTCTATTGCGACATTTTTAAGTTTTTCAAGTAATACATCAAGACCTTTTGACTTACCATTTGTTAACTTACAATCCATAATACCTGTTAGAGATACACCAAGTAGTCTTTCTTCTGAACAATTTTTCTTCCATGCGGCACTAACATACTTGAAGTTAGTCAAAGTTGATTGGAATGTACCAAGAATGGCAGCCAGTCTTACTTTCTCTATTAAAGTTTCTTCAGTATCATTCGATCTGATAACTGCTTCACTTAAATTGCAAAATTCTCTATCTCGCAATATTATCTCGCTGCAAGGATTTACGCCAAAGTGATGCCCTTCGGTGGTTCTACGACCACTAGCTTCGGCTATTCTGTTAGCACTTTCACGATTAAAGATACCACGTTCTCCAGATTTAGATTCATAGAGTGCGTTCCACTCACTCATAAAGATACCCATTTCTGGTTTCTCTGTATAACAAGCAGAGTTATTAGCTAAGGCGCGTTGAGGATTTTCTGTCCACCATTGTCCAGATTTAGCATGACGCATACGATCATCTGAAAGATTTGAAAGACTAATGAGAGCAGACCTACGAACACCGCCAACTACCACTACTTCAGCAATTTTACAAACAATGTCATGACATTCTAGTGAGGACAACTTACGTCCAGCAGAACTACCAAGTACATTGACTACAAAATTAAATAATGACTCTAGTGGTGCAGGGCCCGAAGCACGACCACCAAAAGTTTTAAGTGGAGCACCAGCAGGACGGATTTTAGATAAATCCCATCGTGGAATCTGACCAATATACAACATACCCATCAGTTCTTTAAATGCTTTTGCCCAACCCATTTTACTATCTGCAACAGTAATAACAGTATCAGATGCATGGAACTCCTCTGCTACTTTTGGAAGTTCAGATGTAAATTGTCTTTCAACAGAAAAACCAACTCCAGTTCCATTCATAAGAACATAAAGGATTTCATCAAACGCTTGAATACGATTTACTGCAACATATGAGCAATTGTATCCAGCGATGTTCTCCCTCTTTAACGCCTCTCCTGCGGTCATTAAGCAACGCATAGAGGGCATAACTTTTTGTCCTAGTACGGCAAGTTCAAGTTCATCTCTATCTTTTTTTGTAATTTCAAATCCTGTCATTTCCTGTACATGAACATCAAAGAAATCAAAGTATCTTGAAACAGTTTCATTCCAAGTTTCTCTGCGACCTTTTTCTGGTAGCCATCGAGAGTATCTTGATAGGTGAATGAATTCTTGGTATGAGGTGGGTAAAAAATTATCGGGCATTTCGTCTTCTCCATTGTGTGAATTTTATCTTGGCCATGTTGCCTTGATAAGAATTATTGTTTATTATTGTCTGTACTTCTTCTTTAGTAAGTCCAGATAGTATCATATCGTTTATATCTTTTTCTTTCAAATCATCAGGCCATAACACTACATTATAACCCATGTATATTGTCTTCTCTATTTGTTTCAATATCTCGACATTGCGTCTTTCGTTATCAAAAATAATAGTTGTATTCTCTACAGGTAATCTACTAAAATCAGCACCACCGACAGCAACACAATTGTCCAAAAACATAGAGTCAATGGGCCCTTCGGTTACTTGTATTGGTTTTGTAGAGTCTAGTCTATTAAGACCGTAGATTTTATCTTTGTCTGGGTCAAGAGTGATGGTAATATACTTTGGTATTTCATTACCAAATGCCCTCCCTTGAAACGCAAACATTTTACTATTCTCATCAAAGAATGGAATTACCAATCTAGGGTGATCCCCATTCAAAGAAGCGAATTTGTTAGGTACAACAGTATTGACCCAAGTATAAAACTTTGGAGCAAAGAACAACTCAAAATGAACTGTAGAAGGGATTTGTCGATTCATCACAAATTTCTTAACAGGATGGTCATGACTTAATGACGATATCTTTTTAAGTGATTTGAGTGGTGAAGGCCCCTTCATGAATTTAGGTTGAGTGAATTTTCCAATGTCTGGAAGTTCTGGTTCATTCTTTTTGTATCTCTCCATTATATAGTCATTGTAAATTTTAGGGTCAATGTGTTTCAGTAAATTACTGAACGATGCTCCTACGCCACAGTTATGACACTTATATATAAGATTCAATTCTTTACGGAAAATAAAACCACGAGCTTTGGTAGAAGACTTTTGAGAATCTCCACAGTAAGGACAACGAAAATTGTACAGGCAGTCTCCTGTCTTTTTAAATCGCTGCAATTGCGATGACGCAATCATTAGATATTTTTTTTCTATATACATGGTGTAATTATAACTCAATTAGAGGTAGATGTCAACCCCAAATAGGCATTTTTTGAATAATAAATCCGAGTACTATAGAACCACCGATAATTATCCAACGCCACTTTTCAAGAATACCAACTCGGTTGTTTAGGTCGTCCCTAAGCATCTGTTGATTGATAGCATCTTGTTTACTATGTTCTGACATTATATCAGTAAGTTCTTTATAGTTTGTAGTAATACGAGAGTGTAGTTCTCTAATGTCTGTTGTAAATTCTAAATTGGCACGATTAGCAACTTCTTCTTGATTAGCTATCCTTTCTTCATGCACAGCCAACATACGATTGACCGATGAAGACACATCAGTAATCCTTTCAATAGCGGTATCAAGACGATTAAATATTAATTTTATATCAGCAACTTCTTTTTTAAGAATTGCCACCTCTGTTGTGATTTCATTACTCATCTTTTTTACCTTTAAAGTGTTATTTAGTATACTATGTATCTACGATATTGTCAATAGGTGAATAAATTTTAATAAGTTCCTCTTTACCCTTAACTTTAATCTCACCAATATTTTTACTTGGCATAGTATCAGGTAGTTGTTCCATAGTATAACTAGAATAGATTGTTGGATAATCTTTATAATCTCCTCTAGCGGCAGTTGCTTCTAATCGTGCAGCAAGGTTGACAGAATCACCAATGACTGAATAGTCAAATCTGGTGGTACTACCCATATTGCCTACAATACATGTTCCTGTATTAACACCACTACCAATATTAATCTCTGGTAATCCTTTCTCTTTCCACGCAGTCTTTAGGTTCTCAGTTTCTATTGCACACTCCACAGATGTACGAACCGCTAACTCTGCATGGTTCTCACAATCTAATGGTGCGTTCCAGAAAGCCATGATGCAATCGCCCATGTATTTATCAACCGTACCACCATTATTCAATACTATCTTGGTCATGCGGTCTAGGTAATCATTGATACACTCAACTAATCCTTCTGGGTCATCATTGTTCTTATAGTGTTCTGATATAGGAGTGAATCCAACAATGTCCATAAAGAGAAAACTCATCTCTCTGCGTTCACCACCAAGTTTCAGTGCGTCTGGATTCTTCTGTAAAATAGCAACCTGTCGTGGATCAAGGTAATGTTCAAATTGTTTCTTAATCTGTTGGCGTAATCTAAATTCTTCCATAAACCGCAGAAATGCAGAAACAGACCAAACTACAAACATTGTCAATACAGGATATGACCAATCAATTAGGTAGCTGTATTCAGTAAATAAGTATGAACTGCCGTAATAAGTCCCTGCAAGAAATATTGGTAATAGTGTTGCACCAACATACCAACTTAGTGTTAACACCACTACTGTTAGTATCAATGATAACACTAAAGACACTGAAAGCTCTGCTAAATCAGTCCAGAAGGGTCTTGTGATGTTCCTTCCTGCAATCATAGTTGTTACAGAGGCAGCAATCAAATCGTGACTTGGAATTACACCCACTGGGGTTGCAACTGGATTATCTATTCCAGATGCCGTAGGTGAAAGAATAACAATCTTTCCTACAAATGAATCATCGTCTGTTAATTTGTTTAGTGCATAGGTTTTTGTTTTCCATTTGAAATCAATCCAAATAGCACCATTGGCATCAGTCAGTATCTTTTTGTATTTTGGTATGCGTAATGCTTCCACACCACCCTCACCAGTTTTCATCTGATAACTAATATCTCCAGCAGCTGTTCTTAGTATCTCCATAGACAGAGATGGATACAGTTGTCCATCTATTTGAATCACCAAAGGCATCCTACGAACCACACCATCATTCTCTGGAGCAATAAGCATCATACCAACACCTATTGCAGATTTTGAAAATGGTTCTATGGGGCCGACTGCACCACTATAATTGTATATCCATTGTTGCCAAGGCATACCTATCGCGGCAACACCTCTGGGTACAGGATTTCCTTTAGTTTGATTTGCTGGGATTTGTCCTATGATGGTTGGAGTTTTTCTCAACATCTCATCAAATTGTGCATCACCACCTAATCTATCTTTGTCTGCAAACAATATGGGTAATACAACAATTGAAGCACCCTTGCGATATAGACTTTCAATGTCCTTTGCAAGTTTATCTCTTGGCCAAGGCCACTGACCATATTCTCTTACCGAAGCATTATCTATTTCTACTGTCACGACATCAGGAGCGATTGTTTCTTGTTGTGTTCTTTGATGTTGGTCTAGTGCTTTCAACCTTACCATCTCAAAGAACCAAAGGTCTGAAAAACGAATAACACAAAAGAATAAAATAACAGAAATAGCTATAATCCACTTTTTCATTTTAATTTCCTTGTGTCAAGGATACACCACAACCGCCAGATGATTGACAGTTCTGTGTTAGAGAGTATGATTGATTTGTACCACCTTGTTGAACCAAATTCAAATTAGTAGGATAACTGCCGGTTAAATCTACAGTAGCAGTATGTGTTCCACTGTCTTTTTGAACAACAGATTGTGAACCACCATCAGTCCTTACAGTCATATATAAGGTTTTGTTACCATTTCCGTTTTGTTTAACAAACATATTATTATTTTCTCCACCGTATGTGTATAGTCGAATAGAATGGTCTGCATTACCTGATCCTGTTTGTTGTCCTATCTTGATATTATTTCCACCAGAATGTAGGTCTAGGTTAGTTGTGTGACCACCATACTCTGATGTAGTTCCAGAACAAGTTGTATCAGAGCTACTAGTAAAGGTTGCGCCCTGACAGACATGAACATTATTATTATTGCTTTTTATATGAAATCCAACTCTGTTTGAATCAGAACCATTGGTGTTGTTCTGTTCAATTTTTATATTGTTATTTACTCCGTCCAAGTCACCACCCCAAGCTCGACCAGAACCCCAGTAGGAAATCCAACTGACTGTGTTATTGTTTCCTTCTTGGTCAATATCAAGTGTGTTGTCGTCATGAGCCATTGTTAAATTGACAGCGTTGTTCTGGCCATCTTGACTGACATTTATTGTTGTATCATCACTGGTAGTAATTTGTTCTATGAATACACTGTTTCCAGCATAAACAATACTACTCAGACTGATAGATAGTAATAGTGTTATCAGTTTCATCATCGGATGTTATCTCTGGTACAGGTATTCCCTGTTGTGTTAAATTAATTCTATATCCCCAATCTGCATTTAATCTTAAATGAATATTACCATTTCCCACTTGACGAATTATCTCAAGTCGCGAACCATCACGAATCGTATTAACTTGAGTTGATTTATTGAAACCGCTTGTCCTACCATCTACCAGTTCTCTCTGAGCGGTTAGTGCAATTAATTGGTCTAGCACATTCATTAATAAATCAACATCTAAAGGATTAATGTCTAGTTCAGTAAATTCTAATTTATCTTCGTCTAATTGGTTTTTGTCTAACTCTCTAAATTCTAAAAAATCTATGTCTAATAAGTTTATTGTAATTTTAGAACTTTTAATTATTTTTAAAAGTTTTTCTTTGGGTGGTTTAATAATTAACAAATTATTAATTTGGTCTAAAGTTAAATCAAGTATAACTGGCTTTGAGGGATTAGATTCTCCATTTATAACTAATGTAGATTCAAATGCTTGGGTTAGAAAAACCTGTCCTGCATCACTTTCTACTGATATCTTACCCACTGTTCCATCTGCATTGGGAAGTAGAATAATGAGAGACTTTCCAACCTCATCAACAGTCATACTAAAAGCAGTTCCAAGAACACCTATTCGTGCAGTTGGAGTGCGAATATCAACATTCTGAGAATTTAGTTTTGCAATATTACCACTTGCATATCTAACTGTTCCCAGTGCAACATTCATTACAAGTTTAGACCCTGTTTTAGAATTTGGGTCATACACAAAATCATCTATTACTAATGAGCTATGTGGACTTATTGCCACATTTGTATCATCAATAAATTTTATTCCAACATTACCATTTCCTGTACGGACATTATCTTTGTATTCAATGGCAGAGTTTTCTTCTAAAACAAGTTTATTCTCTGCCCTTTCTACCGAAGCATTGCCTTTTTGTTTTACTACATTACCAATAGTTTCCGATAAAACAATATTGTTAACCGAAATCAATAGTGTAAAACTAATCGTCCATAGTAACCGTAACATTGTGTCCTGCCCCAACAGTTGTCATCTGAACAGTACCATCATAAGCACCATCCTGTGTAATACTGAACTGACCAGATGCTCCTGTATGGTGCAAGGTTGTATCTTGATCTGCTGCTCCAGTGTGTGTAGAAGTGACCGTATTAGAGTTACCTATTAACGTAATACTTGTTACTTTCTTATCACTACCCGCTAGTGATGCGGTACTGTTTTCATTGATGGTGACGGTATTGCTATCACCCTGTGCAACCAAATCAATATCTGCATCATCAGTTGAAGCCGAACTACCTACATTAACAGTAGTTGTGTTTGAACTACCTGTAAGCGTTTGAATAATACTGTTGTCAGCAGACGCTGAGTTTGCACCAACCGATACAGTAGATGCATTACTATTACCAGCTTGTCTAAGAGTAAACTGTTGAGTTGCACCAACTACTGATGCTGCAATTGTGTTACTATTACCAATCTGGTCAATGTCTAGTGTTTGGTTATCACCTGTTAGAGTGACCACCGTTCCAGAAACACCAAACTTGTTGGTTTGTCCGTCTTGATTAATATTTGCAGTAAGGCTTGCACCTGACTGTGTAATGTATACATCGCTCGCATAACCCACACTCATCATAACAAAGTAAGCGAGAATTGTAAGTATGCTATTTTTCATTTTATCTCTCCTATTTGAGTTTCCATAATGCGTTTTCTATTCCTCTTTCAATCAATTGGTTTACTGCGTGTTCTATTGCTTTACGAACCGCATAAGTTGTCGATTCATTCTCAGTAGTTCCAGCTTCAATTTCGATTAATTCAGTACCCATATCTAAAAACTTAAATACATTCATACCAACTTTAGTACTTAATATAGTCTTTTGTGAACTTACCGCAAGTAACACCTCACCAGTTTGTACAGATATTAATCGTAATGAAACCGATACCATATCTCTACGATATTGGTCACGAATACCTATACCTAAATATCTCGAACCAACACCACCTGTTTCTATATTGGTATCGTAACCAATGATACCACCACTTATAAGAACACCAGCAAACAATAAAGGTCTAACTTTTTCTGACTTATCTCCGTCATAAGTTGCTCTTGTGTTTCTTATGATTTGTCGTTCCTTTAAAAGATAGTCTAAATCCATCCTTTCAACAACAGTAAACCATTCACCATTACCCGCAGTTTTAAGTGCTTGTACTAATAATGTTCCTGATCCCTGTGTGACTGCTGTGCTTAATGAGGCAAGGTTGTCACTGGGCTTTCTTTGACCTGTTTGGTCATTAAACTGGTAAACAGCAATCTCAACCTTCCTTTCGGGGGGTCGATAATTTTTTAACTTGTTCGTCATTGGTGTAGATGTGGCTGTTTCCATCACTTCGTATGTTGTACAACCACCTAAACTAAAAAGTAAAATCACCAACAGGAACTGTAATAACTGTTTCACTTCCATTTGCATCCAATATTGTTAATGCTACATTGTCTGTATCTTTAATATAGCTGATTGTAGTACCCTCAAATGTGACTGTTCCATTCTGATTGGAATTTTCTCCAAACATACTATCCACAAGTTGTTTCGACAGTTGAGCGTAAATTCTTGATTCTACATTCTTTATAAACTTTGACTGATTTGTATTTGCAAGATTTCTCTCAAGTTCTCTAGCAGCTGCTGCTTTCTTTTCTTTGTTTGCTTTCACACGAGAATATTCTTGATTCTCGATAGTAAGAACATGGGAACTATATCCCACTCCACTGAAGGCAGGAGAAACCCACTGGTGAGTCAGGTCAGTAGAATTAGCGTTCATACTAAAAAATACTATTAATATAGTTATTAGACTATGAATTTTCATTAGCCCTTCTTCCCCCTCTTTCCTTCTTTGTGTAATTGTTCGGTTTCAAGTTTTTCTTTAATTTCGTCTTGTAGTTTGTCTTTTTCTCTGTATTCCAAAACAACATTTACCTTTTGTTGCAATCGTATCATATCATTATCTAACATACGATTTTGGTCTATACATTTTATGAGAGCCATGTGCATTGCATCTAACTCTGGTTGAATGTTATTACTAATAAATGCCCATATGTAATATATGAAATATCCCATACCGACAGCCATAACAACTGGAAACCCAAATTCAGCAATTAGTGTTCCTATGTCTTGCATTAATCTCGCCTCACATCAAGCTTACCATCTTCTTTGAAGTTTTCAGCACGAGCAATACGATTAATGTCGGGAGTCACTCCTAAAGCAGAACTAACTAATAAATCAATTTTTATCAACTCATTACATCCCACTCTCGCACGATCTTCGAGCATTTTACAAAACATAGTCAGAGTTTTTATTTGGTCAATTATACCTTCAAGTATTTGTTTTAATACCATGAATATAAAAAATCCCATTAATATTGCTACCGCAATTGGAACTCCGACTTCAGCAATTAGAGTAAATACATCCATAGCTTACAGCCTCTTTTTAACTATTTATAAGATTCGGAAAGGATACTTGGTATATATGGGATAAAATGGTGCCGATAAAAAAGTCTCCATTAAAAATAACAGAGACTTTATTTCGTATTTAAGTTGTGGTAATTACTTAACTTTAGCGTTTACTTTGCGGTGTTTGTTCCATGCAGCGAACCCACCTAATCTTAATGCCCAATATGCGAGATAGTTCATGACTTTAAATCCATTGATTTCTATATTTATATCTCTAAACATCTTATCAGATTCTTTTTGTGTAAGCTTACCATAAGTACCTTTTGCATTTTTCTTCAGTGTTTCATATTTATACGCATAGTCATGGACTAGTCCACCCATCAACAGAACTCCTGTTGGGGATAACCATGTGTGTAAAAACTTAGGAATAGATGCACCATCAAACTGAAACCCTTTAGGGATTATGTATTGAACTCCATTAAGCTTAAATACAAACTTCTTTGCGATTATCCAATTACGACTTCCGGTCATCCACATCCAGATTGCACCCCAAAATCCTTTATCCTTTGTTGCAATAGGAATAGGTATCATGTGTGGCATTTCTGAATATTCAAACACATGGGAATCTTTACAAAGACATTCCTTGTCATCAAACAAATTAATAATCCAACCAATAATAATTATAATACCAACAACTGTAAACTGCCACCATGTGACTAGTTGTTGTAGAATAAAGTCTGTTATTTCAATCTGTGTCATTTGTCCGTTTCCCCTATTGCTGTTGGTGCTACAGCACCCTCATAGTAAACAATAATTTGTTTTTGTTGTTCTATGTAACGTCTTAATTCTGAGAAATTTAAACTCAAATTCTCATAGTCTTTTACAGATAAAGCAATGTATGCATCAGCACCATTCTTTTTCTCAAAATCTGATATAAACTTATCATAGTTTAATTTTGAAACTACATAAATTTTTACATCATTAAGCTGTACTTTCTTTGGGTGTGTTGCTATTGGAACAGTTGTTTTAACAGTATTAGTTACTGTTATTACTTTCGATTCCGGCAGATACTTGCTCATCATGCTGCACCCCGACAGTATTGTCAGTGAGAGCAGTAAGATCAACCCATAACTTATTTGTCGCATTTTGCATCCTCTTTTCAATCAGCCCCGGCTTCTTATTTGCTAAGTGGGTTAGATTGTGTTTCTGTAATGTAGATCGGAGTTCATCTCCGTATTTTTCTGCTTGTTGCAAACTAGCTTGTAGTTTAGAATTTAGTTTTGCATTTTGAACTGCACTTTCTTCAAGTGTCTTAACACTTGCTTCACTAATCTGCACAGCAACTTCTAGTTTTGCATTGTTTTCACGCAATGTCGCTATCGTTGCTTGAGTTGTATCATAGTAATACTTAGCACTCAAACCAGCAGCACTAATGATTCCCACTAAAATAATTATTGCATATAATTTAAACATATTTATTCAGATTTCCAAATTGACCATGCGCCATAAGCAATCGCTCCGTATGCAGCAAGTGAAGCAAAAGGGCCTGCTATGAGTATAACTACACCGACTACAATCAACGCAGCTCCATTCCAAGTAGTTCTTTCTTCTACTCTATCCTTTACCCAATCAATCATACTATTCTCCTTTTTCTTTTGTAATCTTTTTCATTTTTTCTATGTATGCACGATAAACAGCAGCCTCTGCGCCTTTACCCATTTCTTTTGCTCTTTGTTCCATTGCAATTGCAGCTTGTATCTTATGTGCATGGGTTTTACCAGAACCCTTTATCTTAGTTACACTACTCTTTGCATCTTTAACAGTTGCAAACTTCAATCCCTGTATTGTTCCTTTTGGATTTTCATCTGTGTATAAGTCAGAATGTTTATCACTTCCTGCTGGTTGTCCTTTTTTTCTAGGTATTCTAGGTACTTCTTTAATCTGTTCAAAACTCAACTTTGGCCCAGATGTCTGGAAGTTCTTTTTTCTCATTACTGTCTTTGCAACGAGTTCCAGTTTCCCACCCTTTAGATTTAATGCAAAAGGCATGTTGATATTAGTTTTCATATCATTGATTACTGCTTGAGCATCAGGCCCTAATTTTACAATACTTTTACCATACTTTTTGTAAGACTGTTTGAACAATCTTGTTAGTTCTGCTGAAGTGATTTGTTTAACATTCCTTGAATCATTAACTCTATCCAAAAAATGTCTGGTGAACTCTACATCAATACCTAGAGATGCAAATATTTTATCTGCATATCTTTCAATTTGGTCTAGGTCTGATTTTTTGACTTGTTTTTCATCAGCTGCATTTAGGTCACCAACAGGATGCATCTTATCTAATGCAGGCCCAAAAGAATTTTCATCTAGGTGAGTTAAAAAGGTTTTCATAGGAAATACCTATTTTATCATCTTCATTACCGCAGAAGCTGCCGCCATGAATTGTTTTTTATTACCATTAATCATTTTGGTAAGTTTTGCTTTATTGTCAGCATTAACTTTATTCATAACTTGAACAAGTGCAGATGCAGTAAACAAATCTACCTTCAATGAACCATCTTTTAACTTGATACTTTTATTCTGTTTTCTTTTAACAATATCTTTCAGAACATCTAGATTATCTTCTACAAGAAATGATTCACGATTAAACTCACCGATTGATTCTTGAACTTTTTCAACAAACTTAGATTTTTTAGCATTTTCTCTTTTCATTCTTTTTGCTTCTAATCTTGCTTTATGTTCTTTGTATGCTTTAGTTCTGGCATCGAGCAGAGAGTGTTTTTTCTTTTTTCTCATTCCTGTAGGATTCATGTCTACACCACTACCTTGACCGGCAAAGTTCGTAGGAACATCTTCATCTATATCTTGACCAGTGTAAGCACTGACCTCTTTCCATTTAGCTGTCATCTTTTAAATCC
>ENA-ORXF01000099-ORXF01000099.1-marine-metagenome-genome-assembly--contig:-NODE-99-length-63540-cov-7.134283_pt1 | contig 63540 bp, 57 predicted proteins | sample MGYA00237864_ERZ511476 | MGnify/ENA primary metagenome ERZ511476 (study PRJEB26306, sample SAMN06343908) | marine metagenome | isolation source: coastal waters | place: Atlantic Ocean: West Antarctic...
TAGTTTCGGAGATATTATTAATACAGATTTCGTCTTTGATTAATAAGTCGAATGTAGGATTTACTGAGGACACTAACGGATTTTATTTAATAGAATTTTGACTTTCAAATGGTTTTGGCAACACTTGACGTTACCAATGTCAGGTGTATGGTATACCACATAGCAACCATTTGAAATTCTATTAGTGTAGCTATCAACTGATTGGCTCTTTTGGAGATAAAGCTATGAATATTCATGAATACCAAGCAAAAAATATTTTAAAATCTTTTGGAGCTAAAGTTGGCCGAGGAGAGATAATTACGTCATTAGACCACGCTCAAGATATGATTGATAAAATGCCTGGACCTGTTTGGGTGGTTAAAAGTCAAATACATGCTGGCGGCAGAGGGAAGGGTAAATTCAAAGGGCTAGATTCTAATGCAAAAGGAGGAGTCAGGGTTTCCTTTTCAAAGGAGGAGGCGGTTTTAAATGTTAAGGAAATGTTTAAAAAAACATTAGTCACAGAGCAAACTGGTCCGTCTGGAAAGCAGGTTAATCGTATATACATAGAAGACGGTGCTGATATAGACCGGGAGCTTTATCTTTCTATTTTAGTCGACCGGGTGAATGGTAAGTCTTCTTTTGTCGTGTCTACAGAGGGTGGTATGGACATTGAGGCTGTTGCTAAAAGTAATCCTGAACTTATTTTTTCTTTTGGTATAGATTCTAGCGCAGGCTGCACTAAAATGGATGCATCTAACATAGCAAAAGCTCTTGAGTTGGAAGGCCAGGCCTTTGAAGATGGCTTAGAGTTGTTTAATAACTTGTATCGGGCTTTTGTTGAAAAAGATATGAGTCTATTAGAAATTAACCCTCTAATAGTTACTAAAAAAAATGAATTACAGGTTTTAGACGCAAAAGTATCTTTCGACAGTAACGCATTATTCAGGCAACCTGAGTTATTGTCTTTGCGAGACGAGACTGAAGAAGACCCCAAGGAAATTGAGGCTTCAAAATTTGACCTTTCATATATCGCATTGGATGGAGAGATAGGTTGCATGGTAAATGGTGCGGGCCTTGCGATGGCAACCATGGATATAATAAAATTATATGGGGCTGAGCCGGCTAACTTTTTAGATGTCGGCGGTGGGGCTACAGCAGAAAAGGTAACGGCGGCGTTTAAGATTATAACGTCTGATCCTCAAGTTAAGGGTATCCTAGTTAATATTTTTGGTGGAATTATGCGTTGCGATGTGATTGCTAAAGGTGTTGTTCAGGCAGTCAAAGATGTGGGACTAGACGTGCCATTGGTGGTCAGGCTGGAGGGAACAAAGGTAAGTGAAGGAAAATTGATAATAAATGCTAGCGGATTAAATGTTATTACTGCCGATGATCTCGATGATGCTGCAAAGAAAATCGTTCAAGCGGTAAAGGGATAGCCAATGTCTATATTAATTAATAAAGATACTAAAATAATTGTACAGGGCTTAACTGGAAAGACCGGCACCTTCCATACTGAGCAGGCATTAGCCTATCACAAAACCCAAGTTGTTGCTGGTACTCACCCAACTAAAGGTGGTCAAGATTGGTTGGGATCAAATGGAGAGAGCTTGCCAATTTTCTCTTCAGTCGCAGAGGCTTGTGAAAAGACTGGCGCCACATCCTCTGTAATATATGTTCCTCCGGCAGGTGCCGCTTTAGCAATAGAAGAAGCAATTGACGCTCAGATAGAGTTAATAACGTGTATTACTGAGGGTGTTCCGGTCCAAGATATGGTTCGAGTAAAAGAAAAGTTAGAAAAATCAAACTCCAGATTGATTGGTCCTAATTGTCCAGGTTTAATGACCCCTGATGAATGCAAGATTGGGATAATGCCAGGCAGTATTTTTAAAAAGGGGTCTGTAGGAGTTTTGTCTCGTTCAGGAACTTTGACCTATGAGGCTGTCTTTCAAACAACCGTGGCTGGGCTTGGTCAGACATCAGCTGTTGGGATTGGTGGTGATCCAGTTAAAGGAACAGAGTTTATTGATGTCCTAGAGTTATTTTTGGCTGATCCTGAGACACTATCTATTATTATGATTGGAGAAATTGGCGGATCAGCGGAAGAAGAGGCCGCTCAGTTCTTAATTGATGAAGCAAGAAGAGGTTATTCAAAGCCAACGGTAGGCTTTATTGCCGGAAGAACAGCTCCTCCTGGTCGCACCATGGGTCACGCTGGAGCAGTTATATCTGGCGGTAAGGGAGGGGCTGAAGAGAAAATCCAAGCTTTGGAGGCCGCAGGTGTAACGGTATCACCATCACCAGCTAAGCTTGGAGAGACCCTTTTAAAAGTTTTAGGAAAAACTTAAAAAATCTTAGCTTCAGCAATGCATTTGAATAGAAAAATCCCCTAATATGTCTGGATTCATCACTTGACGTTGGTGGTGCCAGATGTATGGTATACCACATAGCATATATTTTTGGTTCTGTTTATGTAGCTATCAACCTGGGGAGGATTATATTTGTCATTTAGTGATTTATTAAAGCCTGTTTCTATTAATTTTACATTAAAGGATCATACTTACTCTCTTTTAAAAGAGGCTATATTGAAAATGGATATATATAGCCCAACTGCTCAACTCCGGCTGGACGAAAGAAATCTTGCGTCACAACTAAGAATTTCTCGAACACCAATACGTGAAGCTTTAGCTCGTTTAGCGCAGGATGGGTTAGTTGAAATACAACCTCGAAAAGGTGTTTTTATATGTCAGAAGACAAGAAGTGAAATTTTAGAGATGATAGTCACTTGGGCTGCTTTAGAAAGTATGGCCGCTCGGCTAGCAACGAGTGTTGCTAGTGATTCAAGTTTAAAAGCACTTAGAAAATTTGCGATGAAGCATAGCACTAGTGCTACTAAAGCTGAATTAAGTGAATACTCTGATGCTAATATTAAGTTTCATCAGTGGATTTTAGAGTTATCAGGGTGTGAATTACTTAGAACCACTGCAGATGGACTATTTATGCATATGTATTCAGTTCGTCGTCGCGCTATGGGTGAAAGTGACAGGGCGTCAAGGTCAGTGCAGGACCATATGCAGATAATTGAGGCCCTAGAAGCTCGAGACCCTGAGTTGGCGTCTAAGCGCGTACTGGAGCATACGATGCGATTACATGCGCATGTCGATAAGACCTGGACAAGGCTTGAAAGCTTGAGCTCTGGGGAAGATGACAGCGATCATTTTAATTTGTTAGAAAATAGCTTTAGTTAAGGGGCATTAAAGAAAATGGACGTATCAAGTAATTTAGAGGTAAGTGATCAGAAAAATGAGACTGGCTTATTAACAGATGGTTTTCACCTTCTGATTGATGCTTTAAAGCTAAATGATGTGCAGACGATATACGGGGTCCCAGGAATTCCAATAACCGACTTTGGTCGACTTGCTCAGGCCGCTGGTATTCGTGTTTTATCATTTCGCCATGAGCAAAATGCCGGAAATGCAGCCGCTATAGCAGGCTATTTAACGAAAAAACCTGGTATTTGTTTAACAGTTTCAGCACCTGGTTTCCTTAATGGTCTAACTTCTTTAGCTCACGCGACAACTAATTGTTGGCCTATGATTTTAATTTCAGGTTCCTCTGAGAGAGAAGTAGTTGACTTGATGCAAGGTGATTATGAGGAAATGGATCAATTGGCTATTGCGAAGCCGTTATGTAAGGCAGCATATCGTATATTGCACGCTAAGGATATCGGTGTAGGTGTAGCTAGAGCAATTCGAGCCGCCGTTTCTGGACGTCCAGGTGGAGTTTATCTGGATATTCCGGGTAGTCTTCTTGGCCAGGTTATGGATGAGGTTGAAGGAAAGAAAACTTTAGTAAAAGTCATTGATCCTGCACCAGCCCAGCTCCCCTCTCCAAGTTCTATTGTTCGAGCCTTAAAGACTATCGAGAATGCAAAAAGGCCATTAATTGTTTTGGGTAAAGGTGCTGCCTATGCTCAAGAAGATGAATTAGTAAGAGAATTTGTAGAAAAATCTGGGATACCTTTTTTACCGATGAGTATGGCTAAAGGTTTGTTGCCAGACACACATGAGCAGTGCGCAGGTGCTGCTCGATCATTGGTTCTTAAAGATTCAGATGTAGTTATAATGATTGGCGCTCGTTTGAACTGGTTATTATCTCACGGTAAAGGGAAAAGCTGGGGCGAACCCTATTCAACAAAGTTTGTTCAAATAGATATAGAGCCAAAAGAAATGGACAGTAATGTTGAGATTGTGGCCCCTGTAGTTGGAGATATTGGTTCCTGTTTATCAGCTCTAGTAAATACGATGGGGGAAGGTTGGAAGCAACCGTCCGTTGAGTGGGTTGATGCCATTAAAGCGAAAAAAGATACGAATATCGCACGTATGACGTCTAAGTTACAAAACAACAATTCGCCTATGGATTATGAGGGTGCCCTAGGTGCTATTAAGAATATAATAAAAAATAGACCTGATACAGTTTTAGTGAACGAAGGAGCAAATACGTTAGACTTTGCGCGTTCGATAATTGATATGTATCAACCACGTAAACGCCTAGATGTGGGTACCTGGGGGGTTATGGGTATCGGTATGGGGTCGGCAATCGCAGCGGCAGTTGAAACTGGTGAAGCTGTTCTCGCAGTAGAAGGTGATAGTGCATTTGGTTTTTCAGGCATGGAGGTGGAAACTATTTGTCGATATAACTTACCAGTCTGCATAGTAGTCTTTAATAACAATGGAATTTACCGTGGTACAGACGTCAACGTCTCTGGAACTAAAGATGTAGCGACTACAGTTTTTGTAAAAAATAGTAGATATGATAAAATGATGGAAGCTTTTGGTGGGATTGGAGAAAATGCAACCAACCCAGATGAGTTATCTCAAGCTATAAATAGAGCAATGGATTCTGGAAAGCCAACATTGATTAACGCTGTGATAGACCCCAGTGCTGGAAAAGAAAGTGGAAATATTGGAAATTTAAATCCCCAGAGTATTGTTTCAAGAAAATGAATTTCATAGTTAGAAATTTAGTTAATCACGTTAAACAAGTTATGTTTTTGAAGTAATTAAATTTTAATTTACTGTTACTTTAAAATTAAAAAAATAAAGGTTTATAAAAAATGAAGGCTTTAGAAGGTATAAAAGTTTTAGATTTCACGCATGTCCAATCTGGCCCGACATGTACCCAGCTTTTAGGGTGGTTTGGAGCTGATGTTATAAAGGTAGAGCGTCCGGGCGTGGGGGATGCAACTCGTAAACAACTTGTAGATGTCCCTGGTGCAGACAGCTTGTATTTTACAATGCTCAATCATAACAAAAGATCAATAGAGCTTAACTCTAAAGATAGTGTGGGAAAAAAAATTCTAACACGGTTAATTCAAGAATGTGATGTTCTCGTCGAGAATTTTGCCCCAGGGGCATTAGATAGAATGGGGTTTTCTTGGGAAAACATTCAGGAAATAAACCCACGTATCGTGATGGCGTCTATTAAAGGTTTTGGTCCTGGAAAGTATCAAGATTGTAAAGTTTATGAAAATGTCGCTCAATGTGCGGGTGGATCTGCTTCGACCACAGGTTTTAGGGATGGACCACCTTTGGTGACTGGAGCTCAAATTGGAGATTCAGGTACAGGATTACACCTGTGTTTAGGTATAGTTACAGCATTATTCCAACGCGAAAAGACTGGTAGAGGACAAAAAGTTTCTGCTGCTATGCAAGACTCGGTTTTAAACCTTACACGTGTTAAACTCAGGGATCAACAAAGGTTGGATAAAGGACCATTGACTGAGTATTCTCAATTTGGAGAAGGTGTAGAGTTTGGTGATTCAACTCCCAGAGCAGGAAATGATTCTGGTGGAGGTCAGCCGGGAAGAATCTTGAAGTGCAAAGGCTGGGAGCAGGATCCAAACGCTTATACATATTTTATAATACAAGCCGCCATTTGGAAAAAAGTTTGTGACGTGATTGGAGAGCCAGAGTGGAAAACTAAAGAAGGGTTTGTGAGTCCGCCTGATCGTTTAGATAAACTGAATGAAGTTTTTGCACGTATAGAGAAATGGACGATGACTAAAACTAAATTTGAAGTAATGGAAATTTGTAATCCACACGACATCCCTGTGGGGCCAATTTTGTCAATGAAAGAAATTTCAGAAGATGAAGGTTTGTTTGCAACAGGAACACTAGTTAAAGTTAGTCATCCCAAAAGAGGTGAATATATCTCAGTTGGGAATCCTATTAAATTGTCTGATAGTTCTGTTGAAGTGACCCGCTCACCATTATTGGGAGAACACACGAAAGAAATTTTAACAGAGGTGTTGGGTTACTCCGGTGACGAATTGACTGATATCATCTCGTCTGGTGCAGTAGGGGATGTTAAATAATGCGTTTGATAGTCATGGGGCAACAGGCTTTCGGTAAAGATGTGCTTGAAAAAATTATACAAAAAGGGGTGGACGAGGTCGTTGCTGTTTATTGTGAGCCCGATAAAGAGGGGCGCCCGGTAGACCCAATTAAAGAATTTGCGATTGAGAATAAAATCTCAGTAATACAGCCGGTGCATTTCAAAGACAAAGATACTTTACAAAAATTAGCCTCTTACAAAGCGGATCTAATGTTAATGGCATTCGTAAATATCTTTGTTCCTGAGTTAGCTCGTAATACTCCCAAATTTGGATCAATTTGTTTCCACCCGTCACTTTTACCTCTTCATCGCGGGCCATCAGCTGTAAATTGGCCTATTATTATGGGAAGTGAGAAATCTGGTTTCTCATGGTTTTACCCTACGGATGGCTTGGATGAGGGAGATGTCTTACTGCAATGGGAATGTCCAATAGATGCAAATGATACGGTGATTGATTTATATTTTAAGAAAATTTATCCAACCGCAGTGGACTCAGTATTAGAAGTTTGTGATTTATTTAGATCTGGTAATCCGCCTCATATCATTCAAGATGAATCTCTTGCCACATATGAACGGAGATGTATAAAAAAACATGCCCTAATAGATTGGAATAAACCAGTTAACCAAGTTTATAATTTAATCCGTGGGACCAACCCGGCTCCTGGCGCCTGGACTACATATAAAGATAATGTTGTCAGTGTCTATGATTGTGAAAAGGTTGAGGGAGATGGAATATCAGGTAGAATTGTTGATATTTCTGGGCAAGGGGTAACTGTTCAATGTATAGGTGGAAGGATTCTTATAAAAAGAGTTAAGCCAGATGCCGATAGTAAACAGTCTGCAGAAGCCTGGGCAAGTATGTCCAACCTAAGTGTTGGAGAACATTTAGGAAATTTAACGAGTTGAGGATAAAGAATGGAATATAAGACTGATATTGAAATAGCCAGAGAAGCAAAAAAAGAGCCTATTCAAGCGATTGGTGAAAAGCTAAACATTCCATATTCAGAGTTGCTTCCCTTTGGACACGACAAAGCGAAAGTATCTGAAGAATTTATAAAAGGATTAAGTGGCAATGAGGATGGCAATTTAATCCTAGTGACAGCAATAAATCCAACACCCGCAGGTGAAGGAAAAACTACTACTACAGTTGGTTTAGGGGACGGTTTAAATAAAATCGGAAAGAAAGCGGCTATATGCATAAGAGAAGCATCGCTGGGGCCTTGTTTTGGAATGAAAGGAGGAGCGGCCGGTGGAGGTTACGCTCAGGTTGTTCCGATGGAGGATATGAACCTGCATTTTACAGGAGATTTTCATGCTATTACAAGTGCCCACAATTTACTTGCGGCGATGGTAGATAATCACGTTTATTGGGGAAACAAGCTCGATATTGACGTTAGACGAATTGTTTATCGTCGCGTGATGGATATGAATGATAGGGCTCTTAGGCAAATAGTTTGCAATCTTGGAGGGGTTGCAAACGGATTTCCAAGAGAAGCTGGGTTTGATATAACGGTGGCGTCTGAAGTTATGGCGATCCTATGCTTAGCAACTGATCTAGAGGACTTAGAAAAAAGACTTGGAGATATAATTGTTGCATATCGTCGAGATCGTACACCGGTTTATTGCAGAGATATTAAAGCGGACGGAGCAATGACAGTATTACTGCAACAGGCAATGCAACCGAATCTAGTACAAACATTAGAGAATAACCCAGCTTTTGTTCATGGAGGACCGTTTGCAAATATTGCGCATGGTTGTAATTCAGTTGTCGCAACTACTACTGCTCTTAAACTTGCTGACTATGTAGTTACTGAGGCTGGATTTGGAGCTGATCTTGGAGCTGAGAAGTTTCTCAATATAAAATGTCGAAAGGCTAAGTTAAAACCTAAGGCAGTTGTTATAGTTGCAACTGTTCGGGCAATGAAGATGAATGGGGGCATACTAAAGGCAGATTTAGGAGCAGAAAATGTTCAGGCTGTAAAGGACGGTTGCCCCAATCTTGGGCGTCACATTGAAAATATCAAGAAGTTTGGGGTGCCAGCTATAGTTGCAATTAACCACTTCGTTTCAGATACAGAAGCAGAAATTCAGGCAGTTAAAGATTATGTTACTAGCCAAGGTTGTGAAGCAGTTGTCGCGACCCATTGGGCAAATGGCAGCGATGGTACCATTGAACTAGCCACTAAGGTTGTGGAAATTGTTGAAGGTAACACTGCCAACTATGCGCCTTTATATCCAGATGATATGCCTTTGTTAGAAAAAATAGAGTGTGTAGCAAAGAGTATTTATCGTGCGGATGAGGTTGTAGTGGATAAGAAGATACGGGATCAGCTAAAACAATGGGAAGAGCAGGGGTATGGAAATTTACCAGTGTGTATGGCTAAAACTCAGTATAGCTTTACGACTGACCCTACACAACGAGGCGCACCGGTAGGTTTTTCTATACCCGTGCGAGAAGTTAGATTGTCGGCAGGTGCCGGTTTTGTTGTTGCAATTTGTGGGGAGGTTATGACCATGCCGGGTTTACCAAGTGTGCCGGCCGCAGAATCTATCCGTATAAACGATGATGGTGTAATTGATGGCCTCTTTTAGAGTTAATTTTTTACCTAGGGAAGGTCTAGACGATTAATTTATATAGTTACAAAAAGTATAGAGGTTTTTTTGTAGTTTAAAGAATTGCCGTGAATTTCGGCTTAATAAGCGCTGTACGACGCTTTCGTACTAAAATAAGGGAGAGAAAATGAAACATACTAAAAAAGTGTTTTTCACACTAGTAGGGGCTGCTGCCGTTGCGTTTTCTGGTTTTGCAGGTATCGCTAACGCTTGGGAACCAACCAAGCCTGTCAATTTTATAATTATGGCTGGCAAAGGTGGTGGAGCTGATAAAATGGCAAGATTAATGCAAGCCATAGTAGAAAAAGAAAACTTATCAAATCGACCATTAATCCCCACAAATAAATCTGGTGGATCAGGAGCAGAAGCTTTAGTTGCTGCAAACACGGCCAGTGACCCGGATCATACGATTATGGTAACTTTAAATTCATTCTACACGACGCCTCTTCGTCAACCTGGATTGGGAATTGATGTTATGACATTCGCACCTGTTGGAAGGATGGCTGAGGATACCTTCTTACTTTGGGTTCATAAGGATAGTGGTATAAAAACTTTTGAAGAGTTTCTTTCAAAAGCCAAGGCAGATGGAAGTGGATGGGTAATGGGTGGAACCGGAAAAGACTCCGAAGATAACATTATCACAGATCATCTTAATGGAGCTTACGGTCTATCTATGAAGTATATTCCTTATAAGGGTGGAGGCGCGGTTGCAAAAGATGTTGCCGGTAAACAAATCCATTCGTCTGTTAACAATCCATCTGAGGCACTTGGTTTTTATGAAAGTGGAGATATGGTTCCACTTGTAGCGTTCACTAGCGAGCGGTTACCTTTGTTTCCAGATGTACCTACTCTAAAAGAAAAGGGTAGTGAATTCACTTATTATATGCAGAGATCAGTAGTTGGGGCGCCTGGAATGTCTCCAGATGCTGAGGCTTATTTCTCTGACTTGTTTACGAAAGTATACAATTCAGCTGATTGGCAGTCATACAAAAGTAAAAAATCTCTAATGGGTGATTTTATGTCTGGTGGAGAACTTGTGGCATATTGGAATGTTCAACGTGATCTGCACGAAGTAATTTTAAAAGCGTCAGGCGCTATTAAATAAAATAGACTAAGGGAGCCCAAGAGATGAGAAAAGCAGAAATTATTACGGCGTTTATTCTTGGGCTCTTTTCATTAAGTATGATGTGGAAGTCGGGTGAAGGTTCCTCATGGAACCCCGATGTTTCCAGATTTGATAATATTGGATTTATTGATGGAGAGGGGCCAGGTAGTGGTTTTTGGCCCTTTTGGTTATCAGTAATAATGTTTATTTGTTGCTTATGGATCGCTTATAATTGGTATAAGCGAACTTCCCCCCCCAGCCAAAGTGATGAACCTTTTTTAGATTCTCATGGAACTAAATTACTTCTTGTCGTTGTCGGTGGGTTAATTGGATTTTTATTATCAATTTTTGTTATAGGTTTTTATGGAGCAATTTTTTGCTTCTTAATTTATTATATAAAATTTCTAGGTAAACACAGATGGATTACAACCCTTTTGATTTCTAGTGGAATACCAGTTTTCAGTTTCTTTTTCTTTGATATTGCAATGAGAATTATTCTTCCAAAGGGGTATCTTGAACCACTTTTTATTCCTCTCTATGATATATTCCTCTGAGAGTATTCAGTTAACTAAAAGGTAAGTATAATGGATATTTTGGCTTCTTTATTTAATGGGATTTTAATTGCTCTTGAGCCAATAAACCTGGGTTTAGCTGTAATAGGTGTTATAGTGGGCTTGTTTGTGGGGGCAATGCCAGGTCTTGGCTCAGTAAACGGAGTAGCAATATTACTCCCCTTTACTTTTGTTATTCAAGGTTTCACTGGTGGCGCAACATCTCCAATGATCTTTCTTGCTTCCATATATTACGGGGCAATGTATGGTGGAGCGATTTCATCTATTACATTAGGAATTCCAGGTGCTTCTACCGCTGTTGCTACAGTTTTTGATGGCCGTCCTCTTGCTTTATCTGGAAAAGCACATGTTGCACTTGTAACGGCTGCTCTTGCTTCTTTTATTGGAGGCACAATCTCGACTATATTGTTTACCGGTTTCGCGCCATTATTAGCGTCAGTGGCTCTGTCCTTTGGAAATCCAGAGATCTTTTCGTTAATGCTCCTTGCTTTCGCAACTTTTGTTGGATTGGGTGGGGATGATATACCTAAAACTATTTTTTCGATTTGTGTTGGTTTAGCTTTGGCTACTGTAGGTTTTGATATCATAACGGGAGAACCACGTTTAATATTTTTTGAAATCACAGGCTTTATGCATGGTATTCGCTTCCTTGTGGTTGCAATTGGTGTCTATGGAATTGGTGAGATGTTGTGGACAATTAATTCTACCAGATCTGGCCCACAAATGGCTAAAGTAGATGTCAGCATGAAAGGTATATTCCAAGCAATTAAAGATTTTAGATTTGCCTGGAGGGGAACGTTGATTGGCTCAACCTTGGGTTTCTTTGTTGGGATATTACCTGCTGCTGGTGCTACTCCTGGTGCGTTAATGTCTTATGGGGTTGCAAAGTTGACATCTAAAAACCCAGAAGAATACGGAAAAGGTTCTATTGATGGCGTTGCAGCACCAGAATCTGCAAATAATTCAGCATCTACGGGAGCGATGTTACCTATGATGACACTAGGGATACCCGGTTCGCCCACAACCGCCGTTTTACTCGCGGGAATGGTTATATGGGGTCTTCAACCTGGACCATTGTTATTTACTAACCAACCTGAGTTTGTTTGGCCTCTGATTGGATCTTTTTATATTTCTAATATAGTAGCAGTAATTCTAAATCTTTCTTTTATTCCAGTATTTTTGTGGATGCTTAGGATGCCCTTTACTATTTTAGCACCCGTAATTTTTGTTTTATCACTGGTTGGAACTTATGCGGCATACCTTGATATGTTTGATGTTGGCTTAATGGTTTTAGTTGGTTTAGCGGCATTCGTATTACGTATGCTTGATTATCCATTAGCTCCAGCAGTCCTAGCTATCGTCTTAGGTCCCATCGCAGAACCAAAATTGAGACAATCTTTATTACTTTCTGACGGAGATTTTTCGATCTTTTTCACAAGACCTATTGCAGGTCCTATAACCGTTATAGCCCTTATACTTATATTCCTTCCATTTTTTAAATGGATAAGTAATTTTTATCGACGTAAAGCTTAAAGGATTAAGCCTTTGTTTTTATAAATAAAGGGAACTTACTCAACTACTGGATAGTTCATTGGTAGAAAATGTGAATGAGTGTAATGCGTGGAACCCTGGTATCGTTTCTGATATTCCAAGGCATTTAAGACACCAAATTACTTTATTCAATCATGCTAATAGCTCCGTTTCTTTCAATGAAGCTAAAGAAGCGGCAATATTTTGTGGTCTGAATACACAAGATATGTGTGAATTAACTGTTGAGAGGTTAGTTATTCACGAGTTACTAATTCGAGTAACAGCTGATCTTTATGTTCCTGATGGGCCAAACTATGAAGATTTAGGGATCTCGTTGAGAGATATGGTCTCACAAATTTTAGAAAATCATTTCAAACCTGAGGCCAGTATAATTGATCAATGCTTTACCGATTACATGTCTACTGCTCAGAGTATCATTCATAGCTTGATAAAAAAAGAAATCTCTCAAAATGTTGTTACTAATGAGTTAATAAGTCTCCCTTCGAGGGTGAAAAATGTCCTTAAACATCTAATAAATGAACCTAAAGATAATACTAGAAATGAAAAGGAATCGTCCTTTATTCCTGCTTATAAAAGTATTAATGAGCAGAGTTTATCCTTGTCAGACAAATGTCACACTACAGTATCGATTGTTCTGAGTGGGGTTTTAAAAGTGCACGGAAGGTTAATTTATGACTTGGATTTATTAACATTACTTACAACCAGGTTTTTTCGAAACACCTTTGGTAGTCAGAAAATTGGTAAGTTAATTGAACCAATAATTCAAAAAGCCGTGAAGATAAAAAAATACAAAATTTTACCATTTCAGAGCTCTCCTATAGTAATGAATACTAAAGGAGCATCTGCCGCTGGAAAAAGCACAATACGACCTCAGCAAAGATTATTAGCAGAGAGAATGGATATAACTTGGGAAGATTTCGCCGTAATAAGTCCAGACTATTGGAGAAAATTTTTATTAGATTATGGATCTTTGGGCGAAGATTATAAATATGCAGCTATGTTAACAGGTTATGAACTAGAAATGGTTGATAAGAAATTAGACCTGTATATGGAGCAAAAGTCTACTAAGGGTGAGATGCCACACTTATTAATTGATAGATTCCGTTTTGATAGTTTTACTGTTAATGTGGAAGGTGATTATCAAAGCAAGTTACTTAGTAGGTTTGGTCAAAAAGTTTTACTTTTTTTTGTTATTACATCCCCGGCAGAAACTGTCGAACGAGCTTGGAAACGTGGTCTTTCAACCTTACGATATAAAGCGGTTGAGGATTTGTTATTTCACAACATTGAGGCCTACACTGGAATGCCAGAGCTTTTTTTCTCCTGGATAGCAATAAAGGACAAAGATATAAATTTTGAATTTCTAGATAATGAAGTACCTTTAGATACATTGCCAAGGACAGTAGCATTCGGCGGAAATGGAAACATGGTAATTATGGATTTAACAGCCTTAAACAATATTGATTTATTCAAGGAAGTTAACATAAAAGCAAAGAAATCAGAAGATGTATTATACATTCAAAATACCTCTAACTTTGAGTTTTTAAAACAGTGTGTTTTATACATATCAGAGATATCTTTTGTCGATCGTAAGAGTAAGAAAATTTATGGTCTATTAAAGGATGGCAAGTGGGTTAACAAAGATCCATCCTACAAGCCAACTAATAAAGAGGAAATTAAATGTTTAACTGCGTTAGGGTGGGATGATTATACCATAAAACCTTTTAAGGAAAACCAATGTAAGTTTTCAGATGTAAATACTATTCAAACTTTAGGAGCTTTATAAATCTAACAGATCTTAAAACTACAGATATTTGCCCTACTAGATCCATGATCGGTATTTATTTTTGTATATATAGAGATTTGATCTATTGAGATGTCTTTGATTATTTTTTTATGATTTAAATTTTTTATATAAGTATCGAAAGACAATGATTTGTAATGTTCCTTATTAATACCAAAAAAACAAACTGCACCCGAAGAACAGTGATCGATTAGTTTCCCGATTGGATCTGGTCCGAGGTGACCATGTGTGAAGGTGCCTGAACTGATTAAAGCTCCATAATTGTTTGGAATTTGATATTTTTTAGTTGTTAAATCGACATTGTATAACTTTCGATAAACATTCTTATTTTGTGCAACTGCAAGCATTTCGTTTGATATATCTACGCCATCGATTATTAGGCTCTTATCAGTGTTTTTTAAAAAACTTCCAACTAAACCAGTGCCACATCCGATATCACAAATAGGACCATTTATTTCCTTAAGGCGCTTTAGTAACATATTTGAAATTTCTGAAGGATATATGTATCCAAGATCCTCTGCAAAGTCTTGATCGTAGTTGTTTGCTATCTCTTTGTAATACAGTTTATTATCATCGGGAGTTTTTAGTGAGTACGCATTCTCTAAAATATTTGTTCCAGTTCTTTGCTCAGTGTTCATATTTTTTACATTTTTCATGATTTTTATGCCTTAAACTTTAGAATTACCAAATTGTGACTTCTAATCCCGTTATTACTATTGATAAATAATCTAATGTAAATTTGTTTTAATTACGTGCTATGATTGTTATTATTTGTATATCATAGGAATTATTAAACAAATTATGTCGAATAGATCATTTAGTTTTACCCACGCCATAACCCGTCGACCAAGCTTATCCGTTGTTTCTGGACTAAGTTCTACCGAGAGGGGAGTACCTGATTTTGAATTAATGAAAGATCACCATCTGGATTACGTTAACGCACTAAAACAGGCTGGTGCTGAGGTTATTGAGCTCGACCCGTTAGAGGATTTTCCAGACAGTGTTTTTGTCGAGGATACTGCGTTGTGTTTACCTGAGGGGGCAATACTTATGAGACCTGGTGCACCTTCTAGATTAAACGAGACTAAACATATGGCACCTTACTTAAGAAAATTATATAAAAGTGTGCATGAAATTAAGGGGCCAGGAACTATTGAGGCTGGAGATATATTAACTACCGAAAAAGAAATTTTAATAGGTCGCTCAAATAGAACAAATCTTGCGGGCATATCTGAGATAACCTCGATTCTGGAGCAATGGAATTACAAAGTTACAGAAGTACTAACTCCACCAGATATCCTGCATTTTAAAACAGATTGCTCATTACTTGATGGTAATACTATTTTGTCGACGGAGCGGTTAGCAGCTACAGGTTGTTTTAATAACTACAAGGTTATTTTAACTTATCCTGGAGAGGAAGAGGTAGCTAACACAATACGTTACAACAATTTAGTATTAGTACCTGAAGGGTTTCCAAAGACAACAACGCGACTGTTAGATGGTGGCTTTAATGTTGTTGAGATAGGAAACACTGAATGTGCTAAAATTGATGGAGGCATGTCGTGTCTAAGTCTTCGATTTACACCTCAAAAATAAAAACCTTATGGGTTACTTAATTGTTATTTAAGGTTTTACTTGACCATTATCGATTCATTTACCAAAGTAGAACGGTTGTGGCTCTAAATATTAATGGAGCATATTTTAAAGGAGTTTACTATGAAGAAAATTTTTATTGGCTTGTTACTTTCAGTAACATTAGCTTTACCAGCTTTGGCGGCAGATCTTGGCGGTCGAGTACTGAGTATTGGATCAGACACTACTTACCCTCCACATGAATATATAGAAGATGGCGTTGTGAAAGGATTTGATGTTGATGTAGTAGCTGCAATCTGTGAAAAAATTAACTGTCAACCAAATTGGGTTACCACAGCTTGGGATGGGATATTCGCTGCACTTGCAGACGGTCAATTTGATATGGTTGTTTCAGGAGTAACGATAACAGACGAAAGAGATAAAATTGTTGATTTCTCTGATCCATATATCATTGTTCAACAGGGCATCCTAATGAGAGTCGAAGACAAAGGTGCTAGCATTGATGATTTCAAGAGTGGTAGCAAACGTTTAGCATCTCAGAACGGTACTACAAATGCACAGTTAGGAGAGGAATTAGTTGGTAGAGCAAATATTCAACTATTTGATGCCTTTAATAACGCGGTAGTTGCTCTTCAAAATGGCGATGTTGATGGTGTTATAATCGATTCAACTTCTGCTGCTGCCTATGAGCAAGAATATGCAGGTGAGTTAACTGTTGGGATTACTGGTCTCTCTTCAGATCCTTTGGGTCTTGTCTTTCAAGAGGGTGCATCTCTCCAAGATGCATTTAATGAAGGCTTAGCTGCGATTAAAGCTGATGGGACACTTAATGCACTTACCATTAAGTGGTGGCCTAAATAAGGTAAATAACTAGATTACCGCAACTACAAAGTTGCGGTAATTAGATTTTTTGAAAGTTCTATGATGAATCAAGCTGTGAATATGTTGCGTAATACTCGCGCAAGTAACCTGGTATTTTTATTTGCATTGCCGGTGTTAATTTATTTTGTGGCCACATCTAGAAATTATGGTGCAGCCCTCACGGCAGTGTTGGGAATAGAAGACCAAGCCTTACGGTTATTGATTAGCTTTATTTTGTTTGTTACCTTAGGATGTCTAGGTGTATTTGGGTCTTTCTTTTTATTAAAGTCGTTTAGGCCTGACCAAGAAGTAACTGAAGAACGCCGTCTTCAAAAGAAGGCATCGATATTCTTTTTGCTACAGACCCTTGGAGGCCTTGGCCTTTCTCAGAGTAGTGAGATAGATCCATACTTGGTTTCTGTAGCCGTTAATAGCTTTGACCCTAGGTCAGTTGAGTGGGTTGTATTAGTAAACCAGGTGTTTGTTTTAGATCCTAGTTTTCAAGAAAATCTTTTAATAAGAATTCATGATATTTTGTTGAAGGTTAGTTTAGTATTTGGATTGATAACGTTAAGTTCTTTTTTCTTGACAAAATTGTATCAAAATAAATTTATAAAAATAGGAGTATTAGCTCTTTTTTTAATAAACTTCTGCTTTGCATTTTATATACTTATGTTTGCATATGCTGGTTTCGCGGTTGGTATAATGGTAACTTTGAGAGCAGCTTTTTTTGCATATATTGGAGCTTCTATCTTAGGTTTAGTTTGGGCATTGTTTACACGTTTAAAGGCATCAGAGTTTGCGAATAGAGTTTTCTTTATTCTTGGGGTTATATTAATAATTTTTGGAACTGTAAATGTATTCAAACCGCATGAAAATGTTGCTTTAGTCGGTAGTCTGGAAGGAAAAATAGGTATCATATCAGGAACACCACAGCACGTAACCGATACGGTAAGGTACGGCGATTTTCTAAACTCAGAACCTGAAAAGCCATTTAAAATAAGATCTCTAAAAAGTTTAGATCAAGCAAGAAAATTAATCAAACGAGGCTCTATTACAGCAACAGTATTATCGTCTAATGAGGTTGGAAATTTTCCAATCTTGTGGGAGACTTCTTATTTACCAACTTTAAACAAAAAATTTGCAATCTGTGGTTACGTTTTGGGTGCTCTTTTGATACTGCTTAGCGGTATTGGGAGGTTAACTTTAGCTCACCCATTAGCTGTGTTTTCCGATTTTTTTGTTGATACAATTCGTGGAATTCCTATGCTGGTGATTATTCTTTATGTTGGTTTACCTCTAGCTGGGGCGATTAAGTCTGGTACTGGTGGTATTATAGATATGCAGATGATGACTCGAGGTATTATTGCGATAGCTATAGGCTATTCTGCTTACATGGCAGAAATATTTAGAGCAGGTATAGAGGCTATACCAAAAGGACAAATTGAATCTGCGCGAACTTTGGGACTTAGAGAGTGGCATGTCGCGAGGTTTATAATAATTCCTCAAGCAATTGCAATTGTTTTGCCTGCTCTTGGAAATGAATTTATTGCTATGTTAAAGGATACTTCTCTTGTTTCAATATTGTCTGTACGAGACTTAACCCAGCGTATGAAAGAATTTCAGGCACAAAGTTTTCTTGCTTTTGAGCCGTTTAATTCAGCGGCACTAATTTACGTAATTTTGACATTAATTGCGGCTTCGGGAATCAAGTCACTTGATAAAATTGTGAACAAATCGCGCGAACACTAAGGCTAAAAAACATTATGAGTGATCCGATCTATGCCCAAACTTGGTACGATGAAAATAGTACAAAACCGCCCAAGCCGTCTGATTTTAGTAAAAAATTAAACAAGTATGACTTTGCTGTTATTGGTGGAGGATTAGCGGGTCTCGTTTTAAGCCTGAAGCTATCACAAGGAGGTGCAACTGTAGTAGTGTTTGAATCGAAAACTATCGGAAGTGGTGCCTCAGGACGAAATGGTGGTTTTTGTTCCACTGGCTGGGCTGCCAGTTCAATAAAAATAAAAAAAACACTAGGACTAGAGAAGGCTGAATTATTTGAAGATTTAGGAGTTCGTGGGTTCGAATGGATGAAAAAGCAGGTTTCTAAGCCTAGATATCAAAAAGTTAATGCCAAATATGGTGAGTTAAACTTATCTTTATCTAATTTTGAAAATAAGAAAGATGAATCTTCATTAAGCCCTGATGATTTAAAAAGGTATCTGGTAAGCTCTCGATATAAATCTGGTTCAATAAATAAAGAGTCATTTCAATTTAATCCTTTGAGTTTTATGCGAATATTAATGGAAGAGTGTTTGGAAAATGGAGTTCATATCTTTGAAAATTGTTCTGTATTGAAGGTAGAACGTTCTCAAGTTATCAACTCTTTTGAGCTTTTAACCGAAAAATGTCAGAAATTTATAGCTGAGAAAGTAACTTATGCAACTGGAGGTTATGGAGGCTTATGTCCCTCAGAGCTCGACAGGTTATTACTCCCCATAAAAACTTTTGTAGCTGTTACGGATCCTCTCCCGGACATACTGAAGAAGCACATTCGTACAGAGTTTATGATTTCAGATAATCGGCGTGCGGGGAACTACTATAGGCTTTTGGATGAAGAACGGCTTCTATGGGGGATGGGAATATCTGCTCTGGGAAACAAGAGTATTTCAAAAATAAAACGAGATGCGTTTAGAGATTTGAAATCACACTTCCCAAACCTTGTAGAAGAAATCAGCGCGTTAGGTCTAACTTTTCAATATGTGTGGTCTGGTCTTATGGGCTACTCTAGGAACTTTCTTCCCTATGTAGGTGAACTATCTCCTAACAGATATGCTGTGGCTGGTTTTGGAGGGCATGGAATGAATACAGCTCCTATATCGGCAATATGCTTATCAGAATTTTTACTTGGAAATAGAGACAGTTTAAATGGCTTTGATGAGATTATGCATTTACCCCATTACGGTAATGTTGGAAAAGTTGCAGCTGAAATTATTTATAAATATTTGTCTATGAAAGATTTTATTTCAGAATATAAGCCAATTATACTAAAATATGATAGATAAATAAAAATTAACGCATAGATTAGTATTAAACAATTTGACAGCAGAGTACTAAATCTAAAGTATGGTCGTTACGACAATTATAAAAAAATTTGGAGGAAATTAATGAAAACGTATATTAAACCAATTTTGGTTTCTGCATTTGTGGGACTATTCTCAATGACATCTTCTGCATTTGCAGAAGATACTCTTAGAATTGTTTCATGGGGCGGCGCTTATCAAAAAGGTCAATCTCTTGGCATATTCCAACCTGCGGCTAAAGCAATGGGGATAACTGTTAAAGAAGACACTTATGGCGGCATCTCTGATGTTAAACTGATGGTAAAATCTGGTGCTGATAAATTTGACATATTTTCTAGTGGTGCAGGTAGTTGTGCTTCTGGTGGAGCGGAAGGAATTCTAGAGAAATTAGATTACACAGTAATTGATAAAAGCCATCTACTTCCAGATATGTGGAGTGATTATTGTGTTGGAGCAGACATCTTCTCAGTTGTTGCAGCTTGGAACACTGATACTTATGGCGAAAATGGACCACGATCTTGGGCTGACTTTTTCGATGTAGAGAAATTCCCTGGTTCAAGAGCTATGAGAGCAAAAGTTGATTCTCAATTGGAAGCAGCTTTGCTTGCAGATGGTGTACCAATGTCAGAAATATATAATGTTCTTGATAGTGAGGAAGGTATTGATCGTGCATTAGACAAAATCCGAACAATTAAGGATCATATTGCTGTATGGTGGACTTCTGGAGCTATGCACGCACAATTGATGAAGGACGGCGAAGTTGATATGACAACTGGCTGGAATGGTCGTTTTGATGTTGCTAAAAGAGATGGTGCGAAGGTTTCTTATGACTGGAGAACTGGTATCATGGATTGGGAAGGCTACGGAATTCCTAAAGGCGCACCACAGAAAGATCTTGCTATGAAATACATTGCGGAAATGCAAAAGCCTAAATACATGGCTGGTTTTGCGCAATATATTACATATGGTCCAACAGATAAAAGAGTTTACTCTCAAGGATTACTTGATGACGCAACAGCAAGAGCTTTGCCAAGTCATCCGGACAATGCTAAACATCAGTTAACTTTAAAAACTTCTTGGTATAAGAAATGGCGAACCATCGCTGCTGAGAAATATACTGATATGATGACTGAATAGTAAATAAACCAATTAGTAGGAGGGTTTCGACCCTCCTACCTTTTCATTATAAGAGTATAGTATATGCAATCTAACGCACTGAATATTTCCATAAACGATGTCACAAAAACATACGGTGACTTTTTCGCGCTTAAAGATGTAAGTCTTGAGGTAAAATCAGGAGAGTTCTTAACTCTTTTAGGACCATCTGGTTCTGGAAAAACAACTTTATTAATGGTTTTAGCGGGCTTTACTAGACCAGATTACGGCAGTGTAAAATTTGGAAACGAAGAAGTTGTCACGAAACCACCGCATTTGCGAGACATTGGAATGGTATTCCAAAACTATGCTCTTTTCCCACATATGAATGTAGAACAAAACATAGGTTATCCGCAAAAGTTGCGTGGAAAAAGTAAATCTGAAGTTAAGGAAAGTGTTGCGGAAGCGCTTAGTATCGTAAAATTAGATGGATTGGGCCATCGTGGTGTAGGTGAGCTTTCAGGAGGTCAAAAGCAGCGAGTAGCGCTAGCTAGAGCTATTGTATTTAAGCCTCAAATTTTATTAATGGACGAACCACTATCAGCCCTTGATAAAAAACTTCGAGAAGAGATGCAGATAGAGTTAAGACAACTTCACGACAGTTTAACAATGACGACAGTTTATGTTACGCATGACCAAAAAGAAGCCTTAACAATGTCTGACAGGATAGCTGTTATCAATGATGGTGAGTTGAAGCAGTTAGGTTCACCAAATGAAATTTATACTAACCCGAAAAACGCATTTATTGCCGATTTTATAGGTGAATCTAGCTTATTACCTGCAAAAGTTATTAGTAATAAAACCTACCTTGGAGCGTCTGAAATAATGATCAACCATCCTTCAAAGGATGATGGAGATTATCTGTTAGTGATTAGACCCGAGAAATTATTTCTTGCTAATGGAAAAGAGAAAGATACGAACCTTTTTAGCGGAATTGTAGAAGGGTCAATTTTCCAGGGTGAAAGCCAGTTGTTAGTTATTAAACTAGATCCGGGAAGTTTTGGAGAGCAATCACTTCGAATGCGGTTACCAAACGGTAGTAATATAGGTCAAAAAGTCCCTATTTCGGGTGAAAAAATATCTGTTGGCTTACGTAAGTCAGATAGTTTTTTGGTGGAATAATTAGATGGCTTTGATAGACGAGCATGTTAACGAAGCGGTTTTAAAGAATTTAGATCGCAAGGAAAACTTTACTTTATTTGGATTAACGGTTCCATATTTATTTCTTATATTTTTTCTTATTATAATTCCGGTTGGTTGGCTGTTTTATATGTCTTTCATAGGAAGAGATGGTTCGTATTCTTTTGAGAACTATGAAAGAATGGTGACATCGAAGTCGTATATCCGGATATTCTTAACAACCTTTAAAATTAGTTTTTTAACGACCTTAATATGCGCATTACTTGGCTATCCTCTGACTTATTTCATGTCACAACTTTCACGGAAGTGGGCAGGAATTTGTATGATTGGTGTTTTAATTCCGTTTTGGACTAGTCTTTTAGTTCGGACATATGCCTGGTTGGTCCTTTTGCAAAGAAAGGGACTTATAAACAATATAGCGATAGATTTAGGATTTATTTCAGAACCTATAAAGTTCGTACATAATACCTCTGGAACACTTATAGGAATGGCTCATATTATGTTACCGTTCTTGATTTTACCATTATATGCAAATATGCGAGCTATTGATAAAGACTGTTTAAAAGCTGCAGCAAACCTTGGTGCGACGCCAACTAGAGCTTTTTGGACAGTATTTTTTCCTCTTTCAATACCTGGACTACTGGCGGGTCTTTTAATTGTTTTTGTTATCTGTTTAGGCTTTTACGTTACGCCGGCTGTTTTGGGTGGTGGAAAAATTATAATGGCTGCAATGAAAATTTCTTCGAATATCGAACTATACTTTAGCTGGGGTGCTGCGAGTGCACTTGGTGTAGTACTTTTGGTTGTGACGATGCTTATTCTCTATATCGCATCCAAACTAGTTTCCATTGATCAAATAGGGGGCAACAAATGAGTTTCCTTAACAGAAATGTTTCTGAAACACAGATTAGGCTTAAGGATAGGTTGTGGTTATATATCTTTTCGATACTTGTTTTATTCTTATTAATTGTTCCGTCACTTGTAGTAATTCCAATGTCATTTTCGGGAAGCCAATACTTGGAGTTTCCTCCAAAATCTTTTTCACTCCGTTGGTACGAGGCTTATTTCTTTTCTAGTAGTGATAACGGGATGGGGTTTAATGATTGGATGGGAGCAACCTGGACTTCTATTAAGGTGGCGGTGCTAACAATTTTTGTTGCGACACCTATTGGAACGATGGCAGCCTATGGATTAAGCAATAGTAGTGCTAGGGTTCGAGGGATACTATTCCCCATTATGATTTCACCAATGGCGGTTCCAATTATACTTGTGGCTATTGGGCTGTTTTACTTTTTTGTTCAATTTAAAATGGTAAACTCTATCACAGGATTAGTTTTAGGACACTCTTTGGTTGCAATGCCCCTTGTCCTAATTATTGTTCTTTCCGCACTACGAAACTATGATATGAATCAAGAAAAAGTAGCGCGATCTTTAGGAGCATCTAGATTAAGAGCCTTTTTCGAAATTACATTACCACAAATAAAATTTTCAATTATTTCAGCTTGTTTAATCTCATTTTTGACTTCATTTGATGAAGTTATTATTTCTCTATTTGTTTCTGGAGGAGATAATTCAACTATCACACGAGCAATGTTTTTAGCTTTACGTGATCAAATCGACCCAACAATTGCTGCAATTTCTACTGTTTTAATTATAATCTCGTCTGGACTATTACTGTTAACTCAGTTGTTTGGTGATAAGAAAGATTAAGGCTTGGCTGAATTTGATTTAGTTGTTGTAGGTGCAGGTTCATCAGGGTCTATAATTGCTAGTAAAGTCGCTAATGAAACAGGCTTAAAAGTTCTTATCTTGGAAGCGGGAGGTAGTGATTTCCGCCCTGATATTAAAACTCCAATTGGGTACGGGTTAACATTTTATAATAAAAATGTGAATTGGTGTTATCAAACCAAAAAACAAAGTAACCTTGATAATAGATCTGTTTACTGTCCTAGAGGAAAAGTTGTTGGTGGTTCGGCGTCTATAAATGCAATGGTCTATGTTCGAGGTCAACAAGGCGATTATAACCATTGGGAAACTTGTAGTTCGGCTGAGCTTGGGTGGAATTCAGTTCAATCTACTTTTGATTTACTAGAGGGGCGTGGAGATAATAAAAGTGGTGATCATATTTGCGTTTCGAATGTTAAAAATCAACATGAAGAGGTTTTAGAAAACTTTTTTTCTGCTGCTAAAGACCTTGGTGTTTCATACACCGACGATATGAATGGAAATTCTAGCGAGGGCGTTGGACACTACCCTATCACAACAAAAAATGGTTTTAGATGGACTTCGGCTGATGCATTTTTGAAGCCTGCGATAAAAGAAAAAAAAGTTAAAATTATTAAAAATGCCTATGTTTCAAAACTTTTGCTTGACGATAATAGGGTCACTGGTCTTGAGTTCATTAAGAATGGAATGAAAAAAAGTATTACTGCTCGCTTTGGAGTTGTATTAACTGCTGGTGCTATTAATACCCCACAGCTCCTAATGCTCTCAGGCATTGGTCCTTCTAAACATTTAATTGATAAGGGGATAAAGCCTATAGTAAATATCAAAGACATTGGTCAAAACTTACAAGATCATTTGGGAGTGGATTATCTTTTTGAGGCAAATGCAAAGTCTTTAAATAGAACCCTTGGTAGCTGGAGTGGACGATTACTTTCGTTTGCTAATTATATAGCATTTAGAAAAGGGCCTTTTGCATTAAGTGTTAATCAAGGTGGGGGCTTTATTAATTGGAACAGTCAAAACGAGTGGCCAAATTTACAAATTTATTTTAACCCTCTAACCTATTCAATAAAAAGTCCGGGTAAAAGGAGACTACTACGTCCTGATAAAGTAGATGGTTTTGCAATTGGATTTCAACCATGTAGGCCAGAAAGCCGGGGTGAGGTTTACCTCAATTCTTCAAACCCTATGGATTCACCTATAATAGATCCAAAATTTTTAAGTAGTGAAAAAGATAGATACAATGTTGAAGCTGGTATTAACTTTGTTGAAGAAGTAACAAAATCAAAATATTTAAAATCAATTATCGTGAAAGCTAAATCTATAGATTTAGAAAAAACGACTATTGAAGAGAAAAAAGAGGATTTTAATAAAAGAGCGGTGTCAGTATACCATCCTTGTGGAACATGTCGCTTAGGTAAAGATATTGAACGTGACCCTGTCTCAATTGATTTTAAATTAAGACGATTTCAAAATATATGGATAGCTGATGCCTCTATTTTTCCAAGCATTCCGTCGGGTAACATCAATTCAGCTGTTATGATGTTGGCCTACAAGGCGGCAAAGTCAATCTCTCAACAGATAAACAAAAAGATGGTATCAATAAGTAAGGAGAAAAATATTAATGACTGATTTATGTGTTAATATAAAAAAGCTCGAAACCTTCACAAAGAGTTATGTAAGTGTAGTAAGGCTTACTATGGAAGATGGCAGTCAAGGATGGGGGCAAATGTCGACATATTGTGCTGATATAACGGCTCAAATCTTTCACAGACAGGTTGCAAAGCATGTTCTGGGTCGTTTATTTGACGATTTTACTGATCTTGAAAATTTAATTTTAGAAAAAGAACATAAGTACCCAGGCTCATATGTCCTTCGCGCAATAGCTGGTTTGGATACTGCACTTTGGGATTGGTGGGGAAAAAAAAATGAATTACCTGTTACGTCATTAATTGGGGGTAGTCCGGGTACCTTACCGGCTTATGGGTCATCAATGAAACGTGACATTACTCCTCAAGAAGAGGCTAATAGGCTATTAAGGTTACGTGATACTCAGGGTTTTAAAGCTTTTAAATTTCGAATTGGTTCAGAATGTGGACGCGGAAAAGATGAGTGGGAGGGACGTACAAGTGAAATCATTAAAGTTCTTCCGAGGGAGTTGGGTGATGACGTTGTTAAGCTTGTTGATGCGAATAGCTGTTACAGTGCGAACCAAGCGATTGAGATTGGCAAAGCTTTAGAGGATAATGGTATAACGCATTTTGAAGAACCATGCCCTTACTGGTTACCTGATGAAACAAAAAAAGTTACGGATGCCCTTAAAATTGATGTAACGGGAGGAGAGCAGGATTGTGACCTTCGAATTTGGAACGATATGATCGATAAGCGAGTAGTTGATATAGTTCAACCCGATGTAATGTACATGGGAGGACTTTCTAGAGCCCTATTGGTTGCAGACCTAGCGAACAAGGCAAATATTACTTGTACGCCTCATGCGGCTAATTTATCGCTTGTCACGATGTGTACTATGCACTTTTTAAATGCTATCCCAAATGCCGGAAAATATTTAGAGCTTTCTATTGAAGGAGAAGATTACTACCCCTGGCAGGGAGATCTATTTTTAGGTGATCCATTTAAGGTGTCTGACGGTAATGTGGAAATTACAAACAAACCAGGGTGGGGTGTAGAGTTCAATCCATTATGGTTGGAAAAGGCAGAGTATAACTGTTCTGAAGTTTAGACTTTAACAAGTATTAAAACTTAAAAATGTTATTATTAAATTTTAAACCTTGTGGCGGAAAACGGAGTTGGGTCCATTGGAGTTGCGGTTTTATTAATAAATGAAGAAATTATCTCTGCAGAACCTGGTGCTAACGATAAACCAAGATGATTGTGACCAAAATTAAACCACAAACCAGGATGTCTGGGCGCAGGGCTTATTATCGGTAAAGAATCAATTAAAGTTGGGCGCCTCCCCATCCAGGGTGTATCCTCGACTTCATCGCCCATTTTATAGACCTGGCGAGCCCTTTTTACTGACTCCCTTATTTGAGAGTAATTAGGGACTGCATCTCTCCACGTAAGTTCAACACCGGACGTAACTCTTACACCTTGTTTCATTGGGGCCATAATAAAACCACCATCTACATCCAATATGGTACGATTCAGGGAGGGAGCATCTGAAGGTTTTAAGTGAAGATGATAACCTCTTTCCCAGAACAAGGGTATTTTGTACCCTAACCAACTAGCGATCTCAGAAGACCAACCCCCAGCTGCAACTACTATGTGATCCCCCTTCAGAGTAGAGTTATCAGTCTTAACTTCCCAACCAGGTTTAATTTCATGTAATGTTATTACAGCCTCTTCTAAAACTATTCCACCAGCATCTAAAAAAGTTTTTACGTAAGCATCAGTTAATGCTGCAGGATCTGATATACGGCAAGCCTCATCCATCAATACTGCTTTTTCGTATTTTCGTGAAAGACCAGGTTCAATTTGACGAATTTGTTCTTTTTCAAAAACTGTAAACTTAACATTATTTTTGTTCATTAAATCGAGTTCAAGTTGATATTTCTTAAAAGTTTTCTTTGACCTAAATAGCTTTAACCATCCGGAATCGCCTTTAAGTAGATGTGTTGTTTTAGACCTTTTGATCCAATCTTTGTGCTTTGTTAGGGATATAAGTAGTAGCGAGCGCAAAGCTCGTCCAGCATGGTTCATATGCTTGTGAGTACAATAAGATAAAAATCGTAAAATTTTAAGAAAGTTTCGGATCACGAAAAAGAAATCATAACGTAAATCATTTTTATTATTTAAAATATATTTAGGGAGAGCCTTTAGTAATGAGGGATTATTAATTACCATTACAGAAGACTCTGCTAAAACCCCTGCATTTCCATAAGAAGTTTCCCTACCAGGTTTTTTACGGTCTATTAAAGTAACAGAATTTCCAGTTAGTTGTAATTCTAAAGCCGTGCAAACGCCGACGATACCTCCTCCAATAACTATAATAGATTTTGTCATCGTAGTACTCCCTTTGATAGTTATTCTTACGTTTTTGTGATGCTTCTTGGATTAATCTCTTCATACAAGGCTGTATGATCTACGCCCTCTTTTAAATTCTTTAATGCCTTCACTAAATATTCTGGTAACGCATCCGATAAAGGAGTGGAAAACTCAGCATCCTTTATAATACTACTCGCAATTTCAACATCTTTAGTCATTAGACTCAAAGAAAACCCTGAGTCGTACTTTCGTGGGATTACAAATGGAAGGAATTTTACCTGTGTAGAGTTGTTTCTACCAGTTGAAGAGTTAATTACTTCGATAAAGTCCTTAGATTTAATACCATAAGCCTCTGCAGTAGCGAATGCCTGCATGCTTGCTAACAAACCGGATGCAGAGACGTAATTGTTGAGAGCTTTCATAGCATGTCCAGCACCTAACGGCCCTACATGCCTAACAGTCCCAAAGCATTCAAGTAATCCTTTAATAGATTTAAAATTCTCTTGATTGCTTCCAACCATTACCATGAGTGTTCCATTTATAGCTTTTTTTACTCCGCCTGAAACTGGAGCATCAACTATTGAAATACAATTTCGTTTTACGAGTTCTTGTAATTCTATAGTTTGCTGTGGATGGCTAGAGGACATATCTATTACTTGACCTTTAAACCCATATTCAACTAATTGGAGTACGGTTTCTTTAACTATTGATCCATTTGGTAAAATTAAAATAAGGATATTACAATTAACTAGCTCTCGAAGGTTTTTAGCGCACGTGATGGTACTATTTAATTCAATTTCTGTATTAATATCATAAGCTATTAAATTAAATTTTCCTTTAGAAAGCAGTGAAACCATAACTGATCCCATTGCGCCTAAACCAACAAACCCGATATAATTCTCTTTTAGTTTCATATCTAAACCTCACTATTCGCATTATTCCAAAGATAATTAGCCTATACTTTATTTTTTAAAATTTGAAAAAAATAGAGTTTCCCCTTTTACACCATAGGAACTAATACGTGTTTGACCTTCTTTTGAAAGCAACCATTTTATTACTAAATTAGTTTTTGTTAAGTTAATATTAGGGCAATTAGTGGCGTTAATAGATACCAGACCGTACTGATTGAAAAGGATCTTTTCATTTTCAACAATAATTTCAAAATCTTCTCTGTTATTAAAAGTTATCCATGTGGCTCTATCTACTAAAGTATATGCGCCCATACCAACGGCAATGTTTAGAGTTGTTCCCATTCCAGCACCCGTTTCTCGATACCATGTTCCCGACATATTTTGTACTTTAATACTTAATAGGTTCCATAGACTTTTTTCTTTTGCATCTGTTCCAGACTCGTCTCCTCTGGAAACAAATAGTGATTTTGTTTTTGCAATTTTTTTAAGAGCTTTTAATACTTTATCAGTTGTATCTATATTTGCCGGGTTGAACTTGGGGCCTACTAAAACAAAATCGTTATACATGAGATCAAATCTCTGAATTCCAAACCCTTGTTCAATAAATTGTATTTCTTTTGGGGTGTCGTGGACTAACAGTAAATCTCCGTCACAATTTGCGGCATTTTTTATTGCTGCACCAGTTCCCACTGCTACAACATTAATTGATACTCCAGTGTCTTCTTTAATTAAAGGAATAAGGTAATCGTATAAACCAGAGTTTTTTGTCGACGTAGTCGACTGTAAAATAATAGCGTCATTTGCAGTTACTTGAGTTGCCTGAAACAACAATACGAAAATGGTCAACGAAATTTTTCTTATAATTCTCATTAAATTCCCAGTATATTTCACGTTTTAGTTCTATTAGATTACTAAATCACCATTTAAAAAAGCTTTTGCTTCGTCGCTCTGTGGATTTATAAAAAAGTCATTTGCTGACCCAGTCTCTCGTATTTTACCATTATTCATGAATATTATATCATCAGCAATTCTTTTAGCTTGGTTGACATCGTGGGTTATTAAAATAATTTTTACATTTTTTAATTTTATTTCAACCATTAAGTTCTCTATTATAAAAACTGATCTGGGATCAAGACTTGAGGTGGCTTCATCTAAAAACAGTATTTCTGGATTGGAAACAAGAGCACGTGCAAGACTAAGGCGCTGTTTTTCTCCACCAGATAAAGTAGACACTTGTTGATCTTTTAATAGACTTAAGTCTGTTTTTTTTAGAAGTTGTGTTAAGTTTTGATCATTTTTTTTATTTAAATTTGCAACAAAACGAAGGTTTTCAATTACACTTCGTCTTAACAGTTTTGGTGATTGAAAAACCATAGATTGTCGCTCTCGAGTTGCCTCCCCAACTGGTAGGTTTCCATAATGTATTTTTCCATTCGTGGGTTTTGATAAACCATGAAGGCAACGTACAAAAAGGCTCTTACCAGCACCGTTTGGCCCCATTATTACTGTGGTGCCTTCAGCTTTTAGTTCACAAGTTAAGTTATTTAGTAGCATTTTTTTATCAATTTCCAATGATAGGTTCATCACCTTAATAGGAAACATATTACTTGTTGATGCTCTACTAGACATACGTATAACGTTTTGAAAAACTCTTAATCCACATAGCTAATAGACTTATGCACAGTGATATTATTAGTAAAATAATTCCGAGTCCCAGTGCTAATGTTAAGTTTCCTTTAGAGGTTTCTAATGCAATTGCAGTAGTCATAACTCTGGTTAAATGATCGATATTACCACCAACAATTATTACTGCTCCAACTTCTGATATGGCCCTACCAAATCCTGCTAGAATGACGGTAAGCAACGAGTAGCGAGAATCATAAATATATGCAATTACGGCCTGCAATGGCTGCGCATTTAAAGATAAGAAAAGATCACGATAATCTTCGTGTAAATCTTCGATAATTTGATTGGAAAGTGCTGTGATTATTGGTGCGATTAAGATTACTTGTGCAATAATCATGGCTGTGGGGGAGTATAAAATACCTAACCAACCCAAAGGTCCAGAACGAGAAAGGTACAAATAAACAATTAATCCAACCAATACGGGTGGAAGTCCCATAAGAGAATTTATAATTGCTAACAAAGTCTTGCGAAAATAAAATCTTTTAATCGCTAAAATTGTACCCAATGGAATTCCAATAAAGCATGCGATAGTTAATGAGGTAAGGGATACCATTATAGAAAGTGATAGTACTTCTATTAAGTTTTTATCTAAGCTAATAATTAGCTTAAATGATTCTAAAAAAGAATCTAAAAAAATCTTCTTATCTCCTTTTTAAACAATCTGATAAATCAATTATCCCTTAAGATAAACCTATTCAAGCAAAATTCAAATGACATAAAAAGTAACCTCTTTAATAAATTAATTTAAAGGTTAAATTCCAAAACTAGAGTAAGGAATAAATGTAACGAGTTCTCCACGACTAACTGTCGTAAGTTCACTTGGTAGGTCAACTAAACCATTGGCCCATGAGAGACCACTTATTCGTCCTGAACCTTCTGACTTAAATATATTAACTAAATTATCTTGATTTAAGTTTGCTCTTAGGAGCTCTCGCCTGCCTGGTTTTTTTTGCTTTGTAAAGTTTGCTGGAACCAAAAATTTTTGTGGTTCGACCCAACCTGCTCCTGAAAGACAATATAATGCAGGTCTAGCAAAAATAACAGAGCATACAAATGCCGCAACGGGGTTTCCAGGAAGACCAAAAATTGGCGTTCCTTTAAAAATTCCCATGGCTATTGGTCTACCTGGTTTTATGGCTACCCGCCAACTAGAAATTGACCCATATTTATTCAAAACTTTTGAAATATAATCTTCCTGCCCTGCGGACGCACCCCCAGAAGTTATAATCACATCAACTTTCTCAGAGGCCGATATTAGTTTTTTTAAAAGAGTTTGTTCATTGTCATCAACATGCCCCAGATCAATTGCTTCAAATCCCCATTTGCGTATTATTGGTAATAACATTGGTTTATTGGCATCAAATATCTGATGGGGTAGGGGTGGAGATTGGGAATTATAAATTATTTCATTTCCAGTTGAAAGAATTCCCACTTTAAGCTTTTTGTAGACAGAAATTGAAAAAACTCCAACAGAATTAAGCAGACCAATTTCTGTTGATCGGATAGGTAAACCTGCATCAATAACTTTATTACCTTTTGGTATATCTTCACCTTTCAGCCTCGTATTAGATCCAAGCTTTAAGGGTCCATTAAATGCAACAATGTCGTTATCAATGTTGGTGTCTTCTGAAAGAATTACTGTGTCCACCCCTTGAGGCAATATTGCCCCAGTCAATATTTTTATGGCTGAACCTAATTTAACTGTACCTTCATATGGAAGTCCTGCTGCCGCGATACCTTTCGTTAGAGGTAAAATTTGTGGACCTGACTTAATACATGAGTGCGCGAACCCAAAGCCATCCACTGCAGAGTTGGTCATAGGAGGACTGGATCTTGTTGCGATGGGTGATAGCGCTAAAATTCTCCCCTCTGCAATATTTGTTGAAATTTTTTCTATTTCAGTAATTGGGTGGAGAGACTTTTTAAGTCTATCTAACGCTTCATTAACTGGTATCCACGTAACACCTCGGGGGAGAGCAAAACAATCATCAGTAAGTTTGGGTGGTTTAAGTGACAAATGCCCTACAACCTCACTTCTTCAGATATAAAGTCAGCAATCTTTCCAGTATCGTTCAAATCGAAGATGGGGATCTCAAGACCAGGTATTGGAGAATCTGAGGCTACCCCTTTGATGGATGAGTTAGTTAAAGCGAGCAAAGGTTTACTTATGACAAGGCGAAAAGTTTCAATTTTTGGATGAGGATCATTTTTATATCCCTCAATTAGGGTTAACTGAACTGGTTCAAGGGAGCGAATTATGCTTTTTAGGTCTGCCTCTGGAGCGTCACGTAATTCGGTCATTAAAGCCCAACGGTGTTTTGATGACAAAACTACCTGATGCGCACCAGCCTCTCTATGCCTATGACTGTCACGGCCGGGCTGATCAATATCTGTATCATGGTGAGCATGTTTAATCGTTGAGACTGTAACTCCTCGAATAACAAACTCTTTGACAAGACGTTCGATCAAACCAGTTTTTCCTGTATTTTTACCACCAGTCACTCCATAGATTTTCATTTATAGTTTTCCAGTACGGCTTTTGCAGTATTTAAGTCTGCAGGTGTGTTAATATTAAAGAACGGATCTAATTTTTTATTATCATCAAATAACGCTTCTCCAGCATTATGCTTTTCAGTCCATATTACTATTTTTCGTAATCCGTTTACTATGTGGGTTCGAAGATTTTTTCTTAGATGACACGGCCATATACCAAAAGTTGGGTGTCTTTGAATGTTATTATTTTTATCTTGTGTTGTTGCAATAGCTAAGCCGTTATGATTTTTTGCTACAGTCAGAAATAATGAAATCAAATTTTTAGGAAAAAAAGGTGTATCGGCTGCTACAGTAACTATATGGGAATAACCTTTTTGGTCGGCATATTCTAACCCTGCTAAAACACCTGCTAAAGGGCCCAAAAAGCCTGGCAATGGATCTGATACTATTGGTGTATTAAATTCACTATATTTTGTTAGATTATTATTGGCGTTTATCACAAGCCTATTTACTTGTGGTTTAAGTCTTTCAATACTGTACTCGATAAGAGATTTATTATCTAATTTTATTAATCCTTTTTCTTCACCACCCATGCGCGTCCCTTTTCCGCCGGCCAAAATGACACCTAAGATTTTACTTTTATCAATCATTACCAGCCTTCCGGTTATCCTTAGGGTTTTCATCTGAGATAACTTTTGGATCAACGTCCCTTACTAGTCTCTTTTCTCCGGATAAGCATATAAATCTACGACCGCGGAGCCTCCCGATCAAAGTCATCCCAAGCTTATTCGCTATCTCGACACCCCATGCTGTAAATCCAGAGCGTGATATCAATGTTGGAATCCCCATTAGAGCTGATTTAATAATCATCTCAGAGGTTAAACGTCCTGTAGTATACAATATTTTATCTGATGATTTAATTTTATTAATAAACATCCATCCTGAAACTTTATCTACAGCATTATGGCGGCCAACATCTTCCATGTAAATCAAGGGAGTAGACTTTTCACAAAGAACGGTTCCATGAATAGCACCGGCACTCAAGTAAAGAGAAGGTGTTGTGTTAATCTTTTTTGCCAGAGCATATATCCAACTTGTTTTTACCTTATTTTTGGATAATTTAACATCGTCTAGACCTTCTAGCATGTCTCCAAAAACGGTTCCAACAGCGCAACCTGATGTTCTTGTTTTCTGCTGTAACTTTTTTTCATAGCTGGTTTTTCGAAGAGTTCTAATAACGATCGTTTGAAGGTCTTCGTCGTATTCAATTTTTTCAATTTTGTCATCAAGTAGTAGCATTTTTTGATTTAGTAAAAAACCAATAGCTAGGTAATCTGGATGATCTCCAATGGTCATTGCTGTTATAATTTCTTGTGAGTTCAAGAAGATTGTTAAGGGCTTCTCTTCTACTACAGGTAACTCTTGAACAACTCCGTTTTGGTCAATCCCTGTTACCCTCTTCGTAAGCTTTGGGTTGGTTGGGTTTGGTAAAATCGGGACTTTTATTGTCATCCTAAACCTTTATAAACACTTAATTAATTATTCTTGTAATGGGCACATATTATAAAATCCTAGAATGTGTATTACTAACTTGTATTCCATTTTGTAAGAAAAAATTTGATTAACTTTAAGACCCCCAAATCCTTTTTCTTCCGCAATCAACATGAACAAAGTTATCCCTCGTATATCTTCCGACGCCACCTGCAGAACAGTGTGCGGCAGCTCTGGCTATTTCTTTAACCGATCTAGTTTTTAAACTTATATCTGCTGCTTGCCCAGTAACGTGTAACGAGCTGCGGGCAACCAATTTTGATTTTCTACGCAATCCGTCGTTAGTTTTCTTAGTTCTATACCCAGAGTTGAGTATATATGCTTCTGAAGTATCAATTAAATTATGTGTTGCTGAAATAATATCTAAAGTACGAGTATCAATTTTTTTAATTTTATTTTCTCTAGTATCTCTCATAAAGTGACTTATTTCATCTACCGCTTCTGCTATATATAAACCGTCAATCGCGTAATAGATATTTATCTTTTCTCCAGTAACACGCGAATACATTTTAAGTCTTCTACCATCCCCGGCACCACGCAAAAAACCAAATGCTTTTGAATAGACTGGAGTAGCAGAAATCACAGAAGCGCCAAGAATTCCAATGATTGACCGTCTTCCAAAATTAATAATTTTTTTTTCTGACATTTAAATGCATTTCTCTTTTTTAAAATATTTTAGTATTTTACTATATTATTACACAAGATTTCGTATATTCCAATAATATTGATTATAAAATCAATAAAGTATTATTTATACAATATAAAAATAATTACTAATTTAAGTTTAATAATTTTTAAAATAATCTTGTAGACAACTGATATAAAAAATAGGCAAAATAAAACTAGATTAGATTTTTACTTTGAAAGATTGATTACACTGACTTATTGCATAAGAAATACTCTTAAGAGACTATGGTTTAAGTCAAGGTGGGCGTGTTTTCTATTATTGCTTTCGTTTGGTCATGCAGGAGCAAATGTAGATTTATCCCAGTTTTCACTGCGCCTTTCAATCTATCAAAATAGCCAGAACAATAGATTCTTAAACAGACTCTACGCTGGTAGAGATTATAACCCAATCTTTGTAACATCAGAAAACCAGGCTAGAGTGTCGGCTCTTTTAAGAGCTTTGGAGGGCTCTATTTATCACGGGATACCGAGTGAGTTATATGGCCTGGAAAAACTTTATAGTGATGTAGGTAACTTAAGGTCAGAATTGGAACTAGGAACTTTAGAGATTGAGTTTGCCAAAAAGTTTATTCTCTATGTAAAACATATGAAGTTGGGAGTGCTGGATCCTAAAATAATTAATATGAGACTAATCGAAAAAGCATCTTTAGAAAGTGATAACCGAGTATCTACCCAATTAGATTTAGAATTAAAAAAAATAAATTTAATGGAAATTTTTACAAAATTTCTCATATCAAACCCATTCAAATACTTAGAAAAACTTCAACCTCAAGCTGACGATTACAAAGCGTTGCTCAAAGAAAAAATTCGTCTTGAGGAAACGTTATCAGTTGGTGGCTGGGGTGAAACTGTAAGTGCAGACATTCTTCTGCCTGGAGAAAATGGAGGAGAAGTAACTAAACTTAGAAATAGATTAATTAGAATGGGGTATTTGAAAAAAACTTATAGCCCAGTCTATGATAGTGGATTGAAGTCAGCTGTAAAGAAATTCCAAGGAGCTCACGGGCTTAAATCAGATGGTATTGCAGGAAAAATTACTATTGCGGAAATCAATATTCCTTCCTCTGAACGGCTAAAACTGATTGTAGCCTCTTTGGAAAGGAGGAGATGGTTAAGTAAGCCTTATGACGGTAAATATGTAGTTGTTAATATTCCAGAGTTTAAATTGAGAATAGTTAACAAGGGAGAAACCATTTATGAAAGTAAGGTGGTCGTTGGTAAAAATAGCCCTAGTACTTATACACCAGAATTCTCTAATAAGCTGAAATTTTTGGTAATTAATCCAAGTTGGTATGTTCCTAAGTCAATAGTTATTGAAGAGTACTTACCGGATATAAGAGAGAATATTAATGCATCTAGTGAACTGTTTTTTACAGATAAGAATGGTGAATTCATTTCACGAGAAATTATAAATTTTGATGAATTTGATGATGAAGAATTCCCTTATGGAATGAAACAGCCACCTTCTCCGAATAACCCCCTCGGTCAAGTTAAGTTTATGTTACCAAATAGACATAATATCTATTTACATGACTCTCCTTCGAAAGAGTTGTTTCTTGAAGAGGAAAGAGCATTTAGTCATGGTTGTGTAAGGGTGCACGAACCTTTTAAGCTGGCTTATGAGATACTTAAAGATAATATAGAGGACCCAAGTTTTGTATTAAATTACCTTTTAAAAAATACAAAAGAATTTAAGTTGACTTTAAAAGATGATATTCCAGTCCATATAGTTTACTTAACTGCTTGGAGTGATAGTGGTGATCATATCAGTTATAGAAAAGATATCTATGGGAGAGATTCTGAAATTTATCAGTCATTAGAGAATATAAAACAAAAGCTAATGATTAAAAAACTTATTGAGAAAACTTACTTTTAAGTAACTACGCTGTGAGATTGAAGAGGAATATATGAGCTATTCTATAGTGGAAATTGCGAACGCACTTGGTGCAAAATATGTAGGTGATGGCACCCTAAGGGTTACGAATGCTTCGGAGCCAATAGATTCAGATGTGAACTCTTTGGCCTTAGCAATGAGTGATAAATACTGTTTGGACCTGGCTAGTGGAGGAGCAAAAGCAGCAGTGTTACTAGCTGGCATGCCTTGGAAAGAACTGGGTTTGTCGGCTGCGATTTTAATAGATAGGCCCAGACACGCTATTTCAAAGCTAACTGAGTTTTTTTATAAAACTCCTGGATCTAACGAAGGTATTCACCCAACTTCATATATTGATCAAAGTGCAAGAATTAAGGAAGGCGCTAGTATAGGGGCTTTTGTTTGTATTGGATCTGACGTTGAGATTGGTTTTGGAGCTAATATTGGATCGCACGTATCTATAGGCAATCATACGAAGATTGGAGGAAACTCAGTAATTGGTAATGGTGTTAAAATAGAAGAAGGCGTTATAATTGGAGAAAACTTTCGGGTTCAATCGGGCTCTGTCATTGGTTCAGATGGTTTTTCCTTTGTGACGAAAGACGAAGCTGACGTGGAGGGAGTTCGAAAAAATCTTGGTAAGCGCGATACATTAAATGAACAAACCTGGCTTCGAATTTACTCATTGGGCTCAGTAAAAATTGGAGACGATGTTGAACTTGGATCAAATGTTTCTGTTGATAGAGGTACGATAAGAAATACAGTAATAGGTAATAGAACAAAAATAGATAACCTTGTTCATATTGGCCATAATGTGCGGATAGGCGATGATTGCTTAATTTGTGGGCAGGTTGGAATTGCTGGATCTTCTGAGATAGGAAATCGAGTTATTTTAGGTGGCCAATGTGGAGTTAACGATAATATTTTTGTCGGAGATGATGTGATTGCTGGCGGTGCAACGAAAATATTTACAAACGCACCCAAAGGCCGTGTTTTATTAGGTTACCCAGGAGTAAAGATGGAAACCCATATTGAAATGCAAAAGGCTCTTAGGAGGCTTCCAAGATTCATGAAAAATAATGCTAAGTAGATTTCTTTAATGTAAATAGACTTAAAAATTAACTATAAATTTGATAGGTTTATTTTTTTTGCATGCGTCCCTCGTTCTCTATATGGTGTGGTTTCGTAATGTGAACGATAGCATTTCGAAAAATGTGATGGTGAAGAAAAGCCACATGATAAAGCAACATTTATAACACTCATATCTGTTTGCATTAATAAGTTTCGAGCTTTTTGTAAACGAAGTCCCATATAGTATCTTTTTGGACTTTTGTTAAGATACCTACGAAAAAGGCGCTCAAGCTGCCTTGTGGACATTCCAACATTAGAGGCCAAATCCGAAGGACTTATCGGATCCTCAATATTAACTTCCATAGTTTGTATTACCCTACTAAGTTTAGGGTGACGTACACCTATTCGGGTTGGTATGGATAATCTTTGTTCGTCTTCATTTGTCCTAATGGATGAGTAAATTAATTGATCAGCAACGTAATTTGCTTTTTCTTCACCAAGATCATTAGCAATTAGCTGTAACATTAGGTCGATAGAAGATGTCCCCCCTGCAGTGGTCATTCGATTGCCATCAACAACAAAGACTGTTTTCGTTAATTCGATTTCTTCAAACTCCTCCGAGAAACTGTCTTGGTTTTCCCAGTGTATTGTTGCTTTTTTTCCATTTAAGAGACCGGCTTTTGCTAAAGAGTAACTGGCAGTACATAAAGCTACCATTTTTACACCTTTCCGCGCTTCTCTGCGAAGCCAGTTAAGTAGACGCTTTGTTGTGGCTACTTGAATGTTTACTCCTCCGCATAGAATGATAGTGTCATCTCTCCCGAGCTCTAAAAAACCACTATCAACGTTGTAACTAATATTTGCAGAGCAACTCACAGCACTCCCCGTTTCACTCGTAAGAGACCAAGTATATGACTTAGGAGCTATTCTATTAGCAATACGTAGGGCATCTACGGCCCCTGCAAACGATAACAGAGAAAAGTTCTCTATTAATACAAAAATATAATTCCTCGGTTTAAAGGGTTCTGGATTTTTTGAGTTTTTAGTCGCTGAGATCAATTGCACTAAGTTCTCTCCCTAAAACAACTTTTTAGTATTTGCTTCCAGTAAAACTATTTTAAAAAATACTTTAATGTTAACGGTTTATTGTAATAAAGTTTTTTGTAACTCTACTGTTTATCTCTATCTAAGAATTCGGCATTGGCAAGAGTAAAGAATAAGGTTTATAAAGTAAGTCAGTTTAATTTTTATATTGGGTTTAGAGGTAGTGAAATGATTACAGATTGGAATAAAGCTAGTTGGCGTTCCTTCCCAAGAGTTCAAATGCCAGATTATCCAAGTAAAAGTGAATTAAGCGAAGTGGAACGAACTCTATCAAAATACCCTCCATTGGTATTTGCCGGTGAGACTCGGACCCTCAAAAAGCAACTGGAAGCTGTTTCGAAGGGAGAGGCTTTTTTATTACAAGGTGGTGATTGTGCTGAAAGCTTTAATGAGTTCTCGGCGGATAGCATAAGAGATACCTTTAAGGTCATGCTACAGATGGCAATGGTGTTGACTTATGGTGCAAAAGTCCCAGTGGTTAAGATTGGTAGGATAGCAGGGCAATTCGCTAAACCGCGATCTGCTCCAACAGAAAAGATTAACGAAGTTGAACTTCCTATTTATAGGGGAGATATAATTAATGGACTTGAATTTAATAAAGCATCAAGAGTTCCAGATCCAAAAAGAATGCTTCAAGCATATACTCAGTCGGCAGCATCGTTAAATTTACTTCGTGCATTTTCGAAAGGCGGTTTTGCCGACATAAATCATGTTCACTCATGGACATTGGGGTTTACTGATGAAGAGAGGGCATCTCGTTATAGAGATATGGCGTCTCGCATTCAAGATAGTATTGATTTTATGTCCGCTGCAGGATTAAGTGGAAGTAATAGCTCTGAGCTTAATTCGGTTGATTTTTACACTAGTCATGAAGCACTATTGTTGGAATATGAAGAGGCCTTGGCACGTATTGACTCAACAACAGGGCTTCCTTTGGCAGGGTCAGGCCATATGATTTGGATTGGGGATAGAACTAGACAGCCATCAGGAGCGCATGTTGAGTTCGCAAAGGGAGTACAAAATCCAATTGGATTAAAATGTGGTCCCTCCACCACAGTTGAGGATCTGAAACTACTATTAAGTATACTCAATCCTCAAAATGAAGCTGGCAGAGTAACTTTAATTGCTCGCTTTGGTGCTGGGAAAGTTCAAGATTATTTACCCAAACTTATAAAATGTGTAAAGGAAGAGGGGGCGAAAGTGGTTTGGTGTTGTGATCCGATGCATGGAAATACAATAAAGTCGGTCTCAGGATATAAAACTAGAACTTTTGATAGCGTGATTAAAGAGGTTAAAGAGTTTTTTGAAATACATCGCTTAGAAAATACAGTTCCCGGAGGAGTGCACTTCGAAATGACTGGTCAAGATGTGACAGAATGTACTGGGGGTGTTCGAGACATCACAGATGAAGATTTATCTGACAGGTATCATACTGCCTGTGATCCTAGACTTAACGCTTCTCAGGCTCTGGAGTTGGCATTTCTTGTGTCAGAAGAGTTAGCGCTTTTAAAGCCTAATCGGGGTAATGCTGTAAGAGAATAGGCCTTAACTTTTTTCAAAATTTTTTTGTAATTTGTTAATAAAGACGAGTTTAATAGTTTAGTTTTAAATGTTGGTGGAAAAAATGCAAAAGCGTAGAGGTATATTATTTATTCTTAGCTCTCCATCAGGGGCTGGAAAATCTACACTTGCGCGACGTTTAATGAATTGGGATAAGACTTTGTCTTTTTCTGTTTCTGCTACAACACGCAACCCTAGAGCTGGGGAAATAGAAGGACGGGAGTATTTTTTTCGTTCTCACACAGAGTTTGCGCAAATGGTAGATAATAACGAAATGCTTGAACATGCGGAGGTATTTGAAAATTTTTATGGTTCGCCACGAGAGTCAGTTGAAAATACAATCCTTGAGGGCAGAGATGTTATTTTTGATATTGATTGGCAAGGAGGTCAACAAATTCGAAACTCAGGATTGGCGAGTGACGTTGTTTCAATTTTTATTTTACCGCCTTCATTGGAAGAACTTCAAGAAAGGTTGAAGGGAAGGGGGCAAGATACCGATGAGGTAATTCAAAATAGAATGAAAAAATGTCGAGAAGAAATAAATCATTGGGCCGAGTACGATTATTGCTTAGTCAACAGAAATTTAGATGAAACTGAAGAGGATTTAAAAAATATTTTGAAAGCAGAGCGTCTCAAGAAATATCGACAATTAACTTTAGAAGGTTTGGTTTCTGATCTTTATAATGAAGTTGAATTTGGTTCATAATGCCACTTTTCTCTATAAACTCCACCAAACCTACGGTTCCAAATAGTGATAATTACTGGCTTGCCCCAGATTCGAATGTGATTGGAAATGTAGAAATACAAAATTTGGTGTCAATTTGGTTTGGTTCAACTGTTCGAGGAGATAATGATCATATCTCTATTGGTTTAGGAAGTAATATCCAGGAAAATTGCGTTCTCCATACAGACAAAGGCTTCCCGTTGAAGGTAGGAAAGGAATGTACCATCGGACATAAAGCTATCCTTCACGGGTGCACTGTGGGAGATGGGTCGTTAATTGGAATGGGTGCAATAATTTTAAATGGAGCAATTATTGGTAAAAACTGTTTAATTGGAGCTGGGACTTTGGTTCCTGAAAATAAAGTAATACCTGATGGAAGCCTTTATCTTGGGTCACCGTGCCGCTTTGTGCGGGAGCTTTCTGACTCTGAAAAAAATGATTTAATTTCAACAGCAATCCATTATCAAGAAAATATGAAGAGATATAAAGATAATCTAAAGATAATCTAAAGACACTCAGGCATTAAATTTTATTTCATTGTTTTAGCTGTAGAAAGAGAAGTAAAAGCCAGTAAACATATTTTGAAAATACTAAATAAGTAACGAACGATTGAATTAGGACTTCGTTAGAGTTATGTAATTACTCCTGTTAGTTTTATATATATAATTTATCGAAATGGCGGCTTTATTGGAAACATTTGAACCAGAGTTTGAGATTAAGATAGCTTCAACAGAGGAAGATATCCTGTCGTCTCAGAGGTTACGATATAAGGTTTTTGTAGAAGAACTTGGTGGAAATGGAGAATTAGTCGACCATACTAACATGCTAGAAAGAGATGAATTTGATCCCTATTTTGATCATTTAATTTTAATTGATAACGCGAACCCTTCTCTTGGAGTAGTGGGCGTGTATCGAGTCTTAAGAGATCAAAAAATGCGAGATATCGGTCGTTTCTATAGTGAAGAAGAGTATGACCTAACTATGCTTCATAAATCTGGTTTACGGCTTCTTGAGTTGGGAAGGTCATGTATTCATCCAAAGTACCGAGGTGGTACAGCCATGTATCATTTGTGGCAAGGGCTTTCAAAATACATTACAGAATATAAAATTGACATTCTATTTGGGGTGGCAAGTTTTCATGGAACTAATATTTCAGACGCTGCACAGCCTTTGTCATATTTATATCATAATTATATGGCTCGAGACGAACTATGCCCAAGGTCGTTGATCCATGAGAACATGAACATGTTAAGTGTAGACCAAATTGATCGAAAAAAAGCAGTAAAAAACATACCACCATTGATTAAGTCTTACTTGCGTTTGGGAGGACTGGTAGGAGACGGTGCATTTATAGATAAGGACTTTAATACGATAGATGTTTGTCTAGTAATGGAATTGTCTAAAATGTCTAATAGACATAAAGAAATCTATACTAAAGCTCGTTAAAGGTGACTGATTTTGATCATATTACTCCAGAGCTGATAGCCCCTGATCTTAATTTCAGGGCATATGTAAGAGCAATAATACGATTAGTTTTTTTAGTTAGTCTTTTGGTATTGGGGTCAGCAGTTTATATTATAATTCGGATGTTTGAATGGCCATTAGTTGGTAAAAACCGTCCTGTATCGGGCTATATAACCAAACTTGTGTGTAAGGGTTCATTGCTTGTTATTGGTCTCAGGCTTTTTGTATCTGGTGTGCCAATGAATAAAAAAGGTGCGATTGTATCTAATCACATATCTTGGTTAGATATTTTTGTTCTAAACTCTCAGGCGCGAATGTATTTTGTTGCTAAATCTGAAGTTTCAGGGTGGCCAATTATAGGGTGGTTAGCAAAATTAACTGGGACAATCTTCATAAGAAGAAACAAACTTTATGCAAAAAGCCAAATTAAGTTATTTGAGGATTGTTTAATTGAAGGACAAAGAGTTCTATTTTTTCCAGAAGGGACAAGTAGTGATGGACTGAGAGTTTTACCATTTAAGAGTACATTATTTGAATCATTTTTTGGAGAAAGTGTAAAAGATTTAACATTTGTTCAACCTGCGTCAATCAGTTATTTCGCTCCACATTCAAAAGATGCCCGCTTTTATGCTTGGTTTGGGGAAATGTCTTTTGCTAAACATTTTTTTTGGGTTTTATCTGCTAAAAATAGAGGTCATATCAAATTAAAATTTTACCCTGCACTTAAAGTCAATAAATTCAATAATAGAAAACAATTGACCGATGCTTGCTTTTTTGAAGTACGAGAAGGCTTTATGCGTCAGTTAAAGGAGATAAAAGGTTATTAAGGCTCAACTCAAAGTCGTCAGCATCCCAGATCTCATTTCCGATTGCTATAAAGTCTGAGTACTTTAAAAGAGCTTTTACTGTTATTTGATCAAGGTTCCCTTCTGCAACAATGGGAATTTCAATTACTTCCGACCACCATTCAAAAGTTTCAATTGAAGCTTTTTCTTCATTACCAAATTTGGTTTCAGCAAGTGGACCTATTGATACGTAATCTGCACCATTTTCTGCTGCTATGATCGCTTGATGTTTAGAGTGACCGCAGAATACTCCAATTATGTAATCTGAACCAAGTTCTTGCCGAACTTTTGCAATTGAGTGACCACCATCTGTCAGATGTACACCATGTAATCCTAATTGAGTTACTATTTTGTAATGATTTTCAATTAAAAGCGGTATATTCCAGTTATCTAAAAGTTTTTTTACTAGGACTGTAGTTTCCATAATTTCTTTGTCTTTTGTAGATGAGAGGCGTAAACGGACACAGGAAATTTTATTTTTTTCGATAACTTTTTGTAATTTTTGTAAAAATTTCTCTAAATTAGTTATCGGGGGTGTTATCAGGTAGATTTCTGGTAAAGCTGAGTTGAACATAGAGGTTCTCCAATTTAGTGGGGAATAGTAACAGTGAACAAAATACTAATACTACTGTATACTTTTTTACAATTGTATCCAAAAGGTTTTGTTTGAAGAGGTAAGATATTGAAAACTAACCAGTCATTAGCGGAACGTACAAATCATCGTCAACCCATAATAATTCTAGTGGATCCACAACTCGGCGAAAATATAGGGTCAGCTGCTCGAGGAATGTGGAACTTTGGTTTAAAATATCTGAGACTTGTTAATCCCAGGGATGGTTGGCCTAACAGTAAGGCAACAGCTTTGGCTTCAGGTGGAGGTGTGGTTCTTGATAATGTAAAGGTTTATTCCAAATTAGAAGAAGCGGTTGAAGATTTAGATTATATATTTGCCACAACAGCCCGTCATCGTGATTTGGATAAAGAGGTTATTTCCCTTGAGCATGCTATCAAAAGGGCTCACAGCAAAGGCAAGCTTGGTTTGAAAGTAGGTGTATTATTTGGACCTGAGAGAGCTGGCCTTGAAAATAAACATATTGCTATTGCAAATAGCTTGATTTCAATACCTGTTAATCCTGAGTATGGATCACTTAACCTAGGCCAGTCAGTGCTTCTTACATCGTATGAGTGGACAAAAAATAATCTAAATAAGGAAGAAGTTAAAGCTTTTGAGCATGAGGTTGCCAGTCATAGCGAAATTCAAAAGTTATATGAACACTATTTAGAGAGACTTGATGAATCTGGTTTCTTTTTTCCGTTGACTAAAGCGGAGCCAATGAAAATAAACTTACGAAACATGTTTAGCCGACTGCCGTTGACAAAAGCTGATGTTAAAATTTTTTATGGTATACTGAGACAGTTTGTTAAGTGGAAAAATAAGATATGATTAGGTAAGGGAATATAAGATATAAAAAATTTCACTTAATTGAGTAGAGAGTATGATGAAAAAAGGTTTTGTGTTTGAAGAGATTGGTCCTGAAGAAAAAGCTAGTTCTGATAATGGGCAGGTAATTAAACCTGGGATTTTAAGTAGATCAAAAAACAATAAACTTAATAAAATGATCTTTTTTTATCTGATTTCGTTACTTACATTAGTTTTTTTAATGATACTCTTGGGAGGTTTGACCCGCTTAACTGATTCAGGTTTGTCTATTACTGAATGGAAGCCATTGACTGGAGTTATCCCACCATTAAATGTAACTTCCTGGTTAAATGAATTCTTAAAATATAGTGAGACCTCAGAGTTTAAATTACAAAATATTAATATGAGCTTGGAGGAGTTTAAAGTTATCTATTATTGGGAATGGGCCCATAGGCAGTTAGGTAGATTAATTGGTTTAGTTTGGTTTCTAGGGTTCTTTTTGTTTTTAGTATGGCACAAGGTTTCTGCTTCTTGGAGGACAAGGTTTCTTATATTAGGTGTTCTAATTGGTGTGCAGGGCTTTCTAGGTTGGTGGATGGTTTCTTCAGGTTTGGAGAATATGATGGTTGATGTGGCATCTTATAGATTGGCAGTTCATCTAACTACCGCGTTTACTATATTTGGTTTAATTTTTTGGTACACTTTAAAATCTTCTCGAACAGAGGCAGATCTTATACAATCTCAACGATACTCTAATAAAAAGTTAAAGATTTTGATCTCTGGATTACTATACCTTTTATACATTCAAATTTTTCTTGGTGGATTAGTAGCAGGCATTGATGCTGGTACAAGCTATACTGATTGGCCGTTGATGGGAGGTGAGGTATTCCCTTCACTTGCGTTTGAGTTTCAACCTATCTGGATTAATTTTTTAGAGTCAGAGGCATTAGTTCAATTTAACCATCGTGTTGTTGGATATATTATTGCGATTTTAACCTTCTACATTTGGTTGAAATCCCGATACTTGGGTAACAAAAAGTTAAGGGTTTTCTATACTATGACCCTTATAGCTATATTTTTACAGATCCTTTTAGGAGTTATTACGGTTAGGTACGCGGCGCCTTGGCACTTAGCAATAGTTCATCAGTTTGGTGCGATTGTTCTAGTCTCAATTGTACTTAAGTCAAGATTTGAAACAATGTTCCCTAGTTTTCAATCGGTTAGAGGATAATGGTGTGAGCCATAGTTTGAGGTAACTGTGCGGTTAGCACATCGTCGCTATCTGCTACGAATGGGTTTAAAGAGCCTAAACATAACTAGATTATAGAGTTATTTTTCTGCTGATGCTAATTTGAACGAAAGTGATAAAAAGACGATTCCAGAGACCTGGTTGAACCATACTTGCGTCCTTGGGAGAACTTTTTAGCCACTCTCTCAAAGAGCCCGCTGTAACCGCCAACAGACCGAAGATAAATAGTGTAACCACAACCGTTAGGCTTCAAGTTGATAAAATTGAGTGATAATTGATCCATTTTTTGATATAACAAACTGAGACAAGAAAGCTAACAAGAAGATTGTAATTTTTTGGATTGACTATGCAAAGCGTAAATTCACGAAAGAAATGCCTTGATACCGTCTTATAACATGATTGCTTATTTATGACTTATTTGCAGAATTACATAGCCTTTAACCGGACTATTTGAACTATTTCATCCTTATGACAGGCTTCATGGAGTTTAAAGTCTCTAGATCCAAGTGACACATTATTTTATGTTGATCAGAGATTACTTTGTAATGAGGTAACTGTGTTTCACACAAATCTTTCCCAGCTTTTTCTTTCCATCTGCATCGAGTTTGAAACGGGCATCCCGTTGGAGGATTTATAGCTGAGGGTACGTCGCCTTCTAACACGATATGTTCTTTTACTACTTGTGTATCAGCAATTGGAACTGCACTTAGCAATGCTTCGGTGTATGGCTGATAAGGTGGCGAGAACACTTCGTCTGTTGTGCCAATTTCTACAATATAACCCAGGTACATGACCATTACCCTATCCGATAAATAACGCACGATACTTAAATCGTGTGAAATAAATAACAAGGTAGTTTTATTTTCCCTTTGTATTTCCATTAAGAGGTCTGTTACGGCGGCTTGAACAGATACATCTAATGCTGAAACTGGTTCGTCTGCTACCACAACATTCGCGTCGCCTGAAAATGCACGTGCTATTCCAACTCGCTGTTTCTGACCTCCTGATAGTTGCCTTGGCATTCGCGTGGCAAACTCTCTGGGTAATTTAACTAAGTCTAGTAATTTAAGCATTCTTTGGTAACGTTCAGCATCATTTTTTCCATAACGAAATACCTCTAATGCTCGTATGATTTGTCGACCAACTGACATAGATGGATTTAAGGTATCGAAGGGGTTTTGAAAAACCATTTGAATATTAGAAATAGTAGAAGTATCTCTCTTTTCAATTGGTATATTTTCTACGTTTTCTCCGTCTAGGTTAACTTTACCACTAGTTGCAGTCTCAAGCCCCATTAATACCTTGGCTAAGGTTGATTTCCCACACCCAGACTCTCCAACTATAGCCAGTGTTTCACTCTCTCTTGCTTCAAAAGAAAGTGTCTCATTGGCTTTTACAACTTTCCTGTTGTTTCCTGCAAAAAGTGCGTTTGCGTTGACTTCGTAGTACTTTTTTAATTGATCAACTTTTAGAACAACTCTTCCTAGATCTGCTTTTTGGGTTCGAGTACTTTGTTCAGGTAAGGTGTCCCAATCTATCTTATCAATTCGTACACACCTAGAACTGTGTGCTTCGTTTGATTCAAGATTCTCCATATTTATTTTATCGGTATTACATGACCCTTCAACGAAGTAATTGCATCTTGGACCAAAATTACAGCCAAAGGGCCTTTCATGGGGAAGTGGAAAGTTCCCAGGAATAGAAACTAAAGGCCGTGAGGTTTTGTCGGCCCCCGGCAATGGTATGGATCTAAATAAAGCTTGTGTGTAAGGATGACGCATTTTATCAAAGACTTCGTTAATTTCACCAGTTTCGACTGCCTCACCTGAGTACATCACACATATCTTATCACAAGTTTCTAAAATGAGGCCAAGATTGTGAGAAATAAATAACATGGAAGTTCCATACTTTTTGCCTAACTCTTTAACTAGTTCTATTACGGCCGCTTCTACAGTTACGTCTAAAGCTGTTGTTGGCTCATCCAGTATAAGAAGTGATGGTTTGGACATAAGTGCCATTGCTATAACAATTCTTTGTTGCTGGCCTCCTGAAAGTTGATGTGGATAACTATTCAGAATCCTTTCTGGATCTGGTAGCTTTACATCAACTACAACTTCTAGTGCCCTCTCATATGCCTCTGTCTTTGATAACCCTTCATGGATGATAGGTACTTCCATTAATTGTTGAGCAACCTTCATAGATGGGTTTAATGAGGCCATAGGTTCCTGGTAGATCATTGCTATTTCAGAACCTCTGATTTTCTGCAACTCTTGAGAATTCATTTCATTTAAATTTTGACCTTTGAAGTTAATAGTGCCGTTTACAATGCGTCCGTTAACACCCAAATCCTGCATTATCCCTAGTGCAACAGTGGACTTCCCACATCCACTTTCCCCTACTAACCCGAGTGCTTGCCCTGGTAGCATCGTACACGAAAAGTCCATAACTGCTGGAATTTCCCGTAAGCGTGTAAAGAAACTTATGGAAAGATTTTTTATTTCAAGAATTGGACTACTAGATTTTAGCTGATTTTTTGACATATCTTTCCTTTTAATCTTTTAGAGATTCCTCTCTTAGTCCGTCTGCTAGTAAGTTAAGTCCTAAAACTAAACTCATTAGAGAGAACGCTGGCACAAGGGCAGGGTGAGGGTAAATGCTTAATAAACGGCGTCCTGAGTTAATTGTTGTGCCCCAGTCAGAGCTCTCTGGTGAAAGACCAAGACCAAAGAAGCCTAATGTTCCTAATAGTATCGTGGTATATCCAATACGTAGACAAAAATCTACAATTAATGGTCCTCTAGCATTCGGTAAGATTTCCCAAAGCATAATATACCAAGGCCCTTCCCCTCGGGTTTGTCCTGCAGCGACATAATCACGAGTTTTTATATCTAGTACAATTCCCCGTACTATCCTAAAAACTGTAGGGGAGTTAACAAAAACTACTGAGACAAAGACAATTAAGATATTTGGATCTATTGATATCAAACCCAAAGGATCTGCATCCCAAGCGAGACCGAGATACAACCATCCACCAAATAATACCGTAAATCCAACAAGAAAATTTCGTTTGTTTGGTTGAGTGAAGTATCTGGAGTTAAACAAAATAATTGTGAAGATAATGGGGAAAATAAATAAAATGGATGCCATTATCGTTGGGATAGTCCATGTATAGTTTCCAATTTCTATACCCGCCAACCTAATTTCGGGGGTTACTAAAAGGAAAAATAGTAAAATTACTGGAAAAGCTAAGACTAAATTAGAAATAAAGCTTAAAGTCGTATCAAAGCGGCCACCATAATAACCTGCTGGTAGGCCAAGAGTTATCCCAACCATAAAGGCAAATGCAGTTGCGGCTGGAGCGATTATTAAAACAATCCTTGATCCAAGAACTACTCTAGAAAAAACATCTCTAGCCATTCTATCACCGCCAAGGAGGTAATGTTGAAATACGCCTTCTTTACCTGCCGAACTCATAGGGTATCCTGGTAGTTTATTTTTCATACCAGAAACCTGAGTTAATGGATCATGAGTCATAATTAAGTCAGCAAATATAGCTGTAAACACCCAAAACATAACAATTCCAAATCCAATCATTCCTAGTGGACTGTCGAATAGTTTTCCATATAAACCGGTGTGTCTCTTTGAGTATATTGATATAGAGAAGGTGAGTGCCAATGATATCCAAACAGGTATAAAACGAATTAAAACTTCAACAATGATTTGGCTCCAAGATAAAGATTCCATGTTACACCTAATTTATCCGAATTCTTGGATTGAGAACTACATAACCGATATCAGAAATCAGTTGTGTCGCTAGTACGACTATCACGGCAATAACAGAACACCCTAGAAGTAAATCTATATCATTATTTGAAGCAGCTTGAACCAACACCCACCCGAAGCCTTTATAATTGAATATCGTTTCAACTATAACAACTCCATTGAGTAGCCAGGGGAATTGAAGCATAATTACCGTAAATGGGGCGATTAAAGCATTCCTCAATGCATGTTTAATGACTATTGAGGAGAAATTAACACCTTTAAGGCGAGCAGTTCGAATGTATTGTGATGTCATAACTTCTGCCATCGACGCTCTTGTCATTCGTGCAATGTAACCCATTCCGTAAAGAGAAATTGTCATAACGGGTAAAGTGAAATTAACCCAAGTAATATCATCCATTGCGGAGGTTGCCGATCCCTTAAACCATTTCAACCCAAATGCAGAAGATGAAAAAATTGCAATAAATACGATACCTGATACATACTCCGGTGTTGCAGTTGACGTAATTGAAAAAGCTGACAAAGTTCTATCTAGTTTCGAGCCTTCACGCATTCCTGAAAATATTCCAAGAAGTAATGCGGCAGGGATCATTACTAGCATAACAGTAAGCATCAGCCAGCCGGTAAGGCCCAGCCTTTTAGTCAATATGTCTAAAGCGGGTTCTTTGAAAACTGTTGAATATCCCCAATAACCTTGAAGAACACCACAATATTTTGGAGAATCTTCCATTGTCACTCCGGGCAGCTTACAGCGTCCAGTAATCTTACCATCTTTATCTGGTTCAGACACGTAGCCTGGGATAACGCCCAACCACTGAGCATAACCAACCGGCGTTGGCCTTAGGTAGCCATTTTTTTCCAAATAACTTGTGACGGCGTCATCTGACATACGAAAATTTAATTGAGTTTTTGCGAGTTTTTCTAAGTTTGGGTATAAGTTTGTGATAAAAAATACAATAAATGTCAGACACAAGGTCGTTAAAATCATAAGGCCAACTCGGCGAATTATGAACTTTACCATTTTGACCCTCAAAATAAAAGTTAGTAGCTACCCGATTTATGGATAATAAAAAAAATAATTTATATTAAAAGGGGCAGCAAAAAAATATTTGCCGCCCCCCCTTTAATTAATTGGTTTTAGCTTAACCTGCTAATCCCCATTTGTAGACTTGAGGTAGATAGGCGATATGCATATCGACTCCTGCTACACCTGGTTTGCTGTGACGGTATAGTTTGCGCCAGTAAGGTTGAAGTGTTACACCTTCATCTCTCATTATGGTTTGAAGATCTGCCATAACCACTCTACGCTCGTCAGCATTAGCAATACCGTTAGCTTTCGCAAGTAATGCATCAAACTCAGCATTAGCGAATCCAGCTTCGTTCCAAGCTTCTCCAGAACGATATGCTAGACCCAGAACTTGAGTTCCGTAAGGCCTGTGGTTCCAGTTTGTTGAACTGAATGGATATTTAGTCCAATCGTTCCAGAATGTTGAGCCAGGCATAACTGTTCGCTTAACCTTAAACCCTGCATCTCTTAACTGAGCTGCCACTGCATCCGTAGTATTTTTACGCCAATCATCATCGATTGAAACGATGTCGAACTCATGGTTTTCCATTCCAGCTTCTTTTAAAAGAGCCATCGCTCCTGCAGGATCGTGTGCAAGACCGGGAACATCTGCATATTCCGGGTGCATTGGGCCAACGTGAGTATTATCTGCTGTAGCTCCCATGCCCGCGATACCGAGCTCTAGAAGTACATTTACGTCAACTGCATGCGCAATAGCTCTACGCACTCTTACATCTGCATAAGGCTTTTTACCGTCTACTTCTGCGAGTTGGTTTGGTCTAATAACAATAGTTGAACCAGTTGCGATTTCTGATTTTTCCCAGCCAAGGCCATCCATAATATCAACAAACTCACCAACAGTTTCATAGAACATATCTACTTCATCTGCATCTGCTGCGGCTACCCATGCTGCAGGATCAGTTCCGTAATCAATAAATTCTATTCTATCAAGGTGTCCACCTTTTCCAGCAGCATAACCCCACCATTCATGGTCGTCGTTTCTTACCACAGCGCCTTTAACACCCACTTCTAAACCATCTGGCTTCATGTAACCTGTACCGATTGGGTTTGTAAGCATTGTATCAAGACTATAACTTGCAGGGCAAATAGCTGCTGGATAATCTGACATACCAGCGATAAGTGTTATGTCTGGCCCAGAACATGTAAGTTTTACTGTGTGGCTGTCAACAACTGTAATAGCACCGTCATTTGCCACTCCTGTGTCAGCGTTGATTAAAATTGCAAATCGAGCAGCCATAGAATTACCTTCTACTGACTTATCACACCAACGAGCAATGTTTCGTGCTACGTCCTCAGCAGTAAAATCGTCGCCATTGTTCCACTTTACGCCTTTTCGGACATTTAAAGTGTACTCAGTTGCGTCTGAATTTGCTGACCAACCTTCCAATAACATTGGCTTGAATGAGCCGTCTGAGTTGTACTCTGTTAGATACTCTAACCAACCCGCAGAGTATGTTGCAATTTGTGTCCAGTCATAAGTGCATGGTTCTTTCAAAGCACGTACTTCCATTTGCACTCTTAGCGTCCCACCTTTTTTTGGTGTCGCGGCGGCAGCAGGTTCTTTTGCTCCAATTAGTGCATATGCGGCAGTGGCAGTTAAGCCAAGAGCAGTTGTTCGTGATAGAAACTCTCTTCGGTCGAGTTTGCCCTCAATACACTCCTTCGCATACATATAAGCCGATTTATGGATTGGCGTTCCGTTTAGTGTTTCATTCGTCATTATATTCTCCCTAAAGGTAGTTTTAGTAAAATACCGGCAAAGTTAAGACCGGAGCTTTCGTAATATTAATTAATATAACCTAATTTATATGAAGGTTAAACCCTACACCATTGAGACTTTTCGTCAATTAAAAACGACATTTTATAGAGTTAAAAAGAATTATAAATAAGACTTTTATAGCTCTATTTAATAAATTTTATTGACATAATTTATCTTTTTTAAGAATAAAAGTTAACAAAAACTTCTAAATTAATGAGGTTAGTTATAAACCTTCCACTCCTTCATATGTTTTTTAAAAAAAGTACGTTGCCTTTTCGCGTATTGACGAGAGGCTATTATTGAATTTTCGCGTGCCACCCTTAAGTCAGTTTCTTTTTTTAAGTATGACATAAGTTGTGGAGCGCCTATAGCTTTTGAAAAGATTTTTTTTGAATCCCAATGAGTTTCCATTGCTTTTACTTCGTCGAGAACACCCAGGTTCAACATTTGATCAAACCGTTTTGTAATTTTGAGATCAAGTTCTGTTTTTGGAATATCTAAAAGTACGGTATTTACCTCCTCTAATTGCATTAAAGGTGGAGGAGTTTTGGATTGCCAGTGTACTAAACTTTCTCCAGTAGCCTCTTGAACTTCCCAGGCACGTTGAACTCTAGCTCTATTTTTTAAATCAATTTTAGCTTTAACCTGATCATCTAAGGCTAGAACCATATCCTCAAGCTCTAATTCGTTAGCTATTTCCTTAACACTGTCTTTAATTTTGGGGATTTCTGCTAATCCATTCAGAAGAGCGTTGAAATATAGTCCCGTCCCCCCAACTATTATTGGTTGGTGAGGAGTTTTTAAAACTTTCTTTAAATCTCTCAACCAATGACCAGCTGAGTAGGGTTCATTGAGTCCAATATGGCCGTACAGGAAATGATCAGCATCTAAAAGATCTTGAGTTGAAGGCCGGGCAGACAATATTTTCCAGCAATTTAAAACCTGCATAGAATCGGCATTTACTATTATTCCGCCTAGCTTATTCGCTATGGTAAGCGCTAAGTTTGATTTCCCAGACGCAGTTGGACCCGCTATTAATATAGGTTTTTCGGTATCCAGAGAATTTAAAATATCATTTATCACTTTGTCCTCATCAGAATAAATATAAATTTGGTCAGTATTTTAACAGCGTAAGACATTGAAACTTTGTAACTTTTAGGTCAAATAGAGGTTAATTAACATACCGTAAGGTTAGGATCTATCTATGAACGAACTATCTTCAACAAAAATATCTTATAAACGTGTTCTTTTAAAAATATCAGGTGAGGCATTAATGGGTGACTTAGGTTACGGCTTACACCCACCGACAGTAGAGCGAATTGCTAGAGAAATTCAAATAGTCCATAATATGGGCCTTCAGATATGTATGGTAATAGGTGGAGGAAATATTTTCCGAGGACTACAAGGTAGTGCCCAGGGTATGGAGAGAACTACAGCAGATTACATGGGCATGTTGGCAACAGTAATGAATGCTTTAGCTATGCAGTCCGCTTTTGAAGAGTTGGGTGTTCACACCAGAGTTATCTCAGCAATCCCAATGGATCAAGTTTGTGAGCCTTACATAAGAAGGCGGGCGGTCAGGCACTTGGAAAAAGGGCGTGTCTGTATTTTTGCTGCTGGAACAGGGAATCCTTATTTTACCACTGACACCGCAGCTACTCTTCGAGCGACAGAGATGAAGTGTGAAGCGATATTTAAGGGCACAAAAGTTGATGGTATTTATGACAAGGATCCTAAGAAATATTCAGATGCGATTAAGTATGACGCCATAAGTTATGATGAGGTTCTACAAAAAAGATTAGGTGTAATGGACGCGTCCTCAATAGCTTTAGCAAGAGACAATAATTTACCTATAGTTGTTTTTTCACTTGACGAAGAGGGAGGGTTTAGTGGCATCCTTTCTGGGAAAGGTTCTTTTACTATAGTTGGTGAGTCATAACTTCTATAAAAGAACAGGAATAAAGGAAAAACAAATGACAGATGATCTGATGATAGATACTGATGACTTACAGCGTAGAATGAATGGAGCAATGGCTTCATTAAAGACTGAATTTAGTTCACTTAGGACGGGTAGGGCCTCGGCTTCGATGTTAGATCCAATTCTAGTAGATGCATATGGCTCTCCTACACCTATCAATCAGTTGGGAACGGTAAATGTACCTGAACCCCGGATGTTAACGGTTAATGTTTGGGATAAAGGGTTGGTTAATAAGGTTGATAAGGCAATTAGAGAGAGTGGGTTGGGCATCAACCCCCAACTTAATGGAACAATTATAATGTTGCCAATACCAGAGCTAAATGAAGAGCGTAGAAGAGAATTAACTAAAGTTGCCTCTCAGTATGCTGAAAGTGCGAGGATATCTGTTAGAAATGTTCGTCGAGATGGAATGGAACAAATTAAAAAAGCTAAGTCGGAAGGTATGTCAGAAGACGATCAAAAGCTTTGGGAAGAGGAAGTTCAAGAGATTACTAATATCTCCATAAAGACGATTGATGAGGCCTTAGACAGTAAACAAACTGAAGTCATGAAGGTCTAGCGTTAAATTAAATCGAGCAAAGATGAGATATTAGTTAGATGATTGAACGTTAATTTTTCTCTATAAAAAGTTAGACTGGAATATTTACATGAGTGAGTTAAGCTTGCGTGTTAAAACCGCCATTATTTTAATTTTAATTTATGGGATATCAATTTTTTTTGGAGGATTACTCTTCACGCTTGTAATCCTAGTTTCTTTATTAATTTTTCTGTTTGAGTTGAAAAATATTGTTGATTTTAAAAAGAATAAAAGTTTGTTTTTTCTAGTAGCTCTTATTATTTGTTTTTCCACCTACAGTCTACATACTGTTAGAACCTTTGATGTCGAACGTTTAATATTTATCATTACTGTCGTTGTTTTTACAGATATTTTGGGTTATTTTTTTGGTAGACTGATAGGTGGCCCTAAAGTGTTGCCTTACATTAGTCCCAACAAGACCTGGTCTGGAATAGTTTTTGGTTGGTTTGGAGCGCTGGCAGTGGGTTGGATTGCTTTTCATTTTTTCCATTTTCCTTCAATCTTTATTATAATTGCTTTCCTTTTATCTGTATTTGCACAATTTGGAGATTTTTGTGAAAGCTATTTAAAAAGGCGTTCTGGAGTTAAAGACAGTTCCAATATATTACCTGGCCATGGTGGATTTTTAGATCGATTTGATGGATTAATTGGGGCAAGTTTCTTTTATGGGTTGGTATCACTTTGGGTAAGTTGAAAAATAAGAGAAAGATCTCTATTTTTGGATCAACAGGCTCTATTGGACAAAATACAGTAGAGTTAATAGCTTTAAATAGGGCTAGTTACGATGTAGTAGCATTAACTGGTGGAAGAAATATTGTAAAACTAGCGGAGCAGGCTAGACTTTTAGATGTAGACCTTGTTGTGACAGCTTTTGATGAATTATTTTGGCAACTCAAAGAGTTAATGGCAGGAACCAAAACTAAAGTTGCTGCAGGCAATAATGCTATTCTTGAAGCAAGTGATATGAGAGCAGATATTTTTGTATCTGCAATTATTGGCTTTTCTGGTTTAGAGCCCAGTATTCGTTCACTAAGGCACGGAACGGTCTTGGCTTTGGCGAATAAAGAGTCACTTGTAGTAGCTGGGACACTTCTTAAGAGTGAAAGTGCTCGTTTTAATGCAAAGATTATCCCAATTGATAGTGAGCACTCTGGGATCTTTCAACTTCTTTTTGGCAACCCTATAGAAGATGTGGAAAAAATAATTATCACAGCCTCAGGTGGAAAATTTCGAGACTGGGCTAAAGATCAGATCCGCGATGTAACCTTAACGCAAGCTTCTGAACATCCAACTTGGAGAATGGGAAAACGTATTACAATTGATTCAAATTCAATGTTTAATAAAGCCATGGAATTAATTGAAACCAAAGAGTTTTTTGAAATTGATCACAAAAAAATCGAAGTTCTTGTCCACTCTCAAAGTATTGTCCATGCATTAGTATGTTTTTGTGATGGGGGTATGTTGGCACACTTAAGTGATCATAATATGAAACACGCGATTAATTATGCTCTAAATTGGCCTTCCAGAAGAAATTCAACGGTTAAGTCTCTAGATTTAACAAAAGTTCCTCCCCTAAGTTTTGAAAATGTAAGAGAGGATATATTCCCAGCATTAAAGCTTGCGAGAGCTGTTATGGATGCAGGTGGTTTAAGAGGCACAGTTTTCAATGCAGCCAAAGAGATAGCGTTAGATCGTTTCATAAGCTCAGAGGTGAGGTTCTTGGATATGAACCTTATTGTTGAGGGAGCCCTTGATGAGCTAGAAAAACACAGTTCTATTGTGGATGTTGAACAAAACCTTGAAAATATAGTTTACTTAGATTCTATTACCCGTCGGGTTGCTAAGAATTTAATATTAAAATGAGATATCACACTAATAAAACTAAGGATACTTTAGATGGGTAATTTATTTGATGGAACGCTCGGCACAGTTTTTTATTTTATTGTTGCTCTGAGCACAATAGTTTCAATCCATGAGTATGGCCATTATATTGTTGGCCGCTGGTGCGGAGTGCACGCCGAAGTGTTTAGTATAGGATTTGGCCCTATACTCTTTTCCGCGACGGATAAAAAAGGTACTCGGTGGCAATTAGCTCTTATCCCTATGGGTGGGTATGTAAAGTTTTTAGATGATGATGTAACTAATCCAAATCTTAAATCTGCAAAGCTAACTGGTGGATTAAATGGTGCTAGTTTACCAAGAAGAGCTGCTATTATTTTTGCTGGCCCAGCCTTTAATTTTCTTTTTTCTATGTTGATTTTTTCAAGTATATTTCAATATTCTGGAGGAATTTCTGACCTGTCCATAATTGGAAAACTAAAAAATATTCCTTATCTTGAAGACACTTTCGTAGTCGGAGATCATATTTTGGAAATTGAGGACCAAGATGTAAAGGACTTTTCAAGCTTTCTAAAAGTTGCAACTACATTGAGTCCGCAAAAGTATGTCAGCTATAAGGTGCTTAGAAATAACGAGTTTATTTCGTTTAAAGGTACTTTCCCGTTTTTACCGTTAGTTGATCACTTGCAACCTAAATCTCCTGCAATCAAAGCTGGTCTTTTAGTAGGAGATTTGATTCTTGAGCTAGACGGTACGCCTGTTTACTCTTTGTCATCGGTTCAAGAATTCGTGAACGAGTCAATGGGAAGAGCGATTAAACTTAAAGTCTGGAGAAATAAGAATATTCTTGAAATAATCGTGGAGCCTAAAAGGGAGGATATTCCACTTGGAAACACTTTTGTGTCAAAATGGTTGATTGGTTTTTCTGGAGGATTGTTTTTTGAACCTGTTCGAAAGAGTGTTGGCTTTGATGAATCCTTTGCAGGTGGAGTTAAACAAACTTGGAATGTGATATCCTCCAGTATTTTTGGACTAACAAACATAATCGCTGGTACAATTAGTTCATGTAATCTCCAAGGGCCTCTAGGAATAGCAGAAGCATCAGGTGACATCGCACGACAAGGTTTTGTAGACTTTATTTGGTTTATAGGAATAATGAGTACCGCAATAGGATTGATAAATTTATTTCCTATTCCTGTTTTAGATGGTGGGCATTTAGTATTTATCGCTTTTGAAGCTATAACTCGGAGACCTTTAAATAATCATGTACAGAAATGGTTAACACTCGGGGGGGTGGGAGTGTTATTATCTTTGATGATCTTTGCTTTATCAAATGATCTTTTTTGTTAGTAATAATTAGTAATATTAGTTTTAATTTTTTTAACCCCTTTATTTTGACATACCGAAAGACTCAGTTTACAGATTAGTGATCTGCAACGATTTTAATTTTGGGGTAATGCTATTGTATAAATATATGCAAAAGAATTTATTTGCGTTCGTTAAGGCAGCCGCTTTAATAACTTTTTTATGTTATCCTGGGCTTTTGTTAGCACAGGCTTACAAGTTCTCTAAAATTGTTATTGTAGGTAATTCAAATATAGAGTCTCAAACAGTTGAAAGCTTTTTAGGATTGGATCTTTCTAAGCCTATTGAAGCTGCTTCATTAAATGGGGCATATCAAAGGGTTTTTGAGTCTGGTTTATTTAAGTCTGTAGAAATCATACCTTTAAATAATACCTTGAAAGTGGTAGTTGAAGAGTTTCCAATAATTAAATCAGTTACCTTTGAAGGTAATAAAAAATTAACACAGGAAGCGTTGAGGGAACTGATCATTTCTCGACCACGGTTTTCTTTAAGCCCATCTAAAGCTGAAAGAGATGCGGATACGATTGTGAACGCGTACAGAACTAGAGGCCTAATTGGTTCCAGTGTTACTCCAAAAATAGTTAATAGGCCTAATAACCTAGTGGATTTGGTTTTTGAAGTTGTCGAAGGAGCTGTTACTGAAGTAGAACGAGTTAGTTTTGTAGGTAATGTAGCCTATTCAGATAGACGTCTTAGAAGAATTTTGATTAGCAAACAGGCTGGTCTACTAAGAAAACTTTTCAGGAGTGATACATTCGTAGCAGACCGTGTCAGATTTGATAAAAAAATTCTCCGTGATTTTTATTCTGATAGAGGTTTTGTTGATTTTGAGGTGATCTCGACAGCGGCTGAATTGTCTCGTGATCGTGGCTCTTACTTTATGACTTTTAATATTCAAGAAGGTGAACAGTACAAATTTGGTAATGTATCCTTTTCTAGTAATGTAACGGACTTAAACCCAAAATCTTTTAACACTCTAATAAAGGTGAAGCCTGGAAATATTTATTCGCCCAGGATTGTTGATAATGAGATTAAAAAAATCGAAAATAAGATTCGAGAGCTTAACATAGATTTTATTTTAGTAGTTCCTAAGATAGTACGTAACGAAGAAAATAAAACACTTAACATAAATTTCTCTTTTGAGAAATCTTCTCCCAATTATGTTGATAGAATTAATATAGCAGGAAACAGAGTCACACGAGAACATGTAATTCGAAGGCAATTTAAATCTGTTGAGGGAGATCCTTTTAATCCTAGTGAAATCAGAAATTCAGCTGCCAGGATTAGAGCATTGGGTATATTTAAAGATGTAAATATATCAACTCGTGCGTCTAACAAGGTTTCTTCAGTTATTGTTGATGTTGGGTTGGAAGAGCAACCTACAGGTTCATTTGGTATTGGTTTTACTTATTCAAATGATGAGGGGGCGGGAGGCACTCTTAAATTAAAGGAACAAAACTTTCTTGGTCGAGGACAGTTTTTATCTTTTAGTTACTCATCACTTTCAGATTCTAACCAGGTGCACATAGATTTTTCAGAACCACAATTTCTTAATCGTGATTTAGCGTTAGGTATAAAATTGGGTAATAAAACAACTAGTCAACAGTATAGCGCATATGATTCTGCTGTTACCGAGTTCGAACCATCATTTTCATTTCCATTGTCCCTAAGAAGCAGGTTGAAAGTTAAATATAGGTATTCTGATGAAACTTTGACTTCTAAGGCGACGACTTTGTCATCAGCAATATCAAGTCAAATGGGAACAAAGCAATTAAATACTTTAGGGTACGCTTATGATCTAGACAGTAAGGTAGATGCCATAGATCCAAATGATAATGTCCTAATACGGTTTTCTCAGGATTACTCAATTCAGGATGATAACTTTAGTTATATTAAGACCAATGCATTTTTTAGGCGGCATAAAATGGTGTTTAGAGAAGAAGTTGGTCTTGTTGCTAACTTTGAGTTTGGTCATCTTCACCAAGTTGAAGGTAAGAGTAGGGTAGTGGATAGATTTAAAACTTTTACAAGGCAAATGCGAGGTTTTAAGGGAGCTGGAATTGGGCCGAGAGACAGACATTCAACAAATCAAGACCCTTTGGGAGGGCAGTATTTTGCAGTTGCTCGTTTGGAATCGGATTTTCCATTAATGATACCTGACGAATATAAAATTCGCGCTTCTATTTTTTTAGATGCTGGTTCGGTCTGGGGGCTGGATGATAGAGGTGGGACTTTAGGTGCGAACCAACCTGGTGGTATAGTTGATGATAAATTCCATTTACGGTCTACAGTGGGCGCAGGGATATTGTGGGGAACACCAATAGGTCCACTTCGGTTTGATTTCACTAAAGCGATAAAAAAATTAAGTTACGATAAGCCAGAATCATTTAATTTTAGTATTTCAACAAAATTTTAAAAATGATCAAAAAACTAAAATTATTTTTATTTTTTTCAGTTCTCTTAATGTCTGATGTAATGGCTTCAGAAGAGCTTAGAGGTAAGATTTTATATCTTAATCAGAGCCGAGTTTACTCTGAATCAGTATTTGGTAAAAACCTTGAGGAGTTGTTTCGCGGTGAATCCAACAAGTTGATAGAACAAAATCGTCGACTTACTAAAGAACTTGAGACTGAAGAACAAAGGTTGACTAATGAACGAGAAGGTATGTCTTTAGTTGAATTTAAGTTGTTGGCAGAGAATTTTAATACTCGGGTAGAGAAAGTCAGGCAGGAGCAAAAAGAAAAAAGTGATACTCTAAAATATAAATTGGAAGAGGAGAGGAAATATTTTTTTAAATCAGTTTATCCACTATTACTTGAATTGGTTTCAAAAACAAATGCAACTGGCATACTAGACTCTTCAGTTGTTATAGTGGGAAATAGTAAACTAGATGTAACAAATAAAGTTATCTTAATTATAAATGATCAATTAACTTTGACCCCTTCATTTACGATTAAGAGAATTGACTAGTATTTACTTTTCACCAGCTCTTTTATGTTGTGATTAATTTAAGCTGTTACATTCTCCAACACTAAGTTTTTAGTTATCATATTTAGATAAGAAGTTAATTTAATTTAAGTGAGGTTACAGTCGGATATGGATAAAAGTTCTGCGAATATTGAAACTATCAAAAGGATTATTCCTCATCGTTATCCATTTCTTCTAATAGATAAAGTTATTGATATCGAACCTTGTAAAAAAGCTCGTGGGATAAAAAATGTAACTATTAATGAACCACATTTTCAAGGACATTTCCCTGAGCAACCTATAATGCCAGGAATAATGATAGTGGAGGCTATGGCCCAAACTGCAGCGGTTATGGTTGGTTTTAGCAGTGAGATAGCCAATGAAAATTTTTTAGTTTATTTTTTGGCAATTGATCGATGCAAGTTTCGAAAGAAGGTTGTACCAGGAGATGTTCTAGAACTAGATGTAATTGTCGTAAGAGGAAAAATTGGTTCTAAGGTATGGAAATTTAGTGGGGTTGCGTCAGTTGATGGTTGCAAAGTGGCTGAAGCAGAATTTACAGCAATGATAGATCTAGAATCGACATGATTAGATCTGAGTACATTCATCAGGCTGCTATTATTGAAGAGGGTGCAAAAGTAGAATCTAATGTAAAGGTCGGACCTTTTTGTTATGTGGGTCCTAATGTGGTTTTAAAATCTGGGGTTATGTTAAAAAATAATGTAACTGTAGTGGGAGATACTATAGTCGGTGAGGGGACTACTGTTTTTCCATATGCAACAGTTGGAGAAATCCCCCAAGATTTAAAGTTTACTGGAGAAGCAACTAAGCTTGTTATAGGGAAGCGTAACCAAATTCGTGAAAGTGTTACGATGAATACAGGCACATCTGGAGGAGGAGGGGTTACAATAGTTGGAAATGATTGCCTCTTCATGACTGGTTCACACGTAGCTCATGACGCTCATATTGGAAATAATGTAATCATGGCCAACCAGTCTGCGGTGGCCGGACATTGCGTTATAGAGGATAATGTCATTATTGGTGGTCTGTCTGGTGTTCATCAGTTTGTCAGGATAGGACGCGGTGCAATTATTGGGGCAGTTACAATGGTTACTAATGATGTAATACCTTATGGAATGGTACAAGCTTCACGTGGAGAGTTAGAAGGGTTGAACTATGTTGGTTTAAAAAGGTCAGGGGTCTCTCGAGAAGATATTCTGGCTTTAAGGGCTGGCTATCAGATGTTAAAGCAAGGAGACGGCACATTTCAAGACCGTGCTAAAAGTTTATTAAAAGAGACTGATAGTATCTATGTGAAAGAAGTAGTTAATTTTATTTTAGGTAGCACTGATAGATCATTCTTAGTACCAGGATGAGAAAAATTATATGGAAATAGTAATAGTCTCTGGGCTAGGAAGTCTTCCATTATATTTGACAGCTAACTTAGAGTTGGCTGGGGTGTCTTTCGAAGTTTATGAAGTTGAAGGTTTTGAAAATAAAGATCTTGAAAAGTATAATCCCAAAACTTTAACATTAGAGCATTTAGGTTCATTTATCGAAAAGCTTAAACAAGCAGGGGTAAAACAGATTTGTTTTTCGGGTAGCATCACTAGACCAACTTTAAATTTTTCATTAGTTGATGAATTAACCTTACCATTAGTTCCAATTATAGTTGAAGCATTAAAGCATGGTGATGATCAGGCTCTTAGAATAGTTTTATCAATATTTGAAGACTCTGGTTTTGAAATTTTAGCTCCTCATGAAATATGTCCAGAATTGTTAATTTCTGCAGGTGTTCACAGTAAGGTTCTTCCAGACCCCTTGGATTATAGTGATGCTCTAAAGGCAGAGAAATTGATGATTGATCTTAGCCCATTAGATATTGGGCAGTCTTGCATAGTTTCCTCTGGTCAGGTGGTTGGGATCGAAAGTTCTAGTGGCACTGATATGATGTTAGAGGGTCTT
>ENA-ORXF01000100-ORXF01000100.1-marine-metagenome-genome-assembly--contig:-NODE-100-length-63193-cov-12.470942_pt1 | contig 63193 bp, 69 predicted proteins | sample MGYA00237864_ERZ511476 | MGnify/ENA primary metagenome ERZ511476 (study PRJEB26306, sample SAMN06343908) | marine metagenome | isolation source: coastal waters | place: Atlantic Ocean: West Antarctic...
ATATCAATTTCTCCAGATTGAAGAATTGTGAATCTAGCTTTTGAAGTAGTTGGAACAACTTCCATTGCTTCAGCGTCACCAAATACTGCCGCAGCTACTGCACGACAAACATCAACGTCAACGCCTCTCCAAACACCTGCATCGTCAGGAGCAGCAAAGCCCACTAGACCAGTATTTGAACCACATTTTAATAAACCTCTAGCTTTCACATCATTTAATGTGTCTGCAAACGAAGTAGAAGTTAATAGCACTAAAGATAGTGTTATTATTAAAGACTTTATATGTCTCATAATTATCGTCCTCCTGTTAATATTAGAATGAGAACATTAGCATAATTATAGTCGTATTAAACACATTAAAAATTTCACAAAGCATTGAAAATTATGAATTCTAGATCAATATCCACAATTTTTTTTTCATACTATTAAAAGTTTTATTAAATGTTATTTTTTCGTGCGACAGTTGGGCCTTATATTTATATCGAAATTTAATAAAAATTGGAATTAAATGGGGTCATAAAAATTAAAAATGTGGTATATTGTATACCAAGAATTCGTCAATGGAGAGGACCACAACAAATGTCAGAAGTAAAATCAGATATAGAAATAGCAAGAGCCGCAAAAAAGATTCATATTAGAGAAGTAGCAGCAAAAATTAATATTCCAGAAGATAATTTAATTCAATATGGTGCTGACACTGCAAAAATTGATTTTCCTTTCATAGAAAAATCTAAATCGAATAAGAGCGGGAAGCTAATATTAGTAACGGCCATATCTCCTACTCCAGCAGGAGAAGGAAAAACTACTACATCTGTAGGTCTTAGTGACGGCTTAAATAAAATTGGTAAAAAATCTATCGTTGCATTAAGAGAGCCAAGTTTAGGTCCTTGTTTTGGAATGAAAGGTGGAGCTGCTGGTGGTGGCTATGCTCAAGTTGTTCCTATGGAAGAAATCAATTTACATTTTACAGGAGATTTTCATGCAATTACCTCTGCACATAATTTACTATCTTCATTAATAGATAATCATATTTACTGGGGTAATGATTTAGAGATAGATCAAAGACGTATTACTTGGGGTCGAGTTGTGGATCTTGGGGACAGATCTCTCAGAAAAGTTAATGTTAACTTAGGGGGAATTTCTAATGGCTTTCCAAGAGAAGATAAATTTGACATCACAGTTGCTAGTGAAATTATGGCTATATTCTGTCTTGCCACTGACATTAAAGATCTTCAAAAAAGAATTGGAGATATAATTATAGCTTACAGAAGAGACAAAAAAGCTATTTATGCCAGAGACGTCAAGGCTGATGGTCCGATGACAGTTCTTCTAAAAAATGCCTTAATGCCTAATCTTGTTCAAACTCTAGAAAATAACCCTGCTATTATTCATGGCGGACCATTTGCTAATATTGCTCATGGATGTAATACGGTTATTGCTACAACAACAGCACTAAAGCTTGCTGATTATGTTGTGACTGAAGCTGGATTTGGTGCTGACTTAGGTGCAGAAAAGTTTTTAGATATTAAATGTCGTAAAGCAGGACTTGTTCCAAACGCTGTAGTTATTGTAGCAACAGTTAGGGCACTTAAATCGCACGGTGGTGTAGAGAAAGCAGAATTAAATAAAGAAAATGTTAAGGCCGTTCAAGATGGCTTCACAAACCTAGAGCAGCATATTGAAAATATAAAATCATTTGGCCTTCAACCAATTGTGGCTATTAACCACTTTACGTTAGATACTGAGGCAGAAGGTAAAGTTATAACTGATGGCTGTGATAAACTTGGAGTTAAGGCTGTTATGTGTTCTCATTGGGCAAATGGAAGTGAAGGAACTAAAGAGTTAGCTGAGGAAGTTGTTAAAATATCAGAAGCTAGTGATATCTCTAAATTTCATTATCAGTATGAAGATGATGTTCCTTTATTAGAAAAGATTAGGGCTGTAGCAAAAAATATTTATCGCGCCGACGATATCACTGTTGAAAAGAAAGTAATAGATCAATTAAAAAACTTTGAAGATGAAGGTTATGGAAAATTACCAATTTGTATTGCTAAAACTCAGTATAGTTTTTCTACTAATCCTACTCTAAGGGGAGCCCCAAAAGGATTTACTGTTCCTGTAAGAGAAGTAAAGCTCTCTGCTGGAGCCGGATTTATTGTGGTAATTACTGGTGAAATTATGACTATGCCTGGCTTACCTAGAGTGCCAAGTGCTAATAGCATAATGTTAGATGACAATGGTCTGATCCAAGGTCTATTTTAAATATAATTATAAGTTTTTGTCCATTACCATTTAAGGTATAGTTATATATAAATGTATTCTAAAACTACTAACGGTGTAATTGTTACAGTTAATCCTTATTTTCTTGATGATCAGTCCTCTCCTAATGACAATCATTATGTGTGGGCTTATAAAGTCAATATAAACAATAAAGGTAAAGAAATTTTACATTTACATCAAAGAACTTGGATAATAATTGATGGCAACGGAAGAGTTCTTCAAGTCCAAGGTGAGGGAGTTGTTGGGGAAACACCCGTGATCAAACCCGGCGAGTCATTTGAGTATACAAGTGGAACGCCTCTAAAAACTACAAGTGGAATAATGCAAGGGTACTATTCTATGACAGATAGTACTGGAGATAAATTAAAAATCGATATTCCTACTTTTTCTCTTGATAGTCCTTATGAAAAGAAAAAAATTCACTAAAACTAGATAAAATAAATGTTTGATTTTAAACCAATATCCTTAGTACTTGGATTTTTAATATGCACTACTGGTATTTTTTTAATTGCACCTCTAATCACTGAACTTATATACAAGACAGATCATTGGCAGGCCTATGCGGCTCCAATGATAGTATATCTAATCGTCGGTGGATCTTTAATTATTATCAATAAAGATACAGAGATGAAATTGAATTTAAAGGGAGCTTTTTTGCTGACCGGTTTATCATGGATAATAATGGCTCTTATTTGCTCAGTTCCATTTATGTTTGCAAAAACAAATTTAGTTTTTTCAGATGCTATATTTGAATCTGTGAGTGGAATAACGACGACAGGATCCACAGTAATCAATGGGCTGGATTTACAGCCAAAAGGCGTTTTAATATGGAGAGCTATTTTACAATGGCTTGGAGGTATAGGTATTATTGTTTTAGCAATTTCAGTACTACCTTTTTTAAAAGTTGGAGGTATGCAGTTATTTCATATGGAGGGGGACGACCCTTATGAAAAATTTTTACCTAGAATATCTGCTGTAGTTTCAAAAATATTTATTATTTATCTATTACTGACAATTATTTGTATAATTAGTTATTTTTTATTTGGTATGAGTTTATTTGATTCAATAACTCATGGTTTTACAACAATATCTACAGGTGGTTTTTCTACCCATAATGAATCATTGGCTTTTTTCAATAGCAATAAAATATTGTTAGTTTCGATATTATTTATGATTATAGGAAGCTTACCATTCATATTATTAGCTCAAATTTCAATTAAAAATCCTTTTATATTATTTCAAGATCAGCAAATTAAATTATTTATAATTATAATATTAATTCTAATTATTTCTTTATATTTTTTTATTAACGATGATATTTATAATTCAACAGCTAATAAGATTATTACTATTTCATTTAACACCATATCAATAATTACTGGAACTGGGTATGTGACTGACAATTTTGAAAATTGGGGAAATTATTCATCAATTTTATTTTTGTTAATTATGTTTATTGGGGGTTGCGCAGGTTCAACAACAGGAGGATTAAAAATATTTAGATTTCAAATACTATTTCTTTCTGTAAAAAATCATATTCGAAAACTAATAAAACCACATGGAGTATTTGCTTCAAAATTTAATGGAAAAGTTATTCCAGAGAGTAGTTTTGATTCTGTTACTAGTTTCTTTTTTGTGTATATATTATCTTTTGTATTAATTGCTTTTCTCATGTCATTCAGTGGGTATGATTTAATTACTTGTTTGTCAGCTGCAGCAACTTCACTTTCTAATGTTGGGCCTGGTTTAGGCAATATAATTGGACCTGAAGGTAATTTTAGTAGCTTAACTGATTACTCAAAATATATTCTGTGTTTAGGTATGATTTTTGGGAGATTGGAAATTTTAACACTGTTAATTCTTTTATCTCCATTTTATTGGAAAAGTTAAATGACTTCTTTAGCTATTATTTGACCTAATCTTTGCAATAACCTTTTAATTATATTATTAACTTCCGTATCTTTGTCATCTAATGAAAAACTACCAGTCAGTTTACCAAATTCATTAACCTTTATAAGTTTTGATCTTTTCTTAGAGAGAACTTGATTTGCAATTATAAAATTTAATTCTAATGACATTTCAATCCTAACGCTATTTTCTAATATTTTTTCCGATGTCTTAATTGATAATAATTCAATATCCAACTCACCATCATAACCACTGGTTTTAATACTATCTTCTAACCATTTTTGAAGAGATTTTTTAACTTTTTGAGAATAAGGACCTTCTGTACTACCCTCAAGATTTAAATTTTTTTGAACAACATCGATATAAATTTGTTCATTTGCCGGTTCATATTCTTTTATAACAGAGGCAGTTTCACAACCTGTAAGTAAATAATTAAAAGTAAAAAAATAGATTAAATATTTAGCCATTTAAGTATTCCTTTTTGTGCAATTAATCTATTTCTAGCCTGTTCAATCACAATAGATTTTTGGCTTTTGATAACCTCAGAAGTGACCTCTGATCCAATATTAGCTGGTAGACAATGCATAAAAACACATTCAGGCTTAGTTAAATCCATTAAACTTTTATTTACTTGAAATTTACTTAATTTTTTTTCTTTATCTATTGACTCAATATCATTCATTGAATTAAAAACATCTGTCATCACACAATCAGATTTTTTAATTAATTCGGCATCTAAATCAAAATAGGTTCTGATATTTTCATTTTTATTTACAGACAAAAAAGAATTATTAAAAATATCTTCATGAGTAAATATATTTAGTTTAATATCTTTGAATAAATTTAACGCTTCCACTAAGCTAAATACAATATTATTTACATCACCAAACCATGAAATAGTTAAGTTTTCAAATGTATTAAAATGTTCTTTTAAAGTGAAAATATCAGAAATAGTTTGGCAAGGATGAGATTTATCTGACAGAGCATTGATAATAGGTTTTTTAAAAAAATTGGATGCATTTATTAATTTTAAATGATTATCAGTTCTATAGACAATTGCATCTAAGTAACAACCAAATATCTCAAAAGTATCTTCAAAAGTCTCATCTCTCTGCATGTTCAATTCACTGAATTTAATATCAATGGGATTGCCACCTAACTGATATATTCCTGTTTGAAATGAAATTCTTGTTCGAGTAGAGTATTTTTCAAAAATAAGACCTAATGACTTATCTTGAAGAACTTTGTTATTTTGAATACTTAGATTTTTAGAGTATGTGAGAATGTTATCAAAATCATCTTTTGTTAGATCTGATATATCAAGAAGACGTTTCATTAGGCGACTATATAAATAAATATAAGTTTCTTCTATATAATAAATATGGATTTATAAAAATCATAATGTAATACTTAGTAATGAATAGAAATATTATAGATAAAAATGAGAATATTGACGTCTACTCAGTCATATCTACTCTGTGGAAAGGTAAAATTATAATTTTATCTTTCACTATAATATCATTTACTTTTAGTTACTTCCTATTAACAAAACATGAACCCCAATATGATTTAAAAATGAATTTTGATATAAATTTTACAAATCAACAAATCTGGAAGAACTGTAAAAGTGCAAGCAACATAGAATGTATGAATTACTATACATTCGCATCTTTAAATAGTTATCTACCACAAAAAATATTAAACATATCGGAATTTGACACCATTGCAGATAGAGCGAGCGCTTTGTGGATTTACGGTGTACCCAAAGATAGTGAGGAAAGGGTGTACCGAATTTTTAACAAAGCTAGTGAAGATCTAACAAAAGAATTCCAAAGAAAAGCCTTAATAGACTTAGATATATTTAATAAATATTCAACCTTATTTACTGAGATACAAGATCTTCCAAAAATTGATCTTTATTATGACACACAAAAAACACTTAAATTGATAGAGTTAGGGGAAAAAGCAATTGCATTTAAATTTCCAAGTATAATTGAAAAACCAGTAAAATCCAATTTTTTGATATTATTAGCAATTTTACTTGGCCCCGCATCTAGCATGATGTTTGTTTATTTCAAATATCACATGTTTGATAAAAAAAAACTTAATCTAACTAAGTAAAATTCTGAACATTATATTAGAACGAAAATTACTAGTTTAATAAAATTAATTTTTAATCACTATGTATTTCAAAAAACTGTTTATAGTTATTAATAGCAGACGGACCATCAATTATAATTTCAAGTATAATGTTTTTATACGGGTACCACCAATAAGAAAATGAACCAAAGTAGGCCCAAATTAGAAGGATAAAAAAACTATAAATAATTATCATTAGGTATATGAAATAGTCACTTTTATTAGTGCTTTTGAATAAATCTGGCATCCTCGTTAAAACAAATACTTGAATAGGGATAAAAATTAAAGCAATTCGGTCAATAAGAGCTGTAGAGGGCACAAAAGGTAATATGCAAAAAGCAAATATAGATAACCAAGCCATCCATTTCCAAATCGAAGTATTTTTAACATCTTTAAATAATTTTTTATGAAAAATTAATAACAATATAGATGGCAAAACATTCATAAAACCACGTACATATGCACCGCTCGAGGAGTAGCTTATGCTATTAAAATTATGGAGTATGTCCATGATTATATCACGAAAAAATACATAAAAAGGATAAGAAAAAATTAATAAGGATAAGCCTAAAAGTAACATATATTTTTTTGATTTAAAAAAATTAAAATGAATAAAACCAAATGGCAACATAAGCAAAGCACTAAAATGGAAAGTAAAACCAACAAATATTAATAAATAATATTTAAAATAATTAAATTTTTCCAACTGAGTCAAAGCAACCATAAATATAGCTAAAGCCAAAGACTGTCTATTATAGCCCATACCAACAACAGTTATAAAATAAGGGTATAGAATTATTAAACCTAACCACGGCCTTGGGTTATTTTTACAAAATTTAATTAAGGATAGAATAAAAATAATGCCTAAAATTAAATTAACTAAATAAGGAGTGCCATTATAATGAGCCACCAATTTGTTAATTAAAACAAAAGAAATATCTTTAATCAATGTTATGATATTATGCTCTGTGACTAATAAACCATCAGAAAAAGGTTTATCAGGTTTATAGTAAGAATTAATATAATTACCAAAATCACCACCTACACTATCTCTAAGGCCTACAAATATTATGAGTATAAATGATATTGATATCCATGAGTATTTATCTTTATTTTTAACAACAGTATTATTCGAGGAATCATCATTTACTAATGCAAACAAAGTAATAATTAAAAAAACAAAAAAATATAGAAGCATTTAATTTATTTTTTTACCTTTAGTTTTTCTAAATCTATTTTCGTATTTATAGAAATAATATCATCTGAAGTTGCAATAGGTAATCCTTGAATTTTAAATCCTTTTTTAAATAAATGTTTTATAAGATATAAAAAACCATGTTCTTTTGTAATATTACTAATTTTACCAAGCAAATTTTTATTTAACATATTTAAGATAATTTTATTATTAAAAATAAAAAAACCTATTTCTCTTTCACCGTCAACGACAGTAGAATTAATATTTTCTCTTGTTTCCTGAATATCTATAACTGAATTATTATTATCACGAATAACTTTAGTATAAGGATCTTTAACAAACCTAGTTGGAAATGTGAAATGATTATTATTAGATATATGAAATTTAACAACACTATCTATGGTATCAGATTGAATAAAAGGAATATCCCCCCAAATAACCATTAAATTTTCTGACGAATTGTAAAATTTTGATTTTTTAAAACATAATATTGAATTCCCCATACCTAATGCTGTATCCTGAACAATTAACTCAGCTCTTAATGAGCAATTCTTAAGGTGATCATTAATAAGTTTTTTTCCTTTTTTACTTACAATTATAGTTGGGCATGAGTCATATTTATTAAAAACTTCAATAATTCTAGATAAAATAGTTTTTCCATCAATAACTAATAATGTTTTAGGATAATCCAAACCCAATCTAGTGCCCTGTCCAGCAGCAGGAATTAATAATTTAATGTTATTCATGAATATGAAAAGATGACTCTTTTTTAATACCTTTCCAAATAGCCGGATAAAAATATTTAGAATTAGGCCCCATTAACAGTGACAAAACAAAAAAGATACCATTTCTCATTAAGCATCGATAAATTATAATAATCATAACCATAATATTTCTAAAAAAAGAATGATCCATGTGTTTAGAATTATTTATAAATGAATTTTTAATATAATAAAAAACTTTAGTATTACTATAAGTTCTATTTTTAACATTTGGATGAAAATGAAGGGCATTATTAACTGAAATAACATTACCAACTTTTTTTAATCTATAAAAATAATCTGTTTCTTCTCCAAATATAAAATAATTTTTATTAATATTACCTATTTTAGTTATAGCTTTTGTAGAAATTAATGCACCATTAAATAATTGAGCGTAAGGGTAAATTAAGTCAGATGTACATTTCTTTAATTCATCTAAGGTATAAATTTTTCTTTTAAATCCTATTATTTTTGGAAAATTATTAATATTAAAAATAGGTAAAGGAAAAATAAGATTATTAATATTATTATAGTCTACAACCATTGAAGAACAGCAAACATTATTATCTTGTAATAAATATTTTTCTAGAATGCTTAATGCATTTCTTTCAGGATAGCCATCATCATCCATCATCCAAACTGCATCAAAATTATTTTTAAGAGCATAATTAATACCCGTAAACCAGCCACCAGCAGATCCGATATTATCTTGAGTAATAAAATTAATGTTATTTTCTATGAGGCATGATTCTGTATTATCAGTACTACCATTATTGATAACAATAATATCATCAGGTATTCTAGCTTGATTATTTAGAAATTTTATACATCTCAATAAGAGGTTTGATCTATTATATGTAATAATTATTGCAAGTATTTTCAAGATGACATTATATTAAAAATTTAATGATTATTATATAGTTGTTGTATTTTTTTTATAACTTTTTGGCCATCATGTTGACCTAGTTTTACTTTATCTTCAAAATCATCAAGAATAATATCTAAATCCAAATCTTTAAATCCGTCATGATCATATAAAACTTGATTTTTATCAAAATTATTTTTATTTACATCATTTACAAAATTGTAATCAAATAAATCTGAGTAAGAATATTTAGTAATATTAGGTCTATTCAAATATCTATAAGCATTTTTAAGATACTCAGAGGCTATGTATATAGGACTTTCATAATCAGCCCCTATATTTGTAATAAAAATTTTTAAAGCTTTAGTATTTTTAGAAATAGTATCGGCGACTTTATCGGTCATATAAGTAGGATATAAAGAGGAATGTTGAGTACCGGGAGAATAAACAATAATATCAGCATCTCCTATAGCAATGTTAGTTTCAGGTAACAAATTAATTGAAGTGTTATGCAAATTTAAATAATTTTGTTTATCTACAAATGTAAGTTTTTCAAATATTTTTTTAGTTGGTACATTATCTAGAAGGAAAATATTCTCTAATCTAACATTAGATCTTAATTCGACAATTTCAGATTCACTATACAACATTCGGCCATCCTCTCTTAAGCCGACTAAAAATTTATTATCAAGACTATTGGGCAAAATATTTACATTTAAAGAGAATAGATTAGAAATATATTTAATAGCCATTAATAAATCGTTATTAAACTTAAAAAAAGCACCGACATAAAGACAGTTTAAAAATGAACAATCAGAAAAATTAAAATCTTTATTATTAATATTTTTAAAATGATAAATATTTTTAATAAAAATATTAATTAATTCATTTAAAGAAATTTTTAATTTTTTATCTACAATCTTAATAGGTATTAAAGATGAATCGATGTCATTAACAAAATTAGATATTTCATTTATACAAAAATTACTATTAACATCTAATGGAAATCTTAATTGAAATAGACTTAAAATATTATGAGTATCAGGTATATTCTGAGGAATAAAATTTTCTTGTACTTTTCTAATATCGGAAGGACCTAGCATATTAAAAAAATTTCTAATTACACCAGTCGATTTTCCATCATCATAAGCATTTACTATTGAGGTAATTTTAAAAATATCAGCAGATATAGCTGAATTAATGATATTACTGGCACCCCTGCCACCGTTAAAAAAAAGAATGTTAATCATAATAACTTAATGAATATGTTTAAATACAATCATAGATCATATCAAGTTTAATTTTAGCTAAAGACAAATCATAATATTCTTTTGAATTATTACGAATTTCATCTGGTGTTAAAGAATCAAAATTAAAATTTACAACAGATTTTTCTAAATCAGAATCATCAAAAGAAGATATGCCGCCATTTTTATAAATTTTGCTTAATAACAATTTATTATCTCCAACATCTTCATTATAAACTACGGGTGTACCACAGGCGAGAGATTCAGCAATTTTAGTAGGAGATGAAGCTTTTCTAGCAAAAGAGTTTTTCACAAAACATAAAGTTAAATTACAAATATTATAGTATAAAACTAAATCACTTTGTTTAGGAGAAATAAAAAAAATATCATGTTTATATAAATCAAGAATTTTATTATAGTTATTAGTAAAATATGTAAAGTCTTTACTAATTAAAATAAATTTTGCATTAGGATATTTTTTTTTAAAAAAAGAAAAATAGGATAGCATTTCATTCGGCATATAAATTTGATTTATTGAACCAAAATAACCAATTACAATTTGGTTGTCAGTAAAATTTAACTTTTTTTTAAAGTCGACTAAATGACTATTATTAACAATATTAAATTTGCTATAATCTGCACAACAAGGAATAATGTAAGTATTATTACTATTTATAACATTAGTATTAGTTAAGTGATTTTTAATATTTTCAGTTAAAACAATAGTAAAATCACTTTTTTTAAAAAAAACTAATTCTAATTTTTTAAAAAAAGAATAGATAATTTTAAAAAATAATTTATTAGTGTTCCAGGAACCATTATCAATTCTTTCATCTGCCCATAAGCCTCTGCAATCAAAAATAAATTTTTTATTAAGTAGATATTTGCATAGTAAACCACTAAGTGCTGGTAGGTGTCCTCTACAATGTATTGCATCAACTTTATAAAAAATTGATATATATAAAGGATAAAATATCAATTTAAAAAAATCTATAACTTTGATTAGAAAAAAAGATTTTTTAGTAAATTTGAGTTTAGTCCAATTAATATTTAGCTCATTTAAGTGTTCATCTAAATAATTTTTAATATTTATTTTTTCAAATGATAAAACATGAACAGTATTTTTTAGGTTAATTATCTTTATATATGGAATTATTTGGGAGTGACCTAATTGATCATTCAGTCCATCATAAGAGACATATAAAATTTTAAATTTAATTTTTTTTACCTCTAACAACAGCTGATGAATAATTTAAATATTTAATTTTTCCAGAAAAAGTTATTGTGAAATTATTATTTTTTACTAGTTTTGTAATTTTTGATATTTTTTGTGGCATATCATAATAAGGCGTTAACATATCAATAGTGTCTAAAAGGACTAATTCTTCTAATAGTTTTTTATCAATATCTTCAGGCATAGTTTTTGCAATATCAGCAATAGGGATGAAACGATTTAAAAAACCTAAATGTATTTTTTGTAAAAAAAAATTAATTCTTATAAAATACTTGATGTACTTATTAAAAAATGAATAAAGTGTATCGAATTTCATTCTTTTAGTAATTGGTCTTAAAATATATTTAGATGAAATTAATGTCCAAAATCCATTGTAAGGATAAAAGTCTAAAAATAGTAATCCATTTTGAGCAGTCTGTTGACATAGACATTTGACAGATTTAGAAATATTTGGAGTATGTTGAAGTACACCAAAGCATATCACAATATCAAATTGGCTTATATCAAAAGGTAAATCATAAATAGAAGCCTTAAAAAGAAATAGTCTTGTATCTATATATTGCTTATTATTTTCTAAATTTGCTTTAACAGCATCAGATGAATCTATTGAATAAACAACACCCTCTGTATGATTAAGAATAATATTGGTAAATCTCCCTGCTCCTGACCCTATTTCGAGTATTTTTTTATTTTTAAAATCTTCTTTTTTCAAACCTGTTTCATTAAAAAAGCGTTCAAAAGATTGTGAGAATTTTTCTGGTGTATCAATTTGAGTTTTTCTAAATTTATTCCACTGGAGACCAAAACTATTAGTATAATCAGTATCCTCAAGATAGTAGTGAATATGATTTTCTATTTTTATTGGTTTTTTTTTAAATTTGATATCCATTTTTAATAAATATTATTTTCATTAAAATCATACCATTGTTGAAAAATAATTATATCCCAAAGTAAATACTGATTGTTTTGATTTCCATATCTAAATTTATCTAATTGATTTTTAACAAGTACAGAATTTAGGACACCCTGCTCTTTTATCTTATTATCATTAAGTAGGTTTTCAATCCAATGAATTTCATCATTTAATATTGTATGAAGCGGAACGACAAAACCTTGCTTAGGTCTATCAAATAATTTTTTAGGAATATATTTTTCTAGAAGTTTTTTTAATATCACTTTACTTTGAGATCCTTTAATTTTGTAGTTAGTAGGAAGTTGCCTGCTAAATTTATAAACTTCAGTATCAAGAAAAGGTAATCTTGTTTCTAAACCTACGCTCATAGCTGCCCTGTCAGTTTTTACTAATAAATCATTAGGTAAATAGCTATCAACATCTTCCAGCATTAAATTTTCAATGTTAGTATTTAAAGAGTTTTCAAAATAAAAATCTTTTTTGTCATATAAATTATTTTTAAATAAAATATCATTTTTAGAATTAAGTGGAAAATGTTCAGAAAGTTTTTTAGCTAATTCTATTGGACCATCAGAATCCAAAGAATTTACTAAATTTTGTATTTTTGTATTTAAATATAAAGTTTTAGAAAATTTTGGATAGAGCTTTAAAAGAAAACCAACTAGGCTAATACTGTAAGGTGTTCCCAAATTAATAGTTCTTAGAATTAATAATCTGATTTTTTTAGGAATATATTTAAATACTGACCAAATAGCAGGAACACGCATATACCTTTCATAGCCACCAAATAATTCATCGCCCCCATCACCAGTTAAGGCAACAGATACAAAATTTTTAGCAAAGTTAGATAATAGTATTGTGGGAATTTGAGATGAATCTGAGAAAGGTTCACCATAAATATTTGGTATATTTTTAATTATCTCTTTTGTTTCATTGCTTGATAAAAATTTTTCATGGTGATCAGACTTAATATAATTAGCTATATCTTTAGCATATTTTGCTTCACTAAAATTGTCATTTTTGAAGCCAATTGATATTGTTGTTAACTTTTTATTATTAATTTTAGAAGCGATTGCACTAATTAAACTACTGTCAATACCACCTGATAAGAAGCAACCAATAGGAACATCAGAAATTAGTTGATCTTCTACAGCATTAGTTAGGATAGTATCTAATTTATCAGTAGATTTATCGAGGCTATCTTGTGACTTATTAATTTCATAAGGATGTCTTGAATTAAAATATTTAGATTTTGATACTTTATCTATTTTAATACTGGAAAAATCTAATTTTATTTCAATAATTTCAGACGGCATGATTTTATGAACGTCACTCCAGATTGTTAGAGGGCCAGGAATACAATTATCTTTAAAAAAATGTTTTAACGCAAGATTATTAATACGTCTTTTCTTAAATTTAAATGAATTAATATCACTTGAAAAAAATAAGTTATTATCAGATATAGAATAATATAAAGGTTTTTCTCCAAACCTATCATTAATTAAATATAATTTTTTTTCTAAGTCATTATAATATGCGAATGAATACATACCTTTTATCCGTGATAAAATTTTAGTACCAAATAACTCTAACGCCTCAAGTAAGACCTCTGTATCAGAGTAGCCCACCCAAGAATTCTCAGTTTGAGCATTTACAAGTTGAGAAATCTCATTCTTGTTGTAAATTTCACCATTAAAAACAATAGATGAATTTTTGGAATGTGAAAACATAGGCTGATTGCCACTAATACTTAAATCGATTATTGATAGCCGCGCAAATAAAAGGACAAAGTGATTATTAATAACTTCATAATGATTATTATCAGGTCCTCTTTTATCAATACAGCTAAAAAGTTCGGCTCTACTTTTAGAATTATCTAAATTAGGTAAATTAAAAAAACCTGTAAAACCACACATTATAAAGGTTTCTTAGCAGGAAATATAAATGTTGTAAAATATAAACTTAGATAGAGTGAAATAGAAACTAGGACTTTAATGTAGCTATCTAAGTTAATAAGATAATAAATGGTTAACAAGTTAAAGATAAAAAATGAAAAAAAAATTAAATATCCAACTTTCCAACTACTAAACATATAGTGAATATGGGATTGATCACCTTTAAAAATAGGTTTATTTCTTATTATTCTATAAAAAGTAACCCTAATTCCATCCAATAAAAGAAAAGAAAATAAACAAAAAATATCAAATGAATTGATAAAATTTGAAGAATAGTAAGAACTAATTAAAAGGTAAGTAATAATTGAAATAACAAGCACACCAGAATTACCAAGGAAAGTAATATTAAAAAGATTTAATAGTAAGAAGATCGTCAGAGAAAATAATAAATAATTTTCATAATAACTAATATTATCAGACTTTAAAAAAAATATTATGAATATAAATATAAATAAAAGATAACTAACTAGTAACCCATTTTGACCATCAGACATGTTGGACATGTGCATAAAACCCAAAAGAATGAAAATTGAAAGAAAAAAATTAAGATAAATATTATTAATAAAATTAAAATTAATTATTAAAGACATGTCTAATAAAAAAAAAATAATTATAGTTAAAAAACTAAATATAAATCTTAAAAAAACCTTAAGATTAAATTTGTCATCAGCAATACCAATAATCAAAAAAGTTACTAAGAAAAATATTTTAAAAATATTAAGATCTTCATAAAAACTAATAAAAAAAAAAGTAAAAAAAAAACCACCTATTAAGAAAACGTTAGAGTTAAAATTCTTAAAAATTACTTTTGAATCTCTTAAAAAAAGAAATTTAGAAAAAGCAAATGATATGAATAAATATAAAAAAATCAAAAAATATTGAGAGGACATTATAGACTTACTTTAAGAATTTTAATATAATTGTATAGCACAATATTTTCATCAAATTTAGCTGAATGTTTTTTAGAAAATAAAGAAAAATCATTAAGAGATTTATCATCTAAAAGAAGTATTTTTTTCATTCCTAAATATAGGGAATTAGTATCACGGGGATTTACTAAGAAGCCATTTTTATTGTTGATAACAAGGTTATTACATCCAGGCACATCTGAAGCAATAATAGGTCTACCAATAGACAAAGATTCTAAGAGAACCTTAGATAACCCTTCTCTGTAACTAGGCAATACAATACAATTAGCATTAGCTATATAATGACTTAAGTTAGCCTTAAAGCCTAAATAAAGAACGGGGGAATTTTTTAGTGCATTTTCAAATATACTATTGAAATTGGATTCCACATAATTATCACCACAAATTAGATACTTACATTTACCAGGAAATTCTTCTTCTAATAAAGTGCAAGATTGAATAAATTCAATAACACCTTTATTTTTTATTATTCTTGAAGGCATTAAAAAAATATTTTTATTTGGAAATTTAATAGGTGAATATTTGTATTTTTTAAGATTTATTCCGGATCCGTCAATATAAGAAATTTTATTTTTTAATTTAGAATTTAATGACAATAATAAATCAACGTCATGTTGATTATGACAAAAAATATAATCTGCATTTAACATTAATTTTAAATATAATTTTTTTACGACTATATTTAAAATATTTTTATCATTAAGAAAAATATCACCAAGTCCAGTTAAAGTAATAATAAGCTTAAAATCATAAAAAAACTTCAAAAAACAAAGAAATAAATTTGGTTTTATTGTGAAAGATAAAACAAAATCAAAAGAATATTTTTTTAAAAATTTTTTATAGTCTAAAATTGTAAATAAATTTTGAAAAAGATTATAAGAACGATCTTTGCTGTTTAAATGTAAATAATTGATTTTTTTAAATTTTATATGCTCAATAAATTTATCTTTTTTTGCGCATAAATATATTTCATATTTTTTTTGATCAGCTAATAATTTAATTAGGCTTAATCTAAAATTAAAAAGGTTATAATAATTATTACTTGTGATTAGAATTTTTTTCAAAATGTAATTTTTAAACTATTAAGTAACCTGTGAAATAAAAGTGATTTATGATGATAATAAATTAATATAATATTTATCAAAATATTAAAATTTAATCTAAAATTATGTTTATGCTCATACAAATAAGAATAACTTAAAGCATAGAAATAATTTTTTTCTACTTTATTAAGATTATTAATCTCCAAAAAAAAATTAATATTTTTACTATAAGAAAATTTTTTGGGGTAAAATTTATTTTGAAGACAAATAATAACTGAGTTTGACCTTTGATTAATAGAGTTGACTGATGAAATATTTTCTTTATTTAATCGTATTTTAACTAAATAATCCTTAACTAAAGATATTGCTTTAATATCATCATTAATAATCCTTCCCCACAATTCAAAATCTTGAGAAAAAATAAAATTTTCATTATATAAGCCAAGTTTAATTATATAATTTTTATCAAACATTACCGACGAATGAGCTATAGGATTTTTGTAAAATAATATTTTCTGTAATTTTTTTTGAATAAAATTAGGTGATCGCTTTATCAAACTATCATTATTTTTTAATAAATGAAAATACGAATAGACCATTTTAATATTTTTATTATCTTGAAATATCTGAAATTGCTTTTGCATCCTCAAAGGTAAAGATAAGTCGTCGTAATCGTTCCTCATAATTAAATTAGCATTAGCAGATAATATGCCCTTATTAAGAAGTTTGGTTAATCCCAATTTTTTTTTGTAATATTTAATAATTATAATTTTCTTAATAATATCTTCATGATAAGTTTTAATCAAAATATTATTTAACTTTTCATTTACACCATCTATAAGAATTATAATTTCATAACTAGTAAAAACTTGTTTTTTTAAAGAATTGATAGCCTGAAATATCATTTCAGTTTCTTTATGAACCGGCAATAAGACACTTATATTAATCATTTAATTATATTTTTATATTATATGCGTTATCATTTTTTTTTATAATCTAAATACCATTTAACAAAATTTTTAATACCCACTTCGACTTTAGTTTTAGGATTATATCCTAAATTTTTTTGCGCTAATGTTATATCAGCACTAGTCTTATGAACATCTCCTGGTTGTAAAGGTAAATTATTAATAATTGCTTTTTTGTTTAATTGTTTTTCTATTAAAGAAATAAAATATGTTAATCTTACTTCATTACCACACCCTAGATTATAGATCTTGAAAGGAGAATACGAGTTAGAGGAATTGATTTTAGTATTAACAGGATTACCTTTTGGTATTTTTTTCATTGCTAAAATAATGCCGTTAACAATATCATCGACATAAGTGAAATCTCTAATGTGATCTCCATTATTGTGAAGATTAATTGGTTTTCCATTTTTGATATTCTCAGTAAATTTATATAAAGCCATATCAGGTCTGCCCCAAGGGCCATATACAGTGAAAAATCTTAAGCCAGTAGTAGGTAAATTATATAAGTGACTCCAAGTATGGGCCATTAATTCATTAGTTTTTTTAGTAACAGCATAAAATTGCATCTGATGATTTGCGGCATCAGATTCTTTATAAGGGTAGGATTTATTTAAACCGTAAATTGAACTTGTTGACGCAAAAACTAAATGCTTAATCTTATGTAATGTACATAATTCAAGAATATTAAGAAAACCCTTAATATTGTAATTTAAATATTTATTAGGATATTTTAAAGAATCTCTTACTCCTGCCTGAGCTGCTAAATTAATAACTCTGTCAAATTTATATTTATTAAAAATAGAATTTGTATTTTTTTTTGAATTAATATTTATCTTGAAAAAATCAAAATTATTATTTGAGATTTCAATTAAATGTTTCAATCTTGTTTTTTTAAGATTGACATCATAGTAAGAATTCATCATATCAATACCCACAATTTCATGCCCCATGGACATTAATTTTTTTGATAGATGGAAGCCTATAAAGCCGGAGCATCCTGTGATAAGTATTTTCATTTAATTACAATGTCAGATTTTTATTTTTATTTAATTGATGATTAGAATACATTAGTAATCCTAAAGGAAAATAATAAATTACATTAACCCAGTTATTAAAAAAACTACCGTTTGGAATAAATGGAAAAAGGGTAATAAAAACACAAATTAAACTTGATAAATATAGATAGTAATATTTCATATTATTAGTATGTATTCTCGGTTTTATTTTATTTAATTTAAAAAGACTATAAATCGTGCCAAATAGCAATAATACTAAGAAGCTAAATCCAAAAATACCAACCTCAGCTAATAATTGTAAGTAGGAATTATGTGGATGGGTAGCACAACTATTTTCATATATGGGGTAGAATTGATTCGTAGGTCCAGCGCGGGCTTTTCGAACATTCCAAATATGCTTATACTCATCTCTATTACATAGCTTTCTAAATAGTTTTGGGCCTACTCCTATAGAAATATTTTTCTTAAACATATTCAATGCAGTAGTGTAGTGACCTTTATAATGTGAACTAAAATTTTTACTTTCTATAATTTGATCATATGTTTCAAAAATAATTCTATCAAAAGAATTTTTAAATATTGTTTGAGAAAAAATTGCTATTACGATTATAGAAAAAATAGACACATAAATAAAAAATTTTCTCAAACTTTTAATAAATAAGAAAAATAAAAAATTAGATATTGCGAACAAAAGAAAAGACGTTCTTTCACCACTTATAATAATGACTAATGAAGATAAAACAAAAATAAAAATTAGGGAAAAGTTTAATTTTAAGGTTTTTTGTGAATAATTGAAATATACAGTTAAACCAATTATAAGTGGATAAAAACGAGATATAAAACTCCCACTTTTTTGCTCATTACCAAAAACACCAGAATATTGGTGTTCAAAAAAATTATCATTAAAAGCCTCATAATAAACAGAAACAAAAACAACCAATAAACTTATTATAAGAATATAAAAAATATTTTTTAAAAAATAATCATTAAATTTAATTAAGAGGTATAAAAATACAAAAGGAAAAAAATAAAACCTAAAATAAAATAAAGAACTTTCTAAAGACATCAGAGGATCAGAAGAAAGAAGCGAAGAAATTAGACATATAAAATAAAATAAAATAAACAAGTAAATATATTTATTATTGTAATTAATTTTAATTTTTTTCATAAAAATTAAATATAAAAAAAATAATGAAGCTATTACGACACTTAAATCTGGTAAAAAAGGTCCTGTAATTAACATCATAGGAATCATAGTAATTAAAAATAAAATTATTTTGTCTGCTATACTAATATTCTCATCTAGCAATTTAATCATTATATTATATTTAAGAAAAAAATTTAATTTTTTTCTGTTATTAAATAGCCTCTATACTTATTAGCTTTAATATTTTTTGAAGAATAATTAAATTTTTTACATACATAATTTGCTGCTTTTATAAGACCATTAAAAGAATTAGGAGTATAATCATCAAATATAATAATATCTTTTTCCTCTTGTTTATTGGCTATTTCAATAAATTCATTTTTGACGTCAAAGTATGTATGTGACGCATCTAAAAATGCAAAATGGAATCTTTTCATATTAATTGATTTAATTACTTTATTAGCATTTCCCTCAAGAAAGATAATATAATTTTCAATTAGATCAGACCATTTTGATAATAAATCTAGTCTTGTTTTTTTTCCCTCTAGATCATCAATGCAATTCCAATAAAATTTTTTGGAATTTGGAATAATATCAATTGTATATATTTTGCCTTTTATATTTGCATCTTTTAAAGCCTTTGCCATACACAAAGAAGAGAAACCTCTAGATGTTCCTGTTTCTACAATACAAATTTCTTTATCTTTTAAAAGTTCATAATTATCATTAATATATTGTCTTAATTTTGAATAAATTAGTCTCCCATGAGCATAGCAAATTTTAGATTCTTTTATCACAACCTGAGTATGAAGAGCTAAATCATTTAACCATTTTTCATTAATCTTAAAACCTGTTTCTTTCTCATAATTATCCACTTCATCATAAACTTCACTTAATGAATTATTATATATATTCAAGTACTCTTCTTTTTTAGCCAATACAACTTTACCAAAGGGATTATTCTTTATTGATTTTGAATATATTAAATTTTTAATTAACTGATAAAAATGTTCAGTATAAATATTGGATCTCAGTTTTTTTTTTATTTTTTTTAACATCATAATGAACTAATAAAATCTACATATTTTTTAGCAGCTAAATCTATATTTATCTCATCATAATTTATTTTATTTTTATATAGATTTAAATCTCCAAAGATTAATTCTATACTATCTATAAGTTTTGAATAATCAGGTTCTGGAGAATTATAATAATCTATTAGATTATACTCATAATCCGCGTCAGACTTTACAACTATACCACCATTTGCATTAATTACAGTTTCACCAATTCCACCATTATTACAACAAACAACTGGCAAGCCACTAGCCATGGCCTCTATTTGAGTATTTCCACAAGGCTCAATCCAGGCTAAATGAATATAAATATTTGCAGTTCTGTACCATGGGCTCAATTCACTAGGAGAAATATCACCAACATTGAAAATATTTTTACCTAAATTTTTTTTTGAATTATCACCTAGCACTATTAACTTATATTCATTAGTCGATTTTACATTTATTAAATTCAATAATTTAATAGTTTCATTAAGTCTTTTGTGTTTTCTCCAGTGTGCTGAGGTAATAAGAACTTTATCATCTTTAGATATACCTAGTTTGTGACGATAATTGGATCCCTTACTATTAAATAAATCTAGAGGTACTTTATTGTGTATTACAGTATTAGGTATTGTCAATTTACCATGAAATTTTTCAACCATTTTTTTTGAAAATTCACTTATAAAAATTACACCTAAAGCTTTATCAATAGAATCGAAAATATTTTTATTTAATTTATAAGTATCTCCAGCAGTATTTTTTTTATCAAAATAAATACCATCCACTCTTAGAACAAATTTTTTATTAAAAAAATTTTTATGGTAAACAGAATAAAGTGCCACATCATAAAATGGAAGATATGGTGAACGAATTTTACAAAAATTATTTTTGATAATAGAATTACTTAATCTGTTTAAAAAAACTTTTGGACCCGCATGATAAAAATTTAAAAAAGGATAATAATCAATTGCTAATTTCATAGACTAGCGATTTCATCGACTAGTTTAGCCGTCCAATCTAGTGGGTGGTATCTTTCTTGAAATAAATTTAATGCATTATCTGATAAAATTTGTCTTTGACTTTTTGAAATTACAAGTTTTTTTAGACACTCGTACCAGCCTTGTTCACTATGAGCCAATAATCCGTAGTTTGGATTAGCTAATATTTCAAAATTACTTGGCCAAAAATCACCAATTACAGGAATGCCCAGTTGATGAAAGACAAAACATCTACCAGCGTTTGAAGTTGCTTTAAATCTAATTATATAATCATTAGTTCTTTTATTTTTACCACCGGTAATACCTCGAATGAAATTTGAAATGAAATTATTCTTTAGATTTTTTTTATCTAAGAAAAAATTATTTGTACCCGGAGATATACCAATATCGACATCTTCTAGAATCTTTTCAACATTTTCAATACTGGTCCAATTCAAATCTTCAATTGGGATATTGGGCCTACCTCTAGACCAATGACCTAAGGATTTATCATAAATTGCCTTTAGACAAATATTATGTTCTTTAGAGATTCTTTCTAAAGCATTTTTACAAGCACCCTCCATTTCCTCTAAATGTTCTAAATTTCCATGATAGCCTATATTAATTATTTTTTTATCAGTATGTATTTTACTTTTAGATTCTATTTTTTCTATTTGTGGAAATCTGAAAATATTTTTATGATAATTTAAATAGTAATCTTTTTCTTCAATTGAGCCCACAATTAAAAAATCTACATTTTTTATCATTTGTTTTCCTAAAAAACCTAAATCGCTAGGATGAACTAATCCACATTTAGAATTAGGTGAGATTTCTTTGATATTCAAAATATCTCTGTTTGTTGAATTTTTACTCAAAATATAAAAATCAAAACCTGCTTCAATAGAATTAGAGGTTTTTACGTTATGCCCCAATTCAATAACCCAAGAACTTAAATTCTCAATATATATTCTATTTGAACCAAATTTTTTGTTACCTTTATCTAAGAAAAAAAAATTCATAATTATTTATTGAATAATAATTTAATGGCTTTGTCATATTGAGAGCCAACTATATTATTTTTATGATACCTATTTATAATTTTAAGACAATTGAGTTTGAGTGTTTTATGAAATTTAATTATGTTTTGCATGCTCATTACAGGGTTTTTATCATCTATGTATAGGCCACATTTTAAATTATCTTTTTCAATTAATTCCTTAATACCCCCTGAATCAACAGTAAGTATTGGAAGGCCCGAGGACATTGCCTCCAAAATAACATTTGGAGAACAATCGTCTTCCGAAGGAAATAGAAATATATTACAGCTACGGTAATATTTTGATAATAAATTTCTATCCTTAATAGATCCCAAATATTTAATATTGGAATAATTTTTCAAATATTTTCCAAATAAAGGATCATCCTCCTGATTTCCGATAAGATAAAAAAAGAAATCTTTATTATCCTTTAAGGAATTAGCTAACTCCAAAACTCTAAATAAACCTTTTTTGGGTGATGGGCTTGCTGAGATATTAAGTATTCTCCATTTACCCTTTAACTCTATTTTTTTACCATTTGGATTAAAAATAGAAGTATCAACTCCATTATTAAAAATTAAAGAATTAGTAGGATTAATAGTGGGAGTTTTACCAAAAATTGAATTATGCCCTTTTTCCCAAGAATTTTTTGAATAATTAGATTGATAAATTGTTAAATGTGAAATCTTATTTAAATTTTTTATAGTTTTATCATAGCCATATACTTTACATATGACTTGGTAAATACCATCTAATCTATGAATTATTTTTATATTGGGATTTTTTTTTATAAGATTTGATACATGTTTCTCATATGATTTATTTTCAAAAAAATGACGCCTGAATAAAATGTCACTAGGTAATTTGAATAAGTAAAAAATAAAAATGAATAATCTATGATATTTTGGAAAAGCCCAAAGTACTAATTGGAAAAAATGGAAATTTTTAAGATTCAAGTCTTTGTATGTCCAATGCGATCCCCCATTCATTATTATGCACACATCGATTGCAGGTAAGTTTTTGTCAGACAAACTAAAAATATTATAATCAGCATTATTTTTAAAATAGCTGTAGATCAAAGGAGGGAATGAATTGCCAAGATATTTTTTAATAAAAGGTATCTTATAATCTATATAGATATTAATTAATTTTTTTGACATTTTTATTTTTAGTGGAAGCTATCAGATTGTAATTTTCATTATTTAAATTTAATTTATTAGTTTTATTTTTTTTCATATATTTTCTATATTTTGATAGCGTTAAGTTGTGAAATCATAAATTTTTTAATGGATTAATAAAATAATTGCTCCTACAACTGCTTATAAAAATTAATAATATCAATTATATCTATTCCATAGGTCCTTATACCAATTAATGTACTTAGGGTATGCAACCTCTAATGGATTTTTAGGTTCAAAGCCTAGTAGCTTTTTAGCTTTAGATATATCTAGGGTTCCTCGAGTAGGTGTGAATGGTTCTTTTTCCAAATATTCAATTTTTAAACCACTGAAATTCTCTTTTACTATTTCCACCATATCATTAATCGACCTTGAATCACCATATGTTAAATTAAATATCTGATTTCTAGATTTTTCATTCTCTATTACTAATTTTATTCCCTGAACTAAATCTTCAATATAAGTAAAATCTAATTTTTCACTTGCATCCCCTTTAATGGTTAAAGGGAGGTCCATTAATGCATTTTCAATAAAAATTTGACCCACTCTTCTGCTTACGCATCTTTCACCGTAGAGAGCGGATGGCCTGACGATAGTATAAGGAGTATTAAAAACATTAGCGTGTGATTTTACAATTAACTCTCCGGCATATTTTAAGCTTCCGTAGATGCCTACTGGATCACATGTAGTTTCTTCACTGACAATGTTTTCTTTAAACTCTCCATAGACCATACTTGAGGAAAAATAAATAAAATGTTCAATTCTATTTTTTGTAGCATCAAGTGCATTTTCTAAAGTTCTGAGACTATGGTCAAAAGTTGAAAATGGATCTTTAGTAGATCTATTGGCATGAGAAACTGCTGCTAATTGAATTAAAATGTCAGGCTTGAAATCATTGATAGCTCTCGTTAAAACGTGGTAATCTCTTGCATCGATTATTAAAAGATTGATGTTGTTTTCTCTAATAGCTGTCATTCTATCATCAAGAATGAACTTAGATAAACCAGGATTAGGAACGTTATCAGAGTTAGATACAATACTATTATGATTATTTACAGCTAAACTATCTATTATTAATATCTCATAATTATCTTGGATCAATTCTAATGCAATATTATGGCCTATAAAACCGGCACCACCAACTAAGCAAATTCTTTTTTTTTTCATTTGAGATAGTTAGTTAATATATATAAAAAAAATCTTAATGGAATTAGTAATATCTAATTTTAACTTTTTTGTTTAATTTGACAGATTGAATTGCTGAGAAGGAAATAGCCATTGAATTACATATATCTTTAAAGGTTACTAGAGATAAGTCATTCTTTTCAGATATCACATTATCTACAAACTTATCAATTATTAAGTGCCTATTATCCTTAAATGGATAAGGGAGATTAACATCGATTATAGGGTTAGCTTTATTCTCATTAATTATAAACGAATCATCATACTGGTGGATAAAGCTCTTATTTTTGGAGTATAATTTAAGAGAATGAAAGTGTGGATGAATGCAAAGTCCATGGGCATTAATTTTTACAATCAGCCCATTATCAAAAAATAAATTAATTGAACTGAATGTTTCAGATTTAATCATTTTTGATGATGCTCCAATCCTGTTAGCAACACTTAAAACATGAGTTGGTTTTTTATCTAAGAGCCAGATAGTTAAATCAATAAGATGGATAGAGGCACCCAAAATAATAGAGTATTCATCAATTTTCGATCTCCAACCTTTTAACTTATGGGCTCTTCCCCAAAAATAATCAGATTCAATATAATAAATATCTTTAAAAGATTTTTTTAAAATCATTTTTTTCAAGAGATTGAATCTAGGGCTTACTCTCAAAACCATATTAGATGAGATCTTAATATTTGGTTTTTTATTTAATAAAGTGACAATCTTAGATAATTGTATTTGATTAAGGCAGATAGGCTTTTCTACAAAAATATGTTTATTATATTTGATTGCTTGAAGAATATGTTCAAAGTGATAGTCATCATTACTAGCTATAGAGACTAATTCAATCGATCTATCTTCAAAAATATCATTTGAATTTAATGAGGCTTTTACATTCGGATAAATTTTTCTAAAATTTTTTAGAGTATTTTTATTAAAATCACAAATTGAAGTGATATTTGTATATTTATTTTTTTCAAAGGCTTTTATATGATGAGCACCGACACCTAGACCTATTATTCCTACATTCATTAACTTTTTTTTAATCATTACTCATTAACAATCTTTGAAAATTTTGAACCATATATCTTAATTATAGATTTATATGGAATATTATTCATATTATATTTAGAATTTACTAAGAATTTTTTAAAATCTAAAAAATTTTTCTTTGTATCGATTGCTAAGCTTATTAATGAATGATTTTCTTTATCTTTAAAATTCTTAATATTAAAATATTTATGGTTATTGTAATAATGTTCAGTTACATTTTCTTTTTCAGCATTTGACTTTATTAAATATATAGATTTAAGAAATTTTTTAGATCTTAGAATTTCTACTGTTTGACCAATAGGAAATGATCTTGGAAATTTATTTGTTATAAGATCATAATTATCGGAATTATATAAAGTAATAGCCTTATCTACTATTCTATGATCAATCATAGGACTGTCAGCACAAATTCTTAAAAATGAATTAAACTTATAGTGTTTTAATAATTCCATATACCGTTCAGTGACATTATTTAGATCACCCCTAAAACATTTAATATTATTTTTGATACAATAATTATGTATCGGATCATCAGATTTTTTTGTAGAAGTAGCAATAATTATAATATTTTTATATTTAGAAAAACTAAGTCTATAAATAATATAATCTAGTATTGTTATATCTTTAACTTTTAACAAGACTTTGCCTGGAAGTCTTTTTGAATTCATTCTTGCTTGAATTATGATGTTCATTTTAAATTAAAATTATTTTTTAAAAATACTTTCTTCAACAGCTTGGACTAAAATATGAATTAGGCAGATATGACATTCTTGAATGAATGCTGTTTTATTTGATGGAACTATTACGCTATAATCACAGTGTTTAACCGCTATACCTCCATCATTGCCCAAAAAACCAATTGTCTTTAATTTCATTTTTTTCGCTATTTTTAAGACCTCAATAATATTTTTTGATTTGCCAGAAGTACTAAATACTATGAGAGAGTCATTTTTATGCCCAAAAGCTTCAACACCTCTCGAAAACAATGAGGTAAATTCAAAATCATTAGTATGGGCTGTTATAGTTGGTGATTCTACACCCAAGGTAATACTTGGAATTGGACCTCTAATAAAATTTTTATTCAATCTGACCATAAACTCTGCAGTCATATGCTGTGCATCAGATGAAGATCCACCATTTCCACAAGTCAAAATTTTTCCCTTACTGGATATAGACTTTGAAACTACTTTGATTATTTTTACAATTTTTTTTCTAAGTTTTAGATTATTCAATAGATAATTTTTAGTATTAATAGTTCCTTCTAAATGATTAACGATTAGTTTTTCGATCATATCCATTTATAATTCTATATCTACAAAATCGCTATTTAGTTTTAATGTAATGTCTACAACAATATTATTTGTATTTTTAAACTCATATATTTTTTTTGAAAAATTTTTTAATAAGCTGTTATGAGGTACTAAAAAAATTATGATCGAATATTTTTTTAGTATTAGGATTTTTTTTTCAATAAATAAGTGTTTGTATTTTTTTTCTAAATCATTTTTATTTACTAGAGGATCATAAATTTCAATATTTTTATATTTTTTCTTTAGAGCATCTATAACTTCAAATGATTTAGAGTTCCTTAGGTCACTCACATTTTCCTTAAAAGTTAAACCTAAACATAAAACATTTGCAGTATTTCCAATTTTTTTTAGGGTAGCTAACTTTTGTATACTTTTTACGATATGTTGAGGCATATAATTATTTATAGATCTGCCTGAAATTAAAAATTTTGGCTCATATCCATTTTTTTTTGATATATGTGTAAGATAATAAGGGTCTACACCAATACAATGTCCTCCCACTAAGCCAGGTTTAAAATTTAAAAAATTCCATTTTGATGATGCCGCTTCCAGAACTTCCTTTGTAGAAATATTCATTTTACTAAAAATAATTGAGAGCTCATTCATAAAAGCAATGTTAAGATCTCTTTGTGTATTTTCAATAACTTTGGCTGCTTCTGCTACTTCAATAGTAGAAGATAAGTGCAGTCCAGCTTTAATTATTTTTCCATATAATAATTTTAATTTTTTTAAAGTTTTGGAATCTGACGCACTAATTACTTTTTTAATTGAACTTAAAGTGTGTATCTTATCTCCAGGATTAATTCTTTCAGGACTATAGCCAAAAAAATAATCCCTGTTTGCTTTTAATTTAGAATATTTACTTACAACTGGCATACAGTCATTTCTTGTACATCCAGGATAAACAGTTGATTCAATAACCACTATATCATTTTTTTTAATTAACTTTCCTACAGTTTTGCATGCATTAATGAGTATAGATATATCGGGCTTGAATTTTGAATCTATGGGAGTGGGTACAGCAATTATATATATATTGCAGCCTTTTATTTCATTATAGTCTGAAGTTAATTGTAAATTTTTTGTAATTATATTCCCTTCAGTTTCTAAATTATCATCATAATTTTCTGAAAGATTTTTAATTCTTTTAATACTTAAATCATAGCCAACTACATTGAACGATTTACTAAATTCTAATGCCAGAGGAAGACCGACATAACCTAAACCAATAATGCATATTTTGTTTCTCATATTAGAATTTTGTATCTGCCATCAAGCTCGTCTCTAAATTTATAAATAAATACTTTGTAGTAATTTAACTCTCCATCAAATTTAGCAAATAGAGTTGATTTTTCTAAGATTTTAAATTTTTTCAAATTATGTATTTAATTTTTTTCAATATAGATAGATTGACTAGGAAATGCAAATGATACATTTTTAGATTCAACAATTTCTTTAATATTAAAGCCTAATTGCTCTTTAACTTCTAAATAATCTTTCCATACTTTCGTTTTAGTAAAGCAATATACTAATATATCAATTGAACTATCATTGAACTTTTCTAATCTTACAAAACAGTTATAGTTTTCATTAACAATAAAATTTTCATTTGATGTAATATAATTATTAATTGCATTAATTATATCTTTTATCTGCTCTAAACTAGCTTTGTATTCTAGGCCTATGATCCATGAAATTCTTCTGTGATTTCTCTCTGTGTAATTAATAATTGGCAGTTCAGCAAAAATATAATTAGGTATAGATATAGGCGTTGAGTCAAACTTTCTTATTTTAGTTGAACGGAAGCCAATATGTTCAACGGTACCTTCTGCATGTCCGGGAATACTAATAACGTCACCTAAAGTAAAACTTCTTTCCATTAATATCAAAATACCTGAAATTAAATTTTTAAACATGTCCTGTGCTCCAAGAGCAACCGCAACTCCAAATAAACCCAATCCTGCAATGACTGGGCCAATTTTAATGCCCCAAACATCTAAAGTTGCAACTATTCCTAAAAATAGCACTAAGTATTTTAAAGACTTTAAGAGCCAGACAACTAAAGCCTTTGATATTAGTTTTTCAACTTTATTGAATAGATTGCTTAAAGGATCAACGGCTTGATGTATTAGCCAAAAAACAAAAATTGTAGCAAGGGTTTTATTGATTTTTTGTAAATAAATTCCTAGAGCTGAGTCAATTTCTACATAAAGAGTCACAAATAAAAAAGCAAAAACAATTGGTAAAAATTTTAAAGGAGATACTAATGAATCAAAAAGGTTATCATCAATTTTAGTACCTGTTTTATTAACGATTTTTTTTATTTTATTAAGTACAAATTTAGCAAATAAACCTCTGACTGAGATTGCTATAACTATTATTAATAAGGTAACACCTAAATCAAATAACTTTAAACCGAAAACGCCTGTTTCAAAAACTTGCAAAATAGAACTATAAAATACTTCGAATATTTCCATTGCCTATTCTTAACATAATTATTGTAATTTAATAAAAAAAAAGGCCGCATAGTGCGACCTTTTTATAATTTATCTTTGATAATAATTTACATCATTCCAGGCATGCCGCCGCCCATGCCGCCCATGCCGCCCATATCAGGCATTCCGCCGCCACTGGCCTTATCATCGGGCTTGTCTGTAATCATTACCTCTGTTGTTGTAAGAAGTCCTGCAACTGAAGCTGCATCGATTAAAGCAGTTCTAACTACTTTTGTTGGATCAATAATACCAGCCTTAACTAGATCACGAAACTTACCACTTTGAGCATCAAAGCCATATGTTGTATCTTTGCTTTCTGATATTTTGCCAGCTATAACACCGCCATCGTGACCAGCATTTTGAGCTATTTGTTTTAAAGGAGCTGATAATGCTTTTCTCACTATATCAACACCTACTCTTTGATCATCATTATCTACTTTTACTTTAGATAATACAGCAGTTGCATAAAGAAGAGCCGTACCGCCACCTGGAAGAATTCCTTCTTCAACTGCAGCACGAGTAGCATGCATAGCATCCTCTACTCTGTCTTTCTTTTCTTTAACTTCAACTTCTGAAGCTCCACCAACTTTAATAACAGCAACACCGCCAGCTAATTTAGCAAGACGTTCTTGAAGTTTTTCACGGTCATAATCTGAAGAAGTCTCGTCGATTTGCTTTCTAATTTGATCGCATCTACTTTCGATATCTTTTTTCTTTCCAGCACCACCAACAATAGTTGTATTTTCTTTATCAATAACTATTCTTTTAGCTTTTCCAAGCATATCCATAGTGACTGTCTCAAGTTTGATACCTAGGTCTTCACTAATAACCTGACCACCAGTTAAGATAGAAATATCTTCTAACATAGCTTTTCTTCTATCACCAAAACCGGGAGCCTTAACAGCTGCTATCTTTAATCCACCACGAAGTTTATTAACAACAAGCGTAGCGAGAGCTTCTCCTTCAACATCTTCTGATATAATAAGAAGAGGCTTAGTAGACTGAACAACTGACTCTAAAAGTGGAAGCATTGGCTGAAGACTTGAAAGTTTTTTTTCATGAAGAAGGATTAAGCAATCTTCTAATTCAACTTTCATTTTTTCACCATTAGTTACAAAATAAGGACTTAGATAACCACGATCAAACATCATACCTTCAACAACATCAAGTTCTGTGTCATTGCTTTTTGATTCTTCGACAGTAATAACTCCTTCTTTGCCAACTTTTTGCATTGCATGAGCAATCATCTTACCAACTTCCGCATCACCGTTTGATGCGATAGTTCCTACTTGCTCAACTTCTTTTTCACCTTTGACAGGTTTTGAGTTCTTTTGTAATTCTGCTACAACAGCGTCTACTGCAGCGTCCATACCTCTTTTAAGGTCCATAGGGTTCATACCTGCTGCAACTGCTTTAAAGCCTTCTGTAGCTAATGACTGACAAAGAACTGTTGAAGTTGTGGTTCCGTCTCCTGCTTGATCGTTAGTTTTGCTTGCTACTTCTTTAATCATTTGAGCGCCCATATTTTCAAATTTATCAGTTAGCTCTATTTCTTTCGCTACTGACACACCATCTTTTGTTGTTCTTGGAGAACCAAATGATTTATCAATAACTACGTTTCTACCCTTAGGGCCTAATGTAACTTTAACTGCATCAGCTAATACATTGATACCATTAAGCATTTTTGCTCTAGCTTCTGTGCCAAATTGAATTAATTTTCCTGCCATAATATTTCTATAACCTCCCGATTACTTTTCAATAATTCCCATAATGTCGGATTCTTTCATGATTAGTAATTCCTTACCATCAATCTTAACTTCAGTTCCAGACCATTTTCCAAAAAGAATTCTATTCCCTTTTTTTACGTCTAGAGGAACTAGTTGTCCCGCTTCATTTCTTGCGCCACTTCCTGCTGCTACAACTTTGCCTTCCATAGGCTTTTCTTGTGCAGTGTCTGGAATAATGATGCCGCCTTTTGATCGATCTTCTGCGCTAACTCTTTCGACTAAGACGCGATCGTGTAAAGGTTTTAAGTTCATGTGTAATACTCCTTTATTTTATTTAATATAGTTATTTAGCACTCTTACAGATAGAGTGCTAATACTTTTATTAGATGGGTTTAATAATAATAGTTTCAAGAGGTAAAACCTTAATCAACAATATAATTACTTAAATACCTTAATTTACTTGGTTTTTTTATGAAAATACTGCAAAGTAATTTGAAAAATGGCTAAAAAAAATGAATTAGATATAGGATCAAAGCTTGGAGGTTTAAGAAAAAGGAAGAAAATGACTTTAGATACACTCTCTTCTAAATCGGGTGTTTCGAAATCCATACTCTCGCAAATTGAACGAAATATATCAAATCCAACAGTATCAACAATGATGCGCATAGCGGATGCTTTAGATGAGACTCTATCAGGTTTTTTTACTAACATGAATGAAGGTGAAACCAATTCAATTGAAACCTCAAAACAAACTCCGACTATTAGTTCAAAAGATGAGTTATGTGAACTAAGTATTTTAGGAGCAGGCGAAACAGTTAGTTGGCTTCAGTGGTACTTACTAACAATGAAACCTAAGGGTCAACTACTATCAAAATCTCATGGGAATAATACCTTTGAAAACATAACTGTAATTAGTGGTGAAATTATGATTCATTTAAAAAAAAAATCAGAGTTATTAAAAACAGGAGATACATTCAGATTTCCTACTAATCAAGAACATACTTTAGTTAATAAGTCTAAAAATGTAAGTAAAGTTCTTATGGTTAATTATATAGATCCAATTAATGGAACTTTTAATTAACTTTGAACATTAATAAAGTTCCTAAATCTCAAGTTCTAGTTCTTATTGGTGCTGGGCATGCTAATATTCAAGTTTTGAAACACTTAACGATGAAAAGTTATGAAGGGCTTCAAACAATCTTAATTAATAATAGTTATTCTTCATTATATTCAGGGATGATACCTGGATTGATTGAAAATTATTATAAATTTGAAGATGCATCTATTGATTTACCCAAACTATGCAAGAATAGTGAATCAATTTTTATTCATGATGAAATAATTAAGTTAGATGAAAAAAATAATTATATTTATCTTAAAAGTCATCCTGCAATAAAATATACGGTAATGTCCTTAAACGTTGGATCTCAATCAAAAATTAAAAATTTAGATATCTCTAAAGATGCCCATATTATCAAAGTAAAACCCATTAGTAATTTATATAATCAAGTTAACTTAATAAATAATTTAATTAAAAAAAAAGAATTGGTATCTTGTTCAGTTATAGGAGGAGGAGTAGCTGGAGTAGAAATTGCGTTCGCACTTCAATCAAGATTTAAAGATAATATTAAAATAAAAATTTTTCTAAATAAAAAACATTTGGAGAATAATATAAGTCGTCAAACTTTTAAAAGACTTTTAAATCTATTAGATAAAAATAATATTGATTTTATAAATACTGAAATTATTGCCATTAAAGATAGATTCATTGAAGATAAAGATAAAAATAGATATCAGACAAATATAAGTATTATTTCAACAGGAGCTATGAGTTTGTCTTGGGTAATTAATTCTGAACTTAATTTAGATGAAGAGGGATTTATTAAAGTTAATTCTTATCTACAATCTGAGAATTATAAAAATATTTTTGCAACTGGAGATATAGCTTCTTTAAATTTTGCTAAAAGACAAAAATCTGGTGTAATGGCAGTTCGTCAAGGTGAAAAATTAAAAAAAAATATATTTAAATTTCTATTAAATAAAAATTTGTGTTCTTTTAAGCCTCCATCTAATTGGCTATATTTGATTGGTGTAGGAAATCAAAATGCTGTGATGAATTGGAGACAGGTTTCTTTAAGCGGAAGTTTGGTATGGAAATTAAAAGAATTTATTGATAGGCGTTTTATAAAAAAATTTTCTTTTGACAAACCAATGATTAATTTAAAAAAGAAAACAAGACTTCCTCTATCTATCAAGGTTCAAAACCTAATAGACCTAAAAATGAGATGTGAAGGATGTGGATCAAAACTATCCAAAAATAATCTATTAAGTTATTTAGATAATTCTAATAGTAAAAATTCAAAAATTTTATCAGACTCAGCTTCTATAAATTTATCTGATAAAGAACTCGTGCAATCCATAGATTACATTAAATATTTTACTGATATGAACCCTTATATATTTGGAAGAATTTCTTATCTTCATTCACAAAATGATATTTTATCATCAGGCAGTGAAGTTAATTCTTTTTCAGTCTCTCTAGGTCTTCCTCGCAATGAAGACCTTGCTCAAAAATTTTATTTAGATTTTTTTATGGGGGGAATAACGCATGAATCTAATTGTGACAAAAGTTTACTTGCTTCAGGTCACACCTACACTTCTGACGAACCTGGTATTACTTTAAATATGAATGGAACTAAAATTTTAAATATCTCTAAAAATCAAGCTAAAGAAAATGATCTTATTTACTTAACGAAACCACTAGGAGTTGGTTTTTTAATGTCTGCTTTTGCCCATAACAGCAAAGGAGTATCAACATCCATATATGAAAAAGTAGTAAATAACATGCTCATATCTAATAAAAAAGCTTATGAAATATCAAAAAATTATAGTGGGAGAGCCTTAACAGACATAAGCGGATTTGGTTTAGCAGCACATTTAATTGATATTTGTTTAAATTCTAATCTAACTGCTAATTTAACATTAAATAAAAGTATTATAATTGCAGAGTGTGTTAATGAACTTAAACTATTTGAGAGTACAGCATATGAAGACAACAAAGAAAGTTCTATTAATCAAATAAAAATAATACCTGAAAATAATCAAGAAATTATAAATTTATCCAAGATTCTTTTCGATCCTCAAACATCGGGCCCCTTAGTAATATCTATAAGCAATGATCGAAAAGAAAAATTTGAAAATGAATATAATAAATATTATTTATTTAAACCAATATTAATTGGTAAATTTCAAGCTAAAAAAAAATTTGCAATTGAAATTAATTAATTTTATTTTTAAAAAAAATACCTAATACTGTAAATAATAATAATAATAGAATTGGTACTATGTATTGAGGCTGATATATTAGATGCAGACTTACCTCTTCACCACTTAAAATTATTTCATGAATACTACTTCCTATATTGGTAATAATAAATGTTACGGGCATTATTCCCAACAGAGTAGCCCAGAAAAATTTGGTAATATTTGCTCCTAAACATGCAGCAATCAGGGTTTGCACAACAAAGGGTAAAGCTGGTACTAATCTTAAAATTAGCAAAAAACCAAATTCATTTTTTTTAAAATTATATTCAAATTTGACTAAATGTCTAAGTACTCTTTTTTTAAAAAAATCGTAAAAAAAATACTTTGCCCCAATGAAAAAAAACATAGAGCCTAATGTTGCACTGATTGTGACTATTATACCTCCAATAATTGCCCCAAAGAACAAGCCTCCACTCAAGGAGAGCAGACTAATTATCGGGAAGTTCAAAAGAACTAAAAAAGAGTATGACACAATGAATATTAGAATAGATTGAATAAAATTCATTTCTACATATTCACTAATTAAAACATAATAATTTAAAAGTGTGCTAATACTGAGTTGATCTTTGAAATTAAAAAAAAATAAAAATGCCAGAAATACTATAAATAAGAATAGAAATAAAAATAATTTCTTATTTTTCATTTATTATTTTCAATAATCTGGTCCAATTTTCCTGTGTTTTCTAAAATGTAAAGTTTGTCACAATCGGAAAAATATTCATCATTAATAAATATTTGAGGAACAGTTGTTAATCCTCCCGTCCTCTTTATCATCAGGTCTCTTAACTCAGGATTTTGAATTAAATCATATTCTTGAAATTTTAAATTTTTTTTTAATAAAAGATCTTTAGCTTTATGACAGTAGGGACATGTAGATTTCGTATAAATTTCAATTTTCATATGTGTAAAACTATAACAACAATAACTCAAAACTTGGAATAATATTATTTAATCTGAAGCCAAATGATTGAATTGAGCCATTTAGTATCAGAATACCTGTAATAATTAGCAAAATACCAGTAAATATCTTAAAGAATAAAATGAGTTTATTCAGTTTCATTAAATAAGTTGATATTTTACCAATAAAAAATCCAACAATTAAAAAAGGTAAGCCCAATCCTAGTGAATAAAATGTCAATAACAACGCTCCACTAATGTTATCTTGATAGGCTATTGATAAAACTGAGCCTAATATTGGCCCTATACAAGGACTCCATCCAAAAGCAAATGCTATTCCTATTAAAAAAGGACTAAAAAAATTAAATTTCTGAAATACTAAATCAAACTTTAATTCTCTATCTAAAAAATTTAAATTTAAAACTCCAATTGAAAATAATCCAAATAAAATTATCAGTGTTCCAGATAGAATAGACAGATTTTTTTTGTACATAAATAAAAAATTTGAAATATAATCAACTGATGAACCCAATAAAATAAATATTAAAGAAAATCCTAAAATAAAAAGACTTATCTTCTTTATGAGATTGATATTATTAAATTTATTACCACTTTTTAAATCATTAAAGGATGTGCCCGCTATATAAGAAATAAATCCAGGGACAATTGGCAGTACGCACGGAGATAAAAAACTAAGAAAACCAGCTAAAAAGGCTAATAGGAATGAGATGTCTTGTGACATTATTATATAATGAATATAGTTAAATTAGCTAAAAGTTAAATTAAATATAAATAATAATGATAGATAAAACAATACAACCTTACACACAGCCAGTTTTAAATTTTATATCTAAAATACTAATTAAATTTATAACGCCTAATCAAGTTAGCTTAATTGGATTCTGTGTAGGAATAGCAATGTGTGCTTTCATCATTTTAGATTTTTATTTTTATGCAATCATAGCTCTAGTATTAAATAGATTATTAGATGGATTAGATGGATCGATGGCGAGATTAACAGCTCCAAGTCCTTTCGGCGGATATATTGATATTGTTTCTGATTTTTTGATTTATGCTGGTTTTGTTCTATCTTTTGGATTAACGAATAGTTCCTTCCTTACGTCTGCTTGCTTATTACTTTTTTTGTATATTGGGACAGGCACTACATTTCTAGCTTATGCGGCTATACTTAAAAGCTATAATCCTAAATTAAAAAATGAGAATTCTGAGGAAATCAATAAAGGCTTTTATTACGCATCGGGATTGGTTGAGGGGTTTGAGACAATAATTTTTATGATTCTAAGCTTATTAGCACCTCAATTTTTTATTATTTTTACAGTAATATTTTCTTCACTTTGTGTGGCGACTATTATTGGAAGAATATTTGTTTCTTATAAGAAATTTAACTAATAAATGATAAATAGCCATACATTGAAATTCTAGCAATTAGAAATATAATTATAAAATAAATAGATTTAGTTATTATTCTCACAATTCTACCTAACTCAAAGCCAGCATAATAAGCCTCGAATATATCTAAATTATTAAAATAATTTTTCTTAAGAATATTTTTTACTATAAAAAATAAGGCGGCCAAAGGTTTAGATAATAAATAATGACCAATAATTGAAAAAACAATTACAATAATTAAACTAATATTCATCATAAAAGACCAAAATATTAATGAGACAATCCAATAGCCAAGAAAGGCAAATCTATCTTTTTGATGAGGGTGAATATGGGCTTGAAAAAAGTTCACAATTTTTATTTTAATTTTATTTTCAATGAAAAACAATACTTTGATTATAAAGTTATTTGTTTCCCTGAGAATCCAAGAATATCTGTGTTTATTATTTGTTCGATAATATTTACATCTCCGTCTAAAAAATCAAATCTTTTTAATTCAGATAGATTTATCCAGGTAATTTTACGATGCACATTATTAGAAATTTTTCCTAAATAATCATCAATTTTAAAAAAGTATAAATGAATTTTTTTTAAATCACTATATTCATAAATATAGTCAGTTAAAAAATATGTTTGTTTGATATCGATGGATAACTCTTCTTTTAATTCTCTGCTTAAAGCTTGATTCACATTCTCATTAGCAAAAACTTTCCCTCCAGGAAATTCCCATTTTAGGGGGTGGTCTCCCTTATTAGACCTTTGGGCAATAAGAATTTTATCTTTTTTCATAATAATTCCCCCAACAACAGCTATAATATTTTTATTCAATAATTTTTTAAGCAAAAACCTCTTCTGATTGTTTTTTTTCAATAATAGGGAAGTGAATAAATGCAGAAAATAAAGAAATAATAATAGCCAACATCCAAGCCAAATCTAAAGATCCATATAAATCTATCACTAACCCACCAACAAAAGAACCTACAAAAGCTCCACATTGATGAGAAACCATTACTATGCCAAATAAAGTGGATAAGTATCTTGTTCCAAAAAGATTTGAAACAATTCCCGAAGTTGGTGGAACTGTAGAAAGCCAAAGAAGACCAATGACACAACTGAAAGCTATTATTGTAAAGTTATTAGTTGGCAATATTAAAAGTAGCGTTATTACAATTGCTCTTGTAAAATAAATGAAAGATAGGATATATTTTTTTTTGACAAAACCTGAAACTCTCCCTGAAATTAAAGTGCCTATCATATTGAATAATCCCACTAGCGTTAATCCTGTGGCTGCTATAGCTGTATCTAAACCTTTAATTTGTGTAAATACCGGTAGATAATTTGATATTAAAGCCACATGTAATCCGCATACAAAAAAACCAAGTATTAGATATTTATAGCTTTTGTCTTTAAATGCAAAAGCAACAACATCTAAAATTTTTCTTTCAGTTAATTTTTTTTTGATTTTAGGTTCTGGTTTTTTTAAAAGAAATATAAAAGCCATCGGAATAAACAGTAAATAAAACATAGCTACTATTTGAAAAGATAAACTCCAACCAAAGGCAGTAACCAAATATTGATTGATTGGTGTAAATATAAACATACCTGTAGCCGCAATAGACATGAGTATTCCTGTAACCGTGCTTCTTGATTTATCATCATCAAAGTACTTAGAGACGCCTCCTATAACAACAGGAACTGATATTACTCCAGCTGATAACCCTCCTATTAGACCAAGTCCTAATAAAAAATGAATAGGGGTAATTGCTAAAGATGTAATATAAAAACTCAAGGAAACTCCTAAGAAACCTACAAAAAAAGTTTTTACATATCCTTTTTGCTCCGCAAATGCTCCCGCTATAGGAGACATTGAGCCCCACATTAAGTTAAAAATTCCATATGTAAGACCAATGGCAGAAGCTCCAAAAATTGTTGAAGTTAATAGGTCTGGAACATAAATCCCTAGAGACATTCTAAAACCATTACCTACTGCTAGAATTGAACCCGCCACCAATATTAAAAAAAATCTTTTCATTTAATTTAAATTATATGACTATTAAATAAAAAACATGTTTATTTTCTTGCATAAAATCACTATAGTCCACGCCTATGGGATATCCAAAAAAACATCGTGGTCGTAGAAAGATCGGATCAACTAAAAGAAGAGCTAAAAGAAGAGCTAAAAAGAAATAACCTAACTAATCTTATTATATCTTATTAGTTAGCATCTTTAAATTAGCGTACACATCTCTGTCTATTTTTTTACAATTATAATTAATATTAACTCCACTTGACCTAAGATCGTAGGAATCTGCAAGTACTTTTTTTCCTTCTTTTTGGCAATTACCTAAACTACTGAAAACCATTTCACTTTCTATAATAACACAATTATCAGAATTAGAATTTTGCAAGCAGGTATTAAGTTTTAATAAGTATTTTTGGCTACTTTTAATCATTTCCATTTTTGGCAGATAGCTTACTTTGATGAAATCTATAGGATATTTATAGAGACTATCCTGACTAGCTAGATTTTGATTTAAGTAAATATTTTGAGTTTTAATTTGAGAAAATATAAATATTGAAATCACTAAAGGTATAAGCAAAATAATTTTATAGAATCTAATCTTAAGCATTACTCATATAATATTAATAATTGGTTATTGATCTTTCTATAAAAAAAGAGAGATTAAGGAGAAATTCTATGGATAAGAGAGTAAAGTTGAACGTATTCAATACTATCTTCACCTGCGGCTAATTTTAACTTTTCTAGATATTCTTTTGCTTTTTCTATCTTGTCGGTCTCAATATATAATTCACCTATGTACTCTAGGGCACCAATATGGTCTTTCTTAATTTTTAAAGCTTTAGTATAATATTTTTCCGCTTTTTTATATTTTTTGATTTTTCTGTGGGAATACCCAAGATAATTATAGATATCAGCTTTTGAAAAATAAGTAGATTCTTTATTTAAAAGTTTTTTAAGTTTTGGTATTGCTAGATTATAATCTTTTTTATTAATTAATTTGAGCGCTTCCGAATAAACTACATCGGTATCTTTTGCGTTATTTGTTTCATAGTTTCCTGCAGCAAAACAATTAATATTTATGAATAAAAATGCAATAATAAAAAAATTTAAGATTTTCATATATATTTATACTTGCTACTATCAAATATGGATTTATCTAATTTAACTATAAATAGAAGAAAATTTACAAAAATTTTAGTAATAATTAGTGCTATTTTTTATAGCAGAAAGGTTTTTTCTATGACTGATAAAGATTGGAAAGAAAAATTAAGACCAGAGGAATATGATGTGCTTCGTAAAGATGGAACTGAGAGACCAAATTCCAGTGTTTTAAATAATGAAAAACGTGAAGGTGATTATTTGTGCGTTGGTTGCGATTCAAAACTTTTCACATCTGAAATGAAATTTGATAGCGGAACGGGGTGGCCATCTTTTTATAATTATATTCCAGGTTCTTTAGAATTTAAAACTGACTTTAAAATTGTTATGCCAAGAAAAGAGTACCACTGCGCAGAGTGTGGAGGACATCACGGTCATGTTTTTAAAGACGGACCTCAACCAACTGGCTTAAGATATTGTAATAACGGTATCGTTTTAAAATTTGTAGCTAAAATTTAGTTAATTTACTTTATTTTTTTTAAAAGAGTATAAGTAAGCAATACAGCTAAAATTATCTTTAGTATTTCGCTATAGATAAATGGCGCGAAGCCTAGAGTAATAGCTTTTGAAATTCCTATAAAGCTTGATAAATGCAAAACTCCGCAAGTGAAAATTATTAAGGCTCCGATTAAAATTGAAGCTAAAATTTTAAAAAAACTATTTTTGAAAAAAAACTTTGATACATAAGCAATAAATAAGGAAGCTAAAACCATTCCATATAGAAAACCAAAAGTTGGGGAAGCGATATAACCTATACCTCCTCCTGCTGCAAATAACGGTAATCCTGCTAATCCCAATAAGACATATAAAAAAGCAGACGAAAAACCTACCATACCAGATGAAGCTGCCATAAAATAAATAACTAAAGTTTGAAGAGTCATCGGTACTGGGAAAAATGGAATAGAAATTTTAGCTGAGGCAGTTAAAAGGATTACTCCCAAAAACGCTAAAGATAATTTACTTAAAAAACTGCTTCCAATTAATCTGTCAGAAATACTGTTATTATTATAAAAATGCATACTTTTTTTTACTATTAAGTAGGGGTGAAGGCAATAAAAAAAACTAAATTTGAGCTAAAATAAGATTTCTTAGTTTTGATAAATCTTTATTAAAAAGCCTTATTCCTTCAGCTAATTTCAGAGAAGCCATTTGATTTTCATTTAAATGCCATCTAAATGCGCTCTCATTGACTTTTATTCTTTCTATTTCTAAAGAGGGAGAGTCTTCCGGGCTTAGTTTTTGAATAATTTCTCCATCTGAATTAGAAAGCTCTTCTAGCAAAGCAGGACTAATAGTCAGCTTATCACAACCCGCCAATTCGGTTATTTGTGAAGTATTCCTAAAAGATGCAGCCATCACAATTGTATTTAAATTATATTTTTTAAAATAATGATATATTTTTTTTACACTTTCTACGCCAGGGTCATTAAGTTCATTGTATTCAATATTTGTGTTCAGTTTAAACCAATCAAGAATTCTTCCCACAAAAGGTGAAATTAAAAAAGCTCCCGCTTCTGCGCAAGCTACTGCCTGCGTTAATGAAAAAATTAAAGTACAATTACAACTAATTCCTTCTGACTCTAATTGTTTTACTGCTTGAATACCCTCCCATGTTCCAACTATTTTAATTAGTATTCTATTTTTTTTTATACCTGACTGTTCATAATTATTGATAATTTCATGTGCTTTTTCTACTGTAGCTTTTGTATCAAAAGATAAATCAGCATTTACTTCAGTCGAAATATAACCAGGGACAATATTCGCTAATTCTATTCCAAAAGTAATTGCTAATTGATCAACTATATAATCGACTTTATCTGAAGAGGAATTAAATTTCCTACTTTTTGAATGCTTTATAACATTATCAACTAGAGATTGATATTTCTTGGATTCCACAGCCTTAAAAATTAGCGAAGGATTTGTTGTGCAATCCTCAGGTGAGAATTTTCTGATACTATCTATGTCGCCAGTATCAGCAACAATTGATGAATAGTTTTTTAGGTTTTCTAATTTATTTGTCATTATAAATTAGTATGTTACATTTTTTTTATAATTAAAAAATAAATTCTTAAAAATTATATGATGAGAAAAATAATAATATGCGGACTAGCAGATATAGAAAATGCTGTAGAGACCTATAAACCAGATATGATGCTTACTATTATTAATAAAAATTTTTCTCCTGAAACTCCTCAAGGATTAAATCCAAGCCGTCATCTAAAAATGTTAATTGATGATATATCTGAACCGAGAGATGGTTTTAGATTGCCTGAAAAAGAAGATGTTCAAAAACTTTTAGATTTTACTAGTGATTGGGATCAATCTAAGCCTATTATTATTCACTGCCACATGGGCATAAGTAGATCTACGGCGACTTCTTTAGGTTTGATATGTAAACTTGACCCTGATAATTTAGATTTACACGTAGAAAAACTCATGAAAATAGCTCCACACGCGAGCCCTAATAAATTAATGACCAAATATGTTGATGAAATACTTGGTCTAGAGAACAAACTGTTAAAAACCCTTGATTTCTTTGATCCTGAACCTATTGAAGAAAGCAGAATCGTGGAATTTGACTTTTAAATTTTCTTTCTTTTTGTATTTTAATTTGTATCTTTTATTTCCATGAATAAGGAAATCTGCCATATCTGCAAAAAAGAAATTAAAGAATTGTTATATTGGGCAGACCCCAAATTCTATAATATTCAAAAAAAACTATATTTATGTGGGTCAGTGTGCTCAACCAAGCTATACAAAGAGATAAAGAGTCTTTTCAAAGAATGAATTTACTATGCTGATAGCGCACATCAGCTATATCTTTTAAACAATTCAACATAATCTATAAAAGGCTAATGTTAGTTTTATCTTACTAAGAAGCTAGTTCCAAATATTCCTATTCCTTATAATATTCCTCCGGAGCTAGCTTCATTTTCTCTATTGAATATTTGCAATAAAGTAACTATTTTATGTGACCTAATGCTTAAGGTTACAAATATTACAAAATCCTTTGGAGAATTTAAGGCTATTAATAAGCTTTCCTTTGAAATTAAAATTGGCGACGTTATGGGATTTTTAGGTCCTAATGGAGCTGGTAAAACAACATCAATGAGAGTTATTACGCAGTTTCTTAAACCTGATAGCGGAAGTGTGCATATTAACAAAATAAATATTAATGATGATCCAATTGGATCTAAAAGTTTAATCGGCTATCTTCCAGAAGGAGTTCCTCTTTATCAGGATTTTTCGGCATATCTGTATCTTAAATATGTAGCAGAAGTGAGAAATTTAGAAAATGTTGAAGAAAAAATTCAGAACATTTTATTAGATCTACAACTAGATGATATTAAAGACGTTCCTATAGAAACATTATCTAAAGGATATAAAAGAAGAGTCGGTCTAGCTCAAGCTCTAATCCATGATCCTAAAATTTTGATACTTGATGAGCCTACTGACGGACTAGACCCACTTCAAAAATTTGAAGTGAGAAGGCTGATAAAAGATCTCTCAAAGAAGAAAGCTATCATTATATCTACTCATATTTTAGATGAAGTACCTGAGGTTTGTAATAAATGTCTAATTATCAATAACGGTGAAAAAATATTTGAAGGTACTCCCGCTCAATTAAAAAAAAGAAAAGGCAAAAACCTAGATGAAGTTTTTCGAGAGCTTGTAGTAACTAATGAAAAAATATTTGAAGGTACTCCCGCTCAATTAAAAAAAAGTAAAAGTAAAAGTAAAAGTAAAAAATCTGTTAAAGTCTTTAGAGGATCTCCACAATGATAAAAGGCATTAACCCAATTATAAAGAGAGAACTAAAATCATTTTTCATTACTCCGGTAGCCTATATATATACAGCAATATTTATTGTTACTTGCATGTCTCTTACATTTTATTTTGGTCAATACTTTGAAACGGGAGTCGCGGATTTGACTAATTTTTTCAATTATATTCCTTGGATTTTTATGTTCTTCATCCCAGCTGTAACGATGAAAAGCTGGTCTGAAGAAAAAAGAATGGGGACTATAGAGTTGCTGATGACCCTACCTATTCCTTTATGGAAAATTGTTTTAGGTAAATTTTTTGCAACTTGGATTTTTGTTAGCCTAGCTATTATTCTTACTTTTCCGATTTGGATAACAACTTGCTATTTAGGTGACCCTGATAATCTCTTAATCCTAGGTGCCTATTTTGGATGTATATTAATGGCCGGGGGCTATGTCTCTTTAGGAATATTTTTTTCATCCCTTACAAACAATCAGATTATAGCTTTCATCATATCCATAGCTGCGTCTTTCATATTTACTATTGCGGGATTTCCATTGATCATAAACGTATTTTCTTCTTTTTTACCCTTAGAGTTTTTAGAATTGATATCTAATTTCAGTTTTCTGTCTCACTTTACGACAATCCAAAGCGGCTATTTTTCTCTTAGTTCTTTCGTATTTTTTATATCTTTTATTTTTTTATGGAATTTTTTAACAGTTCTTAAACTTTCGGATAATTCATGATCAATAAATTATTAACTAAAAAACCTTTTTTAGTATCAGTCATAAGTATTGTTGTTATTTTTCTGTCGATTAATTATATCAATCTTAAAATAAACTTAAATATAGGATTGGATCTTACGGAAAGTAAAACTTTTTCTGTTTCTGAGGGTACTAAATCTGTTTTAAAAAGTATTGAAGAGCCTATGACAGTAAATTTTTATTATTCCCGTGGTGTTGCTAAGACTATTCCAATGATACAAAGTTATGCGACACAAATAGAAGGATTATTAAAAAGGTATGTTAATCTTTCTAATAAAAATATTAATTTAAATATTATAAATCCTGAGCCTTTTTCAGACCAAGAAGATCAGGCTGAGAGATCTGGATTGCAAGGGTTTCCTATTGGTCAGGACGGTACAAAATTATTTTTTGGACTAACGGCAACTAATTCAACGGACGATTCAGAAAAAATTGCATTTTTTGATCCCTCAAGAGGGTCTTACCTTGAAAGTGATTTAACTAACATTATTTATAAATTAAATGATGTTAAAAAACCAAAGATTGGATTTTTATCTTGGGTTGAAACTATGCCTCCCATGGGTTCAGATGGTAAACTAGGGCAAGGTGAGTACACAATTCTTGAAGAATTAAGTTATTTTTATGAAATAGAATTTTTAGAACAAGATGTTGATGAAATAAAAGATATTGATTTACTTGTAGTTTATCATCCAGTAAACGTTTCAGTAAAAACCGAATATGCAATTGAACAATTTATTTTGAATGGTGGAAAAACTACAATATTTTTAGATGCTTATTTTGAGAAACCCGATCATGCTAATAAAATTTCAAAATTAGATAATATATTAAAAACTCTTAATATTAATTTTAATGAGAATATCATAGCAGACGGATTACAAGCAACAAGACTTCAGGGAAATTTTTCAGAATCAACTTCATTGCAAACTGTCTTAAAATTAAATTGGCCAGAAATACGAGAAAATTCTATTAATCAGGATGAGGCTTATTCACAGGGACTGTCATTAGTGAGATTAATTTCTGCTGGAGGACTTTCTCAACTTAATGATAAATCTGAGTTAAAATATATTCCTATTTTGTCATCATCGGAAGCTAGTATGGAAGTAAATTTTGAACAAACTCAAGACCTTGTTTCTTTAATTAATGCTTTTAAACCTAGCGGTGTAGTTTTTGATTTTGCGGTGAGAGTTTCTGGTAATGCAATTAGCTCGTTCAATAAGAGTGATATTAAAAAAAATAATCACATAACAAACTCTTTGGAACCTATCAATGTAGTTGTATTTAGTGATGCTGATTTTATTCGTAATCCCTTTTGGGCTCGCATCGAAAACTTTTTAGACTCAAAGGTAATTGAAGAAACAGCTGATAATGGCGCATTAGTCACCAATATATTTGATACCTTAACTGGGTATGAGGAACTACTGACAATTAGGAAGAAACAATCACCTTTTAGACCTTTTACAGTTGTCCAAAAACTTCAAGCTGAAGCAGAAAGAAAATATCTAGGTCAAGAGCAAGAACTACAAAATAAGCTTAATGATGCTCTTAGTAAAATTCAAAATCTTTCAGGAAATCAATCTGGTGAAGAATTAAACCTTTCTGAAAAACAAATAGAGGAATTGGCTTTATTTCAAAATCAAGTTGAAGTAACTAGAAAAGAATTAAGACAAGTTAGAAGTGAATTAAGAAAAGATATTGATAATTTAGGGGCAACCATTAAGACAATTAATACTTTTGCCCTACCTTTGCTAATAATTATTTTATTATTTATTCTACCTAGGAGATTAGGTATAAAAAAAAGAATAGGAAGAAAATCATGAACCTGAAAAGTTTGAAAATTTTAAGTAGTTTCGCAACTATACTCCTTTTAATTTCTACATTTGTTTTTTTTAATTCCGTATCAGGATTTAGTGATAACAAGCAGGAAGTTTTAGTCAAAAAATTTGATCAACTGCTAACTGATCTATCTATAATCAAGCTGACTAGTAAAGATTTTCAAACCATTATAGAGAAAAAAAATAATCAATGGGTTCTAACTTCTCATGATGACTTTCCAGCGAATGCCGAAACATTGAGAAGTTTTTTTTATAATTTAAGAGAAGCTAAAATAATTGGACTCAAAACTTCAAAAAAAAACCTTCACTACAAGTTAGGCTTATCAGAAGAAAGTAGAATTAGGATAGATTTAAATAATAAAGAAAATATATCAATTAAAAATTTTGACTTAGGGGTTTTTAATTATTTAGTTGGGGGAACCTACATGAAAAATTTAGATGAAGATCAATCTTACTTAGTATCCTCTAATCTAGGTACAGACGCAGAAGGTTTCCATTGGATGTCACCATACTTAATTAATATTGGTCCGGATCAAGTAAAGAAATTAACAATTATGAGACCCTTTAAGAAAAAAATCATATTGGATAAGGTTGATAATGAAATTCTCAAATTGATTTCACCATCAAAAAAAATTATTGACGAGTATGTTTTAAGTGATGTTGCTGGAAATTTGCAATCAATTGAGTCTGAAGGATACATACTTCGGAAGGATTTAAATTCAAACACTGCCATTTTGAAAACAGAATATGAGTTCTCAAATAATTCATCATTAAAGGTTGATTTTTTTGAAATAGATAGTGGAATATTCATAACATTAGATTTTACAAATATTCCATCCAGCCTGCTCCCTCTTGAAAAAAGAATCTCTGATAGCTTCAAGGGGAATCAGTTTGAAATTAGTTCAAACGCATTATTTCAATTTGCATTTCAAATTAATAAGATGAATTATGATAATTTGAATATTGAATTAAAAGATATTAAATAAAATTAATTTTACTTGAAAAATTTATTTCTTTGATCACTATGAGCCTAAGTGTCAAATGAAAATTTTATATTTTGGGATCTAGAAACTACTGGTCGCAACGACAAATTTAATCAAATAACTCAAGCTGGGGCAGTTTTAACAGATAAAAATTTTAATATTAAGGATAAAGTTGAGATACATAGTAGATTAAGAGAAGGTAAATGGTTTGAGCCGGGAGCATTATTAACAACTGGGGTAGAGCCTTTAAGTCTTTTTAATAATAATTACCCTTTGTATTATGAAGCTATAGCTCAACTTTATGAAACATTTTTAGAATGGTCCAGCCCATCAGCCGTATTCATTGGCTATAATTCCATTAGTTTCGACGGACCATTTTTAAGACAGGCATTTTATCAAAATCTAATGCCTGAAATTTATATGACTGTTACTAATGGGAATACTCAAATGGATGTATTTGATATAGCTAAATTGGTTTCTGTTTTTCATCCTGAGCACATAAGGGTTAATAAGGATGAAAAAGGATATGCAATTTTAAAATTAGAAAGTATAGCAGAAGCAAATGATCTAAAAATTCAATACGATGCGGGTCCACACGATGCTGTCTATGATGCGCTTATTACATTAGAATTAGCTAAGATGCTTTCAACTAGGTGTCCTAAAATATTTGAAGCAGCATTAGAATTTAGGAAAAGAGACACACCTAAAAAATTTATGTTAGAAAATGATGTTTTTACAAATTTAACATTTTGGGGAAGAAGACCTACTATCAAGGCACAAACTTTAATTAGCGGAATACCAGACAGAGGTCATAGTTACTTAATTTACAATTTACTCTTTGATCCAGAAGAAATGTCAAAACTTAGTGAAAAAGAATTGTGTAGAAAAACTACAGATGGCACAAATCGTATTACAGAAATTTTTGATGGTGCAAAGTCAAAAACATTACTTAACGAAAGCTATTGTTTTAAAGACAGTAAGTTTGCAGAAATTGGGATTGATACCTTAAGAAGAAGAGCAAAATTCATTAAGGAAAATGAGGAATTTTGTAGCAGGTTAGTCGAGTGCCATTTGAACAATACTAAAACATGGCCGGAACCTATAGAGATTGAAGATAGAATATTTGAAAAATTTCCATCAAACTCAGATAAGAAAACTATGATTGGATTCCACACATCTCCAAATTCTAAAAAATACGAAGTATCAAAACAATTCGAAGATAGCCGTTATCAAGAATTAGCAATACGGATAATTTATGAAATAGCACCACAAATATTACCAGAATTAAATAAAAGAAATTATGAAATGGAAATAAGGGAACGCTTTAATGATGATGACGCTGTGAAATGGAATTCAAAAAATAAAATATTAAAGTTACTTGAAACTGAAGTTGATAAATTTATAGATAATGAGCAAGATAAAATTCTATTTAAACAAAAAATAATGGCATTTTTAAACAGTGAATCAGCTAAATGGTCATAAAGATTAATGATACTAATTATTCTTTAAATATTTATTGATAAACAGTCCATACTCAGCCTTAATAAATTTATTTGCTATTTTCATAAGTTGGTCTTTACTTATTAATCCCATTTCATAAGCAGCTATTTCATAGGATCCAATTTTTTTATCATATTTCTTTTCATAGTTTTGAACTTTAATAGAAGCTTCAAGCATAGCTTCAGCAGTTCCGGTATCGTGCCACTGAATTGAGTTATTAAGTATTTGTATGTCAAGCTTACCTTGATCTAAATAAATCTTTATGAGATCAGTAATTTCTAATTCCCCTCTTTTAGAAGGTTCAAGTTGTTTCACTAATTTTGTAACCATATTATCAAAAAAATAAAAACCAGGAATTATAAGATTACTTTTTGGATCTATTGGCTTTTCTTCAATTCCTATAATCTTATTATTAGAATTTAGCTCAACAACGCCGAATTTCTCTGGATCAGGAACCGACAACCCAAAGACACTAGCTCCCAAGTTTTGCATTTGTTTTAAAGCGGCGTTAGCAAATTCAAAATATTTATCGCCTAAAAAAATGTTATCACTTAAAGCTAATACGGAAGGTGAGTCATTTAAAAATTCTTCAGCAATAACATATGCATCCGGAATGCCTTTTTGAAATTTTTGTACTTCAAATTGGAAAGTCAACCCCACCTCTTCGCCTGTACCAAAAGTTTTTTTGAAGACAGGGATGTCTTTTTCTTGAACAATAAAAAGTATTTCTGTAATTCCTAATCTAATAAGGGTCTCTAAAGGGTAATAGATCATCGGCTTGTCATAAAGAGGTAATAAAGTTTTTGAAATTGGCAGTGTTGCTGGCAATAATCTAGTTCCATTTCCTGCAGCTAACAAAATACCTTTTGGTTTTTTTATCATAATTTATTTTATCATAAAGATAGTAGTAAGAATTAGAATAAAAAAGCCTAAAATTATAACTTGATTAATTATTTTTGAAGGAATTACAATTAAATCTCTCTGAGATAAAAAGTTAATAAGTTTATTATTCTCATCAACTACAGGTAAATGCCTGATATTATTTTCAGTCATGATTTTCTGAGCTTCAGTGATAGAAGTGCTTAAATGGACCGATTTAATTTTTTTTGTCATGATATCATTTGCGGTTACAAGATCTGAATCTCGGCCTGTTTTGACTAATTTACGAACTATATCTCTCTCAGATAATATTCCTATTAATGTCTTTTCTAGATCTAAAATAGGGACAGCGCCAATGTCTTTTATGTCCATTAGATCTGCGATTTCACTAACTGTTGATTCAGATATAAATGAGAAACAAACTTGATTGTTTTTAATCTTTGATAAATTTTTGACTTTTAACATAGTAATTAAATATTAAGACCTATAATCAATAATCAAAAATAACTAATTGAAGCACCTTTATTTTAAGAAAATAGAGATTTTTCAGTGATTTCACTATATATATAGGTAATGTTTCAATTCTTCCTAAAAAAAAACTGGTGGCACTGGTCCATTTTAGGGTCTATTTTGATTCTTTTTACAAACTGGTACATAGTTCAATTAGATGTAAAAATTAATGAATGGTTTGGTTCTTTTTACGACATTATTCAAAAAGCACTTTCTGATCCTGGAACAATAACTTTAGAAGAATATTACGGTCAACTTTTAACTTTTGGTAAAATCGCTGGTTTGTATATTTTCATTGCGGTTATTTTAGATTTTTACACTAAGCATTTTATTTTTAGATGGAGAACATCAATGAATGATTTTTATACAGAACACTGGGATCAACTTCGTAATATTGAAGGGGCTGCACAAAGAGTTCAAGAAGATACAAGAATTTTTGCAAACATCATGGAGGGACTAGGGGTTGGGTTTATGAGATCTATTATGATCCTAGTTGCTTTTCTTCCTATACTTTGGAGTTTATCTGATAACATTACTGCTCTTCCAGTAATTGGGCCTGTTGACCAAGGATTAGTCTTTGTTGCAATCATGTTTGCACTCGCTGGAACTTTAGGATTGGCTACGGCTGGAATAAAGTTACCCGGACTACAATTTAATAACCAAGTTGTTGAAGCGCGATATAGAAAAGAATTAGTGTTAGGTGAGGATGATAATGATCGAGCTGACCCTCCATCTGTTATAGAGCTTTTTACAAATGTAAGGAGAAATTATTTTAAACTTTTTTTTCATTACATGTATTTTGATGTAGCTAAGTGGTCTTATTTGCAGTTTGGTGTTTTAGTTCCTTATATCGCCCTAGGTCCAACTATTATTGCAGGAGTTTTAACACTTGGCATTATGCAGCAAATTATTAGGGCGTTTGGAAAGGTAGAGTCTTCTTTTCAGTTTCTAGTAAATTCTTGGACGACTATCGTAGAATTAATATCTGTATGGAAAAGATTAATTGAATTTGAGAAGAATTTAAAAAAAACTAAAGATACTGCCAAGGAGTTTTAATGAGAATTTGCGACATTACTGCGACTGAAGAGATTACAATAATTATAGCTACAAGCCATATCCATAATTTATTTTCATAATTCTCACCGTTCTTGTCTACTTCCATAGTATTTAAATATCAATTATTATAAAAAAATCAATTAAACTTTTTTATAAATCATTCTTTCTACTTTTTCATAGTCATTTAATAGTCTTTTGGCAATTAGGTTAGTTTTCTCAATTCGCTGAATATAAAAATCTATTTCTAAACTACCAGAAATTTCCTCAATTTTATTAAGGAGAGATCTCCCCGCCCCCATTTTTCTAAAATTTGCATCTACAAAAAGAATATCCAAATAAATATACTTTTCAAAAAATCCTTCAAATAGAGAAGCAACAATAAAACCTAAAAACCCACCATCATTTTTTGCTGCAAAAGCATAACAATCTTCTTTAAGCGCGGAAGTCCAAAATAAATCAAAATTATGTTTTTGATTAGAATTTTGCTGAGATTTTTCAAACAAATCTTTCCAAGCTGATATATGAATTTCTTTAGGCTTTTCAATTACAAACATTTTTGTAAATCATAACAGCAATATGCTTTATATCGATTAAATTCGATATTATGTAAGACTGAATTACGATAGAATAATTGAAATAGTTGATTATTGGAATATTATCACCATATAAATGTATATGAATATTTTTGAAAATATTAAGAACTACATTAAATCTATTCAGGATAGAGATCCTGCAGCCTCATCGTTGTTAATAGTATTGCTTACTTATCCTTGTGTAAAATCAATTTTCTTTCATCGTATAGCTCATATACTTTGGAATATAAACTTACATATTATAGGTAGAATGATTTCTCAATTATCTAGGTTTCTTACTGGAGTAGAAATTCATCCTGCAGCCAAAATTGGAAAAAATTTATTTATTGATCATGGTATGGGTGTAGTTATAGGTCAAACTGCTGAAATTGGAAATAATGTTACTCTTTATCATGGTGTTACTTTAGGCGGGATATCTCCCGCAATTAAAGCTAGAGAACAAGTAGGAATTAAAAGACATCCCTCAATAGGAAATGATGTTATTATTGGTTCGGGCGCTCAAATATTAGGTCCTATAAAAGTTGGTGTTTGTGCAAGAATAGGTTCTAATGCGGTTGTCACAAAGGATGTACCAAAAGGAGCTATTATGGTTGGTGTGCCAGCAAAAAATATTGCTAAGAAGAAAACAATAAATAAAGTTTTTGCTGCTTATGGGGTGACTGATGAAAAATAAAAAATTTAACACTAAGGTAATTCACTCTGGGCATGGGGCTGATGAGTCAACAGGATCTGTTATGCCCCCCATAAATCTTTCATCGACTTTTAAACAAAAAAATCCCGGTGAGTTCAAATATGAATATGCTAGAACGAAAAATCCTACTCGAGATATTCTTGAACAATTAATAGCTGAAGTAGAAGGAGGAGATAAAGCATTTGCTTTTTCCTCAGGAATGGCAGCTATTAATACACTTTGTGAAATTTTTGGATCTAACTGTCATGTTATTTGCTCTGATGATGTCTATGGAGGAACGAGAAGATTATTTGATAAAGTTAAAGCTAAAAGTCAAAATTTAGAAGTTAGTTATATTGATTTTGACACTAATGTTAATTGGGATAATTTAGTAAAAGAAAATACAAAATTTATTTGGCTTGAAACTCCTTCTAATCCTTTGCTTAAAATTATAGATATTAAGAATGTTGTAGAGATCGCCAAAGGATTTAAAATTCCTGTTATTTGTGATAATACCTTTTCCTCAGCTTATAATCAGAGGCCCTTAGAACTAGGAGCCGATATTGTAATGAATTCCTCTACAAAATATTTAGGAGGACACTCGGATCTAATAGGCGGATCAATCGCTCTTAATAAAAATGACTCGATAGCTGAAGAAATTCAATACCTACAAAATGCTATAGGAGCTGTCCCCTCTCCTTTTGACTGTTATTTACTAATTCGAAGTATAAAAACGCTATCAGTTAGAATGGAGAAGCATAATTCCAATGCTATGCAAATAGCTTCTTTTCTCCAAAATCATTCTAAAGTCAATAAAGTTTACTATCCTGGATTAGAAAATAGTAAAAACTATGATATTGCCAAAAAACAAATGCATGGCTTTGGTGGCATGATGTCAATTGTTCTAGATACAGATATGGAAGGTGTAAAAAAATTCTTAAAAAGTCTTTCTATTTTTACACTAGCAGAGAGCTTAGGTGGAGTAGAAAGTTTAATCGAGCATCCAGCTATTATGACTCACGCTTCTATCGATAAAAGCATAAGGGACTCTCTCGGAATTTCAGATTCACTTTTAAGATTATCTATAGGAATAGAAGATGCATCAGACATTCAAAATGATTTAGAGGAAGCGCTTAAACAAATCTAAGTATTATGGATAAAGATATTATAGACCTAATAGGAAATACTCCTTTAATTAAACTTAAATATCCATCTGAATTAACTGGCTGTAATATTTATGGTAAGGCTGAGTTTATGAATCCTGCAGGATCAGTAAAAGATAGAGCAGCTTTAGGAATTATTCTAGATGCAGAAGAAAAAAAAGAAATTGGTAAAGGTGGGACTGTAGTAGAGGGAACTTTTGGAAATACGGGAATTGGTTTAACAATGGTGAATAACGCCAGAGGTTATAAAACAATTATTGTTATGCCGGAGGCTGCATCAATTGAAAAACGTGATATTTTAAAAAATATGGGTGCAGATCTGAGAATAGTAGAAACTCTCCCTTATGCAAATATGGGAAACTACCAGCACGTATCAAAAAGACTAGCCGAAGAGTTAAAAGAAAAAAATGGTGGTAATGTTATTTGGGGAAATCAATTCGATAATACTGCCAATTATAAGTTTCATGAAAAGACAACTGCTCAAGAAATTTTTGATCAAACAGATGGTAAAATTGATGGCTTTACTTGTGCTATAGGTACGGGGGGTACTTTAGGTGGAGTCTCGCTAGGACTTAAATCAAGAAATAAAGATATTAAAATTGCCTGCACAGACCCTCAAGGGGCTCAAATGTATAATCATTTCAAATATGATAAATTAGAAGTCAAAGGTGACCCTTCTGAAACTGAAGGAATTGGTCAATATAGAGTAACTAGAAATGTGGAACCAACTTTAGTTGATATGTCTTACCATGTAACTGATTACGAAGCCTTTGAGCTACTTTATAAGTTAGTTAAAACTGAAGGATTGTTTTTAGGTACAAGTTGTGGCGTTAACATTGCTGGAGCTATTGCGATGGCTAAAGAAATGGGTCCAGGAAAAAATATTGTGACTATCTTATGTGATGATGCAAGTAAGTATTACAGTAAAATGTATAATAAAGAATTTCTTACTTCTAAAAATCTACCTGTGCCTTCCTGGTTATAGATTTGAAAATCTATGCACAAGTCTTCAATAGCTGATTTATCTCCAGAACAATCACTATATTTATCAGCATAACAAATCTTTAAATTTACTAAAAAATCAATACTAAACTTTTAAAAATAACTCCAAGATTCCATCCATGATATATTGAACAGATAATCCTGCTAAAATAATAGCAATAACTCTTGAAAAGACATTAATAATTTTTTTATTAATAAAATCCCCAGACTGAGAAGTAATTAGAAAAGTAATTAAGGTAAGAAGCATGACGCTAGTTAAGGCAGATATGCTAACTAATTGATTAACAATATTATCACCAATATCACTAACTATAACTATGACTGAAGTAATGGCTGCAGGGCCAGAAAGAATAGGAATAGCTAAAGGAAAAATGGATACTTTTTCATTAGCATCAGTTATGACTGTTTCTTTTCGTTGTTGTCTTTTATTAAATAACATTTCTAAGGAGATAATAAATAGTATAATTCCTCCAGCTATTCTAAAAGCGGGTAAAGAAATATTAAGATAGCTCAGGATAAGATTTCCAATAAGAGAGAAGGCAATTAATATTATTGTTGCAATCAGAACACCCTCCATAGCAGTTTGAGTTTTTTCTTTTTTATTTTGAGATTGGGTTAAACTTAAAAAAATAGGAGCGTTGCCCAAAGGATCAACTACTACAAAATAAATTACAAAAGATTGAATAAAAAGTTCGACCATCTTGAAAAAGCTATTCCTTTAAACTCTAAAAGCAAATCTTAAATTAAATATAATGAAAAAGATTAAGCCTACTTATATTATAAAGAATGATACCCATATTAAATGTATGAACGACTCGTCAATTCTAAAAAGAACAATCGGCTTACTATTTCCCTTTTTATGGCCAAAAAATCATGGCGGATTAAGGATTAGAGTTGTTTTAGGTGTCTTATGTCTCTTGTTGTCAAAGGTAACTAACTTGATTTCCCCTCCCATTCTAGGATCAGCTGTCGACTCTCTCTCTGAACTAACTCAGGGTCTTAATACACTCACAATTATTCCTTTAGCACTCATTTTTGCCTATGGTCTTGCTAGAGTAAGCACAAGACTTTTTGGTGAACTAAGAAATGCAATTTTTTCTAAAGTTTCTCAACATGCTATTAGACAGTTAACTCTTAATACTTTTAAACACCTCCATTCTCTATCTCTTCAGTTTCATTTAAACCGTAAAACAGGATCACTAAGTAAATTTATTGATCGAGGAATTAAGGGTGTTGATTTTCTCATGAATTACATTCTTTTTAATGTAGTCCCAACTTTAATTGAAATACTCTTTGTAACTGGAATTCTTTTTACTCTTTACGGGTATAAATATGCAGTTGCTACAACCATCACAATTGCAATATATATTCTAATAACTTTTAGTATTACTCAATGGCGATTAAAATTTAGACGGCAAATGAATGAAGCAGATAATATGGTTAGCTCCAAATTAGTTGATAGCTTGTTAAACTATGAAACTGTTAAATATTTTAATAATGAGGAACATGAATTTAATAGACTTAATGATTCTTTAAAAAAATATGAGAAAGCTGCAATTGAAAATGAGTTTTCATTAAGTTACTTGAATATCGCTCAGACAATTGTGATCATGACAGGAATTACCATAATGTTGGGAATGTCTGTATTTGATATTAAAGCAGGAGCCATATCCATTGGTGGCTTTGTTGTGATTAACGCTTACATGTTTCAACTTTACCAACCTTTAAATTTCTTTGGAACTGTTTATCGAAGTATTCGTCAATCTCTAACTGATATGGAAAATCTTTTTAGTTTGTGGGATGAGAAAATTTATGAAGATTTTCAAAATACAAAACTTAACAATACTACAGATGCCAGCATTAGATTTGACAATGTTAGCTTTGATTATGATGTGAGAAGAACGATTATCAAAAATATATCTTTTGAAGTCCCTAACGGAAAAAAAGTAGCAATCGTAGGTCCAACAGGCGCAGGAAAATCAACAATAAGTAGGCTTTTATTTAGATTTTATAACCCTAAGTCTGGATCAATTTATGTAAATGATCAAAATATCAAAGATATCTCCCAGCAGTCATTAAGAAAAATTATCGGTGTGGTTCCTCAAGATACTGTCCTGTTTAATGAGACTATTTATTATAATATATTATATGGGGATCCTTTAGCAAGTGAGGGGGAAATTTATGAAGCGGCGCGCAGCGCAGATATACATGATTTTATTAAAGAATTACCCGATGGCTACAGTACTTTAGTTGGAGAAAGAGGTTTAAAATTATCTGGTGGTGAAAAACAAAGAGTAGCTATAGCTAGAGCAATTCTCAAGAAACCTTCTATTTTTTTCTTTGATGAAGCAACATCAGCTCTCGATTCAGCAACAGAAAAAGAGATCCAGAAAAATTTAGAATTAATTTCTAAAAACAAAACAACTTTAGTGATAGCTCATAGGTTATCAACAGCAGCAGCAGACGCTCACAATATTATTGTTCTTGATCAAGGTAGAATTATTGAACAAGGTAATCACCATGAATTATTACAGCTTCAAGGCAAATATGCAGAGATGTGGGATAAGCAAAAAATAAAAATACAATAAACAGTAAATTTTTATCTGTTTATTATTTAAAGAATTTAAAAACTATCTAAGGTTTGATTAATCCAATTCTCAAATTCGAGGATAGTTTCATCTGATGGTACAAATAGTTTTTTACGTTTATCTCTTTCATCCACTATCTTAATTAGAAATTTTGCATCGATAGCTGATGAAGTTATATTTTTAACTGTTTGTCTTGAGCAAAATTTTGGACAAACTAAATTGATTAATGCCTCTACACAAATAGGATCTTTTGAATAATGAGAATTTATAATTAGTAAATATATATAATATCCTTCAGGTGATTTTCTAAAAGTGGACAGTGCACCAGAGGAGTCGTGACAACTTTTAAATTCATTAATTAAATTATTAATTGTAGTTTCTCTCGTAATTGAATCCAAAAATTATCTCTCTCTCTTACACTTTCTTATATAAGAAAAATATACAGTATTAATGAATAAAAAATTGGAATAAAATTTGTCTATATTTAAGTATGGTATTCATACCTATAGTTAAACTATATAGTTTGACTCAATATTAAGTAACTAACTATAAAAGCACTTATCCACATTATTATTGAACAATAGTTAACAATTGGACTGAACCAAGAAAATTTAATTAGGGCATAACTGAAAATTGATTGAAATGACATAATATAAACAAAAACTTTTCGTGCAGTAGTTCTACCCAAGATTTAATTCAAGAATGATAAAACAAAATAATAAACAAATAATAAAAAGTGTGGCCATATAGAAATCATCTTTTTTTATTTTCAATTAATATCTTCCATAACAATGATCTAAAGCGTTATTTAGCGCTTCACTTAATCCGTATGGACTCCACTCAAATTCAGTCTGCTCCATATTAAAAAAAACATCATGAGTTTGAAAAAATTTGAAAGCAATTACACCGTTAGGAGCTAAATAATTTTCTATTGAACTAAAAAAATCTTTATAAAAATGAGCAAGTTCAATTCTCATGTAGCCTTGAGTTTTAAATATACCTGCATATTTATCAGAAAATTTTTGTCCTGCAATTTCCCAAACTATAGAAGAATTATTAAATTTTTTTAAATCATAGGAACTAAAGATAGAATTAGAATAAACAAGACTTGCATCACAGTTATCCGCCGGATCAAGAATGAACATAAATAAGCCATTTTTTGTGTTAATTGGATAAACTATTTCAACATTATTTTTTCCAGATTCTAAATGTACCCAATTTTCATATAAATTTTCTTCTGTACGAGCCTGTGAATTGCTCGTACAGCTGATTAATAAAAATGATATTATTATACTAAATAATAATGATTGCATTTTTTACTATTTTTTTTCTACTTCTAAAATTGGCTGAATAGAGATTTCTTTATTAGTTAAATTTTTATTAGTAATAAAAAACATCACTACTCCTACCACAGTTAAAGAAATGATAATGCGCACTAAGTTTGATTTGGTCATTTTAGTTCCTTTCTTGAATTATTAATTATTCTAAAATTTTTCATTTTAAAATTTTCAGGAAATTGTAATTTTAAAAAGCTTGCATATTGACGGGTAAAAAAATAATTAAGAGGATATTGAATAAAATCAATTTTTCCTTTTTCAAGTATTTTTACCGTTCTTGTAGAAAACTTTAAACTTTCAATTACTTCAGCTACTTCTATATGAAGGTCTAGTCTTTGTTTTCCTAAATTAATAAGAAAATTAGATATTTCTTCTTTTAAGAAATAATTCTTCTTGTGATCTTCTTTTAAACGATTTTTGGAAAAGCCTGATAAAATAGAAATTTTAGTCATGCCTAAATATCCTTTAAAATTCATTTACTTATTAGTCTAATTATAAATAAACTTTGGACATAAAATTAAATGCTTTGATAATTAATTAAATTAGATTTATGCTATCTTTAGGGAATGACAAAAACCAAAACAATTATCTCCATTGAACACACTCTTAAAGAAATTTTACATAAATTAAGTGAAGATGATATAAAAAGTATCACCGGAAAATCTAAATCTTATATTTATAAATGTGCTGACTCCGATGATACGGACAGAAATATTCACTTTAAACATGTATTAGATTTAGAAAAATCTATGTTGAAGTATCATAATAAAACTCCTTTTACCAATCTCTTAAAAGACTATATTTCTGTTGAACAAAAAGAAGTGTCTCATTTGCAAAATATTTCTCACGAAGTCATGTCTATAGGAGGCCGCATGGGCGACCTCATGGATTCGATTAATGAATCAACAGATGAAAAAAGTTCTGGTGGAACAAAAATTGTCCCTCATGAAAAAGAAAAAATTTATGATGAAATACAAAAAATGGATGAGCAGCTTATAAAGATTAAAGCTATTCTAAAGTCATTATAGAAATAATGATTAAGGCAATACTTATTCTTCTCTACTTATTGCCCTCTTACCTAAATGCCAATGAGGTATGTGATAAAATTCTAAAAAGTGTTACAAGAGAAGAAACTACCATAGACATATTGAATTTTGATCCTGAAATAGGACTTCAAATGTCATCTCCCCTAATTCAAGTCAATATAGATCTCAAAGATATTAATATTTCTAATCAAAGTAGTATTACTGATTTAGGGTTTAATCTTACTACTTCTTGGAAAAGAGAGAATTGGATTCATAATTTTAAAAGCAGTGTTTTACTATATGACTGGAACCAAAAAAATCCCGCCCCACCGATAAAAAAGAAAAATAAATATAATCCTGGATACGGTAATTGGATTAATGAAAAAGAGAAAGCTTACAAAACTCTAGAGCCCTTCAGCTGTTATTTTGAAAGAAGTTCAGAAGTTACAAAACTATTAGATAAAATATGGCATCCTGAAGCTTTTACAGACGAGATTGGTTCAAATTTAGAAATCAAAAATTATAAGGAGCTTCATATTACTAATGATCGTATTTTTAAATATAATTTTCTTTTATCTTCAGACGTAATATTTCAAGTAAAAAATCAAGATAATTTTTCTAAATTTCCCTTTGATGATATTGAAGTAATAGCTAATTTAAATTTTAAAGAAGTTAATATATCTCCTAATATTTATATTCCTATCCCTGCCATTAACACTGCAAAACTTTCTTTAGAAAAACAATGGTTTGTTTTAGAGCACGGCTTAGAATTAATTCCAGATAATAATAATCAGTTAATTAATCAAAAAATTAGTTATTGGTTTAAACTCAAAAGAGAATCTTTTTTTTATATTTATAAGATTATAGCTCCTATTATTCTAATTACTTTTTTGTCTTTTTGTAATGTTTTTATAAGGCCTAAAGAGATAGAAGCTAAATTAAACTTAACCGTAGGTTCGCTTCTATCGTTAATCGCTTTTAATTTTGTTTTTGGAGAAGATATTCCTAAACTAAATTATCTCACTGTCTTAGATCAAATAATTTTAACATCTTATTTCTTTGCTTTCCTATCCACAGTCTTTGCTATTGTGTCTTCATCTATGCACTTTAAAGACAATGAAAAAGTAGTCTTTCATCCCTTGAGTAATTATCGAAATCTCATTCTTCCTCTTTCCTATATTGTCGTACTAATAATTACGGTTAAATTAAATTTAGATCTTATTCTATTTCCGTGGGACTAATAAAAGTACCAAAAGAGACTTTGGTATAAGACTAAAATGTCTAAAATTTTTTAATCATTACCCAATAATTTTTTCTTATTTTTCTTTATTTTAAAATCATGAAGAGATTTTTACTATTTTTAACTTCCTCCTATTCTTTCTCAAACCAGACTATAATCAATAAGCTTTTAGTACTCCTTAGTTTTATTGATCATGTCTTGGTGATTTGTAGAAATCTCTTCAGACGTTTTGTTCTTTCTTTTACTTCACTTAAATTCAAGGGTATTAACCCTTTAATTAAGATCCAAAATTCATCATCCTTGGCTATATTCGCTTTAGTTTCCTCTTGTCTATTAGCTAATATTGCTAAGTCTGGTGAATTTAAAGATTTAGAAAAATTTCATAGTTGGAAGATTGAACAATATAATGATAGTGAAATTTCTATCTCTACTAATGGTGAGATCGTTCATGGTGACACATTAATATTTAGACTTGTAAAAAATAAATGTGACTCTGTCGGTCAATTATTTACCATCTACACTACTTCCAATCACCAGCAAATTAACAATTTAAAAAATAAGACTCTCTCAATTACTGATAATGGCATTCAACTAGATGCTGAAGTGATTTTAGTGAGTCAGGCTATGAGTGGTCATATTGTGACAATTAACATGGGGCATTTTAAAAAAGAAGAAATTATTCGTTATTACTCAGCTTATGAAAGATTTCAAATGAGCATTCTTGATATTCATCACTTAGAAAGTATTGGAATTTTTAAAGCTAAGGATTTTTTTGATATACCGGTTAATTTTTGGAAGACACCACATATTGATGATGCCTTAACAATCGGTCAGGCTTACTGCGAACAACTAAGCAACAATTTACATGCACAATATGAAAGGATTCAATTATGACATTCGTGCTTTTTCTCGTTACGACACTTTTATTTGCAGCAGCAGATCCCATTCAATTACCAGGAATATCTTTAGGCAAAAAATGCATTGATACTCCAACTACTTTTACTTGGTCTTATATATGGGTTCACGAAGTAAACTTACCTTTAGCTGCAACAAAGAAACAATGCCTACCTAAAAAAAATGGTATTGACGTCAAACCTAAATGAACAAAAAGAAAAACTTATTAGTCTCGATGGATATTTTTTTAAAAAGAATTAATTATAGCTGTCCCATTAAAAGTTTTGTGATCAGCCCCCTAGATATTTATGATTGTGGATGTGGGATTAAGCATTCTATTAGTTGTAATGGGGGTCACATCATTAAACAAACCAATCTCTATGAATACGTCATTAGTTGCTCTAAGGGGTATCTCACGCTGCTTACATACAGCTTTACTGAGCATGATCTCGTGTCGATTATGGCCATTAAAATTCAACAACCATCCAATGCTGCTGTCTATGGTAGAGTCCAAAAATCTAACTAACTCAAAGGAAACAGGTTCGATTCCTGTCAGCGGCACCAAAAAATTAAAAATTTATAGATAAACTATAGCTATAATTTTTAATATAATTTTATATTAGATGAATAAAAAAAAGCATAAATTTATCTGTGTCCTTAATAGTACCAAAAAATTTTAATATTAAAAATCCTGAAGCTTCGACTTATTTACTATTTTTTGCCATTGTCATAGAAATTGGTGTTGCTGGGTTAGCAATATTTTTAGGACTACTTATAGCGAACGCAGGATCAAATGAATTAGAAGTAAGTTTTTTAAACCGTTTGATCAGTCCATTATTATTTATTGTTATTGCAATTATTGAACTTACAAGAGTTCCTTTACTTATATCTATTTATAGGGGGAATAATTTTATCTGGAGAATTTTTGGATCTTTTTTTTTAATAGCAATTATGTTCTTAGCTTTTGAG
>ENA-ORXF01000103-ORXF01000103.1-marine-metagenome-genome-assembly--contig:-NODE-103-length-62097-cov-16.962464_pt1 | contig 62097 bp, 65 predicted proteins | sample MGYA00237864_ERZ511476 | MGnify/ENA primary metagenome ERZ511476 (study PRJEB26306, sample SAMN06343908) | marine metagenome | isolation source: coastal waters | place: Atlantic Ocean: West Antarctic...
TGCTTGAAGTCTTCCTAAATTACCGAAAGGGTCATTCTTGTAAAAACCTAACTCCCATGCAAGTTGTTCAGCATATAGTGCCCAACCTTCTGTATATGAACTAAAAAGTGGGAATTTTCTAAAAATTGGAACATCTTCCAATTCTCCTTGTATGGCTATTTGAAAATGGTGACCGGGGATTCCCTCATGATAGGCCAAGGTCTTCATCCCAAACTTAACAGTTTCTGTAACCTCTCTCAAGTTGGCATAAAATATACCTCCTTTTGACCCATCCACAGTGGGTGACGTGTAATAAGCAGCAGGAGAACCTTCTTCTTTGAATTCAGGAACTCTTTTTACTTCCATCGCTGCTTTTGGTCTGATATCAAATGCGTTATCAAGTCCATCATTGATTTCATCTAAGATATTATTGTATCCTTCAATAATTTCTTTTCTACCTTCATCATTATTCTGATACAAAAAGCGTTCTTCCTTATTTAATTCTTGAATAATTTTACCTAATGTTTTTGTTGTATCTGCATAACCTTGAATACTCAAAATATCGCGCATCTCTGTTTTTATTCGAGCAACCTCTGATAATCCAATTTGATGAACCTCTTCAGGGGTATAGTCGCTGGTGGTCATCAATGATAATTGATATTGATAAAAGGCATCTCCATCAGGAAACTTCCAAACACCAGCATCTGTAGTTGCTTTAGATTTTAATGCTTTAAAGTATAAAATAAGAGCATTGTATGCATCGAACACTGTAGTTCTTACTTGGTCCGCTACACGTGTTCTGTATGCGTCTTTTTCCTCTTCTGTAAGACCTTCAATTTTTAATAATTTAGAATTGAAATTAGCGTAGAGAATGTTTGACTTAACAGGACCTTGGTCATCGGTCTTAATATTGATCGAATCTTTTTCTTTGTTACCAACAAATCCTGACATTTCACTAATCACCCGGTCAATGATAAATTGTGGAGGAATGATTCCTTTTTCTTCACGTATTTTTAGCCCTTCCAATAACTGATCGAATTTAATACCAAATTTAGATAATCGAGTTATATATGCCTCTATATCACTTTCGTCTCTGAGCTTATGCGAACTCTCCATCAAGCTTGGAAGATTACTTTGTACTCCAAACATTTGATTTACCGGATAGTTATGATAGAAAAACTGTTCACCCTCAACCTGCTTCCTCAAAGAAGAACTTAAAATTTTTGTGTTTAATTTATTTTCTTCCGATTGACTTTCAAAATCATAACTTTGCAATGTTTTATAGTCTTCTTTCATTTGATTAAAACGTTCCCATAAACTTATATCAGAAATATCATCTAATTCATCTTTTGACAGATCATATGCAACCGGTATTCCAAGTTGTGTAGTAAGCTCAGGACTGTCTATACTAAGCTGTACATAGATCTTGTCATAGAAATATCTAATATTAAATGGTTTAAACCAAATAAGATTAGTAAGCCATAGACCTCCAATAATTAAGAGTCCAAGTGTTGTTCTTCCTATCCAAAATTTCCAAGTGCGTTTTTTAGTCATGTTTAATTATTGTAAAGTAATATCTATAGTTAAATTCTTTTTTAAAACAAATGTAATAGCATTTTCAATACTAAATTGGAAAATGTGCTGAATAGCAAAGTAATGTTCTGAATATCAAGCTAAATATTGTCTTAGCTAGTATTAGATATCTCGAAGCATGAAGTAATTACGAATTTAATAGAAAAAATTACTTGACAATGTGTAGGTATTTTCTAGATACAGGAATTATTTCTGATTGGTTTATAAGCTCAAGTTTTAAGCCTTGTGCATTTCCGGATATATTTTTCACTTTCTTTAGGTTTACTATATAGGAGCGATGGCATCTTACTAAATTAGAAGCTTCTTTTAGTTGTACTTCAAATGAAGAAAGTATAACTCGATAAGTTACTTTTTTTAATGTGTTTTCGGTTAAAGTAGAATAATGTTGCAAAATATCTTCTTAAATTTTAACTCTACTTTTCTCTTTTAATAAAAAGAGTATCTAAAACTAGTTCTCTCTGAAGCCAAGATCTTAAATCTCGTTCTTTTAATTTTATAATACTATCTGTTAATGATATATTCCATTTAATAGTTGTAACGGGAATTGTATCGATTTTTATAAAATCTTTAGAAGACAAAACATTTGAAAAACCAATAGATTCTATATCTACATATCTAATTTTTGCATCTTTTGCAATTCTACTAAATGCAATAATACTTTGATCTTTATTTAAAGCATCTTGCTCTATTCTATTATTTAGATCAGTAATTGTTTCTTGTAAACTTGTAATCTGCTTTTGTAAGCCTTCAATAATATTTTTACTCTCTTGTAATTCCTCTCGCTTTTCCTTATAAGCATAGGTGATTAACTCAAAACTTTTAGTATCACTTCCCTTAATACTTAAATTGAAATCACCGATATTTGGGTATAATAGAGTATTAGATAATTCATTTATTAAATCATTCTCAGTTGCTTCAGTTATTTCATTGAAAAAATTTAAAAATATTTCTTTTTTCTCAATGTTCTTATCCCAATCTATTAGCTGTAAAGACTTATTCCCTTTTATTTCATTTTTAATAAAACTATTTATTTGTGTATTTGTTCTAGTATCCTGTAAAACATTAATAAAAGTAATAATTGCAGGTATCATTACTGAAATTCCAATTACTGTAGCTATCGTTGAATATTGTTTTCTTTTGGCAGCATTTGCATATTTATGCATTGGAAAACGCAACAATTTGAATACTAAAAATGTAGCTAACGCTATAAAAATAGTGTTAATAATGAATAAATACATTGCCCCAAAAAAATATGTGAAATTCCCTATTGCTAAGCCGTAACCTGCCGTACAAAGGGGAGGCATTAAAGCTGTTGCAATAGCAACACCAAAAATTACAGAGGCTACAGTCCCTTTTTTAGTTCTTGCAACCATCAAAGCCAAACCACCAAAAAATGCAATTAAAACATCTCTAATATCTGGGCTAACACGACCTAATAGTTCGGAATTATCTTCACTTAATGGAAAGAAATAAAAGAATAAAAAAGAGGCAAATAAACTAAGTCCAATCATGGTACCTAGGTTTAATAAAGATTTCTTAAAAGTATCAATATCATTTAAGGCAAATGACATTCCAATTCCTAAAATTGGCCCCATTAAAGGAGATATTAGCATAGCTCCAATCACAACTGCAGTAGAGTCTGCATTTAAACCAATAGAGGCCACAAATACAGCAAAGAGAAGAATCCAAGCAGTTGCCCCTTTAAAAGGGATATCTGCCTTAATAGCTTCTATAGTTGCTTGATGATCTGTATCTTCTCTAAAATCAAAAAGTTCAATAAGAAACTTTCTAATACTTTTGAAAAGACCTTTTGCACTGAGTTGAATATCCTCTTTAGTTTGTTCAATCTCTTGATCTTTGGTTACATTTTCTCTCATAATTGATTTAATATTAATATTAAATATAAAATAAAGGAAACTTATCTATTTTAAAAAAATTACATCTATTTCTAATAGAAATTTTTCAGCCCTTTTATTTCCTATTAAAAAAGCGATTTCTTCAATTGTGTTTGGTTTAAGATTATCCATATTTAAAACTCTTCCTCGAAAAGCAGGATACATGTCTTTCATGTCCAAAATAAGATCCTGCCAATCTTGTGTGCTTTGAAAAGTTGTTATAAAAGAATAATAATCATTATTTTTTTCTTTAATTCTAAATTGATATTTTTTACCATCCCCTCTTACACGTAAAACAACTTGAGAGTATTGGGAAATATCTTTTTTCTTAAACTGATGCCTTATAGAAGAAAATCCACCATAATTATCTAAAGAAACCTCTCCTGAAAAAATTGCATTTCCATTATCATTAATTGAAAGTTTCCCTTTTGACCTTCCTCCCATTACACCGTCATCGACAACATACCAAGAAGAAAGATTTGCATCTCTAGTAAAATCAAAAATAATTGAATCAGAAGTATTCATAAATAGTAAAAGCGTAAGTGATAAAATAATTTTATTCATAGGTTTTATTAGTGATTACTAAATTAACCATTTTTATCTAAAAAAAGACAAAAAAAAACTCTGTACATGTTGTACAGAGTTTTTATAGTGACCGGGCTGGGGCTCGAACCCAGGACCCTCTCCTTAAAAGGGAGATGCTCTACCAACTGAGCTACCAGGTCATTTTTCTTAGCTTAGCGGCTGCAAATATATAATCTTATTTATAATAAACAAATGTTTTTTTACTTTGTTTCACTTAAATAAGTTTCTCTTACTTTCTTGAATAAATTAGAGGAATAAACAAAGTCAACAATCGCCTCATTATCAGTTTTAAAGATTTCATTACTACTTCCTTCCCATGCTTTAATACCATTTTCTAAGAACACAATCTTTTCTCCAATTTCCATTACAGAATTCATATCATGAGTATTTATTACTGTTGTAATTTTATATTCTTTAGTGATTTCTTGTATTAAATTATCAATTACTATAGAAGTCTGAGGATCTAAACCAGAGTTAGGTTCATCGCAGAAAAGATATTTGGGATTCATCACTATTGCTCTAGCAATTGCTACCCTTTTTTGCATTCCACCAGAAAGCTCTGCAGGGAACTTTTTATTAGAATCAGATAAATTTACACGATCTAAAACAAAATTCACACGATCTAACATTTCTTTTTCTGACTTTCTTGTAAACATTTTTAAAGGAAACATAACATTTTCTTCTACAGTTTGAGAATCAAAAAGTGCACTTCCTTGGAAAACCATTCCAATTTCTTGACGCCATTCTCTTTTTGCTTCTGTCGTAAATGCAGTATTTATTCTACCATTAAAAGAAATTATCCCAGACTCTGGTACGTGAAGGCCTATTAAAGATTTCAAAAAAACTGTTTTACCAGATCCGCTTTGACCAATAATAAGGCTTGTTTGCCCTGGATGAAAAGTAGTAGATATTCCTTTTAGAACTTCTACATCTAAAAAACCTTTATATAAATCTTTAACTTCTATCATCTATGTTAAAAGCATTTGAGTTAAAAAATAATTAGCAATTACTATTAAAACGGTCGTCCAAACGACAGCTTGAGTACTTGCTTTACCCACGGCTAAAGAACCTCCTTTGACATAGTAACCATGATAAGAAGGGACTGTAGATATTAAAAATGCAAAAACTAATGTTTTAATCATTGCATATACTAATAAAAATGGCTGAAAATCAGATTGAATTCCTATTATATAGTCCGTTCCAGCAAACAAACCTGACATAACTCCAGCAAGCCATCCTCCGAAAATACCTAAAATCATACCTAAGCAAATTAAAAACGGATAGAAAAAAACTGTTGCTATAATTTTTGGTAAAACTAAGTAATTAATAGAATTTATTCCCATTACTTCAAGAGCATCAATTTGCTCAGTAACTCTCATAGTACCTATACTAGAGGTGATGTAAGATCCAACTTTACCTGCTAAAATTATAGAACAAAAAGTGGGTGCAAATTCTAAAATAATAGATCTCTTTGCTGCAAATCCAATTAAAGTATCTGGAATTAAAGGATCATCTAAATTTAGTGCTGTTTGTAATGCAATTACACCTCCAATAAAAAAAGAGATAAACATAATAATCCCTAAAGACTTAAGTCCTAATTCTTCAATATCTTTAAATAAGGCTTCTCTAAAAACTCTAGGTCGTTGAGGTTTTTTAAAGACTTGCCCCAACATCATAAAATATTTACCAGTATGCTCTAGGTAATTCATAAAGTTATTTTTCTTTTTGCTAAAGTATTAAAAAAACCACTAACCTTGAGTTAATTTATAGCTATCAAAATTAAAAAATTTGTACTTTTGAAATTAGTTTAATTACTTCCACAATGAAAAAATATAAATATATAGTCTTATTCCTTATTTCATTAGTTATCATTTTTTACAGTTGCAATAAAACAACGTCTACTTTTAAAGAAAAACCTAAATTGGTCGTAGGTATTGTAATTGACCAAATGCGGTATGATTATTTAACACGTTTTGCTGATAGGTTTTCTGAGAACGGATTTAAAAGATTAATAAATAAGGGTTTTTCTTTAGAAAATGCACATTATAACATGATTCCAACATACACTGCAGTTGGTCATGCATCTATTTTCTCAGGAACAACACCATCTAATCATGCAATTATTTCAAATTATTGGTATGACCAAAATGAGAAAAAGTCAATTTATTGTGTAGATGATTCTAATTATAAAACTGTTGGAAATAACAGTAAAGAAGGTGAGAAGTCACCTCATAGAATGCTAACTTCGACATTAACAGACCAGTTACATTTAGCACAAAATATGAATGGCAAAGCTATTGGCATTGCTATAAAAGATCGTTCCTCTATTTTATCAGCTGGTCATACAGCAAATGGTGCGTATTGGTTTAGTGGTGGGGATCATGGCCAATGGATTTCTAGTTCATATTATATGGATTCACTGCCAAATTGGGTAACAAAATTTAATAATTCCGGTAAAGCAGATGAATATCTATCCAAATCATGGAAAACACTTTACAATATAAATACTTACAAGCAAAGTATTTCTGACAACAACCCTTTTGAGGGTCTTAATAAAGGAGAGAAAACACCAACATTCCCACATGATATTCCAGCAATAAATCAACAAAATGGTCATTACAGTATGATAAAAGAAATTCCGGCTGGAAACTCAATTACATTAGATTTTGCAAAAGCTGCAATAATTGGAGAAAAGTTAGGAAAATCTAAATTCACGGATTTTTTAACAATTAGTTTTTCGTCAACAGACTATATAGGCCACCAGTATGGACCAGCATCTATAGAAATTGAAGATACTTACCTTCGACTTGACAAGGATTTAGAGGAGTTGTTAATTACATTAGATAAAGAAGTTGGTGAAGGAAATTATACGATTTTCTTAACAGCAGATCACGCAGCAGTTCACGTACCTGCTTATCTTCAATCTTTAAAAATACCAGCTCATTATTTCAATACTGAAAAGTTTAAAAACTATGTTTCAAGCATCTCAAAAAAATACTTTAATTCTGATTTATTAGTAGAAAATATATCAAATTTTCAAATTTTTTTAAATAAAAAAACTTTAACCTCTTTAGGTCTAGACAAGAATATCGTAGCACAAAAATTAGCTGATAAAATTATTGAATTTGAAGGGATCTATAAGACAGTAACAGCCAAAACACTTCAAACTACTCAGTTTTCTGAAGGTATTTTAAACTCATTACAAAATGGATATAATCAAAAATTTTCTGGAGATATCATGATATTACCCTATCCAGCAACTCTAAAAAGAACTATTTGGGACTCGAGAAAAACAGGAACAAGTCATGGTTCTGGCTATTCTTATGATACACATGTCCCGATTATTTTCTATGGAAATGGGATTAAGAAGGGGGTTTCTAAAAAAAGACATAATATCACAAATATTGCACCAACTATTGCCAATCTTCTGAAGATAGAAGCACCTAACAGTACTTCCGGAATAATTATTACTGAAGTTTTTGAAAAATAATTATGCTTTAGGTAAAAAAACTTCTGCCATCATACAACGCACACTGCCTCCGCCACAGGCCTCTATAGTATCTAAAGAACTTGAAATAATTTGTGTGTGTTTATGAATTTGTCCGATTTGTTGTTTTGTCAATGAATCGTATGCTGCTTGACTCATCACTAAAAACATTTCATCATCTAATCCACGAACTTGTAACATATTTCCCGCAAAGTTATTTACTTGTTCTTCTGTAATAACTATAATTTGTTTACCATCTTCTTTTAAATTTTTTAAAAGGTTCTTACGTTCTCTCTTATCATCAATTGAATCTAAACAGACAATAGCAAAAGTTTCTGCCAAACACATCATTACATTAGTATGATAAATTTCTTTTCTCTTACCATCTACAGTTTGATTTGATGAAAAGACAACAGGTGTATATTCAAAATCTTCACAAAACTCGATAAATAAGTCCTCTTCAGCTCTTGGTGACAAAGCACAATATGCTTTCTTATTAATACGATCTAGCAACAAGCTCCCTGTACCTTCTAAAAATAAACCAGAGTCCTCTGCAGAAGTATAATCTATAATATTATCTATTCTAAAACCTTGCTTTTCTAACTCTTCTAAAACATCTTCTCTTCTTTCTAATCTTCTATTTTTTGCAAACATAGGATACAATGCAACTGTACCATCTTGATGAAAAGAAATCCAATTATTAGGAAAAATAGAGTCTGGAGTATCAAATTGCTCTGTATCAGAAATCACGATAACATTAACCCCATGACTTCTAAGTTTATCAACATGTGCATCAAATTCTCTTTGTGCATTTGTATTTACCGTTGCAGGTAATAAATTATCAATTACTTTTTGATAATAATTATTTACTGCAGTCTGTTCATTCATCCTAAAATTGATAGGACGAATCATTAAAATAGTATTAGTCGTTTGATGCATTTTTTTATTTAAACGTGGAATTATACAATTTTTATTTTAATAATATCTTAGTTTTTAATTAATATAGACAGGGCAATTAATCTCTAATTAAGGGCATTGTAGAGCATCGAAATAAACCTTCTTGTTTTGCTATTTCCGAATAATGAACTTCCTCTACAGTAAAATTATTTTTACGAAGCCACTTGTTTAATCTGGTAAAATTTTTTTCTGAGATGACGATATCCTCATCTATAGAAAAGATATTACTATTCATATTACACATTTCTTCTTTTGTGATTTCAAAAACATTCTCCTCTCCGAAGAAGTTGAGTAACCAATTATATTCAGATTCTACTAAAAATCCATTTTGATGAAGTATGGCTTTACCTTGCCCTAAAGGCTGAAAACAGCAATCTAAATGTAAAGCATTTTCTTTAGGATTTTCATTATCTTTTCTGAGCTCAAAAGATTTTACAATTTTATTGGGAAATAATTCTTGTAAAGCAATGACAGCGTTTGTATTTGTTCTTGCTGTAATATAATTAGGATAATCTATACCCGAATAGGTTCCGATAAAAATATAATCTCCCCAAGGCATTACATCTCCTCCTTCTATATGGCATTCTTCTGGTAATTCTATTATATCACTTGAATTGATTTGTTTAATTATATAATCAATTGCTTCAAATTCTTTTGCTCTATCAGGTAAAATATTGGATTTTATTAATTTATCTTCAATACAAAATGCAATATCTCTAGAGAAAATTTGATTGTAGTCTTTTATGACTTCTGGCCTAAAAACAGTAACATCATACTTTTTTAAAATATTTACAACTGCTTCCATTTCTAAAATCATATCCTCTTCTTTTGGATATGTGCCTGCTAAAACATGTTGTTTACTTTTAGGATCATAGCAATCTTCAATTTTTGGGATTGGCCCATTAGAAACAGCAGTGCCTAAAATTACAGATACTAATTTAGAAGTCTCATTATTAATATTAATTTTTAACATATATAAATATAATAATAATAAAGATATTTAGAATATTGTCTTTTTATCTGTCAGAGATTGGAGAGTATGGCCTGTGTGTATCGCCTGTATAAACCTGTCTTGGTCTACCTATTGGTTCATTACGTAGCCTCATTTCCCTCCAATGAGCTATCCAACCTGGCATTCTACCTAAGGCAAACATAACTGTGAACATATCAGAAGGAATACCCATAGCTCTATAGATAATCCCTGAATAAAAATCAACATTTGGATATAAACTTCTATCCACAAAATACTGATCACTTAGAGCTTCTTTTTCAAGTCCCTTTGCAATATCTAGAATAGGATCTACAATTCCGAGGTCATTTAAAACTTCATCGGTTGCAACTTTAATTATTTTTGCTCGAGGATCGAAACTCTTATAAACTCTATGACCAAAGCCCATTAATCTAAATGGATCTTCTTTGTCTTTCGCTTTTTTCATGTACTTATTTGTGTCTCCACCATCTTCATTAATTGATTCAAGCATCTCTAATACAGCCTGATTTGCACCACCATGAAGCGGACCCCATAAAGCAGAAATTCCTGCAGAAATTGAAGCAAATAAGCCAGCATGTGATGAACCAACTATTCTAACCGTTGAAGTAGAACAGTTTTGTTCGTGATCAGCATGAAGAATTAAAAGTTTATTCAAAGAATTAACTAGAACAGGATTTTGGACATACTGCTCATTTGGCTTATTAAACATCATTTTCAAAATATTTTCAACATAGCCTAAAGAAGAATCACCATAATCTAACGGTAATCCATTCTTTTTTCTAAAAGTCCAGGCAATTAAGACTGGTATTTTCCCTAAAACTTTAACAATAGTTTCATACAGCTCTGATTTACTTCTATCATAATCTATATTTTTTGAACTAGGGTTAAATGCAGTTAAAGCACTAGTTAAGGAAGATAAAATCCCCATTGGATGGGCTGATTTAGGAAAGGCTTCTAATATTTTCTTTATATCCTCATCAACAATACTTTCCTTTTTTATATCATCATTGAACTTCTTGTACTGCTCTTGAGTTGGAAGATTACCATATATTAGTAAATATGCAACTTCTAAAAAACTAGCGTTATTAGATAAATCTTCAATAGAATAACCTCTATACCTTAAAATACCCTTCTCACCATCCAAATATGTGATTTTACTTTCACATGATGAAGTGTTCTTAAAACCTGGATCTATAGTAGTAACCCCGCCTGTAAGGGCCCTTAAATTTTTTAAATCTATTGCAACTTCATCTTCTGAACCTTTTACAAGTGGTAACTCGTAAGAGTTATCTCCTATTTGTATCTTAGCTATATCTGGCATCTTACTGTTTTTGAGTGTTTTTAATCTGACGCGAAGATACCAATTTTTATAAGATTTTAAAAGGCTATAGTAATCGATTTTTAAGATTTTAAAAATCATAGAAAAGGCTCCAAAAATAAATTTTGGAGCCTGAAGTATTATAAATCTAAATATCTAGATTTTAAAAGCTTTTTGCTTTGGGAAATAAGCAGTGTCCCCTAACTGTTCTTCTATTCTGAGAAGCTGATTATATTTCGCCATTCTATCTGAACGAGAAGCAGAACCAGTCTTTATTTGTCCACAATTTAAAGCTACAGCTAAATCAGCAATTGTATTATCTTCTGTTTCTCCCGAACGATGACTCATCACTGATGTATAACCTGCGTTCTGAGCCATATTTACGGCAGAAATTGTTTCTGTTAGAGTTCCTATTTGATTTACTTTGATTAAAATTGAATTGGCAATTCCATTTTCAATTCCTCTAGATAAACGATCTACATTGGTTACGAATAAGTCGTCTCCGACTAGTTGTACTTTATCTCCTATTTTTTCAGTTAGATATTTCCAACCTTCCCAATCGTTTTCATCCATTCCATCTTCAATAGATATAATTGGATAATTTGCTGCTAGTTCAGCTAAATAATCAGCTTGTTGCTCACTTGTTCTAATTTTACCTGTTTCTCCTTCGAATTTAGCATAGTTATATTTACCATCAACATAAAATTCTGCAGCAGCACAATCTAAAGCAATCATAATATCGTCACCAAGAGTATAACCTGCGTTTTTAACAGCTAAAGCTATGGTGTCTAAAGCATCTTCTGTACCATCTAAAGTTGGAGCAAAGCCACCTTCATCACCTACAGCTGTAGATAGGTCTCTATCATGTAAAACTTTCTTTAGATTATGAAATATTTCTGATCCCATTTGCATTGCATGAGAAAAACTCTCGGCTTTTACGGGCATTACCATAAATTCTTGAAACGCAATTGGTGCATCTGAATGTGAACCACCATTAATAATATTCATCATTGGAACTGGTAGTGTATTTGCAGAAACTCCTCCAATATATCTATATAGAGGCATTCCTAATTCGTTCGCAGCAGCTTTTGCAGCTGCTAATGAAACTCCTAAAATAGCATTTGCTCCTAGTTTTGACTTATTTGGTGTTCCATCTAAATCAATCATTAGTTGATCAATCGCGTTTTGTTCAAAAACAGAAACCCCTAATAATTCTTGAGCAATAATTTGATTTACATTCTCAATAGCTTTCAAAACACCCTTACCCATGTATGCTTTTCCACCATCTCTTAATTCTACAGCTTCGTGCTCTCCTGTTGATGCTCCTGAAGGTACTGCAGCTCTTCCCATTACTCCATTTTCTGTAGTTACATCTACTTCTACAGTTGGATTCCCTCTTGAATCAAATATTTGACGTGCATGAATGTTAATTATAATACTCATAATTATATATTTTATTAAAATTATATTAACTGCAATTTACTAAAAACCATTGTTTTTGTTAATTATTAAAATAACTTGTTACGAAAACGATTTCAGTAAAAATTATAATAAATAGTTATTTATCAACTATTAATTATTCTTTTATTTTTTTTAAATTTTCTATAAATTGGTCAAAAAGATATTCAGCGTCATTTGGTCCAGGGCCTGCTTCTGGGTGATATTGAACAGAAAATACATTTTTATCTTTCATTCTAATACCGGCTACAGTATTGTCATTCAAATGAATATGGGTGATTTCAACATTTTGGTGCGCTTCAGTTTCTTCTCTATTAATTGCAAAACCATGATTTTGAGATGTTATTTCTCCTTTACCTGTTAGAATATTTTTCACAGGATGGTTAATTCCTCTGTGTCCATTGTGCATTTTATAAGTAGAGATCCCATTTGCAAGCGCTATAACTTGGTGCCCTAAACAGATACCAAAAAGCGGTAAATCTCTTTTTATAATTTCCTTTGCAACTTCTTGTACTTGGATTAATGGCTCTGGATCACCTGGACCATTAGAAATAAAATATCCGTCAGGATTAAAAGAAGATAATTCTTCAAAAGATGAATCGTATGGGAATACCTTAACGTAAACTCCTCTTTTAACAAAGTTTCTTAAAATATTTTTCTTAATACCTATATCTAATACAGATATTTTTAATTCTGCATTTTCACTACCTACCAAATATGGTTCTTTGGTTGAAACTTTTGAAGCAAGTTCTAACCCCTTCATATTAGGTGTTTTTAACAACTGTTGTTTAAGTTCTTTAACGTTATCTATATCAGTAGATATGATTGCGTTCATGGCTCCATTATCTCTAATGTATGAAACTAAAGCTCTTGTATCTACATCAGATATAGCGACTAGATTATGTTTATTAAACCAATCATATAAATTTCCATCTGAATCTACTCGTGAATGTGTAAAACTAAAATTTCTACAAATTAAACCTGCTATTTTAATTCCGTCAGATTCTACTTCATTATCATTAACTCCATAATTACCAATATGTGCATTAGTTGATACCATTAATTGTCCGAAATAAGATGGGTCTGTAAAAATTTCTTGATACCCTGTCATTCCAGTATTAAAACAAATTTCACCTGTTGAAGTACCTTCAATACCAACAGATTTACCATAAAAAATAGTGCCATCTGCTAATAAAACTAATGCTTTTTTTCTTGATTGATATTTCATTTTTAGTAATTAAGTTTATTATTGTAAAAATATAAAAAAAGGGATAAACATTGCTGTTTATCCCTTTAATATGATTTAAAAAAAATTCATCTTATTTATTCTTCAGATTTATCTTCTGTTGAAGTTACTTCTACTTGTGGAGTATCTGCTTTTTTACTTCTACCTCTACGCGTAGTTTTTTTAGCTTTTGCCCCTTTAGGGTTATATATCTCGTTGTAATCAACTAGCTCTACCATAGCCATAGGAGCATTATCTCCCTGACGGTTTCCTAGCTTTATAATACGTAAATATCCTCCAGGTCTATCTGCTACTTTTACAGATATTTCTTTAAACAGCTCTGTAACAGCATACTTGTCACGTAAATAACTAAAAACAATACGTCTGTTGTGAGTTGTATCTGATTTAGATTTAGTGATTAAAGGCTCTACGAATAAACGTAATGCTTTAGCTTTTGCAACTGTGGTGTTAATACGCTTGTGCTCTATTAAAGAACAAGTCATATTTGCTAACATAGCTTTTCTATGCGCTGTTTTTCTACCTAAATGGTTAAATTTCTTACCGTGTCTCATGACTTTGTTTTATACTCTCATCTTGCTCAACTCTTTTTGAGGAGCAAAATATGAAAGATTAATCTTTATCTAATTTGTATTTACTTAAGTCCATTCCGAAATTTAAACCTTTAACAATAACTAATTCTTCTAGTTCTGTTAATGATTTCTTACCGAAGTTACGGAACTTCATTAAATCACTTTTGTTAAAAGAAACTAAGTCTCCTAATGTATCTACTTCTGCCGCTTTTAAACAATTTAAAGCTCTAACAGATAAATCCATATCGATTAATCTAGTCTTTAGTAACTGACGCATGTGTAATGATTCCTCATCATAAGTTTCTGTTTGTGCAATCTCATCTGCCTCTAAAGTGATACGCTCATCTGAGAATAACATAAAGTGGTGGATTAATATTTTTGCAGCTTCAGTTAATGCATCTTTGGGATTAATTGAGCCATCAGTATCTATATCAAAAACTAATTTCTCATAATCTGTTTTTTGCTCAACACGAAAATTCTCAATTTTATATTTAACATTCTTTATAGGAGTGTAAATAGAATCTGTGAAAATTGTACCTATTGGAGCACCTGATTTTTTATTCTCTTCTGCTGGTACAAATCCTCTACCTTTTTCGATAGTAATTTCAGCATTAAACTTAACAGACTTATCCATATTACAAATAACTAAATCTGGATTTAGTACTTGAAAACCTGAAATAAACTTTTGTAAATCACCTGCAGTTAATTGGTCTTGACCAGACACTGCAACAGATACTGTTTCTCTGTCAGTTTCATCAATTTGTTTTTTAAAACGCACTTGTTTTAAATTTAAAATGATTTCTGTAACATCTTCCACAACTCCAGTGATCGTTGAAAACTCGTGCTCTACACCATCTAATCTTAGAGATGTAATTGCAAAACCTTCTAAAGAAGACAATAGTACTCTTCTTAAGGCATTACCAACAGTTAGACCAAAACCTGGTTCTAGAGGTCTGAATTCAAATCTACCAGAAAAATCTGTAGATTCAATCATTATTACTTTATCGGGCTTTTGAAAATTTAATATTGCCATAGGATGTATGTAAGGATTATTTAGAATATAATTCTACGATTAATTGCTCTTTAATATTTTCTGGAATTTGTAATCTTTCCGGTACTTTAACAAAAGTTCCTTCTTTTTTATCAGTATTCCAAGTTAACCATTCATAAACAGTACTTGATGAAGCTAAAGCATCTTCAATTGCTATTAATGATTTAGATTTTTCTCTTACCGCAACAACATCTCCTTCTTTTAACCTATAAGATGGTACGTTTACTAGCTCTCCATTTACAGTTATATGTCTGTGAGAAACTAACTGACGAGCTCCGCTTCTAGATTTAGAAACACCCATTCTATAAACTACGTTATCTAAACGAGATTCACATAATTGTAATAATATTTCACCTGTTATCCCTTGAGATGCAGATGCTTTTTTAAATAAGTTACTGAATTGGCGCTCTAATATACCATAAGTATATTTAGCTTTTTGCTTCTCCATTAATTGGATTGCATATTCAGATTTCTTTCCTCTTCTTTTAGCATTTCCGTGCTGTCCTGGAGGAAAATTTCTTTTTTCGAAGTTTTTATCTTCTCCGAAAATTGCTTCGCCAAATTTACGAGCAATTTTAGTTTTTGGTCCTGTATATCTTGCCATTTCGTTGTTATTAAAGTAGGGATTATGAATTAAGGCTTATTCCTTCGATAATCTAAAAATCCTACTTAGTTAAAATATTTAATTATACTCTTCTTCTCTTAGGTGGACGACAACCATTGTGAGGAACTGGTGTAACGTCAATGATTTCAGTTACTTCAATACCTGCGTTGTGTAATGATCTTATTGCTGATTCTCTTCCATTACCTGGTCCTTTAACATAAACTTTAACTTTTCGTAAACCAGCTTCTTTAGCTGCTACTGAACAATCTTCTGCTGCTAGTTGGGCTGCATAAGGAGTATTCTTTTTAGAACCTCTAAAACCCATTTTTCCTGCAGATGACCAAGAAATAACATCTCCCTTTTTGTTTGTTAAAGAAATAATGATATTGTTAAAAGATGCAGTTACGTGAGCTTCTCCTACAGATTCTACTATTACTTTACGTTTTTTTGAACTTGCTTTTGCCATAATTATTTAAGTTTTAGTAATTTAGTTTTCTACTATGTTAGTTTAAAACTAACATCTAGATCTTTATTACTTTGTCTAACTTTATTTTTTCTTGTTAGCTACAGTTTTTCTCTTACCTTTTCTTGTTCTGGAGTTATTCTTAGTTCTTTGTCCTCTTAACGGAAGACCTAGTCTATGACGAATTCCTCTTTGACATCCAATATCCATCAAACGTTTGATGTGTAATTGGACTTCCGAGCGTAATTCACCCTCGATAGTGAAAGATCCAACTTGTTCTCTAATTGCTGCGATTTGATCATCAGTCCAATCTTGGACTTTGATACTTTCGTCAACTTTTGCTTTTGCTAGAACTTCTTGAGCTCTGCTACTTCCTATACCAAAGATGTAAGTTAAAGCTATAACACCTCTTTTATTCTTTGGAATATCTATACCTGCTATTCTTGCCATTACCCTTGTCTTTGTTTAAATCTAGGATTTTGTTTATTAATTACATATAATCTACCTTTTCTGCGAACAATCTTGCAGTCGGCACTTCTCTTTTTTACTGATGCTCTAACTTTCATTAGTCTAAATTTTATTAATATCTATAAGTAATTCTTGCCTTAGTCAAATCATAAGGACTCATTTCTAACTTTACTTTATCACCTGGTAACAATTTGATGTAATGCATACGCATTTTACCAGAAATATGTGCTGTGACAACATGACCATTTTCTAATTCTACACGGAACATCGCATTTGATAATGCTTCTGTAATCGTTCCGTCTTGTTGGATTGCTGATTGCTTAGCCATCTTACTCGTTTAATGATTTTCTATTAGTATTCCCTGCTTTCATTAATCCATCGTAATGACGATTTAATAAATACGAGTTAATTTGCTGCAATGTATCGATAGCTACACCAACCATAATGATTAACGAAGTACCTCCATAAAACATTGCCCAACTTTGTTGAACTCCAAATTGGTAAGCAACAGCCGGTAAGACAGATAATGCCGCTAAGAATAACGATCCTGGGAAAGTAATTCTAGATAATACACTATCTAATCTATCTGCTGTATCCTTTCCTGGTCTAATACCTGGAATAAAACCACCACTTCTTTTTAAACCTTGAGCCATTTCGTCTGTACGAACAGTAATTGCTGTATAGAAAAAACTGAAGATAATGATCAGTAATGCAAATAATAAATTATACTGCCATCCGAAAGGATCTTGAAATCCTGCAAATGCGGGATACTTTTGAGCTAACGCTCCTGGTGCAAACATTAAAGCTTGAGCAAATATAATTGGCATAACTCCTGCAGCATTTAATTTCAAAGGGATGTAATCTCTCGAACCAGCTGTGTTTTGAGCGTTACCTGCTACTGTTCTTCTTGCATATTGTACTGCAATTTTACGAACAGCAGTAACCAAAAGAACTGTTAGTAAAATTACTATAAACCAAACGATAATTTCAATTAAAATCATCATAAATCCACCTGCTCCTGCATTTGTTGTTTTCGCAACGAATTCTTGTAAGAAAGCTGCTGGAAAATTCGCTATAATACCTACTGTAATTAATAACGAGATTCCATTACCTACTCCTTTGTCTGTAATACGCTCACCCAACCACATTGCAAAAATTGTACCTGCAGTTAGTATAATAATAGATGAAACCCAAAATATTGGTCCACTTACTAAAAACGCTTCTGGTCCTAATCCAAATTGTGTTTTAATAGCAGTTATATAAGTTGGTGCCTGAACTAAGGTAATAGCAATAGTTAACCATCTTGTAATTTGAGTAATTTTTTTACGTCCACTTTCACCGTCTTTTTGTAATTTCTGTAAATAAGGAATTGCTATCCCCATTAATTGTACTACAATAGAGGCGGAAATATAAGGCATTATTCCAAGCGCCATAACTGATGCTCTTGCAAATGCTCCACCAGTGAAGGCATTTAATAGTCCTAAAAGTCCTCCATCAGAAGCACTATCTTTTAAGGCCGTTAATTGTAATGGATCTATTCCTGGTAATGGAACAGCCGCCATAAATCTATAAACAGCAATTAAACCGATAGTTAGAAGAATTTTATTTTTTAATTCTTCAATACTAAAAATGTCTTTTATCGTTTTTGTGAAACTCATATTATACTTTTTCTATATAGTTACCGCTTCACCACCGGCAGCTTCAATAGCCGCTTTTGCAGATGCAGTAAACTTGTGTACCGTTATATTTAATTTAGCTTTTAACTCACCATTCCCTAATATTTTTACTAGGTCATTTTTACCTGCTAATCTGTTAGCAATTAAAATATCTAAATTAACTGTATCAGTAATTTTCCCACTATCAACAAGAGCTTGTAATTTTTCAATGTTGATACCTTGGTGTTCTATACGGTTAATGTTTGTAAAACCAAACTTAGGAACACGTCTTTGAAGTGGCATTTGACCTCCTTCAAAACCAATTTTTCTAGAATAACCTGAACGTGATTTTTGACCGTTATGACCTCTTGTCGCAGTCCCACCTTTTCCAGATCCTTCACCTCTTGCTATTCTCTTTCCTTTTTTAATGGAACCTTCTGCGGGTGTTAAATTGTGTAAATTCATTTGTCTATATATCTTATTTAATTTCTTCGAAAGAAACTAAGTGTTTAATTGTATTTACCATACCAATAATTGAGGGAGTTGCCTCGTGCTCTACAGTTTGGTTCATTTTACGTAAGCCTAATGCTTCTAAAGTTCTCTTTTGACTTTGAAGACGTCCGATTTGACTTTTTACTTGTGTAACTTTAATTCTTGCCATCGTTATTAGATTTATCCGTTAAATACTGTTTCTAAAGATACTCCTCTTTGTTTAGCAATTTGTGCAGCACTACGTAATTGTAATAATGCATTAAAAGTTGCTTTTACTGCATTGTGAGGATTTGAAGAACCTTGAGATTTTGATAATACATCATGAACTCCTACAGATTCTAATACCGCACGTACTGCACCACCAGCAATAACTCCTGTACCAGGAGATGCAGGCTTGATGAAAACTTTTGCTCCACCAAACTTACCTTTTTGCTCGTGAGGTAAGGTACCTTCTAATAGAGGTATTCTTACTAAATTTTTCTTTGCGTCTTCAATAGCTTTAGCAATTGCAGAAGCAACATCTTTAGATTTACCTAAACCGTGACCAACAACACCATTACCATCACCAACTACTACAATAGCAGAGAAACCAAATGCTCTACCACCTTTAGTTACTTTTGTAACACGTTGAACACCTACTAACTTATCTACAAGCTCTAACCCGCTTGGTTTAATTCTTTCTACGTTTTTATAACCTTGCATAATTTCTTAAAATTTTAAACCAGCTTCTCTTGCAGCCTCTGCTAATACTTTTACTCTACCGTGATATAAATATCCGTTTCTGTCAAAAGCTACAGTATCTAAGCCTGCTTTAGTTGCTTGTTCTGCAATCCCTTTACCTACTGCAGAAGCTGCATCAGTTTTAGAGGTTGCTTTAATTTCTTTATCTCTTGATGAAACGTTAGCTATTGTAACTCCGTTAACATCGTCTACTAATTGAGCATAAATTTCTTTATTACTTCTAAACACTGATAATCTTGGTTTAGTAGCTGTACCAGAAATTATTTTCCTGATTCTATGCTTAATTCTAGTTCTTCTTTCAAGCTTTGATAATGCCATAATATTATATAATTATGCAGATTTACCTGCTTTTCTTCTTAATATTTCTCCTACAAATTTAACTCCCTTACCCTTATAAGGCTCCGGTGCTCTGAAAGAACGAATCTTTGCAGCTACCTGACCTACTAATTGCTTATCAAAAGAAGATAATTTAATGATTGGATCTTTTCCCTTTTCTGATATTGTTTCCAACTTAACCTCTGGAGCTATTTGTAAAACAATGTTGTGAGAATATCCTAATGCTAAATCTAATTTTTGACCTTGATTCGAAGCTCTGTAACCTACACCAACTAATTGTAATTCTTTGGTCCATCCTTTACTTACTCCTTCAATCATATTATTGATCAAAGCTCTCATTAAGCCATGTTGCGCTTTATGATCTTTAGATTCTGAGGCTCTATCTAGTACGATAAGAGCATCTTCTATCTTAATTGTAATTCCATCAGAAATTGACTGAGTTAACTCACCTAATTTTCCTTTTACTGTTACAATATTGTCGTTTATGTTTACATCTACACCTTGTGGAATGCTAACGGGATTTTTTCCTATTCTACTCATTTCTTAAGGTTTAATAAACGTAACATAAAACTTCTCCACCAACATTTTCTTGACGTGCCATTTTATTTGTCATTACACCCTTAGATGTTGAAACAATAGCGATACCAAGACCGTTCAATACTCTTGGCATCTCTGTTGAGCCAACGTATTTACGTAAACCAGGTGTACTGATTCTATGGATTTTTCTGATTACTGACTCTTTCGTTTCTTTGTTGTATTTCAAAGCTATCTTGATTGTCCCCTGAACTTTATCGTCATTGAACTGATAGCTTAAAATATACCCTTGATTAAACAAAATTTTAGTCATTTCCTTCTTCAAATTTGAAGCTGGAATTTCTACTACTCTGTGTCCTGCTGCGATTGCATTTCTAACTCTGGTTAGAAAATCCGCGATTGGATCTGTATACATATTAATTAAGATTGCGACTACGGTTTTCAATCATCTCTATTGATGCTACGGATTTCTCCGTGACAAATGAACCTATAATCAGTTAAAATTTATTTTACTCAAAAAAATAGAGCGTGCAAATATACAAATTCTATTTTTTAGTTTGAGATTTATTTTTTTAATCTTACCAACTAGCTTTTCTTACTCCAGGTATTAAGCCTTGATTTGCCATTTCACGAAATGTAACACGTGAAAGTCCAAATTGACGCATATAACCTTTTGGTCTACCGGTAAGCTTACATCTGTTGTGCATTCTTACTGGTGAGGCATTTTTTGGTAATTTTTGTAAACCCTCGTAATCTCCAGCTTCTTTTAAAGCTTTTCTTTTCTCAGCATATTTAGCAACTGTTTTTGCTCTTTTACGCTCACGTGCTTTCATTGATTCTTTAGCCATCTCTTTAATTCTTTTTAAATGGTAAACCTAATTCAGTTAATAATGATTTAGCTTCCTTATCAGTGTTTGCAGATGTTACAAATGTAATATCCATACCATTGATTTTCTTTACTTGATCAATATTAATTTCTGGGTAAATGATTTGTTCTGTAATTCCTAAATTGTAATTACCTCTTCCATCAAAGCCGTTTGCTTTTATACCGTTAAAGTCTCTAACACGTGGTAATGATGCGGTAACCAATCTATCTAAGAACTCATACATTTTATCTCCACGTAAAGTAACTTTTACACCAATTGGCATACCTTTACGCAACTTAAATGCTGCAACATCCTTTTTGGACATTGTTGCTATAGCTTTTTGACCTGTAATTGTAGTCAATTCTTCTAAAGCGTAATCTATTAGTTTTTTGTCTGCAATAGCAGCACCAACTCCTTTAGAAAGAACAATCTTTTCTAATTTAGGCACTTGCATTATATTACTATAACTAAATTCTTCTTTAAGAGCACTTACTATTTTGCTCTTATATTCTGCTTTTAATCTTGGTACGTAACTCATGATTATTATTTTTTAGTTTTTTTAGAGATTCTTGTTTTCGTATCTCCATCAAACTTAAATCCTACTCTTACAGCAACACCATCTTCTAATAATAAAACATTAGATATGTGTAATGAAGCTTCTTTTTTAACGATACCTCCTTGTGGATTCTGCGCGCTTGGCTTAGTATGCTTTGATACTAAATTAACACCCTCTACAAGAACTCTATCTTTGTCTGCTAAAATTTGTAAAACTTTACCTTCTGAACCTTTGTGATCTCCTGCAATTACTTTTACAGTATCTCCTGATTTTATTTTAAACTTCTTCATCTTGTCTCTTGTTTAAAGCACTTCAGGTGCTAATGATACTATTTTCATGAATTGTTTCTCACGAAGTTCACGGGCAACGGGTCCAAATACACGTGTTCCTCTCATTTCCTCCGTAGGATTTAAAAGTACACAAGCATTATCATCAAATCTAATGTATGATCCGTCTTTACGTCTTACTTCTTTTTTCGTTCTTACAACAACTGCTCTAGATACTTGACCTTTTTTTACAGTTCCGTTAGGAGTTGCAGATTTAACTGTTACAACAATCTTGTCTCCAATGCTTGCGTAACGTTTTCTCGTACCTCCTAAAACTCTAATTACTAAAACTTCTTTTGCTCCAGTATTATCTGCGACTTTTAATCTTGATTCTGTCTGTAACATATTATTTAGCTCTTTCTAGGATTTCTACTAATCTCCAACGCTTGGATTTACTCATAGGTTTAGTTTCCATTATCCTAACAGTATCTCCTTCGTTGCAATCATTCTTTTCGTCGTGTGCAACGTACTTCTTAGTTTTTAATACAAACTTTCCGTACATAGGGTGTTTAACTCTTTTTACTTCTGATACAACAATAGATTTCTCCATTTTGCTGCTAGAAACAACACCAATTCTCTCTTTTCTAAGATTTCTTTTTTCCATCTTTAAAACTGACTATAGAATTATTGTAATTCTCTTTTTGTTAATTCTGTAGCAATTCTTGCGACAGTTCTTCTTAAGCTTCTTAACTGTAATGGATTCTCCATTGGTGTTATGGCGTGAGCCATCTTAAGATCGCTATAATTCTTTTGCAACGCTCCAAGCTTCTCGTTAAGGTCAGCTGTAGCTAATTCTTTTATTTCTGATTGTTTCATATTATTTAGAATTAAGCGTTAGTATCAAAATCTCTTGCTATTACAAACTTTGTTCTTACAGGAAGCTTTTGAGCGGCTAAACGTAAAGCTTCTTTAGCTACGTCCATTGGCACACCACCAACTTCAAACAAAATTCTACCTGGCTTTATCACTGCAACGAAATGATCTGGAGCCCCTTTTCCTTTACCCATACGAACCTCTAGAGGTTTCTTAGTAATAGGTTTGTCTGGAAATATCTTAATCCATAATTGACCTTCTCTTTTCATATGACGTGTTGCCGCAATACGAGCTGCTTCAATTTGACGTGAAGTTAGTAAGTTTTGGTCTATTGATTTAATACCGAACATTCCATTAGAAAGTTGATTTCCTCTACCAGAAATACCATTCATATTTCCTTTTGCCTTCTGTACCTTACGGTATTTTACTCTTTTTGGCTGTAACATTTTTAATTTCTAATTTTAAAAATTATTTTCTTCTACGAGGTTGTGGACGTTTAGATCTATCACCGCCACCTTTAGGACCAGATTGTTTCTTAGACAATCCAACTAATGGAGATAATTCTCTTTTTCCATATACCTCACCTTTCATAATCCATACTTTAACACCTAATCTTCCATAAGTGGTATGAGATTCTACAAGTGCATAATCGATGTCTGCTCTAAAAGTAGAAAGAGGAATTCTACCTTCTTTAAAATGTTCTGAACGTGCCATCTCTGCTCCATTTAAACGACCTGAAATTTGAATTTTTATTCCTTCAGCATTCATACGCATTGTCGCAGCAATAGCCATTTTAATAGCTCTCTTGTAAGAAATTCTATTTTCAATTTGACGTGCAACACTAGCAGCTACTAATTTAGCATCTAACTCTGGACGTTTAATTTCAAAAATATTAATTTGAACTTCTTTGCCTGTAATTTTTTTAAGCTCTTCTTTTAACTTGTCTACCTCTTGACCTCCTTTACCAATTATGATACCTGGACGTGCAGTTGTGATAGTAACGGTTACAAGTTTTAAAGTACGCTCAATGATTACTCTTGATACACTCGCCTTAAATAATCTAGCATTTACATACTTTCTTATTTTATCATCTTCAGCAATTTTGTCTCCGTAGTCATTTCCACCATACCAGTTAGATTCCCAACCTCTGATGATTCCTAAACGATTTCCTATTGGATTAGTTTTTTGTCCCATTTCTACTTTGATTAATTACTTTTATTTTTACTTCCTAACTCTAAAGTTACGTGATTAGAACGCTTGCGAATTCTATGAGCACGCCCTTGTGGAGCTGGTCTTAACCTTTTTAACATTCCTGCGCTATCTACACAAATAGATTTTACAAATAATCCAGCTTCTTCAATACTTGCATCTTCATTTTTAGCTTGCCAGTTTGCTATTGCAGACATTAACAATTTCTCTAAATTAATTGATGCTTCTTTAGGGCTAAATTTTAAGATTTGTATAGCTTTTTCAACTTCAACTCCTCTTATTTGATCTGCTACTAAACGCATTTTTCTTGGTGATGTAGGACAGTTAGTCAGCTTTGCGAAAGCTTTATGCTTTCTAGCTTCTTTTAACTGATCTGCCATATTTTTTTTACGAACTCCCATAGCCTACTATTTTTTACCTTTATTTTTTGCACCTGCATGTCCTCTAAAAGAACGTGTTGGTGAAAATTCGCCTAACTTATGACCTACCATGTTTTCTGTAACATAAACAGGTACAAACTGACGTCCGTTGTGAACTGCAATTGTTTGTCCAACGAAATCAGGAGTAATCATACTTGCTCTTGACCAAGTTTTGATAACTGTTTTATTCCCTGCTTCAACATTGGCTAAAACTTTTTTCTCTAATTTATAGTGAACGAAAGGTCCTTTTTTTAATGATCTTGCCATAACTTATTATTTCTTTCTACGTTCTATAATGTATTTATTACTTGCTTTCTTCTTCGATCTTGTCTTGAAACCTTTAGCAGGTATACCATTTCTAGATCTTGGATGTCCACCAGAAGCTCTTCCTTCACCACCTCCCATTGGGTGATCAACTGGATTCATTCTTACAGCATTTACTCTTGGTCTTCTACCTAACCATCTTCTTCTACCTGCTTTACCAGATACTAGTAATTGATGATCAGAATTGGATACAACACCAATAGTAGCATTACAAGTTAATAAAACAAGTCTAGTTTCACCAGATGGTAACTTAAGAGTTGCATATTTACCATCTCTTGCCATTAATTGTGCAAAAGAACCAGCTGAACGAGCCATGACAGCTCCTTGACCTGGGTGTAACTCAATACACGAGATTGTTGTTCCTAGTGGAATATCACTCAATAACATTGCATTTCCTGCTTCCGGAGCAACATTACTTCCTGATACTACTGTTTGACCTACTTGTAAACCGTTTTGCGCAATTACATAACGTTTTTCTCCATCAGCATAACTTAGTAAAGCAATAAATGCAGTACGATTTGGATCGTACTCTATAGTTTTTACTGTTGCAGGGATATTGTGCTTATCTCTTTTGAAATCGATAATACGATATTTTTGTTTATGACCCCCTCCTATATTACGAGTTGTCATTCTTCCCTGATTGTTTCGACCTCCAGATCTTTTTTTCGGAGCAAGTAAACTTTTCTCCGGCTTATCAGTTGTTATGGCGTCGAACCCATTTACAACTCTAAAACGCTGACCTGGTGTTATTGGTTTTAATTTTCTAACTGACATTTTTGTCTTTTCTTAAAGATTGTTATAAAAATCAATACTTTCTCCCTCTGCTAATTGTACGATTGCCTTTTTGTATCCACTCTTAATACCAGTTACTAAACCTTTTTTAGTAAACTTTGTATTTCTTTTGATTGGATAGTTTAAGGTTTTCACACTTGAAATAGTTACTCCGTATGCAGCTTCTACCGCAACTTTGATCTCTATTTTATTAGCCTTTTTATCTACAACAAATGTATAACGGTTATAAACTTCGCTATCGTTAGTTGCTTTTTCGGTAATAATAGGTTTTATTAAAATACTCATATCTATTATTTGCTAAAATTTGACTCAATTCCTTCTAAAGAACTTTCCATAAACACAACTTTACTTGCGTTTAAAACTCCGTAAGTACTTATATCTGAACTACTTACGACTTTAGTTCTTTTTAAATTTCGTGATGACAAATATACATTATTATTTGACCCAGACAAGACAAACAAAGATTTTTTGTTTTCTAACCCTAATGCCTTCAGTACGTTAACAAAACTCTTAGTTTTTGGTGAATCGAACTCAAAGTTCTCAACAACAACTAAATTGTTTTCTTTTGCTTGTGTACTTAAAGCAGATTTACGAGCTAAACGCTTTAAATTTTTGTTTAATTTGAAAGAGTAATTTCTTGGTCTTGGTCCGAACATACGCCCTCCACCTCTAAAAACACCAGACTTGATTGAACCTGCTCTTGCAGTACCAGTTCCTTTTTGTTTTTTGATTTTTCTTGTACTTCCACTTATCTCAGCTCTCTCTTTAGATTTGTGAGTCCCTTGTCTTTTGTTAGCCAAGTGCTGCTTTACATCTAAATAAATAGCATGATTGTTTGGCTCTATTTCGAATACATCGCTAGAAAGTTCAACTTTTCTACCTGTATCTTTTCCTGTAATATCTAAAACTGCTACTTTCATTATTTCTGAATAGTTACGTAAGCATTTTTGTGTCCAGGAACTGCTCCTTTAACAACAAGTAAGTTCTTTTCAGCAACCACTTTTAATACTTTTAGATTTTGTACTTTAACTGTGTCTCCACCCATTCTACCTCCCATACGCATTCCTTTGAATACTCTTGCTGGGTAAGAAGCTGCTCCAATAGATCCGGGAGCTCTTAAACGATTGTGTTGACCGTGTGTTGCTTGACCAACTCCGGCAAATCCATGACGTTTTACAACACCTTGGAAACCTTTTCCTTTAGAAGTACCTGAAACATCTACAAATTCACCTTCTTCGAAGTGATCTACTGTAATAGCATCTCCTAATTTAAACTCATTCTCAAATCCTTGAAATTCAATGACTTTTCTTTTTGCGATTGATCCAGCTTTTTTAAAGTGACCGTCTAAAGCTTTATTAGAGCTTTTCGCTTTTTTGTCATCGAAACCAAGTTGTAACGCATTGTATCCGTCAACCTCTTCAGTTCTGACTTGGGTGACAACACAAGGACCTGCTTCGATTACAGTACAAGGAATATTCTTCCCGTTTGCATCAAATAAGCTGGTCATTCCAATTTTTCTTCCTATTAACCCAGACATTTAGTTAAAATTTAAGACGATAGATTTTTATCCAGCGCGTCTATATTAATAATTATTTGTTTGAAACTATTGTTTCATATTTATCCTCTTGAGTTTTATCAAAAAAAAACAGCGTAAAAACATTTTCAACGCTGAATATGTTTTTTCCGTTTTTCCTCTGCGAAACGCTCGGGACATGTAAATTAAAGAAATTTTAAAAAATCTCTAACTTTTTTACTTATACTTTAATTTCAACTTCAACTCCACTAGGTAACTCAAGTTTCATTAGAGCATCAATGGTCTTCGATGAAGAACTATAGATATCTAATAATCTTTTATAAGCAGATAATTGAAATTGTTCTCTAGACTTTTTGTTTACGTGTGGTGAACGTAAAACAGTGAAAATCTTTTTATGTGTTGGTAAAGGTATAGGTCCATTTACAATAGCTCCTGTACTTTTAACAGTTTTTACAATTTTTTCAGCAGATTTATCTACTAAGTTGTAATCGTAAGACTTTAATTTTATTCTAATTTTTTGACTCATCTTGTAATTATTAAGTAGATTAACCTTTAGATTTTGCGATTACTTCTTCAGATATATTAGAAGGAGTTTCAGCGTAATGTGAAAATTCCATAGTGGATGTTGCTCTACCGGAAGACATAGTTCTTAGGGCAGTAACATAACCAAACATTTCTGATAATGGAACTATCGCTTTTACAACTTTAGAACCTGCACGATCACTCATGTCATTAACTTGGCCTCTTCTTCTATTTAAATCTCCAACAATATCACCCATATTTGCCTCCGGAGTTAGGACCTCTAACTTCATTAAGGGCTCCATGATTTTAGCTTTAGCAGATTTTGCAGAAGCTTTGTAACCCATTTTTGCTGCAAGCTCAAAAGATAATGCATCTGAATCCACTGCGTGGAAAGAACCATCTCTTAGTGTAACTTTCATTGAGTCCATTTCATAACCAGCCAAAGGACCGTTTCTCATGGCTTCTTTAAAACCTTTCTCTACCGAAGGAACAAATTCTCTAGGAACATTACCACCTTTAATAACGGATTTAAATTGTAAACCTTGAATACCCTCATCAGCTGGGCCTATAGTAAAAGCAATATCAGCAAACTTACCACGACCACCAGATTGTTTCTTATAAACTTCTCTGTGATCTGCTTCTGCAGTAATAGCTTCTTTATACTCAACTTGAGGTTGACCTTGATTAACTTCTACTTTAAATTCACGTCTTAAACGGTCTACAATCACATCTAAATGTAACTCTCCCATTCCAGAAATAATTGTCTGTCCTGAAGCCTCATCCGAACGTACTGTAAAAGTAGGATCTTCTTCAGCTAATTTACCTAAGCCAATACCTAATTTGTCTACATCAGCTTTCGTCTTAGGTTCAACAGCAATACCAATTACTGGATCTGGAAAATCCATAGATTCTAAAACAATAGGATGCTTTTCAGCTGTTAGTGTATCTCCTGTTTTAATAGACTTAAAACCAACAGCAGCACCAATATCTCCAGCTTCGATGTAATCAATTGCATTCTGCTTGTTGGCATGCATTTGATAAATACGTGAAATACGCTCTTTTTTACCGGATCGGTTATTTAAAACGTAAGAACCTGCATCTAAACGACCAGAATATGCTCTAAAAAATGCTAAACGACCCACAAAAGGATCTGTAGCAATCTTAAATGCTAAAGCAGCAAAAGGCTCATCTACACTTGGTTTACGTAATTCTTTTTCTTCTGTATCTGGGTTTATACCGACAATACCTTCTTTATCCATAGGTGAAGGCAAATAACGACATACAGCATCTAAAAGGAACTGAACTCCTTTATTTTTAAATGCAGAACCACAAATCATAGGAATAATAGACATATCCATAACAGCAGCTCTTAATGCAGAATGCACTTCTTCTTCTGTTATAGAGTCTTCATCCTCCATATATTTTTCTAACAAATCTTCATCATAAGCAGCAACTTCTTCAATAAGTTTACCACGAAGAATTTTTGCTTCTTCTTTTAAATCTTCAGGAATATCTACAACATCAAATGTTGAGCCCATTCCTTCTTCATGCCATACTATAGCTCTGTTCTTAACAAGATCTATAATACCTTTAAAATTCTCTTCATCACCAATGTTCAAAACAATTGGCACTGCGTTAGAACCTAACATTTCTTTCACTTGCTTACAAACCATCATAAAATCAGATCCTTGACGGTCCATTTTATTTACAAAACCAATTCTTGGTACTTTGTAGTTATCAGCAAGTCTCCAGTTGGTCTCAGATTGTGGCTCAACGCCATCAACTGCTGAAAACAAAAATACTAAACCATCAAGTACACGTAAAGATCTATTTACCTCTACAGTAAAATCTACGTGGCCTGGGGTATCAATAATATTAAAATGGTAATCTTTAGTGTCTGGAAGCTCTTTTGCATTTTCCATTGGAAATTGCCAAGTACAAGTAGTAGCAGCAGAAGTAATTGTAATACCTCTTTCTTGCTCTTGCTCCATCCAGTCCATAGTAGCTGCACCATCATGAACTTCTCCTATCTTGTGAGAAACTCCTGTATAATAAAGTACACGTTCTGTTGTAGTGGTCTTACCAGCATCAATATGAGCTGCAATACCAATATTTCTAGTATATTTTAAATCTCTAGCCATTTCTATTAAAATCTAAAGTGAGAGAATGCTTTATTTGCTTCTGCCATTTTGTGAGTATCAGTACGCTTTTTAACAGCAGCACCTTCTTCTTTAGCAGCAGCTAAAATTTCAGCAGCTAATCTTTGTGCCATAGTTTTTTCGTTACGCTTTCTAGCATAAAGAATCATCCATTTGATGGCCATAGATACTTTACGATCTGGTCTAATTTGCATTGGGATTTGAAATGTTGCACCACCTACACGTCTAGATCTAACCTCTACGTGAGGCATAACATGTGATAAACCTTCTTTCCACAATTCTAGAGACGATTTTTCTTCATCCTCTCCTTTTTTCTGTTCTACGATATCTAATGCATCGTAAAATACTTTGAACGCTACAGACTTTTTACCAGCCCACATCAAGTTGTTCACAAAACGTGTTGCTAATTGATCATTAAATTTTGGATCCGGTAAAAGGACTCTTTTTTTCGCTCTTCTTTTTCTCATGTCTTTACATTAAAAAAGTTAATTAATAATTTACTTCTTTGGGCGTTTTGCACCGTATTTAGACCTACGTTGAGTTCTTCCTTCAACTCCTGCAGTATCTAATGCACCACGAACTACGTGGTACTTAACTCCTGGCAAATCTTTTACCCTTCCACCTCTAACTAATACTATCGAGTGCTCTTGTAAGTTATGTCCTTCACCTGGAATGTATGCGTTTATCTCATTACCATTTGTCAATCTAACTCTTGCAACTTTACGCATTGCTGAATTAGGTTTCTTTGGTGTTGTAGTGTAAACACGTGTACAAACTCCACGTCTTTGAGGACAAGACGACAAAGCAGCCGATTTGCTCTTCTTAGTTATTTTGGTTCTTCCCTTACGAACTAATTGTTGAATAGTTGGCATACTAAATAATTCCTGTTTTCGTTTATATTAAACCTTTCTCTTATTTTCTAAGAGTGTGCAAATGTACGACTAATTTCTATTTATACAAATATCGGTGAGTTATTTTTTAAAAAATGAACTATTTACAAAACATCTTCTTTCTTTTTAATTTACTTTTGATTATTACATTACAATCAATTTTGAAAAAAAAACAAATTTTCTTCCTATTTATATTTCCTTTTTTACTTTTTCCGAGCGAAATACTTGGTCAAGATTTAATCTTAAAAATTTCAACTTTTAAAGAAAAAAACAATATTGTAATAACTAAGATAAATTACCAGCAGAAACATTTAAACATTACTAAATTAAACACAGAGCTGTCAAGGATTAAAAAAAAATTGAAAAATTTCGGTTATTATAGTTTAGGTGTAGAAAAAAAAATTGTTTACAAGGACACTGTTTTTGTAAAATTGAATCTTGGAAAGAAAATTGAAACTATTTTAATCTCAGTTGATTCAATCAATATCGTATTACTAAAGAAATTTTCTCCAAAAAAAGGAATCCTTAAGCTACCTGTCGAAAATTTAGAACTAAACTTATCTAAAATATCAAAGGAGCTCGGCTATCAGGGATTCTCTTTTTCTGAAGTATCGTTAAAAAACATAAGGCTTAAAAATAACACCTTATTAGCAGAATTAAATATAATTAAGTCTTACAGGAGAAAAATAAATGATATCGTAATAAAAGGCTACGATAATTTTCCAAAAACTTATCTCAAGAATTTTCTAAAAATAAATAACCAAACAATTTTTAATACTGAAAAGCTAAATGCTATTTCTAAAAAACTTAGCTCACTTTCCTTTATTAAACAAACAAAACAGATTGAAACTTTATTTAAAAAAGATTCAACTATCCTTTACTTGTATCTTAAAAAGAAAAACAATAGTAGTTTTGATGGATTAATTAATTTCAATACAAATCAAGCTGGTAAAATTCAGTTTAATGGTTATTTAGACTTAAAGATAAATAATACATTTAATCGTGGAGAGGAATTGGCTCTTCATTGGAATCGATTTGACAAAGAAAGACAAGAATTAAAGTTAAGTTCAAAAATTCCATTTATTTACAACTCTCCAATAAGTAGCAGCTTAGACTTCTCTATTTATAAGCAAGACAGTAGTTTTATTAACACCAGATTAAAGACAAATTTCAATATTTATCTCAATCAAAGAACCAAATTAGCAATCGATTATGATTTAATAACATCCGAGATAACAAATAACGAATTGAATACTGAAAATAAAGATGATTTTTCAAGTCAATTTGTAGGGGTAATTTTAGAATACAATATTCCTTTAAATGATTTTTTTTCAAGTCAAAAAATTAATTTACTAATCAACCCAAGATTTGGAAAAAGAAAATCAAGCTCAAATTCAACCAAGCAATTTAAAATTGACCTACATGCATCGTATATCTTTAATTTAAATAATCGAAGTAGCCTTTATTTAGCTAATACAACTGGGTATATTAATTCTGACACCTTTTTATTTAATGAACTATACAGAATTGGTGGCGCAAACTCTGTAAGAGGTTTTAATGAGCAAAGTTTATTCACCTCAAAGTTCTCCTACTTCAATCTAGAGTATCGCTTTTTAACATCTAAAAAGTCCTTTGCATATACCATATCAGATTACGGTGAATTTAAAGACCTTAACAGAAGCAATAAAATATACAGTATAGGAGCTGGATATAAATTTATAACAAATAACTCCCAGATAGATATCAACTATGCATTAGGTAAAATTAACAATGATCGGCTAGATTATAAAAACCCTAAAATAATAATAAGTCTAATTAGTTTCTTTTAACAATTGACTAAAGAATTAAATTGAATATTGATATAATTATAAAAAATTAACAGATTTTAACATTTATTATAGTTTATTTAACATTTTTATGTGATATTTGGTTTGACTAATTCAAATTTAATAAACAATGAAAACAATGTTAAAAAGTATACTTACGCTATTTTTAGCGCTAGTAGTGCAGATTTCGTTTGCACAAGAAAAAACAGTTTCTGGAACTGTTAGTGATACTTCTGGGGTTCTTCCCGGGGTAAGTGTATCTATAAAAGGTACAGTAAAAGGTACAGAAACAAATTTCGATGGAAAGTACTCTATTAAAGCAAAAACTGGTGATGTTTTAAGCTTTAGTTATTTAGGGTACAAAACAGCAGAAAGAACTATTGACGACTCAAACACAATAGACGTAACACTGGTTGAAGGTGGAAATGTTCTGGAAGAGATCGTTATTAGTGCCTTGGGTGAGAGAAGATCTAAGAAATCTTTAGGATTCTCCCAGCAATCTGTTGGAGGCGTGGAATTACAAAAAGGTAAACAAATAGATATTAATAATTCGTTAGCAGGTAAAATATCTGGTGTACAAATTGTTGGTAACTCAAGTTCAACTTTTGGAAATTCTCAAATTAAATTAAGAGGTGAGACAGGTGTATTATACGTTGTTGATGGGGTATTAGTTTATTCAATAGGCGATATAAATACTGATAACATAGCAGATATGTCTGTATTGAAAGGTGCTTCTGCAACAGCTATTTATGGTCCTGATGGTCGTAATGGTGTAATCGTTATCACATCTAAACAAGCTAAAAAAGGAAGAGCTACTTTTACAATAGATCAATCTATTCAAGTGAATCAAGTATCAGCATTACCAAGCTACCAAAATGAATATGGTGGTGGTTATAGCCAAACTTTTAGCACTTTCAGCTACGACCCTTCAGTAGATCCTGCAGAATGGGCTGGATTTAACGGGCAACCTTATCCAGATTTCTTCGCAGATGAATCATGGGGACCTAGGATGAGTGGCCAAATGGTTAGACATTGGGATTCTTGGATTCCTGGAACACCGGAATTTGGTGAACTAAGAGCTTGGAAAGCAAATCCAAATAATGTAAAAGATTTTTATGCAAGTGCATTAACATCAAATACTAACTTTGCTTTTGCTAAAGCAGGAGATGATTATAATGTTAGAACGAGTCTTACACATATTGATCAATCAGGTATTGTACCAAACTCTAATCAGAAGACAGTAAATGTTTCTGTAAATGCAACATACAATATCACTGATAAATTAACAGCAACTGCAATAATAAACTATCAAGATAAGTCTACATTGAATAACCCAGATCAAAATTATGGGAATATTGGATCTAATATGAATCAATGGTGGCAAAGACAATTAGACATAGATCGTCTAAGAGATTATGAAAGAAACGGCCAAGTAGTATCTTGGAATATAAGAGGCCCTAGAGATTTAAGACCATTATATTGGGATACTCCTTATTTCCATTCTTATGAAAACTTTAAATATGACAATAAGAATACTACATTCGGAAAAGTTAGTTTAACCTATAAAATCAATGATAAGTTTGATGTATTAGGAGAATTAAGATCTACCTTTAATTCATATAGTGGTAATGATAGAGGAACAACAAAAAGTTTATTAGACGCCGCTTTCTATTCTGAGTATCAAAGTAGAAATACTAAGGAACATTTCTTTGGAATGGTTAACTACAAAGAAACCTTTATGGATGGAGATATTGATCTTCGTGCATCTATAGGTGGAGAGGTTGTTAGTAATGAGTATAATAGATTATCTGCTAATACAAATGGAGATTTGTCTATTCCAGGTTTTTATAACCTAGCAGGATCTACAGATCCAATATCAGCAAACTCATCACTTACAAAAAGTAAAACTAGAGGAGCATTTATCAAAACATCTTTAGGATATAAAGATTTTGCATATTTAGATGCTTCATATAGATTAGACTGGTCTTCTACAGCAAAACCAACAGACAATAGAGTAAATACTTTTGGAGTGTCTGGAAGTGTTTTGTTACATGAAATCTTACCACAAAATGATGTAATCTCATTTGCGAAAGTACGAGCAGGTTATGCAAGTGCTCCTTATTTTCCTGGACCATATAATATTACTAGTACATATGATGCTGGAGATTTATACCAAGGAAATGGAACATTATCTGTACCTAATACTCAAGCTAACGGAGATTTAGTTGGAGGTACTAGAGGTGAATTTGAAATAGGAACTGAAATAAGGTTCTTAAACGACAAGTTTGGAATGGATTTTACCTACTTCAACAGAACAGATGAAGACTTACCTATTGGTGTAAGCTTAGATGGTTCTACGGGGTATACTGGAATTACATTAAATTCTGGAAAAACTACTTCTAACGGTATTGAAATCGCTTTAAACGCTTCAGTTATCCAAAAACAAGATTTCTCATGGAATGTTGGGGTAAATATTGGAACACTTAATAAAACAGTAGATGCTATATATCCTGGAGTTGAGTCTTATAACATAAGTACTTATACCTCTAACATGAAGCTTCAAGCTCGTGTAGGTGAAGAGTACGGATTATTTTACGGAACAGGTTACGCAAATCATACTGATGGTAGTGTTATTTTCACAAGTAGTGATAAATTTGCTAGAGAACGTAATAAAAAAATCGGTAGCTTATTACCAGATTTTACTGGAGGTTTATCATCTAGTATGAGATATAAAAACTTTGATTTATATTTAGGTTTTGACGGTCAAGTTGGTGGTTTGTATTATTCTAGAACAGAAAGATATATGGATCATTCAGGTTTAGCAGATTACACAGCTGGATTAAATGACAAAGGGAATCCTAAAAGAGATCCAGTATCTCAAGGAGGTGGAGTTCACATAACGGGAGTTTTACAAAGTGGAACAGATGCAAATGGAACACCAATATCAGATGGTACAGTAGTTGATAAATATATTGACGCTGTTGACTATTATAGTTTAGGGAATTTAGGATCTATTTATGAAAAGAATACTCATGATGCTAGTTACTTTAAATTAAGAACCGTAAAATTAAGTTATAATTTTGATTCTGGATTTACTGACAGATTTAAAATTGACAATGCACAACTTTCTTTAATCGCTAATAATGTATGGCTAATTTATTCAGATTTAGACTGGGTAGATCCTTCAGAATTAGAAAAGAGAAGTGGTGTTAACTGGGCGGAAAACGGAACTTTACCGATGACTTCATCGTATGGTTTGAATCTAACATTAACATTCTAAAAGAAACAAAATGAATAATACATTAAAGAAAATATCATTATTTATTTGTGCATCACTAATTTTCACATCTTGTGATTCTGTAGATTTTGGTGACACAAACGAGAACCCTAATGGACCTACTGCAGCTGTGACATCACAGTTGTTAACTCAGGCTCAAAAGACCGTTTCGAGTATCGGAACAAACTTAAGTGGAATCTTATTCACTCAGCAATTGGCCGAAGGTCAATATCCAGGTGAATCAAGATATGCAGTATTAACATATAATTACAACTCATATTTCACTGGACCTATCCAGAATCTAAATGAAATTATAAAGTTAAATCAAGGTGCTGAGACAATGGCTCAAGCAGAAGCATTTGGTAATAACAATAACCAAATAGCTGTAGCGAAAATCATTAGAGCGTATATTCTTCAATTTATGACTGACAGATGGGGTGCATTACCTTGGACAGAAGCATTTCAAGGAATCGATAACCCTCAGCCTAAGTTTGACTCGCAACAGGATATATACATGATAATGTTTGCAGAAGTTGAAGAAGCACTTGCCCTTATCAATAGTGGAGCAGGACCAAGTGGAGATGTTATTTTTGGCGGCGATATGGCTAAATGGGAATTATTTGCTAATTCATTAAAAATGACAATGGCTTTAAGAATTTCTGATGCAGACCCTGCATTAGCAAAAACAAAGTTTGAGCAAGTAATCTCTTCAGGTAATTTCATCAGCAGTAATGCAGATAACATATTATTTAATTATGGTTCTGACGATGCTAGTGATAGCCCTTGGCATGATAGATTTAAGACTCGTGAAGATTATGTACTAAGTGAGACTTTAGTTAATACTTTAACTAGTATGTCCGATCCTAGACTTCCAAAATATGGAGAGCCTTCTAGAACAGGAGTATTAGGAGTATATGTAGGTGCTGAGAATGGAAAAGTGAATGGGAATGTACCTGATTATTCTTTTCCAACTGGAACCATTATTTATAACGAAACATACCCTACTCCTATTTACACTGCTGCGCAAATGAAATTTGCTATGGCAGAGGCTAAAATGAAAGGATGGAATGTAGGTGCATCTAGTCCAGCTGAGTTATTCACTCAAGGAATTGAGGCGTCTATGACGTATTGGGGTGTTGACAGTGCTGACATTGCTACTTATACTGCAAGTCATACATATGGAAACATTAACGATATTGCATATGAAAAATGGATCGCTCTTTATCTGAATGGTCCTGAAGCATGGGCTGAATGGAGAAGATTAGATTCTCCGGCTTTAACACCTTCTATTTATGCTGGTGATCAAAGAATACCTGTAAGACATGCATATGATTCTTCAGTGGAGGACAATAACAAAGCAAATTATGATGCTATTGTAGCTTCGCAAGGTCAAGACGACTTACATACTAAATTATGGTGGGATAAGAATTAATACCATCTAATTTAATTAATTTAAAGAGGCACTGTCTAGTGCCTCTTTTTTTTGGTTATTGGGGTAACATACTATAATGTACTAATACACTTTAAAGACAGATTAATTAAATGTTAAATTATAGAGGTAAATAAGTAAAAAAAGCTCTTGAATTAGCTTACAGTAAATAATTAATAGAAAGAAAAACGATAATTATTAAAGGTGAAGTGGTTTTTTTTATAATCATAGTTGATATTAATCAAAAGACTAACAGGTAATTAGGGCTTTATTCAGACGAATTTTTTAATAATAATTTATTTTTTAGACGAATTAGTGTTAAAAAATTGTTTTTTTAAGATTAATTTAAGACTTTTGGGGTTAATTAATTCAAATAATTATACAATGAAGACAAAGTTTAATGGGATTTTAACGCTATTACTAGCGTTTGTAGTGCAAATTACATTTGCACAAGAAAAAACAATTTCCGGGACTGTTACCGAAACTTCGGGACCTTTGCCAGGAGTTAGTGTTGTAATTAAAGGTACTTCTCAAGGTACTGAGACAGATTTTGATGGAAAATATTCTATAAAAGCTAATAACGGAGATGTTTTAGTTTTTAGATACTTAGGATATAGTGCTGTAGAAAAAACTGTTGGTACATCAAACATGATTAACGTAAAGTTATCTGTAGATGAAAACAATGTTTTAGACGAAATAATCGTTGTAGGTTATGGTACAAGTACAAAAAAGGCTTTCGCCGGTACTGCAACTACAGTAAATCAAGAAAATTTAGAAGCTAAATCTTTTTCTAACGTTTCTCAAGCTCTTATTGGAGAGGTTGCGGGTGTAACTGTTATTAATAGTTCTGGTCAGCCAGGTTCTGTTGGAACAATTAGAATTAGAGGTTATGGTTCTGTAAATGGAAACAGATCACCACTATACGTTGTAGATGGTGTTCCTTACTCTGGTAGTGTTAATTCTATTAACCCTTCAGATATTAAGAGTACGACAATCTTAAAGGATGCAACTGCAACTGCAATTTATGGTTCTAGAGGTGCAAATGGTGTAGTAGTTATTACTACTAAATCTGGATCGTCTACAAAATCATTTATTGAAGTAGATGTTAAAACAAGTATCAATGATCAATTGATTCCAAGATACGATGTTGTAAAAAGTCCTGAAGAGTACATAGGATATGTATGGGAAGGTATTAAAAATAAAGCTAATGCTGATGGGAGACCAGATCCAGTGGCTTTTGCTAATGCTAACTTATTCACAAACAACTATGTTGCAACAGGATACAACATGTGGAATGTTTCAAGTGCAGCAGATTTAATTGATCCAGCAACTGGAACAGTTAGACCAGGTGTAACAAGAAAATATACTCCAAAAAGATATGCTGATGAAGCATTTAGTGCTGCAATTAGAACAGAGGCTAACTTAAGAATGAGTGGTGGTAGTGGAGATACTAGATACTTCGCATCTTTTGGTTTCTTAGATGACAATGGTTATTCTATAAACACTGGATATAAGAGATATACTACTCGTTTAAATGTAAATACTAAAGTTAAAGACTGGTTAAGTCTAAACTCTAATATTAACTATGCTTATTCTGAATCAGTTCAGAATGGTCAAATCAATGGATCTGAAAATATTACAGAATTTGCTGATAAGATGGCACCAATTTTTCCAGTTTTCTTAAGAGATGACAATGGAGAATTAGTTCCAGATACTTTTTACGGAGGAAATCAATATGATTATGGATCACTTTCTGGGTTTAGAGATAGACCAAATGCAAATGGATTAAATCCACTTGCATCAGCTAAGTATGATTTTGATGGTACAGATCGTCACGAATTTAATGGTAACTTTTCTGCTAATATTAAATTTACAGAAAATCTTACTGCAGAAGTTCGTTATGCTGTTCAGTTTTTAAATCAAGAAAATAAAGATTATACAAATAAATTTTACGGAACTGGTCAGACTACTAGTGGTAGAATTTATGTAACTGATTTCTCTCGTTTGAGTGAAAACATTCAACAGATCTTAAGATATAATAATTCTTTTGGAGATCATAGTTTTGATCTTTTAGCGGCTCACGAATCTAACGCTTCAACTGACACTAATTCTTCTGTAGGAAAATCTCTTCAGATTAGTGCATTTTTATTAGATTTAGATAACTTCCAAAGTACTCTAGGGCAACCTTCAGGATCTACTGCAGGTTATACTATCGAGTCTTATTTCGGACAATTTAACTATAACTATGCTGGAAAGTATTACTTAACAGGTTCTTGGAGAACAGATGGTTCTTCTAGATTTGTTAATGAGAAGTGGGGATCTTTTGGTTCTGTTGGTGCTTCTTGGGTTATGAGTGAAGAAAGCTTTTTACAAGATAGCGATTTGTTTAGATTCTTAAAGGTTAAAGCATCTTTCGGAACAACAGGAGATCAAGCTGGTGTTGGTTTATCATCAGGTTACAATACATTTAATGGTGGTAACTTAGCTGGTGGTATTTCTTTAGCTCCAGGATCAAATGGTAATCCAGATCTTACTTGGGAAGCTGCAAAGCAATTTCAAGTTGGTACTGAATTTACTTTAGGTTCTTGGTTAGATGGATCAGTTGATTACTACAGTAAGATAACAGAAAACATGATCTTTAATAGATTTGTTGGACCATCTGAAGGAATTTCTTCTATCACGGTTAATGACGGTGAATTAGAGAATGCTGGTATTGAATTTGATTTAACTGGACACCTAGTAAACAAAGAAAACTTTTCTTTGGATTTAAATATTAATGGTGAAATGGTTAAAAATCAAATCTTAGCGATGCCTTTAGATCCTGCAACAGGACAACAACAAGTTCTTAATGGTAATTTATCGATTGGTAGATCAATCTTTGATTTCTATGAACGTGAATGGGCTGGTGTAGATCCATCTGATGGTGCTCCAATGTGGTTCCAGTATTATGATGATATTAACAACAACGGTATATTTGATGCTAATGAGCCAACTTCAGGAAGTAGTTCTTGGATCCCAGTAGATTCAGAAGTAACTAACGCTTCAGGTTCTATTGTAGAATACAGACAATTAGTGCCAGGAAATAATATCAAGAAAAGAGTAACAAAAAATTATGCTGATGCTTCAGATGTATATCTTAACAAGTCTGGAATAGCAGATGTAAGAGGTGCTTTCCGTTTAACTGGAAAAATCCACAACTTTACATTCTCTACTCAATTTACTTATAGTTTAGGTGGTTATGCATATGATGGTAATTATGGTGAATTAATGTCTGATCGTTTTGGTGCAGTTGGAAACAACTTCCACACTGATATTTCGAACAGATGGCAAAACCCAGGTGATGTAACTGACGTACCTCGTTTAGCTGATGGTGCAGATCAAAATGCAACTTCATCTTCATCTAGATTTGTTACTTCAACAGATCACTTAGCGTTAAACAATGTAAATATTGGTTATGATGTACCAAGTAGATTTTTAACTGGAAACGGTTTAGAGTCAATTAACCTTTGGATGTCTGCAGATAATTTATTTATGAATACTGCTAGAAGAGGGTTTTTACCAACAACAAGTGAAAGTGGAGGATCAGGACGTAGATTATACGCTCCAATGTCTACAATTACAGTTGGTGTAAGAGTTAAGTTTTAAATAATAAAAAATATAACAAAATGAATAAAATTTTTAAATTTGGTTTACTTTCAGCAGTAGCTTTAATTAGCTTTAGTTGTGAGAAGGATTTCTTAGAAGATCCAGCCCTAACGAATACGAATACTCTAACTTCAGCTCAGTTTGAACAAGCAGCTGCGTTAGATCCAGAAGTAACTGGAGCATTAATGTCAGGTGTATATGCACTTACATTTACATCTGGTACCGGTGGTACAGGTGGTCATGATGATTTTGGTTTAAAAGCTTATGATATTTTTTCTGATATGCTTTCAGGAGATGTTGCTTTAAGTCAAAGTGTATATGGATGGTACAGAGCTTCTATTACAGAATTTGGTGCACCTCAAGATTTTACTTTTGGTGACAACAGACAAGTTTGGAGATACTACTACAGAATCGTAAGAGGATGTAATGAAGTTATCGACGGATTAGGTGGAATGGACGCAACTCCAGAAAACGCTGCTAACAAAGCGATTATGGGTCAAGCGAAAGCATTAAGAGCTCATTCTTACTTCTTTTTAACTCAATTTTACCAAAAAGAATATGCTTCTGATGAGCCAATCTTACCAATCTACAGAACAGCGGTAGATCGTAATGGTCCTAAAGTTTCAGCTAAAGAGATCTATGACCTAATGGAAAGAGATTTAACTGATGCAATTTCTTTATTAGAAGGATTTCAAAGAGATAATAAAACTCAGATTAACCAAGATGTAGCTAGAGCATTATACGCTTATGTATTAGGAGCTAGAGGTACAGATTATGGAAAAGCTTACGAAATGGCAGTTGCTGCAATTTCTAACTATTCTGTAATGGTTGGTTCTGAAATCACTGGTGGATTTAACAACCTTGCTACTCCAGGATGGATGTGGGGAGTTGACTTAAACAATGAAACTGGTAATGGATTAGTTTCTTGGTGGGGTCAAATGGATTACTATAGTTATAGTTACCCAGCATATGGAGATTTAAAAGCTATTGATGCTTCTTTATTTGATGCGATACCTTCAAATGATGCAAGAAAGAGTCAATTTTTAAATAACACAAATTTTGCACAACACTTAATGCCTTTATTTAAGTTTTATGATTCAGATAGAGTACATACTGGTACATCTACTATCGTAAAAGCGGATTACGTATACATGAGAGTTGCAGAAATGCACTTAATGGCTGCTGAAATGGCTGCTTTTAGTGGAAATGATGGTGCTGCAAGAGTTCACCTTACTAACTTAGTAAGTACAAGAGTTCCAGATGCATCATACATTGGTGGTTTATCAGGTCAAGCTCTTAAAGATGAAATCTATTTACAAACAAGAATAGAATTATGGGGAGAAGGAAGAAGTTACTTAGCTATGAAACGTAACCAAGCTACTTCTACAAGAGGAGCAAACCACCTATCTTTTGTTGGTGAGCCAATTCCTTATAATGATGAAAGAATGACATTTGAAATTCCAGAAGGTGAAATTCAATTTAATCCTTTTATTAGCACACAAAATCAATAATAACAAATTGGCTATCACTTATCAAATAAGTGGTAGCTAATTAACAAATTTTAAAACATGAAAAACTTAAGAATTCTTTTATACATGTTTGTAGCTGTTTTCACTTTAAACAGTTGTACAGACGAAGTAGATCCTCAGGATACTCCTTACATCACATTCGCAGAATCGAGTATGGATGTAACGTTTGACCAAGGTGGATCATCAACTGAAAGTGTTGTAATTTATGCAGCAAACATTACAGATCAAGACAGAACTGTTGGTATACAAGTAAATGGTGCTTCTACTGATGTAGATCCAGCAGCTTATGTAGTTCCTACAACTGTTACGATTCCTGCAGGATCAAATGAAGCTATGTTAGATATTAATTTAACAGATGTTAATATGTCTCCTTTCGCGGTTCAAACTTTAGTTGTGTCTATCGTTGCTGACCCAATGATTTATACAGGTGGTGATTTAACAATTAGTGTTGGATTAAACTGTCCTAACAACGGAGTAAAAGTAAAAATGGTTTTAGGCTTTGATAGCTGGCCAGAAGAAGTTTACTGGAGGTTAATTGATTTAGATGCAGGTGTAATTGTTTTAGCTAGTAACCCTACTCCAGCTTATGGAGCTTATGCAGGGTTGGCTAATACTTCACTTACAATTCAAGAATGTGTAAATTCTGGTAATTACCAATTACAAATATTTGATGGATACGGTGATGGTGGTACTTCTTATGTAGTATCAGCTGATGGTGTTCAAATTGCAAATGTTAGTGCTAGTTCATATGGTGGTAGTACATCTGTAGACTTTACTCTATAAAGAACAAACAATACAAATTAAAAAAACCATCTCTTTACAGAGATGGTTTTTTTTGCACAATAATTAATATATCTTTGAAGCATGACAACAGAAACAACAAATATATTTGGTATTAGATCTATAATCGAAGCGATAAATAGTGGTTCTACAATGAATAAAGTATACCTACAAAAAGGATTAAGAGGTAGTTTATTTTTAGAATTAAATGACCTCATTAAAAAGAAAAGTATCACTACTAGTATTGTTCCTGTAGAAAAATTGGATAGATTATCTAAATATAGTAATCATCAAGGAGCAGTGGCTCAAATTTCTCCTGTAGAGTTTCATGAATTAGAACCTTTAATTGATAAAGTAATTGAAAGTAAAGAAACACCTATTTTTTTATTGTTAGATCAACTCTCTGATGTTAGGAATTTTGGAGCAATATTACGAACAGCCGAATGTACTGGTGTAGATGCTGTGATTGTTCAAAAAAACGGAAGTGCTCCAGTAAATGCCGAGACTATAAAAACATCAGCAGGTGCAGCCTTTAAAATACCAATCTGTAAAGTAGATCATATCAAAGATGCCATTTATCTTCTTCAAGCATCAGGAATAAAAACGGTAGCTGCTACTGAAAAGACAGAAAAATCAGTTTTTGATGTCGACTTTAAACAATCTATTGCTATCATTATGGGTTCAGAACATAGAGGAGTAAATCCTTCTATATTAAAAATGGTAGATTATAAAGCAAAGTTGCCACTTTTGGGAGAAATTGAATCTCTTAACGTATCTGTAGCCTGTGGTGCATTCTTATATGAGGCATTAAGACAAAGAATAGATTAATCCTTTTGATTTACTTCATCTAAATTTGGTGGAGAAAAGTTTCCATTTTCATCAAATAATAAATCAAACTCCGTTTGTTCAAAATAAGGCTTTGTTTTTACAATCCCTTTATTTCTAAAAAGAATTGATAATAATAACCCAGCTATAAAACCAGATAAATGTCCTTCCCATGACATCCCCTCCTCTATTGGTAGCACATACCAAATTAACCCCCCATAAAGAAATATGATAGTAAGTGATAGAGCTACTAATCTAAAATATTTTTTAAATACACCGCTAAAAAAAATAAAACTAAAAAGTAAATAAACAATTCCACTAGCACCAATATGATAAGAATCTCTAGCCATGATCCAAGTAAAAAGCCCTGTTAAAAAACCACCAATAAATAAAACTCTTAGAGCTGATTCTTTATAGAACATCATTAGGCATGATAGGAGGACAAATAAAGGGATTGAATTATTAAATAGATGAATTGTGTCACTATGTATAAAATGTGCTAAGAAAACACCTCTAAAGCCAATTAAATCTCTTGGTAAAACTCCAAACTTATTAAAATTATATCCAAAGTAAATTTCTATAAAATATATAAACCATATAATGAGAATATATAATATCGGAATCGTAAAGTTAGATTTTGAGAATTTTATGTAATCGTCTTGTTTCATCGATATAAAAATAAACAAAAATCTAACCAAAATAGATTCATACAAAATCTGTCAGAAAACTTTGCTATTTTTACAATATGAATGAACCTTTGGCAGAAAGAATACGACCACAATTTCTTGAAGACTATATTAGTCAACAGCATCTAGTTGGTGAAAATGGTATTTTGACAAATCACATCAAACAAGGTATAATTCCGTCATTAATTCTTTGGGGACCTCCAGGCATCGGAAAAACAACCTTAGCAAATATAATAGCTAAAACTTCTCAAAGACCTTTTTATACTTTAAGTGCAATTAGTTCTGGGGTAAAAGACGTTAGAGAGGTGATAGAAAAAGCAAAAAAAAGCGGTGGTTTGTTTACAGCAAAAAATCCTATTTTGTTTATAGATGAGATACATCGGTTTAGCAAATCACAGCAAGATTCATTATTAGGGGCTGTAGAAAGAGGTTGGGTTACACTAATTGGCGCTACTACAGAAAACCCAAGTTTTGAGGTAATACCTGCCCTACTATCACGCTGTCAAGTATATGTATTAAATTCATTTGATAAAAATGACATGGTAAATTTATTAAAAAGAGCTATAGAAAAGGATGAGTTTATATCTAAGAAAGAGATTAAATTAAAAGAAACAGATGCGCTTCTACAAGTTTCTGGTGGAGATGCAAGAAAGTTGTTGAATATTTTTGAATTAATAATAGGCACCGATGATAAGATTGAAATTACTAATGAACTAGTATTATCTAAAATTCAAAAAAATACGGCTCGATATGATAAAACTGGTGAACAGCATTACGATATAGTTTCAGCATTTATAAAATCAATACGAGGAAGTGATCCTAACGCAGCTGTATATTATTTAGCAAGAATGATTGAAGGCGGTGAAGACGTGAAATTTATAGCAAGAAGAATGCTTATTTTGGCATCAGAGGATATTGGTAACGCCAATCCAACAGCATTTATATTGGCAAATAATACATTTCAAGCAGTCAGTGTAATAGGAAATCCTGAGTCAAGGATTATTTTGAGTCAATGTGCAATCTATTTGGCAAACTCTGCCAAAAGCAATGCATCATATTTGGCTATTAATGAAGCGCAAAGTTTAGTTAAAAATACTGGAGATTTGTCGGTACCTCTTCATTTAAGAAATGCACCAACTAAATTAATGAAAGAATTAGATTATGGAAAGAATTACCAATACTCTCATGATCACCAAGATAATTTTGTAGGTCAAGAATTTTTACCTGAAAAAATTTCAGGTAAAAAATTATATGAACCAGGAAATAATCCTCGAGAAAATCAATTTAGAGAGGTTTTAAAGAAAAGATGGAAGAGTAAATACAAATATTAATATCAACAATTATAGATATTTTTTTAAATCTGAAAGTGAGTTAACTGTATCAAAAAGTGTATTAATATCCCCAGTATTTTCAAAATCACAATGAATCGCTTTTAAACCAAAATTTAAGGCACCTTCTATATCTGCTTCAATACTATCGCCAATCATAATAGAATTCTCTTTTGATGCATTAGCGATATTTAAAGCGTATTCAAAAACTCTTGGATTTGGTTTTTTAACACCTACAGATTCGGAAGTAATTACTTGATTGAAATAATGATCAATATTAGAGCTTTTCATTTTTCTCGACTGAACCTCTTCAAAACCATTTGTAATAATATGAAGTTGATATTTTTCTTTCAAATAATCTAAAATATCAAATGTACCCACAAAAAGATGATTGAAATTAGGCATAATTTCAATGTATTTTATCGCTAAAACATTAATTAAATCGTCTGAAGCATCATAATTAACAACATCAAAAGCTTCTTTTAATCTTTGATACCTTAAATTCTCTTTACTTATTTTTTCCTCCCTATACAAACGCCAAAATTTTAAATTAATAGGTTTGTAAACTGCTAAAAAAGAGGATACTTCAAGATCGATACTATAGTCTTTAAATAATTTATGAAAAGTTAAATCAGAATTTTTTTCAAAATCCCATAAGGTATGATCTAGGTCAAAAAAAACATGTTCTATTTTCATTTGCTAAAAATATAAATTATAAAATAAAACTAGTCTATTACTCGTTATATTTGTGGAACAAATTTTAACTATATAGTTTTTTGAATAATAAACTTCATATTTTATTTTTATGCGGATGGTATCCTTCGCGAGTATTACCTAATAACGGTGATTTTATTCAAAGACATGCTAAAGCAGTTTCTAGCTTAAACAAAATTAGTGTCCTCCATATAATTTCTGATGAAAATTGTATTAAGGAAATTGAAATAGTCTCTGAAGTTATTGATGGAATACAAACACATATTGGATACATTAAAAAAACAAATAATCCAATTCTAAAAATATACCTTTATTATAAAGCTTTTAAATTAATGCTCCTAAAAATTGGTTTAATTGATGTAATACATTTAAATACATTATACCCGTTTGGATTACTAGCATTGCATCAAAAAATAATAAAAAAAATACCTTTTATTATTTCTGAACATTGGACAGGGTATCACCAACCACAAGCAAGTACTTTATCCTTTTGGAGGAAATTAATATCTAAAATTATAGTTCGAAAGGCTGCTTTTGTTTGCCCAGTATCAAATGATTTAAAAAACTCTTTAGAACAAATATCCTATAAAGGAAATTATAAACCAATACCGAATGTGGTAGATACAAGTATTTTTAATCCTGAAAAAATAGAGAATTCTGTTTTCACAATAATTCACGCCTCAAACTTAGTAAACGAGCATAAAAATATAGAAGGGATACTTCAGGTTATAGCAAAACTTCAAGAAAAAATAAATCCTTTTGTTTTTAAATTGATAGGAAAAGATGCTCACAAGTATGAAACATTAGCAAAGGAACTAAAGATTAATTCTAATTCAATTATTTTTAAAAATCATATTTCACACCAAGAAGTTGCTAAAGAATTAAATAAAAGTAATTTATTCATCCTATTCAGTAACTACGAAAACTTACCCTGTGTGATTCTAGAGGCTTTTTCTACTGGAACCCCAGTTATATCAACAGATGTGGGTGGAATTAGAGAATATTTTCCAGAAGATTTTGGATATTTAATAAATAAAGGAAATCAAGAAGAATTATTGGATAATATTATAAAAATTCAAAATAATTTTATTGTTAACAAACAAAAAATGCATTCCTATGTAAAACAGCATTTTTCTGAAAAAGTAATTGCACTAGAATTTAATAAATTATATAAATTTTCTTTAAAATAAAAATCTGAATAAAATAACTACATATCTACTTAACTTTAAAAAAAGAGCTGGAAATCATGTTTTAATTTCTACAATATTAGGTCGTTTAATTTCTTTTACTGCTTCATGGTTTGCACTTAAATTTATTGATAATAAGGAATTAGGAGTCGTTTTATTTTCTTATAATATTATTCTATTTCTTCTACCAATTAGCGGCTTTGGATTACATCAGAGCTTAATACGCTTTAGTGCTATCACAAAAGATAAAGCTGAAAAGAATACTATTTTTTTATATGTTTTAAAAAATGGAGTACTTACTTCAATCATACTAATTATAATTATAATTATAATTAGTTTTTTTATTCCTTTTCAATTTAAAGATTCACAATTCTATATTATTTTATTATCATTTCTTATCCTACCTACTTTTTTATTAGAAGTAATAAGAGCGCAATTAAGATTAAATCATGATAATAAAAATTATGCTTTTTCTGAAGTTTTAAATAGCTTAATTCTTTTGTTATCTATAATTATTTTAAGCTACAGCTTTGAGGAAAAAGGCTATGCAGTTGCATTATTAATTACACCTATTATCACTTCATTTTTCTTTATTTCAAAAATAAAAATAGAATTAAAAACCATTAAAAAGATTCCTCTTTTTAATATAGCCTTTTGGAAATATGGTTTTTTTGCAAGTTTATCAAACGTAGTTACACAGCTTCTTTTTGTTATAGATATTTTATTAATTGGATATTTATTAAATAACTCAGAATTGGTAACTAATTATAGATACATTTCATTAGTTCCATTTAGCTTATTATTCCTACCAAGAGTTTTTATAATTACTGATTTTGTAACAATCACCGAAAATATATTCAACAAAAAATATATCATAGAATACATTAAAAATTATTTGTCTTTATTTACAGTTATAAGTATCTTAATGACACTTTTTTGCTGGTTTTTTTCTGCTGATATTTTAATATTATTTGAAGAAAGCTACAGTCAGTATATCCTTAGCTTTAGAATATTAATTATTGGAATATCAGGAATCTTTATATTTAGAAATCTATTTGGAAATCTTTTGTCATCAATTGGTTTCGCAAAGACAAATTACTATATAGCAATGGTCTCACTAACTATAAATATAATTTCAAACTTTTTCTTAATTCCACTTTATGGAATTTTAGGAGCTGCGATTACTACAGCAGTTCTAATGTGGATTTCAGGTATTTTATCTGGAATGAGTTTTTGGTATTTATATACCAAAAAATTATCTTCTAAATAGCTTTAGGAAAGCAGATAAACTATTATCTTTTATTTGATGATATACTTCTGTTTCAGCTCCAAAACTTTTATAATACTTCGCGATAGATTGCATCGAAGAACCTCCAAAATTATAAATATCAAAATACTTTTGATATTTAAAAATAGCACGATCATTGGAAAACGTATTTGCACCATTATCTCTATTTTTTAAATCACTAGCACAAACTAATTGGGTTACAGTATTTTTATTTTTTATAAAAAATGCTGCAGATATTAGTTCATCTTTATCTGAATAAATAGTGAGTAAATCTCCTGTTTTTATCTTTAAACAATATTTCATTAGTGCTAAAAGATTGTCAAAATCATACTGATTAATTTTATGAATTCTATTAGCAATATTCAGTTTAAAAAGCTCAATTAACTTCTCAGGAGTATCATTCCAATTTTCAACTAACTTTGCTACTTTGGCTTTAACTAACTCTCGCTTTCTATTTCTGTTATACCTATTAAGAATAGATTTATAATCGTCTTTTATCGATAAAAACTGAAAACTTCTTTTTAAAATTTTATTTTTAAGATTAGTGATTGAATTAAAACTATTTAAAGGTAGTTCTACAAACTTAAAATTAGTTTGTAATACTTTTAAAAAATCATTCAACTTTACATCACTATCTCTTGAATATAAGCCTAATTGTAAAATCCATAGTGGAGGATATACATACTTAATTTTATATTTATCTCTAAACGGAATAGGCATAACAGATTCATAATCATTAAGAACCAAAGCGGACCAATTTGTGCAGCAGATGTCCAAATACCATGAAAACCCAAAGAGATTAGATTGCAAGGATTCTGAAATACATTTATCATATTTCTTGACATTTAAATCATTTCTATTAACAAATTGTATCATTTTAGGAAGTAGCTATTTTTAACATGGATTCATAAAGAGTTTTCCAACCCTTCCAACGTAAATAATCACTTAAACTTTCATTATGAAACAAGGTTATAAAAGTCCCGTCAACATCTTTTACTTCATTTCTTAGATCCCTAATTCTACCTAAAGATTGTTTAGGTGTCAAATTCATATAATCGTTTAAAGTAGTATCCATTAATGCAAAAGGAAATACTTTTAATGGGGTTTGAATCTCAAAATCTAAGTCATAAAAATAAAAAGGGGTACATGTACTTGCTCTAAAACCAACATTACTGGCATAACCCATCGAATAATCTTCTTCTATTTCTAAATCTATTAAGTTTTGATAAGTTTCAGGTAAGCTAAATCTTAAATAATGCTGCCTAGAACGTTTTACAGGTATATTAGTTATTTCTTCTAGACGTTGTTTCTCTTTTTTTAAAAGTTGGCTATTCTGCATTGTAAAATAAGATGGATGTAAACCAACTCTTGCATAATCTACAATGGATTTTATAAGTAATCTGAATTTATTTTTTGAAGCAGAAACATTCGTGTCAAAAGTTGTATAATCAGCAATTAAAAAAAAGAATAAAGTTCTAACATTATATTTGTTTTTATATTTTAATAACTCCTCAAAGTTATTAAAAGGATCTTTTCTAATATTAATTAGTACCGCTAAACGATTGAAAATATTTAAGAAATTAAACTTATATAGATCCTTTAAAAAAGCTCCTGTAGATCTAAGTAAGCTTTTATGTTTAAAGGCAAATGCATTATCTACGTCAATAGTAGAAATAAATTCATAATTTCTTTTTGGATAGGAGTATTCAGGAAACTTTTCTTTTAATTTAGCTAAAAACTTATAAGCCCAAATATCTATAACTGGTTTTTCTAAAAAATTATGTTCATAAGCAAGACTTTGCTCAGCAGTAAATCTACCGTGTATGTCTTTAACATGCGGTAGATATTCTTCGTATCTAGTAATTAGATAAAAGCTTGCGGCAAAAATATCATAGGGAATTGATGATTTTGATCCCGCATTAAAAAAACATATAGTTTCTTCCCATTTCGCAACATTTATCTCTAAATCATTAACACCTTGTTCAAACATGATATTACTTGATCTTACAAAAATCTCACTACCTAAAGGACTTTTTGTGTAAGACATCTTTGGTCCGTTATGAGCTACAAAATCCTCGATTTTAGAAGTGAAATCTACAGAGATCAATAAAATTCTTGTCAAGATATGTTTAAAAACAAATCGTATTCTAGGTGTAATTTTATGTGTGTAAATAAGTATCAAAAAAATAGGTATATCTTATGGTTTATGAAATCAGAAAATTTAATATCAACAAAGCTAAAATAGGCATTTTCAGTATTAATTAAATCATCTATTTGTTTTATGTATCAACTTTTTTTGTCTTATAAATTCAAGCAACCTTTTTAAATTTTAATAAAGAGATACTTGTTCGCTTGATGATATTTATAATAAATACTGTTTTGAGAAATAAAAAGGATGAATATCCTGAAAAAAGAGCTCGTTAAATCAACTCATTTTGATTAAAGCTTATATTATACAATCTAAAACAGCACAAAAGCAGTTAAAAATTAGTTTTTTTCCATTTTCTAATAAACTCTTTTTATATTTGTTTAATATTTCTATATTTTTAAAATATGAAGATTATCATAGCTGGTGCTGGAGATGTAGGTTTTCACTTAGCTAAACTACTTTCTTACGAATCTCAGGATACGTATATTATAGATTTTGACTCAGAGAAGTTAAACTACTTAAATAATCACTTAGATGTTATTACCAAAAAAGGTGACGCTACTTCTATTAAATTATTAAAAGAAATTGGTATTGAAACTGCAGACTTGCTAATAGCAGTTACAGATAGCCCAAACACAAATTTCACTATTAGTGTAATTGGAAAATCTTTGGGTGTTAAAAAAACAATTGCAAGAATAGACAATACAGAGTTTTTAAATACTACTGAAATAAATTTTAAAGACTTTGGGGTGGACTTTATGATTTGCCCACAAGAGCTTGCAGCAGACGAAATTAAAATGTTACTTAATCAATCTTCATTTAATGACACTGTAGCTTTTGAAAATGGAGTATTTAATGTAATGGGGACTTCTTTAACGTACAAATCTCCTATAGTAGATCTAACAGTTAAAGAAGCGAAGAAGAAGTTTTCTAATGTAGATTTTATTACGATTGCCATAAAAAGAGATGGGGTCTCTCAAACTATTATCCCCCGTGGAGATACAAAATACCAAGTAAACGATCAAGTATATTTTTCTGTTCCCAACTATAGTATAAAAAAGTTATATCCAATTATCGGGCAAGAACATTTACAAATTAAGAATGTGATGATCCTTGGAGGTAGTAGTATTGGTGAAAAAACTGCCAGAAAACTTTGCAAAGATAATTTTAAAGTAAAATTAATAGAGAATAATAGAGAAAAAGCAGAAGCACTAGCTGAAGAATTGAGTGATACTTTAGTGATTAATGGAGATGGTAGAGATCTAGAAATATTAGAGGAGGAAAATATTAGAGAAATGGATGCTTTTATTGCAGTAACTGGTAACACAGAAACAAATATTATGTCTTGTTTAGTTGCAAAATCTAAAGGAGTTAAAAAAACAATTGCTTTAGTTGAGAACATGGATTATATAGACATCTCTCAAGCTATTGGTATCGAATCTTTAATAAATAAAAAACTAATTGCTGCAAGTAATATTTTTAGACATATTAGAAAAGGAGAGATTTTAGCATTAGCAAACCTCCATAATATAGATGCAGAAGTTTTTGAATTTGAAGTTCAACCAAACGCAAAAATAACTCAAGAACCAATTAAAGATTTACGTTTTCCTAGAGAAGCTGTTTTTGGCGGAATTATTAGAAATGGAAAGGCATTAATGTCTTTTGGAGATATGCAAATTCAAGACGGTGACAAGGTAATTGTCTTCTGCCTTCCGGAAGCAATTAGTAAAGTCGAAAGTCTTTTCAATTAATATGGGAAACCTAAACACAAAAATAATTTATCGTTTTTTAGGCATTACAGCTTTTTTGAATGGCCTGTTTATGTTTGTTGCATTTCCATTTAGTTATTTTAATAATGAAATAGAAAAATGGGGGATTTTAAATGCTGGAATTATCACTGTTTTTATTGGATGTCTATTATACTTTTTTAACAAACCAAAAAACACAGGAATTCAAAAAAAAGAAGGTTACTTAATTGTAACTTTAGGTTGGTTAACACTAACGTTAACAGGAATGCTACCTTACCTTTTATCTGGGTCTATACCAAGTATAACCAATGCTTTTTTTGAAACAATTTCCGGTTATTCCACAACAGGTTCTTCGATTTTAACAGATATTGAATCCATGCCAAAAGGAATTTTGTTTTGGCGAAGTATAACACACTGGATTGGTGGAATGGGAATTATTGTTCTTACGATCGCCATATTACCCCTTTTAGGAATTGGAGGTATGCAACTATTTATGGCTGAAGCACCGGGACCTTCTACGGATAAACTTCATCCAAGAATTACCGATACTGCAAAGCGCTTATACCTAATATATGTAGTACTAACCTTTGTGGAGTTTTTATTACTTAAAGTTGCTGGTATGAGCTGGTTCGATGCCATTAATCATGCGATGTCTACCGTTAGTACTGGTGGTTTCTCTACAAAAAACGCAAATATGGCATATTATAATAATCTGCCTTTTGTTCAATATATTGTTATCTTCTTTATGATGGTCGCTGGTACAAATTTTGTTTTAACATATTTTGCATTAAAAGGGAAGCTTAGAAAAGTCTTTCAAAGCGAAGAATTTAAATATTATCTATTTGGTATAATTGGTGTTTCAATAATTATAACAATAATAATTCTCTTTTTTCAAGACCCTAATCTGCAAACTACTATTCAGCATCCTGAAGTATTCGGAAAGAACGAGAGTGCTATAAGACATGCTCTATTTCAAGTAACCTCTATAATAACAACTACAGGTTTTGTTTCTGCTGATTTCACAACCTGGAGTTTCTTTGCGACAGGTATCTTTTTTGCTTTATTCTTTACAGGTGGTTCTGCGGGATCTACTAGTGGTGGAATAAAGATCGTGAGACATATTGTAATGTTAAAAAATAGTTTTTTAGAATTTAAAAAGGCACTTCACCCTAATGCTATTATTCCTGTAAGATATGACGGTAAGACTGTAAATCAGACCATTGTCTTTAACATTCTCTCCTTTTTTATTATTTACATGCTTATTTTTATGATGGCTTCAGTAATACTAACTTTTTTAGGGTTGGACTTTTTAAGTGCGCTAGGTGCAGCGGCATCTTCTTTGGGGAATATTGGTCCCTCTATAGGTTCAGTAAGTCCTACGGAAAGCTTCTCTCATTTGCCAAGTATGGCAAAGTGGTTTTGTTCTTTTTTAATGTTAATAGGTCGCTTAGAACTTTTTACTGTATTGATTCTTTTTACACCATTCTTCTGGAGAAAAAATTAAATTAAATCTTTAATCAACTCAAAATCTAGTCCTCCATAATTACCTGAACTCATAAATAATAGTACAGTCTCTTTTAAATTTTCAGAAAATAAAAAATCTTTAAATTCTTGAGGGTTGGTATATATTATTAAATCATCATATTGAAAAGCATCTGCAATTTGCTTTTTAGTTACCTCTTTTAATTGCTTAATTTTTACTGCATCTGGTGAATAAAAGACAACAGCTTTATCAGCAAAATCAAGTGAACCTTTATACTCTGACAAAAAATCTGCATTTAAACTTGAATAAGTATGTAGCTCTAAGCATGCTAATACTTTTCTATTATTATATTGATTTTTAACGGCCCTAGTAGTCGCTTCTACTTTAGAAGGCGAATGAGCGAAGTCCTTAAAAATTACAGTATCATTATTTTCAGCAACTTTCTCTAAACGTTTGCTAGCTCCTGAAAAACTTGCAATTGCCTCATAAAAATCATCTTCATCAATTCCCATATGTTGGCAAATCCATTTTGATCCTGCTAAATTTTGTAAATTATGTTTGCCGAAAATCTCTAGTGGTAAATCCCCTTCAGAAGTTTCTAGATATGTAACACCGTCTTTAATAAAATGATTTGGAGTTTGATAAGGATACTTCTTTATATGATTTTCTGAGCTATCAACAACTTCTTTTACATTAATATCTTCTTCATTATAAACCATAATTCCACCATTAACCATCGAGTCTGTAAAAACTCTAAACTGCTCTAAATAATTATCAAATGTTGGAAATACGTTAACATGATCCCAAGCTATACCACTTAACAAAGCAATATTTGGTTTATATAAGTGAAATTTAGGTCTCATGTCTATTGGTGAACTTAAATACTCATCACCTTCTAAAACAATAAAATCATTCTCTTCTGTTAAATGAACCATTGTTTCAAAACCTTCTAATTGAGCACCAACCATATAATCGACTTCTTTTTCATGATAACTTAACACATGAAGTACCATAGACGTTATGGTTGTTTTACCATGAGAGCCTCCAATTACAACTCTTGTTTTATCTTTAGATTGTTCATATAAAAATTCAGGATAAGAGTAAATTTTTAATCCTAATTTTTGCGCTTCTAATAACTCTAAATTATCTTTTTTAGCATGCATTCCTAAAATAACAACATCTAAACTAGATGATATTTTTTCAGTGAACCAACCAAATTCTTGGGGTAACAAACTATATTTTTCTAAACGAGATTTTGATGGGTTATGAATCATGTCATCACTTCCAGAAACTTGATATCCTTTTTGGTGAAGAGCAATTGCTAAGTTGTGCATTGCACTACCGCCAATGGCAATAAAGTGTATATTCATCAAATAAAAATTTTGAAAGGTAAAAATACAAAAGCTTTGTATAATATTATTACTATTCTCTTTGTTTTAAAATATTGAAAAAAATTTATTTTTAAGTCTTAAAAAAGCTACTTATTAAGTCTTTAAATTATTGGCTTTCTAATGAAACTCTTTTAGGTGTATCATTTCCATTTATAATACTTTCTGTCCCAATAGCTACTGCTTGGATTGTTTGAGTTATAACTGTCATATTTAAGGTTTCTACTTCATCTGAGACATTGTGATAATCTTTATCAACATCAATTGGGGTTGTTGAAAAGGTGTGAGAGGGCACTCCTAATCTTGCTAGAGAAGCGTTATCAGATCTAAAAAATAAACGCTCTTTCTTATATGGATCTGGAAATAATTGATAGCCAGTACCAACTAGGTTTTTTTGAACGATCTTTCCAAAATCGGAACGATCAAAGCCAGTAAGCCATGCAGTATTTGGACCAAAACTTGTTGTTTTACCAATCATTTCTAGATTAATTCCAGCAACATATTTATCGGCATCTATTCCTTTTCCAAAATGAGTAGAACCAATTAAACCCATTTCTTCACCAGTAAAAGCAACAAAAACTATTGTTCTTTGGTTTATATCTTGATTTTTGAAATATTCAGCTAGAGTCAAAACCCCTGTAACGCCTGAAGCATCATCATTTGCACCGTTAAAAATCAAATCTTCAGCTATATTAGGGTCTAACACAGTCTGATCTAATAATTTATCTTCTTCTTTTAGAATCCCTAGATGATCAAAATGAGCTGAAATAATTACAAACTCATTTTTTTTACTCTTGCCTTCTAAAACACCAATAATGTTACTAGCCGTAATATCTTTTTTTGTTCTTCTATTTTTAAATGTAAATGTTTGCCTGTAGGTATTTAAGTCTTTAAACTTAGAAAGTCCTATTCGTTTAAACTCATTTTCTATATAAATAGCTGCTTTTTCTATTCCTGAAGACCCTGTAGCTCTACCTTCCATTTCATCAGAAGCTAATGTATATATGTGCTTTTTAACGATATTTGAATCTATAAACATTAAATTATTAGGAAAATCAATTTCTTTAGAAACAGTCTCTTTAGTTTCTGAATTACTTACATTTTCACAAGAATTAATTAATATAGATCCTAAAATTAATATTATAATTTTCTTCATTTTTATTTGATTTTAAAAGGTTAAATATAGCTAATTTAATTTCGTATTTTTGTTCAAAATATTTACAAATGATTTTATCTGAAATTCCAAATATAAAACACACAGACGCAGGCAATTTCTTTTTATTAGCAGGCCCATGTGCCATTGAAAGTGAGGAAATGGCTTTAAGAATTGCAGAAAAAGTAATTACAATTACAGATAAATTAGAAATACCCTATATTTTTAAAGGAAGTTTTAGAAAAGCCAATAGAAGTAGAATTGATAGTTTTACAGGAATTGGTGATGAGAAAGCATTGAAGATTTTACGTAAAGTTTCAGAAACTTTTAATGTTCCAACAGTAACTGATATTCATGAAGTTTCAGATGCAGCGAAAGCTGCAGAATATGTAGATGTTCTACAAATTCCTGCTTTTTTAGTTCGTCAAACAGACCTTGTTGTTGCAGCAGCAAAAACAGGGAAAGTTGTTAATCTAAAGAAGGGACAATTTATGAGTCCTGCTGCTATGAGACATGCTGTACAAAAAGTAAAAGATGCTGGTTCGGATAAAGCTTGGATTACTGATAGAGGAACCATGTTTGGATATCAAGATATGATTGTTGACTTTAGAGGGATTCCAGAAATGCGAGAATTTGCCCCTACTATTTTAGATGTAACACATTCACTTCAACAGCCAAATCAAATTGTTGGTGTAACTGGTGGAAGACCGGAAATGATAGAAACTATCGCTAGAGCTGGTATTGTAAATAATGTTGATGGACTATTTATAGAAACTCATTTTGATCCTGCTAATGCAAAAAGTGATGGTGCAAATATGTTACATATAGATAACTTAGAGAATCTATTAACCAATTTAGTTGCTATTAGAAAAACTATAAATAAATTATAAATAAATTTCTCAGAACCTTTAATTCAAATATAGACTAGTTTTACATCGTTTAATTTACGGATAAAGATAACCCCTATAATTTGTATATTAGCAGTAGTTACAAAATCATGAGTAAATACAAATATTTACATGACAACTCTTATGTAAACCTAGTTTTAAAAGGATTTACAAGTATAATAACGGGTTTTTGTATTTGGGGAGGGGCCTATCTAATAAAGGGTGTATTAAACGGTTTTTTAATTGATGATAGTCCATTAGGTATGTTATCTCTAGAAATAATAGAAATATTTCTTTTAGGAATTTTATTATTTGTTTTTATATTCTCTAATATCACAATAATAATTGCAGGGAGAAAGGTTGCCAAAAAAGATAGGTTCAAATTATGGAACACAAAAACCAAAAATATAGCTTTTAAATATCTGCTAATTTTAACCTTAATCTTTATAATCCTCAACTTATTAATAAACGCTGGTTTAATTAATTATCTAACCCCAGCTTTATTGATCCAATACGGATTGTTACTTTATCTTTTGAAGAATAAGGGCCGTAAACAGATACTTATTATATCTGGATTAGCTGTATTTCTTGCTTTAATTTGCTTTTTAATACCAAGCTATTGGTATTCATCAGTTTCTATACTAGGAATTGCACATATAGCTTATGGTGTAGTAGTAAAATAATTAATACCTCTTTTTTATCTCTCTTACTAGATCTTCTAATCCATTTAACTTTAATTCGTATACCAATTCCATTTGCTTTCCTAGTTTACCTTTTGGAAAACCTTTAGTTTTATACCAAACAATATAATGTTCAGGTAAGTCAATTAAAAAAGTGCCTAAATATTTACCAAAAGGCATTTTCATCTTAGAAAGATCTATTAAGAATTGTTTGTCTTGAGTCATTTATTCTTTTTCTTCAAGATATTCTTGTAGATATGAAAAACGCTTCGTTAATTTTCCGTTTTCAGTCATTTTAGCTCTTTCTAAGACCCCGTCTTTATCGTTATTAAAGAATGATGGAATTACATGTTCTAAAAAAAGATCTCCAAAACCTTCACTAGCATCTTTTGGCAACTCACAAGGTAAGTTATCTACTGCCATAACAACAATAGCGCTATCATCTTTAAAAGACACCTCTTTTTCCGATACTGGATCATATCCGTAAATTGGATCTGCTATAGTTGAGGATCTAATTGTTGATGCTACTGGACCGTCAATATCACAAGAAATATCTGCTACAAATTGTATTTTAAATTCTGTAGATTTAGCATCTATTCTATTAAATAAATATGGCGAACCATCTCCAAAAAAATGCCCAGCAATAAAAAAATTAGTTACTGACGCAAAACGCATAAAATTAGATTCATATTTTTCTGGATAATTGTAAAAATCTCTATTATTTATTACTTGCCCGTCAATTCGTTTATTATAATCTAATACATCTACCAAACAATAAACCGGCTCATTGAAAGTATCAAATAAATATGCTTTAACAGAAACTTGTTTAATATTCATTCCGTCTAATATTTCTTTAGCCCCATAAGCTACTTTGCCGTTTCCTGTAAGTAATATTTTAATATTTGGTAATATGATTTCGTTTAATTGGTTAATTAACTCTTGCTTATTAGCAAGTTTTTCAGCTTTTGGCAAACTAAACGTTTCCTTTTTTAAACCGATAGCTCTAAACCCATTATAGGCGCCAACTATTCCTGCATATCGTCCAAAACCAATCAAACGCATCCCATTGTCTTTTACAATAACTTCATGATCATATAGTTCTATATTTTTATCAATAATTGCTTGTAATAATTTTCTATTATAAGGTTGTTTTTTAATTGTATGACTAAAGAAAAAGTATTTTTTATTTGGAATCAAAGCTTCAATTGGAACCTCTTTTACGCCAATAAAAACGTCACAGTCAGAAATATTAGAAGAAACTTCAAATCCTCTATTTAGATATGCATCATCTGAAAAAACTCTTATAGGAGAATTTTCAACTTTTATGACAGAGGTTGGAAATTTTTTTTTGAATTCAGATAGTTTTTCTGGAGAAAAAACTACCCTCCTATCTGGTGGATTTTTACGTTCTCTTATAATGCCAAACTTCATAATTTTATTTGTTATAATATTTGTTCGAAGATATTGGAATTTATAAAGATAGACAACAAGATTTTTTATACTTTTGTAAACCTTTTAAAACTGGGGACGACTGGTTTTGACAGCAAGGTTTGTTAATATGTAAGCATATCAAGGAATGAAATTATTCTTGTAAAACTTATTTCAACTTTTTAAACGGCGAAGATAACTACGCTTTAGCTGCTTAATCCGAATCACAGTAGGATTAGCCTCGGCACACAAGGTGTGCAAGCTTTATGTCCACGAAAAGCCTTGGTTTACGGCGTTTCACTTTTGGGCATCGTAAATGTAAACATAGAAAACTTGAAGCTTTGGCAAGTTTTTAAAACAAAAAAGATAAGTCTAAAATGGATTGTTCTTAATCAGCTTTAGATCGAAAATCAAGAAAGAACTATATATGTAGAAAGCTTATTTACTTCTTGTTTGGACCCGAGTTCGATTCTCGGCGTCTCCACCAAAAATAAACCCACTCATTTGAGTGGGTTTTATTTGTCTATAAGTAGTAGAAAAACCCTATTAATTTTTTATTAATCTCACAAAAAAATCATCAGCCTGTTTAACTATATCATCAACTAAAACTTTCAACCCCATATAATGATTAAACATTTTGGTGTTGGGTTTCACATAATTAAAATTTTGATACCTCCAAAATGCCATTGACGCACCAGCATAAATGGTGAATGCTTTTAATGAATTTATTTCATCCTCTAATAACTGAACTTCTGATTGATAGCCATCTAGAAGGTGCTTTATTTTTTCCAAATTTATAATTTTCTCTTCTCCACAAGTTCCAATTATTGTCATTCCTATATCAAATAAGCGATAATAATTTACAGCCTCTTCAAAATCTATAATAGTTGCCGTATTATCATCTTTACCAATAATTACATTGTCCCAAAAAACATCAGCATGAATAATTGATTTGGGTAAGTTTAATTTTAAGTAAGGTGAAATATATTTTATTATGTTTTTTAGCCAAATATCAAATTCTGAATTAGCTGAGTATTTTCTGACATTTGGAAATTGTTCCTTTCCATAATTAAGTTGTTTGGGAAGATATTCAGGAACATTTATCTGGTGTAATTTGGCAAGTTCTTTCCCTATCAATTTCAATAAGTGAGGAGGAAAATCTTTTCTAATTTCTCCTTCAATAAAGGTTTTGATTATTATCGGCTTATTGTTCCAAATAATGACAGATTCACTATCAGAGGTATAGATTAGTTTGGAAGTATTAAGATTGTTTATTTCTAAATGTTTTAATAAGTGAGCCAGTTCTTTTGCATTCTTTTCTGTTTTCTGTTCAAAAATACAAAGCACATATTTTCTATTTTCTAATTTTACTAAATAGTTGGTATTTTCAGAGCCACCGCTTAATAATTCAAAAGATGAAATATTATGAATATCGAATTTTGCTAAAATTTCCCTAATTTCTATTTCATTTAATTCTGTAGATTGCTCCATATCTATTATGTTCTAGTTTTCAAAGCAAACTTACTCAATAATTTTCTAAAAAAGTTCGAACTTAGGACCGTAAGGCCCACTTTAAAAAACCTCAATAAGCTAATAATAAGCGAGTTGAGGTTTTATTATATTATAATTTGTACGATTTTTGTATTGTTAGAAAGTTTCAAACTAATATTCAATAAAAATTAACGTAAAAATAAAGTTGTTTTTTAGGCTTCATTTCGTGCATTTGGTGCATTATTATGAAAGGATTAAAAGCTTCCGCTAAAATAAAGCAATTAATTTTATACGTTGTTGTCTTTTAGTGCAGTACATTAGGCTTTGATTAATATTATTTAATT